>Ga0247782_1000330_pt1 | contig 42418 bp, 29 predicted proteins | sample UWRJL019104C5_FD_179928 | JGI IMG/M metagenome (GOLD analysis project Ga0247782, IMG submission 179928) | Plant litter microbial communities from Arlington Agricultural Research Station in Wisconsin, United States - UWRJ-L019-104C-5 | ecosystem: Environmental > Terrestrial > Plant litter >...
CCCCCCCCCGACGCATACATTGAGCACTATGGGAAGGCCAGGATGGAGCTGAATTTGTGGTGTCATGGCGAGACATGACCGTTGTGTACATGAGGCACAGGGGGATTACTTAGAAGAAGTAGGATCTTCTCATCTTGGGAAACGTTGCTGGTAGTTACCGTCACACAGGCACGAAGAGCGGAGAATTATTCGCCAATCGCTTTGCGTAGGAGCCCCCAGGTGGAGGATAAGGCCATGTGTTCCTAGTAGGACGAGCTGTTGTGGCAGCCTTGAGAGTTGGGTGTTGGCAACACGGGCCAGTCATTCTGAGAATACCGGCATAACTGGCGGTTGGCAACCAGCCTTCGAAGACTGAGGTGGCTTTCCAGCCTCTTCCGCTGACCTTGTCTCATCGATACCCATAAGGTAAGAATAGGTAGAACAGGAAGAACAGAGATGTATCGTCCACAGTAACTTTTATACTCCTTTGTCGGGTGGCGGGCGGTACGTATGTCGTGAAGTCAAGTAGGCACAGAACGGGTTGCTGTCCGATAAATGTCCGGGGCATATGAGGCAGGTAGGTACCTGGACGTTACAACATGCATAACAACACGTCGCCCCTGCTAGCTTTCAAGATCGAGGGAAATGCATGTATCCAGCACCCAACGATGATCGAATCGCTGAAATTGAGACACTACAGGGTGCCATATGCAAGTCATCTTCGTCGGCCAATCATAATGTAAGCACGTAACTAGACTCGCCTGCTTGCAAATTCAGTGACCTACACTGCCGATAGGACGGGGCTTTGCTGGCTTAGTTGTTGGGTAGAACGGCCGACAACAGTCCAAAATCTGGGACGACGGGGAATACCACTGCACCGCGGGCAGCCTTCAGGTCGTAAGGCAAACTTGAACACGGTGACCTCATCTATGTACTGGAATACACGTATATTGTGCTTACATATAAGCGGGATCGTGCCTACTTAGCCTTGTACGCACCTCGCGGTGTATCCGTCTTTGCCAGACACCGTGACTTCTAGCTGTGACATTTAGTATGTTATGGCTATGATATGCTCCACTTTTGGGTACAGAAGTACCCAGGTCTCTTTTGGAGACACTTTACCTCTTTGGTGCATCGTGGCGGATCTGGGTTAAGTACTTGAGGTACCTACGACTTGAGATATCTATGGTACTGTACCTTAGCTGTAGGTACCTAGACCACTGACCATAGGTGCCCTACAGGCTACAATACCTCGCAGGAGTTACATTCCCAAACACCAAAATAGACACGCGCACCACAGCGAAAGGCCCCTCAGGCGGGCCACCAACACTAGACGCGCGACTCTCCATTTTTGTTTACAATTGGAATACTCAAAACAACAACCCCGGGCAACACCATCACCACACCTTCGCACCACCTCTTCCATTGTTTGTTGGCCTTGCCTGTTGGGAAACTTACATACACTGCTTTTCGTTTCATCCTCTTCTCGACGCCACTTGTAATTCAGGCCAATTGTGATATTCGTTGCTTCAACTGACTTGGGAATTTTCCCCCTCGGTATCCCAGTCTCTCTGTCAACAAATACATCCCCCTGACGCCATGGACTCAGATATCGAAGACTCGGTCTTCGGTAATGATCTTGAAAATGACTCGGATGCTTTCTCTCCCGAACCTGTAGGTATCGCCCCTCGCTATTGAGATGCAGATTTTGTTTCCTACCATGGTCAACGAGCGCAATTGATATAGGCCATCCTGGTACTAACTTTGAATTGTACTGTTTAGAAGCCGAAAGCAAAAGCTGCAGCAAAGAAAGCGGCGCCTAAGAAGATGGTCCAAACCACTCTGAAGACTACGAAAGCCGTTCCTAAGAAGCGTGCCAAAGCTGATAGTGATAATGACGACGATGACGCCGCTCTCGACTCGAGCTTCTCCCATACGCCACCCAGTGCTAAGAAGCAGAAGAAGGCGCCCGCTCCAAAGAAATCGAGCGGCAAGCCGCTTGCCGAGCTCGAGAATGAGAGTCTTGGGCTCGATGGCGCGTCAGAGGTTAAACCAAAAGCCAAAGCCAAGACTGCTACCGAGACCTATCAGAAGTTGACACAGCTAGAGCACATTATCAAACGTCCGGACACGTACATCGGTTCGACTGAACGTACGGAGCAGGCTATGTGGGTTTTCAACAAGGAGACGGTACAGATGGAGCTTCGGCCCAAAGTCAGCTACGTGCCCGGCCTGTACAAGATATTTGATGAAATTCTCGTCAATGCCGCCGATAACAAACAGAGAGATCCAAACATGAGCTACATGAAGATTCAGATCAATCGAGCAGAAGGCATCATCTCCGTAGAGAACAACGGAAAAGGTCTGCCGGTAGAGATCCATGAGAAGGAAAAGGTCTACGTCCCCGAGTTAGTTTTTGGTCACCTGCTGGCCGGGTCAAATTTTGATGATAACGAAAAGAAGACTGTTGGTGGCCGTAACGGTTATGGTGCAAAACTTTGCAACGTGTTTAGTACAGAATTCACCTTGGAATGCCAGGACTCGACCAATGGAAAGCGATACAAGCAGACTTGGAGGGATAACATGACCAAAATGGAGAAGGCAAAGATAAGTAGCAACAAGTCTGCTGACTTTGTCCGGGTTATCTTCAAGCCGGACTGGGCCAAGTTTGGCATGGATGGTATTGACGACGACCTCGAATCATTGCTGTATCGACGGGTGTACGATATGGCTGGCGTCCTTAAGGGCGTCAGGGTCTACTTGAACGACATTCAGATCAAGCTCACCTGGGCGAAGTACTGCGAAATGTACGCCAAGTCCATCGCTCGAGAACGAGCAGCGGAAGAGGGCGTCGAACCTGACGCTACGGTCATCTTGGAGGACACGAAGGGCCACGAGAGATGGCAGGTTGCGTTTGCCGTCTCTGACGGCACTTTTCAGCAGATTTCCTTCGTTAACTCCATCGCCACGACAAGTGGTGGTCCACATGTGAACCACATCGCCGATCAAATATGCGAGTCCCTCCTGAAGACTCTCACCAAGAAAAAGAAAGGTCACACGCTCAAAGCAAACCACATACGCAACCACATTTTCGTCTTCATCAACTGTCTTATCGACAACCCAGCGTTCAACTCGCAGACAAAGGAATTGATGACGACCAAGGTCAGTACATTTGGTAGTAAATGCGTACTTTCTGAGCAGTTCTTGAAGAAGGTCAGCCAGACAGATGCCATCAAGAATATCATGAGCTTTGCCGAGGCCAAGGCCGATAAGCTGCTCGCAAAAAGTGATGGCAACAAGCGTTCAAGAATTAGCAACGCCAAACTTGTCGATGCCAACTTGGCCGGTACCAAGCGTGGCTACGAGTGCACGTTGATCTTGACTGAAGGTGACTCAGCCAAGAGTTTGGCTGTGGCAGGCCGTGCCATTTTGGATCCGGATCGCTTTGGCGTATTCCCCTTGCGAGGAAAGATGCTCAACGTCCGGGACGCCTCTATTGAACAAATCTCTAAGAATCAAGAGATCCAAAACATAAAACAATTCCTTGGTCTCAAGCACAAGCAGGTGTATACCGATACCAAGAGCCTTCGATACGGACATCTGATGATCATGGCCGATCAGGATCATGATGGTACTCACATCAAGGGGCTTTTGATCAACTTCTTGCAGGTCCAGTACCCTTCCCTGCTAAAGATTCCAGACTTCTTCCAAGAATTCATCACCCCCATTGTCAAGGTCTGGCAAGGTCCCAACCCCAAGAAACCGCTCAGATTGAAGTCGTTCTTCACACAGCCCCAGTACGAGGAATGGAAGGAGAGTCACAGATCAGAGCTTAGAAGATGGCACTCTAAGTACTACAAGGGTTTGGGTACAAGCTCAAACGAAGATGCTCAGGTGTATTTCAACGACCTCGAAAAGCATCAAAAGTACTTTGATACTATGAAACCTGAGGAAGTCGACCTGTTCGAGCTTGCTTTCTCGAAGAAGAAGGCGGACGCTCGCAAGGAGTGGCTGGGTAACTTCATTCCCGGCACGTATTTTGACCATGGGCTTGTTGGGAAAGTCAGCTATGATGACTTTGTCAACAAGGAGCTGATTCTATTCAGTATGGCAGACAACATGCGATCCATTCCCTCGATCATGGATGGATTGAAACCTGGTCAGCGGAAGGTCATGTTTGCTTGCTTCAAACGAAATTTGATCAAGGACAAAAAGGTCATTGAGTTGGCTGGTTATGTCTCTGAACAGACGGCTTATCACCACGGCGATATCTCATTGCAGCAAACCATCATAGGTCTTGCACAGGACTTTGTCGGATCAAACAACGTCAACTATCTTGAGCCCAGCGGAAACTTTGGTTCTCGATTGTCAGGTGGTAATGATGCTGCTAGTGCTCGATATATCTACACCCGTCTGTCTCCCTTTGCGAGACGCATCTTTTCTCCACTGGACGAGCCCATATTAGAACACCTCGACGAAGACGGAAAGAAGATTGAACCAAAGACCTACTATCCCATTCTTCCCACTGTTCTCGTCAACGGTGCCGACGGCATCGGCACAGGATGGAGTACGTCCATTCCAAACTACCACCCAATGGATATCATCAACAACCTTAGACGGCGGATGGGTCGCCTAGACGGTGATGAGGAAAAGCCCTTCGAGACGATGATGCCGTGGTTCAGGGGCTGGAAAGGCACAGTTCGACCTGCTGAGACAAATCGGTATCAATTTAATGGTCTCGTGCAACGAGACGAGAAGAACCCCAACGAAGTGATCGTTACCGAACTGCCTATTCGCATGTGGACCGACGACTTCAAGGCAAGGCTGGAAGATATCATCCGTGCCGAGAAAGGCCCATCCTGGATTAAAGACTACAAAGAGTATAACGATCATAACAACGTCCATTTCGAGATCCAGATGGACGAGAAGCACATGAACGCAGCACTTGAAGATGGCCTATTGGAAAAATTCAAGCTCGCTAAGCAGATTGCCACCTCTAATCTGGTAGCCTTCGACACACAGGGAAGAATCCGCAAGTATGAGAAAGTAGAGGACATTTTGGAAGAGTTCTATCACTACCGCCTCAACATGTATACTAAACGCAAGGTAATTTCGACCCCCAGTCCACCTCCGCACTGATTGTTGCTAATTCCCTGCAGGCTCATTGGCTGGGTGTCTACCATGCGGACTATCGCAAATTGAAGAACCAAGCACGATTCATCCAGGAGATCATGGACGGCGACCTAGTAGTGTCTCGCAAGAAGAAGGTTGTCATCGTGGGAGAGCTGCGGGAACGTAAATATGAAGCGTTTGTCAAGAATACAGAGGCAAAGACCAAATCCGAAGAGGATGACGAAGAGGCCAATTCAGAGGAAACTTCTGAAGACACCGTTGCCGACGACGACTCCCGGGGATATGACTATCTTCTCTCGGTATGCAACGCGCCACACTTTCTTTCCTCTATCAACTATTGCTAATGCAGTGTAGATGCCTATCTGGTCGTTCACTCAAGAACGCCTTGACCGTCTCAAAGAGGCGATAGCCAAGAAGAAGGCTGAGCATGACGAGTTGCAAGCACTGAGCGAAAAGGACCTCTGGTGCAAGGATCTCGATGAATTTGCCGAAACCTGGGAGCAACGACTGAAGCTTGATGCTGAGATCAGTACTGGTATTCGTAGGATGAGCAAGTACAGAAAGAAGACAGGTGGCCGTGGGCGCAAGGCCAAGGAGGACGACGACTTTATGCCTACCACAGCACGCTCCAAGCCTGCAGCTAAGACTACTTCCAAGCCATCGAAGGTGGTCGAGACCATAGTGGAGAAGAAGGCTAAACCAGCTCCCAAGTCATCTCTGTTCAGCAAGAATAAGGCACGGACGGATGGTGCTGACGACTCTGATCCGTTCTCGGACGATGACTTCGCGGCTCTAAAGAAGGTACCAGTTAAAGACGAGGAGGATGAGGAAGATCGTCCAGTTGTGGCCCGAACTAAACGGGCTGCGGCCACGAAAGCAAAGTCGTGGGCCGCTGATGACGATGAATCGGAAGAGAGCGAGGACGATGACAAGATGCTTGAGGATGTTGGGGATATGGTCAAAGGTGTTAGCAACACCAAGGAAGAGTCTGCTGACGCTAAGACTAGCCGACTCAGTCTATTCCCTATGTCTCGGCCAGAAAGCAGCCACGGCGATTCGGGGGCTGTGAAAGTCAAGAGCAAGCCATCGAAAGCCTCTGACTTCAAGTTTGATGATTTCGATAGCAACGATGATACAAATTACGAGATGCTTGCCAAACCGAGCCCCCACAAGAGTAAGGCTCGCCACGACGATCTGGACAGCTTCCTGTCTGATGACGATGACCTCCCGCCTGCGCCTAAACTCTCCAGCAAGCCGAAAGCTTCAGCCTCGGCAGCATCCGAGGAACCGAAGCCAAAGCCAAAGGCGAAAGCGGCCGCTTCCACCTCTGCTTCCGCGCCAGCCGTTAAAAAGCCTCGTGGCCGTCCGGCAAGTACAGCGAAGAAGGCTGCCGTACCCAAGACCACCACCCAACTCTCACCAGCCGCCAAAACCTATGCTGCTAAGAAGTCCAAAGCAAAGGCCAAGAAAGATGATTTCGACATGGAGGACGATGATGAGGACGATGTGGAAATAGACGATCCTGAGTCTCCACCCCCCCGGCCTGCCGCTCGTGCTCGACCCGGTCGCGCAGCAGCAGCCAAGTCCAAGCCGGTTTACGTCCTGGAAGACGACGATGATGATGATAGTATGGACGACTTTGCCATGGATGATAGCGAATAGGCTGTTGTCCTTGGCCCGTTACGTCAGACTTTCCTACAATGACTCATTCGTTTACACTTTAAGTCGGTCACGCTTTAAACCCCCTTGAGGGGAGATATGAACAGTTATGATGGGGGGTGGGGAACTGGCGAAGAAAATACGCGAGGCTTCTTTTTTTCTTTTTTTTTTTTTTTCCCTCTTTTAATAGCAGAGGATTATTCTTCCGGAGGTATATGGGATGTATAAGTCTGCCAGAGAGAGAAGTTTCGTTTCCAGGAGGTATTTGAGCCCCCTGCCTCTTAATTTGCCTCCGTGCGAGAGATCAAGCGCCCGAGTCTACGGTTTTTCTTGTCCCTTCTCTTCTTTTCTGTAATTTGCTTTTGACTTTTCTTCCTCACTCCGTGTCGAGCTGTATATAGGAGTTCATTAGTCGCTACGGCGGTCTAGGTTAGCACACATGTAGCAGAGAATTTCAGTGCTTCGCTTTCCTTGCTTATAACAATGATACGGCCCGCTCCTAAGGAATAATGTTGATATTCGTGATGTGTGAGTGATGAGTGGCAGGTTCTAATATAAGAGAGCCCTGTTTAGACTCGACGTGTTTCCTTTCTTTCCTACATCAGTAGGTAAATAGACTACGTGAACACTGTGAAGTAATAGCCGTCTCTTTTTGACCCATACCATACTATATAAAAATATATCATAAATATTAATATTAAAGACCAGCATTGAAAACGGATCCGGTACCAGGCGCGAACCTTACATCTAGCCACTCGTCAATCCATAAGTAACAAGTCAAAAACGAATCGAGTTGAAAATAGAAAAGCATGAAACGAATTGAACTCCTGCGCCGTATGTATGTACGTCCCTATGTATGTATGCATGTACGATATTTAACCGTTATCCGTAGTTCTTAACCCATGAAGAAACGAAACCTCCCACACTGGCTACCGAATTTCCTAACTCCTCAAACTCCTATGATTCAAAGTTCTTTTTGACCCCGATATGTATCCAATCCGAGTTCTATGCATAGCCGGATATACTTAGGTAGACAGTAAGTAGTACACTATACAAGGCCCAGTCCATAGAAAACGGAAATAAAAAACAAACGCTTGATCGATAAGGACTCGGAGAATCGCGAAGGATGATGGATGATGCGAATCTCGTTTTCTCCTTTCCGTTTAAAAATTGTCTAAAATTCCCATTCGTACTTGGATCCCAACCCAACTCCATCTAGAGTTTTTAGACAATTCCGTAAACCCTCTTCGCAACCAAGAAACACGCCAAGCCGAAGAGCAGGAGGCCGGCAGTAATGGCGAAGAACCAGGTGAGGTCGCCCTCATAGTCTTGCCCGGGAACCCAAACGTTCATGCCCCAGAGGCCGGTGATGATGTTCATGGGCAGGACGATGGTTCCAAGGACCGTCAATTTGCCCAGCACGTCGGCCGTCTGCTCGGCTCGTTCGTTCATGCGGATGTTGATTTGGGCGATGTAATTTGCGTGGCAACGCGCTAAAATCCTGTTTTGTAAAGCAGTGTCAGTCAGTAATCAAACAAGGCAGCAAAAAGGCAAGCAGTATCAGAGAAAAAGGTGACCAACTTTTCGTAGTGACTGAGATTGGCTGTCATTGTCACAATATGATCCTGGATATCGCCGAGGTACAGGCCGATCTCCGATCGCGGCGCCACCTCCCAGTGCTCGTTGCATCTCTTGGCAAATCCCTTGATCACATCGGCTTTGTTTCCCAAAAGTCGGTAAAGGATCATGACCTTCTTTCTGCAGTCGCCTACACGGCGTAGCATATCCCGGCCAGCTTCCGTGTTCCCCTCCGGAGCGCCAGTGGCCTTCTCTTGTGTGCTATCACTGCGCTCCTTCGGCACTGACGACGCATCTGGGACGGTTGATGAATGGAGTTCCAGAATCTTGTCGTCGATGTCGTCTACTTCGTCTTCGATGGTTTGGATTAGAGGAAGGTAAACGTCGGTAATGTCGTCGATGATGGCGTAACTAATCCAATCTGAGCTGAGCACCATGAAATCCTTGAGCTGCCGGATCCTGCGCCGTACGTTGGCCGGATGTGGCGTTTGGCTGAAGTGGAACGAGATGACACCCTCGCGGAAAACCACGACATACATGTTGACCGGTTCCAGGTGATTCTCGGATTCGGCGTCCTGATCAAAAGAACGATAGTTGACAAAGTAGTAGTGCCGGAAGAGCTCTACCTTTTCGCGTTGTTCCTGAAGCATGATATCTTCCGACGTGAGAGGGTGTATCCCGAAAGCCTTGGCGAGCACTTTCATTTCCGCGTCGGTTGGGCTCAGAACATCGAGCCACCACACAGGCCGCTCCCCAAATCGTGGCTTCTTCTCGCCCGAGCCAGACGGCGATTTCATTCCTGGGAGAGGTGACTTGCCTCGTCTTGGTGTCGATCCGCCAGAGTGGGTTTTTAATGGCGATGCAGAAGGGGCTGGTTTTTCCATTAGTGACCGGCTAAGCTCCGCCTGAGGCTCGGGGGCTATGATTTTCGTCGGGAGCGACGGTCTCCTCGTTGGGCCCTTGGCAGTTGGTTCGGCAACCCTCCCTAGACTAGAGACTTCTGCGAGTAGTTCATCACCTTCGCTATCGCCATCATCATCGGATGAATCCAACAGGAGCGGGGGATCTGGAATAAAAAGGTCCCGAAAGGTGCCCTCCGGCTGAACAAGCTCCGAAATCGTCTGACTGTGAATGGTACTCTGGAGTTCCTCGTTGAAATACGTGAAACGATAAGGAGCATCTTCTTCAATCCGAAACCACCCCTTATGAACGGGGCGTAGTCGTCCATTGACTAACTGCGGTTCCGTAATCTTCTTCATACGACGGACGTTGCTTTTATCTTCCTGCTCGAGGCGAGACCATTCTTCGAGGATGGCCAAGTCGGGCCACTTGGTGCGACGCCGTCGTCGCGTCCGCATGCTAGCTTTGTCCCGAGCTTGCTGTAGATCATCTTCCGCCATTTCAGACATGTTCTCTTGGGGGAAACAAACATCCTCTGATGCTTGAATCGCCATGGTTGCCCTCCGATCCAAAGGCGATGTATGGGGCGGCTCAAGGTCTTCCTCGGCTGCGCTATTGCTGCGTGATCGACTTAGAGAGAGGCCATCCCGCATCATAGCATCTCCAAAGTTCATGTCGATGACACGATCACTGGGTCCCAAAGGCGGCGTGCCAGGCATCGAGGGCGGGTAGTTGACATTGTGTCGCTCGCTAGGTGTTAAAGCAGCTGATTGTGGTTTGTTGCCGGATTTGATGGAACCTGGTGGGCTATTTGTGCGTTGGTATCCCTCGCGCAGACCATAGCTTCGAGGCGAGCTAGTGTCCAGCCTACCAGTGGATAGTAAGGGTGTGTTCTCTGAGTCTTCGCCATTTTGGCCGGTTGGCTTAGAAGACATCCGAAAGCGGCCGAGATTAGACTGGGTCATGGAATACGATGTTGCGAGAGCTGATGGACGTCTAGCCCGAGGATATTGGTGGTCCCTAAATATTCCATCAGCACCAATGTCTCACGAGAAACTGTGTAATCAATTGGGCATTTGAGGGAGCTCCTGTACCTGTGATCTAAAAGAGCCTCGCTATCTATACTTGTATTGCTGGCGTTCCCACCTTGCGCATAGAAACCAGATCGCAGAGCCCCGTCGTTCGAGCCCAAATCGCCGGCGATATCGTTGGCCGGAACAGCAAATGACTTCCGCCTCATTCTCTTGTGTTTCCGGCCTGCCTTGTGTTTCTTTCTCGGGCTCTGCTTGTCCAGTCTGAGTGGGTTTAACGAAGTGGAGGATGGGGCCACGGCGGACGAGGCGCGGGAAGGCGTATCGGGACCGGAAAACGGGTTACCAGTCATAGTTTCCAGCGAGCGGTTATTAAGTTGGATGATGACTGGGTCGTTGTACTGCAAACTCTCGAATCCGTTTCACGATAACGATGCCAGTAATGAATGAATAGTTATGCCAGTCGATGGCGCATGGCTAGGAAATGGAGCATCTCAGTCAGCAACGCCGTTATGGTTTATGGTAAGGTAGTCCGTTCGAGATTCTGTTCAATGAGCTCAAGTCACTAAGAAAACCGACGTATTAAGAAGCGACTGCAGAATCTAATTGTGATATAGAAGCTTAGTGATCACTGCCTGAGCGCAGCAATGGAGTATGGAGTATGGAGTATGGAGTATTCGGCTAGCTTTGGATGATGGGAATATTAATGGTGAATGTCTGGTCCTGTGCCAACACCGTATACGTACCTACCTACGTGTCGATAGGTAGGAACACCTAGCTTAGGCTTTAGCATCGATAGGCAGATGACGGGGACGCTGTACCAACTCATCAGCATAGCCCCGCTATCAAATGCCCGTGTGACGTAGTTAGCATAATGAGCTACAGGAGCTACCCAAGATCGATTGACAGGGGCTGGTGTTACATGCAGCAGCACAACATATGTACATACCGACATGTACACATGCAGTCTAATCCTGCATGCAGAAGCTATCCATAAACGTATAAATAGGTAGTTAGCAACCATCACCTTAGAATTTCTTTCCAATTTTTCCAGTAGCAATTCTGTCAACTATTTACACACATAGCAGGGAGACGGTAGGCAAGTCAGGTCATCTTAGATATGTGCAATACGTAAGACACTTGTGGTTCCCGTTAGGTCAACGCAAAATGAGTGAATTATACTGGTCCTGGTCTGTGATTCACTAGATGCTCCTTCATGTACGGACAAACCCACTCAAGTATCTTGTCTCGCCTCGTTCTTCTTTATTAATAGCTGGGTCATTTTATTTTCCTGGGAACAGCGTAACCCTAGTCCTGTATCCATTCAATCCGGCCCCTTCGATGCCCTTGGTATTCCATACACCTCAGTACCTAAGTATTTTAAAGTTATCTCCCTTGAGATAATGGCTGAAAAGCCTAATTATCGTATAGCAGCAGTACCAAACCATGTCATTGCACTGTCCTTCATTTATGGGTCAATCGTAAAACTTCCGCATGTGGTCCGATAGCTTGCTCGGCAGTCTACTGGAGACCGTCGCCCATTACCAATTGCCTTATCCCGACTGATAGCGTGTCTAATTCGCAGCTACAATCATACATTAAAGACGTTAAGTGGATCGCCAAATCCTGCAACGCGAAGGAACCCATTACATCCCAAAATGCCGAATATTGTGAGAAGCCCTGTAGCCATCTTCTACTCAAATATCATGCCAAAATCTGCCTAAGCAGCTTCTCCCTCCTGGCTAGCATAATAGGCTATACCGATTTTGCTTATACGCCGATTTCAGCGTCGTTGTGCCATGAAACTAGCCCGAAGTGCAAGAATCTGCTGTCGCTCAGCCTCGGGTAATTGTTCGATGGTCTCTTGCGGCAAGTTCATGACAGCCTGCATAAGAGCATCAGGGTCTTGTTGGGGAGCTTGTGGGTTTGCGGCGGGCGGCGCATAGCTCGGCGGCGCGGCTGCTACGGCAGGTGGCGCATAGGGTGCAACCACCGGGGGTGTTGACGTCGCTGGAGGTGGGTATTGAGGTACCGTGGTCGGGTAAGTAGCTGCGGGCTGAGAGACGGGTGGAGGGGCAGCGCTCGTATCCAAAACTGACTGGATTGCTTCAGGCGAGACGAGACCCATCAGTAACAGTGCCTGAAAAATGGCGTAGGAGAGCTGGGGTGCCTGTGTGAGCAACTCGGTGGCGCGATTCGGATCAGTAGTAGCAAGGGATTTCATCTGCGACAAGATATCAAGGAGTTGAGAGGGTGGGAGGGTATTAAGCGTTCGGGAGATGGCATCGGTGGCGGTCATGCCGGGTGGGAGCTCTTTGCCAGGCGGTAGAGGCGGCAAGGAGCCTGAAGATGGCGCTTGGTTTGTTGAGTGTGTGCCATTTGTCTGTCCGTAATTCGCAGTCGCATTGTTACCATCGTCGCCGTCCACGCGACCCTCCGTGCTGTAGTCAACACGGAGTTTGCGACCCATGATTTCGTAGTCGTTCAGATTCCGGACTGCGGAAGCAGCAGAATCTAGCAAAAAGAAACATAGTCAATTAAACTTTGTCTGTACCAAATGTTGATATGGCTATGCTTTGATGACATACCTGCATCTGGATACTCAGCAAAGCCAAAGCCTTTAGGGCGTCCCGTCTCGCGGTCGTAAACCAGGCGGAAGTTGATTACCTTGCCAGCTGTGCTGAAGATGTCGCTGATCTGTTCTTCAGAGAGGCCTGCAAGACAATTCCAAGTCAGCTCCTATTACGGGCATGGAAATAGGTTCAGTTGATTAGTACCATAGGGAATATTGCCAACGAAGACAACTCGCGACGGCGGTTTGGTAGACATGGCTGCAATGGATCGTGCTTGTCCCGCCGAGCAGCCAAGAGAGAGGCACGACGCCAGCAAATCGTGGTCTGCACAGGCTCTATCCGAGCAGTCGAGGTAGGGAGGAAAGAACAATACTCCAGATTACAAGCGAAGAAAGAACTACCTAGTCGCAGGATATGTGTGGTGAGTAGTAGGTAGGTTATGGATTAATGATCACGAGCTGGCACTTTGGTGCTCAACAAAGGTCACTACCTATCTGGTACTATTGCAACAGAAATATGAAAGAGTTTCCCGCTGTAGCATTTCCTATTTCACAATAGCTAGCTAATCGGGCTTAGCGTCAACTCAGATCAATTGACAAGGTACCCGGCATGTACCCTACAAACTGTAATTACTAATCAGTCACGTAAATACCAACTTTTAGCGTAACAAGTACTTTCAACGAGATAGTTAGATTTACATGGATGACGGCGTCTAATTAATTAGGACTAGCGTATTTCGCGCTCAGGCTCAGACTTGGCTCACCTTGGGAACAGTCACGTGACTAGTAAGTTACATTTATATAGGAGCCATCCTATAAGTGCATAATCCAACTGTTTACAGCTTATTATAATACCTACATACCTAGTATGCATAAAACTTGCTGAGGCTCCTACCATGTACTTACTAGGTGGGTACGCTCAGGCGAGCCTCCAGCTAAAAGCGGCGTACATGTAGATCTGTAGGTAGCTCAGGTGTAATTCCCCAATCCGTTTCAAAAGGTAACTTGAAAACTTATTTACTAGGTAGCTCTACAGATAGTAACCTGAGGGTGGGCCTTGCTACAATTGTGTCTATACCAAATAGGGCATGCACAGACCTTGTGGAGACTTCTAACTCCCCCAGAAGGATGAGCCAATAAAAAGCTGGCATCCAAAAACGGCTGGAGGCTGCCGAAAAAACGGGATCATTGTGCTGTACCTAATCTGTACAGTGACCCCATTATTGGAGCTTATGCTTTATTGAGAGTGAAGCTCCTCTTCCGACTCTTTCCTGCTCAATCATCGCACCAAGTGCCACCTTATCACGCCCTTCTTACCAACTCGTACATCAAACTTCAGACAAGATGTCACGTAACCCGATGGACGAGTATATGGAGAGGATGCGGCATATGGTCCGCCAGAACCGAGGAGGTTTCCCTGGCGGCCGTCCTCCTGCGGGTGCTGGAATGGCCCTAGCGTCCCTAATTCTTCTCGGTGGCGGAGCTGTCTTGCTTCAAAACTCACTTTTCAATGTCGACGGTGGCCACAGAGCAATCAAATACAAGAGAATAAGCGGTGTGAGCAAGGAGATTTATCCCGAAGGTTCGTCCGTCCCACCCGAAAAGTGAGCAGACGTTGACTGATGCTAACTGGGGCGTATGCGATTAGGAACTCACTTCATGATCCCGTGGTTCGAGACACCCATCACATACGACGTCCGCGCGAAGCCGCGAAATGTGTCCTCCCTCACAGGCACCAAGGACTTACAGATGGTGAACATCACCTGTCGTGTGCTCTCTCGTCCCGATGTCAAAGCCCTTCCTCAGATTTACAGAACACTAGGACAGGACTACGATGAGCGCGTCCTGCCTTCCATCGTCAATGAGGTGCTGAAGAGTGTGGTAGCGCAGTTCAACGCTAGCCAGCTGATCACTCAGCGTGAAATGGTTGCCAAGCTGGTCCGAGAGAATCTATCCAGACGAGCTGCACGATTCAACATCTTACTGGATGACGTATCTCTAACTGTAAGTGGTTCTTCTGCAACATCTCCGGCCTTGCCGGCCTCGCAACCTACATGCTGACTAGTCATTGTAGCACCTTGCCTTCTCGCCCGAATTCACAGCAGCAGTCGAGGCAAAGCAAGTTGCGCAGCAGGAGGCGCAAAGAGCAGCCTTCGTTGTAGACAAAGCGAGACAGGAGAAGCAGGCTATGGTTGTCAGGGCACAGGGTGAGGCACGATCTGCGGAGCTTGTTGGTGAAGCTATCAAGAAGAGCAAGGCGTACGTTGAGTTGAAGAAGATTGAGAATGCACGGGCTATCGCTGCTCAGCTGCAAGAGGCCGGCGGCAGGAACAGGCTCCTGCTCGACTCGGAAGGGTTAGGCTTGAACGTGTTCAGAGACGGCGAGGAACAGAGCAAAAAATAAGCAAGGGAAACACCAAGGTGGTGAACTTGCATGGAAGATATCAAACCCCCCTGTATGTCTATAAGCTAGCTACTCATAATCAATGTACATTAAGTGTCGACAATCTCATGAGGTCGTCATGGTACCGTCGAGTCCAAATTCGGGATCCGTGGAAGGCAGAGGAATGGAAACATGCATTCTTTCGGTCAATTGTCCCTGTGCCATACCAACCAAGATATATGAAGTTGCTAGGTAGGAGCCGGCGCCTTCCTACCTATGCCTATACTTCATTGAATAGGTAGGTAAGTCTCATTTACTCTTGGTCCGATATCATACTACCAGGCTCCTGGGAGGCACGCCATCATTGAAAAACTGTCTCTAAGTCCATAGCAAACCACAGGTAATGCCAACATATTATAGCCCACCACTAACGTTATAGATAAAAATAATGGGACTTGAGCTTAGGAACGCACCCATAGCCCCGCCTCGGAGACTTAGGTAAATAGTAAGTCATCATTACAGTGAATGCAAGCAGGGAGACAGGTAAGTACCAACTCCCTTGTATACCTACTATTAACCCCACCATCCATCAATCTGCCTACCTCTACATACTTAACTTAGCTAGGTAGTATTATCCACCTTGCGTTTGTCCACCCTAGCTTTATCAGCATCAGATTCGTTCCATCCCGTCTTCTCGTTCTGTGAACATCATTTACAAAGTTAGTGGCTTTACCACGTATACAGGTAACACAAGTGAGAGGTTATACACATCGCGTATCTGCGCGGCGCCTCCTTCCCACTCTACTTCCCCTCGTTAAAGAATACACAGCTGTCAAGATGATGATCAAGTACGTCTGTCCGTCTCTGAGTGGGCTTCACCCCGCCATCCCGCCATCCCACCATGGCTGCGCGCCAGTACTTCCTACATCGCATACCCGCCCTCACATCTGACTAATCTAATGAGTGTATGACCAAAGCTAACAAGCTTCCAACAGAGTGCGAACCCTGACGGGGAAGTTGATCGAGTTCGATGTCGAGCCTACAGACACGGTGCGTAGCCTGCTCCTGCGGTATCCCTATAATATCAGAACATCGGATCCCGGTACAAGCTATGCACAGCTGTACAAGAGCAATGCCCGTGTCCGGACATATTGCGGCAGCTTTTAACAGGCGCTAATGTGTGCGGCAGATCATGGACGTCAAGAAGCGTGTTGAGGAGAAGGAGGGCATCCTGCCCGCACAACAGCGGCTTATCTACGCCGGAAAGCAGATGTAAGCTTCTTCGCTAGCCCTCGTTCTCCGACAAGTTTAGACTACCGCCGCAGGCTATGAGCTCCCAATCCATAGAGAATTCACAGATCCTTTTCGTCTATGGTGGACCGAAGATACTGACCTCGACCCTTTCTGCAATATCTAGGCATGACGACGTCAAGCTAGAAGAAGGCGGGGTTGTCGCAGATGCAACACTCCATCTAGTCTTAACACTCAGAGGAGGAGCCAGCCACTTCTGATGATGATGCTGGACAAAGCACCCAAAGGCCCATCCTGCCTTGTATCATCCCCATCCGATCGCGAGCCTAAAAAAATAAGTCTTTTAAGCAGACTTTCGTACTTTGATGTATCTATCCGACACGAGAACCGGATGTCAGAGTGCTGAGGTCAGAACCCTCATCCATCAACCACGCTCTTAGAATTACGACATACCCTACCGTGGTAGCATTCAGGGCAAATTGTCTGCTATGACCATCATGCACATTTCCATCTGTTTCTGTTATTAGGTGGATAGATTTTGGAAGCGAACAAGGGGATAGATACTCAATAATGGGCATCGGTACATTCACACCGACATAGGACAACACGGCCTACTTGCCTGCTTCCTGAAGACCTCGGGCAGGCATAAACGCATAAGACAGTCATGAAGTAGACTCCCCATTAGACAGATAAACAAAAAAACTAACCTCAGTCATACCCGACTTATGGCTCCTCTACACCTAGTGATTATTACAGTCCAGTATAGAGGTCGTAAATATCCTGTAGCGGAATATTGAGACAGGCAGTATATTAAGTGATAATAGGGTAAGGGGGGTAACATTTGCCTTACCCACCTACCCAGGGGGGGTGCCTATTTGCTCTTGGTGTTGCCTTAGACTGATACATCATCAACCGGTGTACAGACATATATAGTCTATGTTTTGATCCAGCCGCGCCATTTATTGTTCTCTAACAAAATAAATCATACAGGTTAAATCAAGTATATTATATACCTCTCCACACCATCTGCTTATCTGCCTAGCCTGCCTACTTCCCTAGGTCAGCTTGCTGACACCCGCTCGAAACCGTTGTCCCTGATTCTTCGGTAGGCCAGACAGTCAGGTACCATTGCAGGCTCGAATTTTCTAACCCGAGCTACTTAGGTAGTCCATCATATAGTACCTACCTGGGCACATAAGTTGATAAGTATCAGTCAATCAGGCAGTTGTGTTGAGAATATAGTCCATAATTTCCCGAATTTCCCACTACTGTAAACCACAAGTGGTGAATTTACCAGCTATAATATCTAGAGACTTGAGTCCATGCCGCTTGCCCATTATTCAGGGATAACACAGATCGATACCTTCTACCCAGCAAATGCAAAATGCTAAAAAAAGGAAAAGGCAAAAAAGGATTGAGCTCCGGCCCGATCCCATGCTATCCCAGCCTGATCCGATCCTAATCCCTTATGTCGCTAGATCCCGTTCCTAACTCCTTGGTACGCCTTCGTTGAAGTAATGAACAGCCCACCATAATAACATCATTTGAAATAAAGGGACGGGGGGATATAATCAGTAGAGCCCCCAACCGCGTCTTCTGGAAAAGTTCCTAATAGAGCCAGTGAGTGAAGGTAGGGGCCGACCGCGCAACCCATACCTGGACTCTTGACAGCAGGCGAGACCTGCCGCTGACTAAGTCTTTGAAGTTCGCTGGATCTTCTTCGGTCTCATAAAGATATCAACAGGTTTTCTTTTGCGAAGAGTCGGAGCTCCTGGGGCCGGGGACGCAGACGAAGAACTCGGAGCAGGCTTGGGCGGCTGACTTGTCGGTTCAGTCGACGGCGAGGCGCTACTTTCAGCTAGTTTCTTCTCTAGTTGTCTCCCCTTTGGTGCCGGTTGGGTTGTGATAGTCTCCACTTGAATTCGTGAGGTTATTGGTGCCGTGGAGAAACTGCCCATTTTGCGAGCAAAAGCACTTCTTCTAGGGGCGCTGGAGCTTGCAACAGGGGGGGCAGCTTTTTGAGTTGGAGTTGGCTGAGGCTTATCGTGAAGAGCCTCGAGATCAGCTACGTTGAGGTCACCCGGGCTACTATCTTCATCAAGATCGAAATCGTCGAGATCCTCGTCGGCAATGTATGAGCCGCCTGTTCGCAGGACTGGCTCTTTGGCCTTACGTAGGCGCGCCTCCCGGTCAACAACATCATTGCTATGAACCCCCATCCGGGGTCGAGATGTAGGTGCCCGGATGGCTACCAATGGCCGAGACTCATTGACCTTCTCCTGCACCATCCCCTGTGGTGCTCGCAAGACTCGCCCCTGCCTAACCTGCCCGGCCGTGCTTATTGTGTTGAGACGTAACTTCGCCGAAATTTCTCTAGCTTCTCGTTTGGCACGGGTCAACAAGCTTTTGGGCGTGTTTGTCTTTGTCCTGGAACCGCTGGAAAATCGAAGTTCACTCAGGTCAGGGCCATTGCGTGAGCCCCTGGGGCGAGTGCCCACCTGCGGCCTGACATCTCGAGGGAGCCGAGGGAGCTTCCTACTATCGTAGTTTACAACCTGGCTGCTATTATCGACCTTCTCCTGCTTGATCGATTTGAAAGCGTTTGAAAGCTTCTCTTCGGCGAGGCGCCTCTCTTCGGTGTCGATACGCTTATATCTGGCGTAGATCTTGTACCACGATCGGGGGTTGCTCGGTTCAAGTTTCAAACGTTCCGAGTGGACGGGGAAGTCGCGCGCTATCAACCGTTTCCAGAGTTCGATAGTATCCTCTTCTAGGTGTGGAGAATTGATTTCAATTCGGCGCAGTTGGTATGCGTTGTCCACTTTTGCGAGGATTGGTTTTATAATCTTGTATGGTGCGCTGCCCACATCCTCGATCGCTAAAAATATTCATGGTGTTTAGTATATTGACCAAGTAGCATGAGATCAAGAGAAATCAAGGAAGGGAGGGGACAGGGGGAAAAGGAAACTAGTTGTAATGAGTATTGTGCTAACCTTTGATATTCCGTATACACGCAGCGGTGCATAGCTCAACAAGTGATTTGACCATTTCTCTTCCCTAGACTAATTCCAACTCCCAAATATAGACGATGTTGGAGCAGTTTATTCTCTTGTGAAAGTTCGGTTGCCTTGGGTATACTCCGAAAGGCTTAGGTGTACTAAGGATAGGCTGACTAAGTAGACTATTCAACCTGGAGAGTCCGGACCGAGATCGCAGGGACGAGGCAGTAACCGAAGCGTGGTGGATGTTGGAAGAGGCGGGACCGGTGGTATATATATATTGATCTGGTACATTTGTTTCTAAATGGAATGCGGAAGCAGAGTGTTTGATGCGATGTCCGGCCCATTGTCTAGAGAATCACATAAAGAAGAATGAAGTAAAGTCACAAACAGACCCCGAGGCTGACAGAAGTGGGACCCATTCAGCGGTTCTATTTAAAGTTCGGTGCCCACTTCCCCACAATGGCTGGTAGGGTCCTCAGCACCCATACCAAAGTACATGGTACTTGCAGCCTACGTCTCCTAGTCTTACACGTGTAGAGGTGCCCAGGTACTTGGTATTCAGATTCTGCCCTGATTTCTATACCTGCTACCTAAGGCCTTAATCCGCCATTGATATAGTCCAAGTTAGGTCTTATAAGAGCAGTTAGGCTAGGCGTGACTTCTGCATGTGTTTATACGAGTTCGTGCAGTACGGCCACTACAGCTAGTCCTCTCGTTGCCCATTGAGTCTCCTGGCAAACATTCCTACCTAGGTATACGGCCAAAACGTAGACTCCGCCCATCCATTATATCTACTGCTGTGCATTAACACGTTGTACTCACTACATGCGGCCACGGTCCAGGTAGGAAACATGGATGTAAGTAAACGTATTGTGGCTGACGTGGCTACCAGAGCATCGCCGCTACCTATACGAAGTGCCTTTTCCTCCCTATTAAAAAGTATGGAGATATCATCAGATATCATTGGCTTTTTCTATTCTGCTCTCATATTATCCCCCGTGAGTTTATATGAAATGTCGAAGAGAAAGACTTGCACCGACAGACTGTTGTCATGTACGCGCCTGATGTTAATGTTGCAAATGCTAGGATATCGACAATGGTGTGGAGCAAGACTATAATGATCGGGGTGGTCATTGATGAAGTTCTGCACCATATACGCCTGGATTCTAAAATTATACGGATGAAGAGAGTCGGTCATTCGTAATAATCCGTCCATTATTGTCGATGATTGTGAGCGGACCAACCTCTTATATGTTAAAGTGTTCTGAAAACTCATCCGTCTTGGAAGAATCATTTAAGATTTGGACATATTCGGTACCTAAGCATCCCGTTACCACGAACTAGTCTCGCTTTCGTACATGTCATACTTGTCATCTGTATAGTGTCTGAGTACCTAATCACCGCTTTCGTTTCTTTATTACTCATCTAAGGTACATCGCGATGTGTTCACAGATTGGTTGTCTTTCGAAGTAGACCTCACCGTTTGCCCGGTGGTATTCCAGGCAAAACCGTCAGTTTCCTTTCAGGTTAGTAGTTTTACGTTTGAATATATAGTTGTACCTCGGTTTAGCACCATATTAAGAAAGCAGTTAGAATGCGACTGGATCGATTCCGTTGCTACTCATGTCATGAAGCAGCGTATCCATTTTCAAGCCTAGGCCGAAAGACAAGCTTTGTCCTAGCATGCCCTTCATAGGTATCAAACGTGTGTATATGGCCTGTATGCGGTCAGTAGATCGGGTTCATCGGGCCAGAGAGAGAGTTCCAGAGTTTTCGGGATAGCCGCCAGATGACGGAACAGCAAAATATGTTTACCGTTTTCATGGGGAAGCAGCCCAGTATAATATAGCACTTCTCCTTACTCTATACCGTTTGTTGATATCCCCCGAATGTTTGTAAAGCTATAATTACTTGTCTCTCATCTTAATAGGTATCTGATTAGTTAGGTAGTGATAGGGGTTGCTGGTCGGACGAAGAAACTGTTTGTTAGGTGGACGTAAATCAACTCCTTTAACTTGCTTAGCCGCAGAACTACGTTCTGCAGGTCATATTTTCCCTCTTGCCTTTATTCACGTGACAGTCGACATGTTAGTCCGCCAATTGCAGGTCTTACAATGTGGTGGTACGGGTCAGCCCCAAGGCAACAATGTCAACATATGTATTCATGCACACATGTATCTTACCCGATACAGTCCCAGATGATGGGAAATATTCACTGCTTATCACCACATATACTTCAGCTTCTATCTTTTATAGACAAAGCAATTCATAGCCATAGACAAGTCACAGGTTTCCCTTCGTTATAGGAAAATAGTGTACCAGTACGGCTACACGCTCACAGGGCCGTCCTACGATTCATCACCCTCTTGAGCCTGTGAACAACAACTGACACATGGATTATTTGCGCAGGTACTCAAGACCAACTTTAATATCGCACTCAAGCGTCACTATAGATCGTTGTTCTCATCATGAAGTTCGGCAGAACTTTCTTGAACGTCAAGTTTCTAAATGGATAGGCTTCTACGTGAAATTTTTTTTCCTATCTGGTGAAATTGTTTTCAAAAAGCCGCGAAATCACAATACAAGAATTGTTGGATGTACCAACTGAAATTCACTTAGTGGAAGAGCCAGATTCGAGTCTTACTCGTCATATATCTACGGAGCTCAAGACATTGTAGCCTGCGATCCTATGGAGGTAGGGAGCTTCCTTAATCGTCATTACGATAATATTGCGCAACACTTCCCCATTTTTCGCACGACGAACATAGCATAACGCCGGATGGGTGGCATCAAGTTTAACCGACTCCATCTTATTATCATGGATCCGGAGAGACACAATCCCATAGCCAGCCTAATAGATACGGTACTGCTCAGACCTCGTATCTCATAAGTAGGTACTTACGTCAGCTTCAAAAAGAGCAAACAGTAACAAGATTCATTTTTAAGAGAACTTATGATTATCACGATTTAGGAAACCTCGAGAATCCTACGAATAGGAATAGAAGCTATTAACAGGTGAATGGACCAACGACTCGACTTACGCAGTGTCAACGCTCTACCTATTTGCCAGATCTTCATCAAGTCAACTGAGCAGAACTACGTAGAGAGTGTCTCATAAGCACTATACCCTAACGGGGGGTTAAGCGTCTTGAAGCAGGCGACGACAGTAGGACCCTACTCCAAGACAAGATTCGCCGCCTGTTCCTCAAACACGGGCTGATAATTCGATAATAGGTAATTACTTGTAAGGAAGAACAACTATGATGTCCCAGTCTCTACCCACGACCCATTCTAATAGAGCTGTCTTACTCTCATAAAAAGACCTCAGTTTTCTGCTTCCTTACAGAGAGTGTTGCATAATTCTGGTTGGTGTCTGGGATTAGGTAGAGGTCTGTGGAATGACTTTTTAAAAGGGCCTCTGCTCATTAGCTCACCTATAGCCTCCCTCCCTCAACAATGCTTGCTCACAAGGTACTTCGCTCGCACCTCTTTAGAGAGTCTGTCTAGAGAGAAGCATAATAACACGTTTCTCTAGTCTCTTCTAAGATCTTTCGGCGGTACATACTTATGCTGGCAGCTTGGCTTTTTACTTGTCTTATAGCTACCACCACGCCTTTCTCTTCTCTTACCAGGGGACCGACTACCTCTTACGCTCTACGCCCACCGAAGTTGGGCTTAAGCGGAAGGAAAGCTTTTATTTCGAGTTGCTGACCAAAAAAAAAAGTAGATAACTATGTGATTCATGCTGGTTTAAAATGTAGCTCTAGATCTTAGCAGCTTGGGGTCGGTCAACGTAAAAAAGCACGACTTCCTCAGTACAATTCAAACAAATCTTCGTTTTACGTATGTAGGTTAGGTCCTACTGGTAGTCAGGCCAGATAATGTATACGTCCGACCCAATGAATACTCAAGTAAACAGGCGCTTACTTATGTTAACTAGCATACGACTATCAGGCAGTCAAACAGATTCCAAGGCAGCTTTATTGCCTTACAGTCGAATCCTCCGAGTCCTTTATATGCATCTAATGTTGCACCGTAGGCGCATCTTGTACCATGCATACCTACGCACATGCAGCTCGCTTCATCAAGTATGTACCTACCTAGGTACATAATATTGGTTAGCAGTAGCTGAAGCCACGCTCTTTCTGCATGCATGCTGCACGTATGTAAGTAAGTAAGTACCTACATAGAATCATGTATGTATATGCGAATGAGTACCGTAAAGACGGGATCACGTGCCATAAACATCGATAGTAGGTAGTCATTTACTTAAAGCATAGCTAGTTCCCTAGCCACCTACTCTACCTCACCAATTGACAAGAAACTGACAGCCAATGTTGAACAGGACAAACTTGTATATAGTAGCTGATAACGTGGAGCATGACAGAACTACGTAGCTCAGTGTGTTTGTTGCTTAGCTTCTAATGGTTTTCTCCTACAATATCCACATCATCTGCAATTAGTCTAAGACCTATGGTACCGGTAGAAGGTGAAAATCAATGCTTGGTATTTTGTTACTATCAGGTAGTTAATAAACACAGAATTGAATCAATTATTCTATCGACGTGTCATGGACATGACACACCCTCCGCCGTTCATCTAAGCGTCCATCGCTAGCAGACCGGACCGACTCGATTTACCTAGAGTGCCCTAGATACCGTGACCCTGATGTTTTTCATGGTCCTTCATGGTATCCATCGTAGGCTACTGAACATCCAGCTCCTTTACACAACACAACGCATACACGCCGATTCGTAATTTTGACATCCCAAGTGCTTGACACAACCATGGTATTCCCTTCGTCGTCTAGCCCCTGGACGCCTGAGACTCCGTTACGCCGTATGATGCCTATTCCCAAGCAAGCCAATTAATTTGTACAAGAACGTCTCATCGTCTAATCAAGCTACTGGGCTCTGTCAGCCGGGCCAAGCCGGATCAAGAAGTGGAGGATCCCTACGCCGCGGCGGCGACGGGGCGTGATGAGCTCTCCATCACGTGCGGTGGTTCTGGGGCGGCCTCTTCTTCCTCTGCGCCCATCTCGCCGCCGGCTTCTTTCTCTGCCCATGCGCCCCATAGTCCGCGTTTTCCGCGGACTCGAATGGGGCCGCCCAGACTGCCTTCCTTTTGCTCGACTTTGATTGCGTCCTTGGTGGCAAGCACTAAGCACTCGAAGAACATTCTCGTTGCGTCTGCTTTCGTTGCTCTATTTTCCGGCAGGAGGTCCTGGAACACGACCGACTTTTTGCGCTTTTCCTCGTTTGTGGCCGCCTCGGCCCCGAACAGGTCTCGAAGTACGTGCACAGCATGTTTCGTACCGAGGGAAACTGGCCCGCTGTCAGCGGGATGTACGAGGGGTGCGACTGTTTCATCAAAGGCTGCGTTCATGCTCTCGTCACGCGGGTGGTGCATGTCGTCGTCATTGTCGGCCACCACTCCGTTATCCGCAGGTATTTCTAGGATTGTGCCGTCAGGCGCAACACTGCGATCGCCAAAACCATTGTCCGGCATAGCAAATACGTCTTCCTCTTCGCCAAGCTCGAGCCGAGGCGATTTAGTATTTCCTTGCTCCGCCTCGCTTCCCAGATCTGCAACACCACTATCACGCTTCCGCTTCAGGTCGTTTACCGGCTTGATAGCGTCCAGAGACAACAGCCCGCGCAACTCTGGCGCCCAGGTCTTGCTGCGGCCACCACCTAGGATATTAGTTACGAAGCTTCCGCTACTCTTCAATTCCATCAGAGCGAGCAGGTATAGGTCTCTTGTAATGAAACTAGGCTCCTTCAAAATATTATCGTGGTTCTGTTGTTGCTCTTTGATATGTGCATTAAGCAATTGGGTCGTGGGGTCAAGGCCGAAAACCTTGCGCTTCTTGATCTTCTTTTGCGCCTGGGGCTCAGGCTCCTCAGCCTCGTATCCCGGCTCATAGATGCTCGTATTGTTTAGGCGTGTCCATTCTTCCACGTCCCTTGCCGTATTCTCATCGATATCGGAAAGAGGCGACTCTGAGATTCGAGTGCGGTCAATTGGCGGCATACCTCCAATTTCAGGCATAGCAGACTGTTCGTCGACGTTGAAGTTAAGATCGTCATCCATGTGTACATCACCATCATCATCCACGATCCGAACGCCATCATCACCGAAGTCCAAGTCCATGGTCTGTTCTACATCGGCACCCTTCGCACGGGATTGCATGTCAAAGACATCGCTGAAAATGTCATCCTCAACGGGGCGTGGAGCTGGGGCGTCTCGTCCCATTTCAATGCTTTTGTCCATGCGTGGCCGTTCGTCAATTCCGAAATCCAGTTCGAGATCCAAGTCATCCATGGGTGCTAGAGCGAGCTCATCCTCATTCATGTTATCATCATGCAAGAACTGGCTGTTGTTGAAATCTTCTTGCAGATTGATATCTCGATTGCTTGGCCGTCCTCGTCCGCGAGCAGACGAGCTGGCAGGAGCAGTGTTCACCTCGTCCATCTGGCTTAGAAGCCAGTTCGCATCCGGTGGGGGAAGCATATTAAGGTTATCAGCAGGGGTAATTGTATCTGGCAGCATCAGAGCCTCTCGATTGGGCATGTTTAGATTCTCGGGGATGTCGTTGTTTCCGGTAGCACGGAATGCCTGAAATGAATTAGCCAAGTTCTAGTCCGGATTGATGCGCGATAGGTAAAACAAACCATCTTGATCTTTAATAGCGCCTCGTTGCAATCGTCTAGCAAATACCGAGCTTTTCGGCTGTACATTCTGACAACACCCAACAGCAACTGGCCGCTTAGTCGCAGGGCTAGCGGGGCCTGGTTAGGGCGAATGATAGCGTCGACACTGTTGGGCAGGTTTGACTGTAAGACGTGAGTCTTAGATAGCTTGTGCATATTCGCCGACAGCCAGACGCGGGCTAGAGGCCCGCTCCTTTGGAGCAACTCCTCTGAGTAGAACATGGTGACAACAAGCGAGAAGCAAGCAACGAGCGCGACAAATTAGTTAGCGAGGCCGAAGGCCAAATATGGCGACAGTGGTATAACAAAGCCTAGAGACAATTGCTGGACTGTACGACAGACGAGTGACGTGTGGGTATATAATACAGTGGGAGGGGACGTCGAAATGGTGGCGTGAATTGGTCCGTGGTGGGCATAAACAGAAGACCGCGCGTTGTTTTGGGGTGTTTGGGGGTGCGGCGGAACCGCGTTAGGTTGGTCGCGCTTCGAGCAGGGAAAGCGCAAAGGCGACAATGGGAGTAACGGGCGGCAAGCAAGTTCGAGATCGATTGTGCGCGCAATTTTATCGAAAGCGCGATCGATAGCAAGATGACGAGCGTGGTCGCCGTGGTAATTGTAGTTGTGGTCGAAATAATAAGAGGGTAGGGAGTTAGGAGGATTATTGAGGTGGAGGGGGCGGCAGCTGCGAACGGACAGGACTTTCGTTATTGATCAGCACCTGGGCAGCACCGGGCCAACCTGTTCTCGTTTCGGTACCTACTTTCAATCTTTAAAATCCGAGGGGCTGGGAAAAAACGGTGCCATGTGGGGTCCACTCATGGCTTATTTCAGTATGATGATTGGTCAAAACGGTGCCAAGCTGTGGCTAGTGCGGCAACCCATCATTCTTATACTACCTAAACTAGAATAACGTCTTGTACGCAAAACGATTAAATGTTTAAATCCAGTGGCTGGGCATGCTTTCCCACAGAACAGCATACGGATATCTGTAGAGATGTTGGAATTTGTTCTATTCTTGTCCAAACCAAATGCATACAAAAAATACCAGGCATGCCTAAGTTTAAATACCTACTGGTCACAATAACTACTAGCTATTACAGACTTCCCACCCTAGTTGTTTGCTGGCTTTGATTGCCCTATCAGGTGTAAAGTTATTAAAGTTATATACTAAAAGAAGTTACATATACTTTCCTAACTCACTGCCCAGGCACACTTATTAGAGTATCCTATACACGTTGCAATGTCTCCAAAGTGATTCATAGAAGTTAGAAACCTAGGTACTTTAGTAGATATATGAGGAAGAAATAATCTCTAAGACGTCACAACCACTACTAGATAAACTCATTAATCTTTAAAACATTTACCCAATGTATGTCACCCAGAATATCCAGAATGGTTTGCCAATGATAGTTTAAGAGTATCTACCTAGGAAGTTACTGTACCTAAGGTGCTGGTATGATCGAGGCACTAAGCATACCTCGTCGTTGGAACGAAACAGCAAGTCGATCTTTGAAAAGGAAGAAATGGTGAAATTCTCAGGTTTAGAGCCAGCAAGCTGTAAAGGCAAAGCAGGGAAAGCCATGGACTACATAGGGCGAATAATTTGCCCATGATGCTTTGCTCTTTAGAAAGACGGTCTTGTCTGGCTTCTTCTAACAAGGCCAGTACTATGGTCTAACACGTAGGCTCGTATGTACATACATATAATCTGTAGATAGGTACATCTGTATGATATAAATGTACAGCAACGGTAGGCCACTAGGTTAGCAATTTGTGGTCCCTTTCGTCCTAGTGGCAATCTAGCGCTGCCAGGACATAAAATCTACTTGAAAGCGGCGCCGCATTAGGAACACTCCATCTGTTCACACGTCTATACTTTTTATAGGCCTGTTACCTTACGAGGTTCCACGTTTTAACCAACATGACAGACAACACCTCGAAAAATTAATTATCTTCGAAGACCACGCCGTACCTCCCCCATAGACGTATGACCTTCTAATAGATCTCGCTGATAATCACGGAATTTTCTCCTACTTTACTGGCGAACAAAAGTCGCCTCTCCGAGAATGAATCCCGTCTCCTAGGAGTTTCAACTTTTTAGTCGCTTTGAAAGCGCCACTGAACCGCCTCTTATCGAATTTACCCCATGCCTCTGCGTCTTGCTGCTGCGATTCATCCATCCTGACCGTTCTTCTACAATGCCATTGCCGTGGCGCGATCGCGAATCCAACGGCGACTCACTTCTCCCCGTCTCCATACCCAGTATCAATGGCGTTGACCGTGATTATGAGCTTCGTAGCAATGGCGCCGTTGATCGCTCTAGATCCTCATCCCGTCCGGGCCACGCCCGAACGACCTCTGCACAGTCAAGGGTAAGTGATAGCCATATACGAACGTAATACCTGGCTGTGTAACTAAAAAAAAAATCGTGCTTGCAGTCTGTGGCCGATGGCTATGCCTTCATGACACCTGCTGAGACAGCTACGCGCTTCGGAACCTCATTAGCCTACGGCTTAAATCCTGGCGAAGCCCTTTCTCGACTGCGCGACTTCGGCCCCAACGAGATTATCCATGACGAGCCAGATCCCTTATGGTTGCGCTTCCTCATGCAGTTCCGTGAACCTTTAATCATCCTCCTCCTCATCTCTGCATTCCTCTCTATTTTCGTTGGAAATATGGACGATGCCGTCAGTATCACGGTGGCAGTAACTATCGTTGTCACGGTTGGATTCGTACAGGAGTATCGATCAGAAAAGTCAATAGAAGCTCTGAGCCACTTAGTACCCAACCATGCTCATTTGGTTCGAGCTCAGTCATCGAAGGCTGCATCTAGCGCTAAGAGTTCAACATGGCTGCCGGTTGAGAACGGACAGGACGGCAATGATCCATCTACCGGCGTCGAAACACCAGGCGAAGAACAGATGGAAGCGACATCATCGAAGGTGATGGCTGCTCAGCTCGTACCGGGTGATTTGGTATTATTTACTACAGGCGACCGTATCCCAGCAGACATCCGCATCACGAAAGCAGCTGACTTGACAATTGACGAGTCGAACCTTACAGGGGAGAACGAGCCCTTGAGGATGACGGCGGACACCAAATCCCGGAACATCCATTCGCCCTCAATTCCAGATTCCAGTATGTTGCGCCATCCGAGTCCTTCGACTCTTTCTCCGCCTGTCCTCGGTGCTCCGAAAGAAGACACACGAAACCAAGGTATAAACAACATTGCATACATGGGAACACTCGTCAAGTCTGGCCATGGGCAAGGCATCGTGTTTGCGACGGGTGGCGAAACGCACTTTGGTACCATTGCCGCAAGTGTGTCGGGTACCGAGAGCCCGCGCTCACCCCTCCAGGTTAATATGGACCAGCTAGGGAAACAGCTGAGTCAGATATCATTTGGGATCATTGCGCTGATTTCACTAGTTGGTCTATTACAAGGGAAGAGGCTACTTGATCTCTTTACTATATCCATCTCCCTCGCCGTCGCCGCTATCCCGGAAGGTCTCCCTATTATTGTAACTGTTACCCTAGCATTGGGTGTTCATCGAATGGCACGCCATAATGCTATTGTTCGAAAGATGCCAAGTGTCGAAACGTTGGGGTCTGTTAATGTGGTGTGCTCCGACAAGACAGGCACTTTGACGATGAATCATATGACGACAGCCCAGATGTGGTACTTTGGCGCGATGGCACCTTTGAATGTGGATTCGGACGACCTAGCAGCGGAACGCACCCTTGACGTGGCGACGCTGCAGATCTTACGGATCGGGAATATCGCGAATAACGCTCGTTTAGCTCAGGGGACGAAGCCCGTATTGGCGGATGCTCAGAACAAGGATTTCGCCGCACATACGCGCTGGGTGGGTCAGCCGACTGATGTCGCCATGCTTGACCTTCTCGATAGGTACGGGGAACACGATGTCAGGGATTCTATCGGGCCTCGGACAGCAGAAATGCCGTTCAGTTCGGAGCGAAAATGGATGGGTGTTGTCATTGGAGCACAGCCCGGCAATAGCGAGAAGGAATATGCGTATGTAAAGGGCGCGATCGACAAGGTTTTGGATGCTTGTGACTCGTACCTTACACAGGATGGACGCGAAGTAGTCATGGATTCTCAGAGGCGTCGTGAAGCGCTACAGGCAGCGGAAACTATGGCGGAAAAGGGGCTTCGCGTTCTAGCATTTGCAAGCGGCCCTATCTCCAGGTCGACGAGGACTAGGGCGGGGATGGGTCCCATTTCCCGAAGTAGCACCCCGGCCGTGCGAGATGGAAGTCAGAGCCCCTCACCATCTCAGGGTGACGAACTGTACCGAGGCCTAGTTTTCGCTGGGTTAGTGGGCATGAGTGATCCGCCGAGGCCAGGTGTAGCTCGGTCGATTCGAAAGTTGATGCGTGGTGGCGTTAAAGTTATCATGATCACGGGCGATTCTGCCACCACCGCACTGGCTATTGGAAGGCAGCTTGGCATGCAAATTGCTACTCCTCGAGAGCATACAATTAACCAGGCGGCTGTGAAGCCCGTACTTACTGGTAATGAGGTTGACCGTATGAGTGAGGATGAACTTGGCGCAGCGATGCAGGCCACAACTATCTTCGCACGCACGAACCCCGATCACAAGTTGAAGATTATCCGAGCGCTACAATCGCGCGGCGACATTGTGGCAATGACTGGGGATGGCGTAAACGATGCACCGGCGCTAAAGAGGGCAGATATCGGCATATCTATGGGAATGCACGGTACTGATGTTGCTAAGGAGGCATCTGATATGATTCTCACTGATGATGACTTTTCGACCATATTACACGCCATCGAAGAGGGCAAGGGCATCTTCAACAATATCCAGAACTTTATTACCTTCCAGCTTAGCACCAGCGTCGCAAGTTTGACGCTTGTCTTTCTTTGTACCTGCTTGGGCTTTAAGACACCCCTGAATGCGATGCAAATTCTCTGGATCAGTAAGTGCCTCCGTTCAAACAGCTTCATGCCACTTTGCTGACTCAACGTAGATATCATAATGGATGGACCCCCGGCCCAATCTCTTGGCGTCGAAAGAGTCGATCCGGATGTTATGTCCCGACCACCTCGGTCTCGCAGCGAGCCAGTGTTAACGCGGGCTCTGATCATGCGTGTCTTGACCTCAGCCGCCATCATCATGACAGGCACAATGCTAGTTTATTCCCACGAGATGATGGCCGATGGCGAGATAACACGACGCGATACGACCATGACATTTACGTGTTTCGTGCTTTTTGATATGTTCAACGCGCTCTCTTGTCGATCTGAGCGCAAGTCTGTCTTCCGGGGCGAAGTCGGCTTATTCTCCAACAAGCTCTTTAACTGGGCTGTATCTCTGAGTCTAGCGGGCCAATTGCTCGTTATTTACTTCCCTTGGCTTCAGGAGGTCTTCCAGACGGAGGCCCTCAGCTTCGTTGACCTCATACGCTTGGTTGCCCTAGCGAGCACGGTGTTTTGGGCGGACGAAGCAAGAAAATGGTATAAATACGGACAGCGGAAGCGGTTTGGCTCCGGATATAGCCAAGCTGTGTAGCATACAATCAAACATCGAGATACCTGCATTTTTTTCGGTCCATTTTACGGGTTGGTCTTGGCTTTAAATGGAAGGCGAAGTCGCTTTGAAAAGTGCATAGAATACCAGTCCCTTCCATGCGGCAAAGTAACGGGTTGCTTTCATATCCTAAACGCGATAGAGCCTCTTTATCTCTTTGCGATCAGTTGGTCGTTCAGCGTCATGCCAGCTTATTGAAGACGAGTGTAACGTAATGTATTAGAAGAGACGGACAGATAGATCCATGTATAATCAATTCACGTGTATGTATGTATGTATGTATGTACATAATTAATGAGAACACAGCTGCCAGGTCAGATTTCTGCATCCAGTGTAGATTTTTCTTGTGTGATGATAAAGCCCCTGGATAGCCCTATGGTGAGAGAGAGATTTGTACCCTTTCCAATGTGTAGGACGTAGACCTCACAATAGATGGCCTCCGTATTGTTCTCGTGAACTATGTAGGTATGCTAAACCACATTAGCAGTTTTCTATCTCCTATCCGCACATTTTCATTGCACTTGACTCTCGTTGTAGAAACCCCGTAAGTAATCATCGTGATAGCACACCAGGCTTGCGCGACTAAGCTTTTTCTAGCTCGGATTTTCTTTACTGCCATCGAGTTCGCTAAGAATATCATCTCTCTGAAGGGGCGAGTCTAACTTGTTTTCGGCTCCCAGACACTTGTATTCATTATATTTATTTCAATTGCGAAATTCCACCCACCACGACCTTGAGAGAGCTGGCTTTTCGGATACCTATAATATAGAGTCCATAAGCGTCTTGGCTTAACAATACAGATCTGTATACGCGCAAAGGAAGCCACAAATGCAACAGGGTTAGATAGGGTACCATACCAAAGGTGGAATGAAATTAAAGGTTCGCCTATGTACATAGTGACTTTTGCTTATCCTAGTTTGGTCTAGTGTAGAATTATTTCTCCAAATTCAGAAATAGAAGGCGGTCAAGTTTTGAACTGAGCAGAGAACCCCACCTTTAAAGCAGAGTACGTATAGCAGCAATGGGAACGGCAGAAAAAAAAAAGTTCCTAAGCAGTTAAGCATAGTTCGAGCCTAAGTAGAATCATCTACAGTGGCACCGCCAACACCACAAAATGGGTTCGGCAAAGGCCAATTTGAAGCGGAAAGCCTCTACCATTGAGGCTAATGCTGCGGCTGCAGCTCATTCTGACGATAATGACAGCGATTTCGGTGACGGTCTCTTAGAAGGTGTGTTGGATGGCGACGAGGACTCTGAGGACGACCAGACCGACGACGACGAGCACGACGACGAAGCCGACGACCCTGATTCTGAGGATGATCTAGAGAGCGATGATATACCTACAGATGGCGAGGAAGAGGAGAACAAGTCGGTGTTTACCATTGGTCAAAGCCAGGACAAGGACGCGGACGCGAACGAAGATGAAGACGACCGGCCGAACTACAGGATCGAAAAAGATGCAAATGGTGGGATTCGCTACGTGTATGATGAGATCGATCCAGTTTACGACTCTGATGATAGTGATGCAAAGGAACCTGTCAACACTGTATGTGTCATTGATGCGCCTGCTTTTCTCGCCCCAGCTGTTTGCGCTACGGCATAGTCCCTCATGGAAAGACGATGCCGCTAGCTGCAGAGTATTGAGACGAACCAGAAGAGAAGAACGCGTTCTAACAGCATATTTATAGATCGGAAATATTACACTTTCCTTCTACGACTCCTATCCCCATATTGGCTATGATATCAACGGCAAGAAGATAATGCGCCCGGCTACCGGTGACGCCCTGGATTCTCTTTTGGATAGCATTGAACTTCCCGAGGGATGGACTGGCCTTACCGATCCAGAAACGGGCAAGCCATTGAACCTCCGTCGAGATGAGTTGGAGCTTCTTCGCCGGGTCCAGATGAAGGAGATCCCGGAAGAAGGCTACGATATGTATCCGGTATGAAAAATGCGCAATGGCATCGAATAACTGGCCAGCTAACTAACAGCTACACAGGACACTGTGGAATGGTATACTAGCCATGTAGAACAATTCCCGCTATCATCGGCACCAGAACCAAAGAGACGCTTTGTACCTTCGAAGCACGAGGCTAAGCGGGTTATGAAGCTTGTCAAAGCTATTCGCGAAGGTAGAATATTACCATATAAGCCACCTGAGGAGAGAGAGAGAGAAGAAGAGGTGCAAGAAGAGGTGCATTATGATCTATGGGCTGACGAGACACCCCGACCACCAAATATCATGCACATTCCTGCGCCCAAACTTGCGCCTCCAGGATATGACCTGTCGTATAACCCTCCACTTGAGTACCTCCCTGCGGATGCTGAGAGGAAGGCTTGGGAAGAGACAGACCCTGAGGAACGGGAGAAGTCCTACCTTCCCCAGAAATACGACTCACTGAGACGGACGCCAGCTTACGACCAGTTTGTCAAGGAGCGGTTTGAGAGATGCCTGGATCTGTATTTGGCTCCTCGTGTGCGGAAGAACCGGCTCAACATCGACCCCACATCACTACTTCCCAAGCTGCCTCGTCCCGAGGAGCTGCGGCCATTCCCCACTGTCGCGTCCATCGAATTTGCCGGCCACGAAGGCAGGGTAAGGTCGGTGGCTGTTGATCCGTCGGGCCAGTGGTTGGCAAGTGGCGGCGATGACGGCACGGTACGGGTTTGGAGTGTTGCAGATGGAAAGCAACAGTGGCATGTCAAGTTGGACAGCGAGGAGCCCGTCGATGTCGTACGGTGGCGCCCTGGTCAGGAGGCATTCATATTGGCGGCAGCTGTTAGCGAGGATATCTACTTGATGATACCATCGGTCACCAATCCGGAAGTAGAGCAAGCTAGTCGGGCCGTTCTCGATGCAGGGTTCGGATACGCCAACAACGCTAAACAGCAAACCACGGCAAGCGGCGCTAGGAAAGACCCGCCTGCCAGGTGGGCACGACCTGGGGCTCGTTTAGAAGACGAGGGTGTGTTGCTGAAAGCGACGGTCAGGTCGCCTATTAAAACGATAAACTGGCACCGCAGGGGAGATTTCTTCTGCACAGTATCGCCCACTGGGCAACGTAGCGCTGTGGCTATACACACACTGAGTAAGCATCTTACACAAATCCCGTTCCGTAAGTTGCCGGGCGGAGCTGCGCAAACAGCTTCCTTCCACCCGTCACGGCCTCTGTTTTTCGTGGCGACTCAAAGGACAATACGCTGCTATGACCTGCAGAGGCAGGAGCTTATCAAGACGGTGCAGCCGGGTTGTCGTTGGATATCATCATTCGACATTCACCCCAGTGGTGATCACCTGATTGCTGGCTCGTACGACCGCCGTCTACTGTGGCACGATCTTGAGATGTCGGCACGACCGTACAAGACATTACGATTCCACGAGCAAGCTATACGGTCGGTGAAATTCCACCCGGGTTCCTACCCGCTCTTTGCCGACTGTAGTGATGACGGCACATTGCAAATTTTCCACAGTAAAGTGGTAAATGACCTCATGGAGGGCCCTACGATCACACCCGTGAAAATGCTCTCAGGTCATAAGGTAGTCAACAGGCTCGGCGTCACAGATATCACTTGGCATCCCCATCACCCTTGGGTAATTAGCGCTGGTGCGGATGGTACATGTAGACTGTGGACTTAGGTTAATTAACTCTGTATATAAATAAGAGAACTTAATGAAGAAAAAGAAGGCTGAAATGACTGTATAGCGACGGCGTTATTACAGAGATAAAGACGACTTGTCTACACACATTCATCATTTTTAGGTTGACATTACTAACAGCTTCTCGTTGGTGCCAAGTTCCGGATACACTAACCCTGGCAGCGACCCGCGTCTGGATGCATATATCCAATGGCCTCAAAGAGCAACATGGTCCACACCTGGGGTCGGGACACTGGGCCCTATCAACCTGCACATATATATAGCATGTTTCTCTCCAGCCCCATCCTATCGTGAAGGAGCTGATTGAGAGCGTGGGATGGACACGTTTCTAGGGCGGCGAGTTGGGCTGGGCAGTCAAAGCCTCAATCACTGCCCAACGATCACATCCTTTTAATCGTTCCGTCGTCCATATGTGAATGTAGCTAGCCTATCTAGCAGGCTCTGGCTTCCTTATCCCTTCTTTCCCTCCCCCTCTTCTTCGGGGCTGAGAAAGCTAACCTAAGGTATTGGGCATAAACCAGCTGGGCCTTCATCGCCATACTGTCCTTATCAGGCATCCATTATCTATCTGCCCTGTCTCTGTTCTTTCCCTGTCTTTGTTTTGTTCCATCCTCTACCACCTACCACCTAGTAGGGAAACTGTGTTGTTTATCATCTAGCACTGCACAAATCTCCTCTCCGAAGCCCTCCAGATCCCTCCTATCCACCATATCTGTCCCTCTTCACGACCTTTTCCTATTAATGCGTATGTTTCTCAGATGCCGGCCCGGGTTGTGTCCTCACGATGCCTAAGGTTAGGTGAATATATTCCTATTTAGAAGAATATAAGTATCCATGTGTACGAGGGCCCCAGAGGCTCGAGAGCTCGATGATGCATATCGTACATATGTCAGTTCTTCCTCCCCGCCTCCTCGTGCCCTCGGACTTTAGGGCTTACAGCCCTTGTTACACCATGGCAGTACAAGTGAGACGAGTCAGCTGGTCGAAAGATACGGTACGGGCATGGCACGGGATATGCAAAAACGGGCGAGAACCAGAGCAGGAAAGATCGCAATGGCTCACCCGGGTTTCACACCGCCTTCCACGTACGGTACGTTGACTAGGCAGACGCTCAGGCTACGCGTCATATTCACGTCTCTCTACAGATGTACCTATCATGTCAACTCACACCCTCCACCTTGCCGTATCCCCGGTACTTGATTTGTTATCCTGTACCATTTCCGTCCTATCCCCGTGGACAAAACCGAGGTTCATGCTGACCATTCATCCGGGTCGCAAGGACTCCCCCTGTTTTCTCCCTCATTCATGTGCTTGGGCCTATCTAGGACATTTCCGCTTCTTGTATTATTGCTCGAGATCTAGGTCAAGAAGCCGAGACGGACAATGACAATGAAAAGCATCAGGTACATAACCAAGGAGAGATGATGATGACACCACATAGGACCAAAAATGGCACTCGAGAGATTTTCTTACCTCGGTACTTCTATACGTCCTTTCCATGATCAATACATGAGTGGGGACTACATCCTGGCCGGACAGCTATCTGTCTTCTAGTCATCTTACATTCCTACGGCTTACCAACACAAAGACGAGCACCAACTAAGATGATAGATGTTAAGGAGTGTGTGAGTGGGAGACGAGAGGAAACGGCCGTGCCATCCACAGACCACCAGCGAGCATCTGCTGGGGACGGCTTTCGCTTTCCACGTCGTTTGAAATTCAGGTACGCGAAGGCTTGTCTAGTCAGTTAGTTCTGCTCGCTGATGACATCCAAGGGGCTGGAATCCTGCTAGCGGCGGTGGATTCCAGAGAAGCATTCTCGGCTCAAATCCCTAACCTGTTTCGAAACTACCGTCAGTGTCCGAAGTCATTGCCAGAAACTCGAACACAACGTCAGAGCGGCTTGGTTGACTCCTTGAGCTTCGTTCTAATTGATGTACCACCAGGACTGGGGTCATTACATTCCGGTTCGCGGCGATCTTCGTTTAAGAGATATGCTGGGCTCTCCCCCTCTCGTCGAGTCCGAGCTTCTCTGTCTGCACTGTACGGCTGTACTGCACACAGTGAACCACGACACGAAAATTACCTACCTATTGATGTGATCATCTATAGAGTTCGTTCTAACTCATTGCTCGTCCGAGATTTACACACTGGCTTCTCCACTCCCAAAGCTAGACCCAGCCAAACTTCAGGATCACATTTATGCACCACTAGCAGGGCACCGGTACTCTAGTTAGCGTTGCTCAGACTTAACGTACACGCCAACCGTCACCGTCATGCAACCGAGTAGGGTTGATCCTGGCAGGTCTCGACGAAATTTATGCGCATGATTCCTTCGGCATATCGGGCCGTTACCGACCAAGTTTTCGTTTTAACTGAGTCCTCTAGTCAATCTACAACCGCCTAGAAAGAGATAGGACGGGCCGAAGCGATGCGGTTAGCACCCGATCATATATATACGACGATTGCCCAAGGCCTTTTTTTCTTTTCTCGGGAGGAGGAGATCTGACAAGAGGAAATCTGCACGACAAGCAAACGGGGAACTATCTCAGCGTAGCGGATTCCATCTCTATCAAAAGGAACAGAGTCAGTGGAAGGGAAAAGAGGTATTTCGAGTTGGTTGTCGGTTATTTACCTTGTAGCCCATAATATCGAAGGGCCACGACATGCCACGGCACGGCATGATACGATACGATACGATACGATGCAATACGCGAGCAACCGAAAAATACGAACACGGACGAAACCCTCTCGCTGGGAAAGATGCTGCGCTATTCGTGAGCCTATCCTGCGTTCTCCTCGAGCAGGCAGAGCAAGTACGGAATTCCGGCATACCTAGACAAAACAGTTTGGACACCACTTAGTAGCAGGTTCTACAAGTAACACATCGTAGAAATGATACTTAATATCGCCGCAACAGGATCTACTCATATTCGACCGACATACTTAGAAGACAACGAAAAAGGATTCTCGAGCCGGTTCAGATGTCTCGGACATGCATAACCACATACAGAGGCTGATTTGATCGGCAGGCATCACTAGAAGAACGCGGAATCGCGAGCCGGGCTCTTCTAAGAAGGTCGCCAGGGGTAGACATTTATCTGCCGAAAACTTATGCAGTCTACGTCTACTGACCAATTTCTGGCAGTTAACACACCTAATCTTATTCATCATTTACTATTCCAGCAACAGGTATATGAAACCCGTCTGTTCTGTTTTCACAGCCAGCCACCTACCGCAGGCATTTATCGATCTTATCTATACACCCTTACCTTACCTTGCCTCACCTCACCACACTTCCTCACCACACTTTCGTCCTATCGCGCCTTGTCTTGTCTTATCTGATGTGATGTGATGGGATGTGATATGATGGCGAGGCACAGCACACGCACATGCACACGCACTAACAGCACACCAAACGAAAAACCGCAAGCGCAAGCGACCCATGAGACTGGACTAGCACATAAGGAAGTTCCTCATTCATTCAGTCAGCCAGCAGCCATGACATGACCCGGGCTCCTCCCTATTTCCTTTCTCCTCTTGCCCATGACAGCTGAGCAAACCCAAAAGTGCGTGCGTACTATACGATATATAACGTAACACAACCCCGTACCAGGACTACTTACCTATAGGTATTTCCATCAGAGAGAGGGAAACATGGCAACAGCAACAGCAACAAGTCAGGAGTTAAGGGTCCGAAAGTCTGGGAAGCAAGCGAAAAGAAAGGCACAGAAATATGATAGCATTGAAGGGCAGAGGGAGAGGGAAAACATCGGAACCCAAAAGGAAAGAAAGAAAAGAAAAAACGGCCCGACGGCCAAAAAAAAAAAGGGAAAAGAAAAGAAAAGAAAAGAGAAGGGAAGGGAAGAGAAGAAAAATAATAATAAAAATTGCAGAGAACGAGAAAATGGAGAAATGTCGCGAAGAAATTTTGGTCGAAAATCGCGGGGTTTCACTCAGCCTTGCAAAAAATACCTGTTTCCCGGTAGTCGCGAAAAAGGGACACGGGCAAGGATCGCATGAATGAGCCGAACGAACGAACGAACAAAGAAAGAAATCGGATTATATTCAGCTTCCTCAAATATTACCAGGGCTTGCTTACCAGGGCAAAAAGAGCAAAAGGCAAATGCCAAAAAGACAGAAAACCCAACCCTCATCAGCCTTATCTATCAACACACATACACAGAGAGAGAGAGAAGAAACAACGGGCCAGCTGAACCAGGAGAGCTGAGGTGAGTAAATTACCTATCTACTATCTCTGTGGCGGTCTGGTGTTTGATTTGATTTTGATGTCATAATGGTATGCGTGTGGCTTGGGTATCAGCGAATCTCCCCTCCTGCCATACAATCCTTCAATCAATCAATCAATCAATCAATCCTTCTTTTTCAGCTTCCAGCCCGAGCGCAGAGATAAGAAAAGCGGAACTAGGCACGAGCAAAATCCTGCATCGGTGGCGAGAAGATAAAAGGCAAGGCAAGGTAGGTTACCTAGCAATAAAAACCGATCAAGTTGCTTCCTCCCGTCTCACCAACTATATACAACTGCCTAAGTTAGGCAGGTATGTAACTGCCGTGAGTTGTCATGACACTCCAAGGTAGGGTTGGTGACACGAGGTAGGTAGGTGAGCATTGTGACGTCGGACGGACTTGGTTTGGGGTTATCGTCAAATGGCGAGCCCGGAGGTCAGATCACATCACACCATTTCGGTAGTCATCGGGTCATTTAATGTCTTTTCAGGCCTTTTCATGCCAACTTTGGACTCTCTCTTCGCATTTACGTTTCCTCATCAACCGTGATGGCCCCCCAAAAAACGCCCACAATTCCTTTAAACTAGAGTGCCCTTCTACCCAACCCAAAGGAATGTCCTATAGGATATCAGTTAACCGAGAAGGGCTGATTATTTCCCGTAAGTTCTATCCTGTACTCTTGTTCCTATTTGGATGGCCGCCCGGAATATATATACCTATAACCACAAGGAAAAAAGGGAAGACACGCAGACAGGTATATCGTCTCTCAGTAACGCCATGATGCCAAGTACACCAAACCCTTTAGTCAAACAGAAACGAAGAAGAAAAAGAAAGGGAGAAAGAGAAAGGAAATCGTCATCACTGTCATCAACATGATACATCGCCAATCAGCACATCCGCGTTCGTTATCATCGTCTTCGTCATCCTCAACTATCCTCATCTTCCCCGTCACCGTGGACATCGTTATTATCGATCAGTATCATCGACGCTAACGCCGTGTCCTAAGAGCATCACGCAGGGATCGGGTGAGAGTGTCCACCCCCAGCTCACTCGCGATCCTCGTCTACAATGAGAGGCCCTTCCCTAGGGGCAGCCACATCCAGGAACTGGAGACCCGCCGCACAAACATTGTGCTCTAGTTCTGAGGCGTGGTGATGTAACTGCGCCGACGTGGACACCACGGTCCATGAAGACCCGACAGTGCTCGTAGTATGTTGGGCGCTCTCGGTCCGCGGATTACGCCGTAGCGACACGTCGACGCTTGTTACGTCGGCGGGCCGAGTATGGTGGGGCGAATCGCTGATCCAGTCAGTGACAAAGGCAGGGTATGAAGACATGGCGATCTCGTTGTTAAGCGCCTCCACGGCTGACTCCGTGAGTTGTTGGGGTTGTTGGATATCCCCGTAGTAATCACGGTTGATATAGAAGCCAAGATGTCTTCTCAGCGGGATGGACACGGCAGCAGAGGCCGCAGTGGCCGCGGCCTGATCGGCTGTAACTGTAGCCGAGCTATTAGTATGCCACGACTGGGCATACTGATTGTGAATCTGGGCGAACGCATACTCGAGGCCGGTGTCGGGCAAGGTGCGCGGGACCGCGTTGGTACCGCTTGCTGGGACGGGCAAGGAAGAAGGTAGGTTCGTGTTGTTGTATTGAGGGGGGCGGTCGGCCGTGAAGTAGCCTTCGCCGAAAACATCTTCCCAGTCACTCATGCGAGAGAGGAACTCGGACTGGGCGGAGGAGGACGTGTGTTGGGACATGACGGCGATTAAGGTACAGGTACAGCAAGATCGGTGTTGCGTACGTGTGTGTTATGCGTCGGCAAAGGGGTCGACGCGGGTGTGCAGACAGATGTGCTATTCAAATCGACAGCCGGTAACCGTTGCAAGACTCGCAAACGACAACAAGTGACTGAGCTTGTGCGATGACTTCTAGGGAGGCTAGTGCGGGGTATCAACTGAAGGGATATAGAGAGAAGAGACGATAAGAGGGCATAACATATGGGATGACCGCTTCCCAACAAGTCTCTCTTGTGTCTTATGCTATTGTTATATGATGTGGTAGAGGCCAGTCTACTTCTTCGTTGGCCAGCTTTGACCAGAAAGTGTCGGGTTGATATAGTCAGCGAAGCTCTCTCGCAGACCCGCAAGTACGAGCTATGGACTATGGGAACGACTTGAAGCAAGTACTTAGGTAAGGGAGGCAAGAAAGATGCAATGAGTATAAAGACAAGTGGATGAAAAGGTAATCGTAAGTTAACGATAGCAAAGTGAGTAGATGGTAGAGAAAAAGAAGGCCGCGGATAGGGCTTCTTATACTCTGAAAGTTGACCTGCTACTACGGATATTGAACCGATTATTATAACCTCCCATTTCAACACCGCCGGGCCCGGGATGTTTGGGCTAGGGTGTATGCAGTATCGTTACAAAAAGCGCCAGGCGGGGATGAGATTACCTTAGCTTCCTCGTAAGGTTCCCTGCCCCGCGCATGTACCTAAGACAGGTGCATCCCCCTCTCACCTACTGGTACCTGTTCCTGGACACATATCTAGCAGTATCGAAGGTATCTGTCATGCTTCAAGCTGTCATGCTACGCCGTCACAGGTGCCAGTGGGTGAGATGTATCTCCTGTATTCCAATGTGCCATGCGGTTTACCCAATCAGCAAACAATGTATCTGCAAGTACATCTGTACCTACATGTGTATAATGGGGATGACATGCCCGCGGTCGTTGTGGC
>Ga0247782_1000331_pt1 | contig 42107 bp, 36 predicted proteins | sample UWRJL019104C5_FD_179928 | JGI IMG/M metagenome (GOLD analysis project Ga0247782, IMG submission 179928) | Plant litter microbial communities from Arlington Agricultural Research Station in Wisconsin, United States - UWRJ-L019-104C-5 | ecosystem: Environmental > Terrestrial > Plant litter >...
TATTTTATTTTATTTTTTTTTTTTTTTTTTTTTAATTTTAAGCTAGATTAAGTAATAGTTATATTTTAAACTTTGCTTTTTAGCCTTTTTAACATTGCTAATTATTATTTAGCTGCTAGCTGCTTACTTTATAGTTTAAACTAATAATTTATAGCTATATACTTTAGCTTACTATAATTATAATATTTAAGCATTTTTTTGCTTGCTTATAATAACTTGCTTTAGTTATTATTTATACGCTAGTTTTTTATATTTATAGTGTAACTTTAAGCTAAGCTTTATGCTTTTACTTTTAGGTTATTTATGCCTTGCTTATTTTTTAATAAGCTATTAAAAAGCGTACGCTTTTAGCTTTTTTTAGCTTTTTTATTAATATTTTGCTAAATATTTTATTGCTGCTTAGCTTTATTTAATACTAAAACTATATTTTTAAAAGTTACTTTTTATTTAATTAAAACTTGTTTAAAGCTTAGCTAAAGTTTATACTAATAATTAAAAGCTAATTATAAATTGTTTTTAAACTAGCAATAGCTTTTTAGCTTATATACTAAAACTTACTATTATAAAAAAAAATTTTTTAAGGTTTTATTTTTGCTTTAAAATAGTTTATATAACTACTTTTTAAAAGTTTTTTTAAACAGCTTAAAATTTATGTTTTTTTATTAAACAAACTTTTAAAAGTTTTTAAATATTACTTTATTTTTTAAGTTTTTATAATTTAACGTTTTATAATATATTTGCTAGTTAGTTTATAAGTTTTATTTTATTTAAGTTAATATTTAAGTTATTTAAATAAGGTTTAGTTAGCTAAGCTTTTACTTATTGCTTTTTTTAATTATAAATATTTAATTTTTAATTTTTATAGCAGTAGCTTTTTATTTAAGCTGCTTATAATTATATATAAATGCTTTAGTATTATTTTTTGCTTTTAGCTTTTGCTTTTTTGCTAGTAGTTATAATAACTAGCTAGTTTAAGCTATTATAGCTGCTGCTTATGCTAGCAGTTTATTATACTTTATAGATTTGCTTTTGTAGTGCTGCAAATATAATTATAATTAGCTTAAAGTTTAGTTAGCTAAATAATTATGTTTTAGCTAACGCAAACTTTAACTTTTTTGTTTTTATAAACTTTTATACTAGCTATTTAAGTTATTTAGCTTTAACAATTTAAAGTTTTTTTTATTAAGTATTATAAGCTTTAAGCTTATAAGCTATTTAATATTTAAGTTATTATTTATGTCTAACTTATTAAGGCAAGGTTTTAGTTTAGCAGTAGCTATTTGCTTAATAGTTGCAAATCTTGCAAGTAGTACTTTTTGTTTAGACATTGCGTTGCAACTATTAATGTAGAGATAAAAGAGTATAAGGTTTAGGGCTTAGTACGTTGCAAGGTAATGTGCTGGATTTTAAAAAGTAGCTATAGAAGATTACTTCTATTTGGTGTGCTAATTGTGTGTGGCCGTAAGGCCTTATCAGGCCTTCGGCTGATCCTCGGCTTGCTTTCGGCGAGCCTACGCGAGCGGTACGTACCTTCCTGACGGTCGGTCCTTAGGGAAGGTACGTCCCCTTTACAATTAAGGAGAGTTGTTAGCCGGGCACTAGTTACCCGATTTGGCCGCCAAGACCTAGCAGACTAAGAAGTGGATCGGATAAATAGCCTACTAAAATTGCTAGCACTATATATTAAAATGCTTTTGTAAGGTGATCCAAGGGTAGGTATGAATTATTGTAGTAAAAGTAAGATGTATTGGTAAGGCAGACATGGCCAAAGGCCATAGCAGGGAACAATCCTATTATGTGCGCGCCTTATCTAATCTCCTTATCTAATCTACATATCTTATCTATGTCACCATGCATGGTGACATAAGCCTTTGGCTCATATTGACATGCACCCTCTACCTGGGTGTATCAGCTTTCCTTGCTACTACCCCTTTTAACAGCCTACTTAAAGTTATATACACACACTTGCACACACACACTGCAGTAAAACGCCGTTTTTAATACTTTTAGGCCACTTAAGTAAACTAGCTAATTGCATGCATTTGCAGCCCTTTTCTACAAGGCTATAACGGCTGCACACCTTTTTAATTAGAACCACTACCTTTACTGCCACCTATCTCTTGTTGGCGGCGTAGTAGGGCTGTAACGGCATCTATACCATACTAAATACTGCTTAGTTTTAGAATTAGTGTCTTGGAAGGTATAAAGTGGACCTCTTATATAATCAGAAAGCACCGGCGTGCTAAAAACCAAACATACCCTTAGAAAGGCAGGAGGAGGTATACTACTAATGCAATATTTGACAGCGTTAAAACAGTACAAAGGCGTAAATTAAGTTTAAACGTTTAGAGGACCTAAGAGTAATAGCCCTAAGCAATATATATAAGGCACAAGATAGTACTATTATGTAAACAAGAGCGTATTACGTCCTCTATACCCCCGGGGAGGTTGGCGAGGCAGTGCCGACCTCTGCTACAACGTTAAACAAATCAATCAATCAATCAATCAATTAAGCGATGATGTCAAAGTGCTTGGCCAAGGACAGCCTCTTTAGTTAGATCGCGTTTTCATCAGCATCTGCGCTCAGATGAGACGAGATGAGAGGAGATGAGATGAGAGGAGATGAGATGAAGGCGAGAGATAGATAGGATACAGTACTCACGAGTAAATCACTGCGCCATGCATACAATAAGTAGCGAATAGGATTCCGCGTGGGGGAAAAGGTGTCTCGGCTGCAGAAGTAGAACTCGCTGCTCTGTCAAACCCTTCTTCGTCATTGGGTTCTTCAAGGACACCTGCACCTGCACCTGCATATCGGAGGTTGTAGTTGCCAGCGTTGCTGATCCCGTCTATCCTGGTGACTTGCATTGTCACTCACTACCTGCTTACGCACCAAAGTCCTACAGTATATTCCTCCAAATCTAAGGACCACCGAGGCATCTCGATGTAGCTTGTTCATAGATCGGAGTTTAGAAATGACAACGTATTAGGTAAGTACTTAAAGCAAAGAACCTCGTGAATCAGATTATTCAGGTCTTTGTAGGATAAGTACTGAAGTAGTCGACAGCGTATTTTGAGTTAGCGAGGTCCATTAAGATTGGGTGCATGGCTACTATCCAACAATTATGCGATCCTTCTTCAACTCTTTCATCTTCATCGTAAGTAGTTTGAAGATGTAAAGTCATAGCCAGCCATGTCTATAACGTTGTCGCTAGCGCTAACGGGCTCGTCTATTGTTTAATTGAACTACTAAGGTTAGCTAATTATGGAGCCTGTCTCCGTATAATATAGCTCTTTAGCGCGAGCGCGCCGCCAGTTTAAGACATTTTCTTTCTTATGTAGAGATGTCTAGGTATCTAGCCTTACCTAGAGATTTGTTGTCTACTATGTGGCTAGTTAGATTACTTGAAACCCCAGGTGGCTCCGTCGCCAGGGTTTAGCCAAGACAAACTACCTACCTAAAGCCTACAGAGGTTAGTGATCAACACATGATTTAGAGGTCTTAATTGAACTCCGTTCTAGCACGTACGACCATAGGATGTAGAGAACGCGGGGTCCCGTCCGCTCCCCCATAGCTAAGCTACATACCGCCAGATTAGTAGTTGGGTCGGTGACGACCAGCGAATCCCTGGTGTTGTACGTTTTTTTTTTTGTTTTTTCCTTTTTTTCTCCCAATCTTTTTGATTTCAGCCCACGCGCGAGTGACAGCATGTGCTGGTGCTGAAAAACCATGTTCGCCAGCCCAGTCTGCCTAGCCAAGGCGCTTAATCGTGTTTCATATTTCCCTACTTTCGTCTAACCGTAGTTACGGGTAAGCGCCCCCAGGCCAGGGGTGATCTATCAATTATTGTCGGACAGGCTTCAAGATTACCTATCTCATGCTGCTCATTGCTAAAACTCGCCTCGTTTCGCGCTGTTGATACTTGGGACATATAATCGTGTGCATTCATCCCTACTCCTTTTCCACAAAATCGCGGGCGGCGGAAAAACTAGGTTGATCAGCATGGCAATAGGCTCAAATGTGTCTCGTGGTCAGTCTGAATCGGGGCCGCTGATGGGCCTCGGCTAGACGGTGGTGGCAGGGCAGGAATAGCCTTCGTAAGTAGTCTAGACAGGAAGAGCATGTATCTTCCTTTTCATGGTCCGTGATGTTTGTTCCGGAAGCTCCCCGGCCAGCGCCCGTCCGTTCTTCTTCCTCCACGTTATCGATGCCGAAGTCGACCGCTCAATCGCCAGTAGGCCAAAGCTCGTTGTCCGACGCCTCGAGCGGTCAGCTGAGCAGGAAGAAAGAGTAATACTCGACTACCCATCGGGCATCGGCCGGGCTTAGGGAAGGGGAACTGGGCCGTCTGCAGCAGGGAGATGCCGAAGGTCCCGGGATGAGAGCAGCTTGTCGTCGTCCCTGGCCATGAACCTCGATGCGGGAACGCGATCCCGTCGCAGTTTATTAAGAATAAACAAGGTTAAGTTTCTTCTCTACTATCGAATAATTATCTCTTGCGCGTCGTCTTCGAATTCTACGTTTTTGAACAACTCGCCGTCCATGATCCCGTGCACATAGGCATCCCCTACCAGCTCATAAACGCCCACTCGCTCAGGCTCCGGGCGGGCTCGCCTCCACCACCACGGATTCACTCTTGCATGGAATGGCTTCCCTCTCACCCTTGTCACCCCGTCCGCGTCATTATTAGTATATCGAGGTCTGAGTATAAAGGGCAGCTCCGACCCTTGCAATACCCAGATCTCGTCGCCTTCTTGGAGGGGGCCCGAGCCCATGCCTATAAACATGGAAGGAGACTGGAAAGGGTCTTCTTGGTGACGCGGTGCTTCGTACTGTTCGTTCATGGCCAGCGCAAAGACACTCTGACCTCTTGCTTCGTGATTTCTCGTCGCCAATGCAGCGCAAATGACTACGTTTCGTATGGACCTTACATCATCAGCCCCGTCAACCAACCCGAATCGCTGTAAGCAGTCTGTGAGATTCCGCCAGTGAAAACCCATTTCAGGACTACGCCATTTTTCGATCGCCCCGAGTAGAAATTCGGAGCTTATACCTGGGACGTCGAAAGCAGATCGGATTACGGGATCCACTGCGAGAAGTTCGTCTGTAGGCTTGTACTCGGAATTGTACATGTGATGACAGACAAGTTCGGACATGGTATGAGCGATGAAATGCTCGATAGATAAGCACAACTGCTTTGTGTCATCTTGTAGGCCGCCGTCAAACTTATGCCAACCTAACCCGAGAGTTACATCAAGTTCTTCGGTTGAATTGGTATTTGTGCTGTAGTGTCGTACTGGCATTATGTTCAGCACCTTCGAGACACTTATCCAGAATGCCCCGCAGCTCTCGTGGTCATATCTTGAAGGGAATGGCTCCGATCTTCTTACAACTTGGCCAAGACGTCTCCCAAATGCATGTAGATCGTCACCTAAAATATGGAACCGTTGTGTGGTATTAAGCCGTGGATGGGGGAAAAGGCTAGGTGGGTAGATAGATTTATCATTCGGGGTAAATATGTTGCGTATAGAAAGCGACACCGGTCCTCTGTCTGCTAAGTTTGGCACCCAAGACGGCAGTTCACCTTCTGAGGGTTTCCATGGATTACCAGGTGTCTGCATTTTCCATGTCCGGGTAGATTCGGTCCTCTGTATTAGCGTTATAGCTCGTATGCCAACGCTCCCATGCATAAGTTTGACAATGAACTGTCTAAATACCTTTGCCGTGGTAAGCTTGTAGTCTATCTTGACTGGCTTGTAGGCGGGACACGCTCGAGTTTCACAGATCTCGCTTCTTAAGAGACGGTCCATTATCACGTTGGCAATGCCTGCGATACCATACACCTAGTCCCGAGGATCGCCGGCTAGTGCGGCAGCGCTTTGCCAATAAGTCATGGCAAGTACAGTTTCATATGTAGGTATGCCATGGTTTGCGGCAAAATGGGGGAGGAATTCGGCCAACTGTTGGACGTTGAAAAAAAGCTCTCTCATCACGTATCGCTGGTGCACTGCAGCCCCTGCAGAATCGTTGTATCCGTATTGGAGCTCGGCTGGCTGATAGAAGCTGACTAGGAATGAAACAGCTTCTCCCAGTGTGGTATCGTCAATGAAGCCATCCCCATAATGGAACCGGGCTCGTTTCGCGAGCGAGAACTCTTGAAGCGTCCAGATACGATGGAACCACCGGCGAGAAAAGAATGGGTTCAACACTCGCAGTTCTTCTCTTGTAGGAAGCAACAGTATAAATCTGCGTACCCAAGGATGTTGAGGAGCGCTACTCCGTATTCTGCACTCCTTCCTGCCTCGCTTGGCAAGGCCTCGAAGGACGCGCCTCACAGCTACTAGTTCTTCGTGGGCGGCAGGACCCAGCCAGATATCAACTGTGCTGGCCTGTTGGTATATGTTATGCATATTGGACACCTGCTTGCTTCGCTCCGCTAAATTTATTTGATTGATACAAAGGTAATCAATCCAGTACCATTCATCTTCATCAAGCGCCTGCAGATGCCGGAGTGCCCTGAACAGGTTTTTCGGCATAGGTAAGTCATCATCGCCCTCTTCAGGGTGGATGACGGGGTCGATATCTTCAACTACACCTCGAGAGGGCCCCCATGTATAGCTCAAGGCATGATACGAGGGTGCGGAGGCCAGTCTGAACCTTTTGTATTTAACATAAAGTCCTCCCTGATTATCGAGCCCGATTTTAAGAAGTCGAATGCACTCTGGCCGAAGTGCCCCGGTGAACGGATTTTCAAGGCAATAAACTTCCATCCACACGTGATGGAGAGAATTGATTATAGTCGTTGATTTTGCGTATCCTCCCGGCAAGATGGTTTTCGCGTAGCTGAAATTCAGCGCAGGGGTCGGAGAACGGCGTATGTACCACATTCTGGCGATTAATAGTAGAACCAAGACATGCGCGAGCCGGAGCATGAGTCGAGTATCATGGTTCCTCATCTTGTCGGCCGAAACTATTATATTGGGATAGTTTCTCGTGGACCGGTGCTAGAAAATGTGCCCTTGTGGCCGTTGTTATCTGCATTTTGGAAGGACTGATTGCGAGGCTTGTAGAGCATTGAAAGCTGTCCATGATGTCAAATACCTCGTAGGACTCTTCTGACATAAGAAATCCACCACCTGGACTACTAAGACTTATTCTCGGACGATTCGAGCATTTATAGGGAGGGACGAGGCTCTAACGTGGTATCAGGCTAGCTAAATATAGAGTTGATTCTCTTGCCGTTTCAGAATAATAAGCTTGTGTGACGGGGGATTCGGAGGCTCCCACGCCTATCAAAAGTACCTGGGAGATCCTACTGTACCCAATTTAGACCACACGTATGCACAATACACTCATTTCTGATGCCCATAATATGGTAATAGCACCTGTCCAATTCTACTCTGCTACGCTAGGTCTTCACCCTCCGTCAGCCAGAGATGTAGCAGTAGACATTTGTGTAACTAACTTCGAGGTATCCGGCTCCCACTGAACCTTTAACATACTCTCCGAATTAACCACCCCCAGTGTTCAATACTATAGCTAGAACGCCCTATCCTATCCAAGCAGGGGCCCAATCAAGAGACCCGTATCCATTGCGAGACTTATACCGTTCACGGTCACTGCACTGGGACTACAGAGATAGACACAAGCGGCGGCGACCTCGTCGGGTTCGATGGCTCGCTTAATGGGTGATAGCTTCCTGATCAGTTCGGCCGTAGCGGGAACTCGACGACACTCTTCCTCGAACATGGGCGTGCGGACCCATGTCGGGTTGACCTGGTTCACACGGATACCTGCCCCCATGAGGTCCATTGCTGTTTTTGGTATGTTTTGTAAGCGACTACGGTACCGGCCGCGTATATACAGGGAAGATCAGAAAGAAACAAGGGGGGATAGGAACAAAATAAACGTACCCGCAGCTTTAGTAACACCAGTAAGAGCATGCTTCGAAGTGGTATAGGGCGCTTTTCCGGGGACAGCTACCAGCGCCATAGCAGAAGAGATATTAACAATCGACCCTCTACCAACGTCCCTCGTCCTCATCCCATCACTTAGTCTTCCCCTTCTCCCCAAATCCACAGTCACCGGCTCCTGCGCCAGCATAGCCTTCCCAACAGATCGCGTAACGAGGAAATTCCCCTTGGTATTTATGCCCAGGACGCGATCATAATCCTCCGGATCCGTCTCGCAAAAGGGGACGTATTCCTTGACATCGACGCCGAAAGCGTTGACGCAGTAGTCGATTCTTTTGAAGCCTTCGACGGCCATTTTCACCATTGCATCAATCGAAGCGGCGTCCGTGACGTCCACAACGGTAGATAGGGGTTTGTATGAGGGGTTTGTGTCTAAAGATAGCGATTCTGCAGCGACTTGTGCACAGGCCTCTGCCGAGGTGTCCGCGAGTAGGATTCCTTTCACCCCGGCTTCGGCGAATGCGAAGACTATTTCGCGGCCTATGCCGCCTGCCGCCTGTCTTGAATCGTGAGTAACTAAAATTACAGATTCTGAATTAAAGAGGACAAGGTGGTGTATCATCAGTCTTGTATATATAGGTTGGTAAAGAAGCGGCGATTGTCTAGCTGTGAGTGAGTGATCTGATTCATACGTACCCCTACAATGAGAGCATATCCATCGAGTTTGAAGTGCGCCATAATTTCAATTACACTTAGTCTTGGAAAACGTCTCAACACTCGATTTCTTATACCCTTTTCCCTCCCTCTAACAGTTTCTCGCGACGGGACGACGGGAAATAGGGAAATATATCTTTCATGTAGGTTGATGAGGCGGAGAAAGTAACAAGAACAACAACTAGCATACAAATCTCACAGTTAATCTAATATAATCAACGGAAAGAGAGCGAGAGAAGAAGAGAAGAAGGATAATAGGAACGAAGATAACCGGACGTTAATATATACCTAGACTGACCTTGGGTGAGACTGACTCCTGCAAGGATTTATAGAGACGAAAGCTTGACCCTTTTATCTCAGTACCCAACATGCACCCCCTTGCATCTAACAGCACAGTGTCTGGAGTAAGCCCCTCGTGACCTCAGAGGTGTGAGTCACACAGTTTATATACTGTATGATATATTAGCACGAAGTAGGAGTGCGGCGTATGAGTGTGATCAGACTCAAGTTGTCAGAACAGCGTGTTCAATTGGGAACTAGCAAATCTATGTAAGAAAGTCTCGACATTAGAGGTCGGCAATTACTGATTACTATGGTTGTACGGGGCCCGGCACTTAGAATTAGACATGATGATATAAACCTCCCTTTGGCAAAAACTCAAGTCCATTTACTCCTAGTCTATGTCTATGTTCATAAGTACAACAGCTGAGTAGCCTAACGTAAGGTAAGTAAGGAGTTCCAAAGACAGTATAGAAAAACCCGTCGCTCTTCTCAAGCCCGTAAGTGCCCTGTTCAATAAAAACAAGGCACACAAGGTAAGGTAATATAGTTCTGGTGCTGCTTTGGTTAGGTTCCACGGCATTCCCCCACAAACTAACAGCCATTGCCGTTACGGTGATGACCCTTCACGTTCAAAGCGACACCCTTATCTTCAGGACTAACAGGAGAAGACAAGTCAATATCATCATCCCCATCGAGCCATTGGCCCATCTTCGCGTACATGTCCAACCATAAGCGGTGCGCGCCCTCTTCCTCGGACCCCTGGATCGTGGGCAAGAACTCGTCGATGTCGTGACCGAGCATGCGCTGCGCGGCACCCAGGTACCGGTATCCCTTGGGACAACGCCGGAGTATGTCTTCTGAGAATGTCGGGGCGTTCTTGCCGTCGACGGGGACAACCTTATCTTTATCGTAGATAAGCTTGACGTAACGGACTTTCCATTCTGGGCGTAAGATTGGGTAGTCTGATGGTGGGTTGGAGTCCGAGGTGTGCAAGTGACTGGCTTCTTCTTCGAGGCAGAAGAAGTGGAAGCGACAGTCGCAGTCTACGTCAAAGACGACGGGCTCGACACCGCGTTCCGGGTCCCCCGGGATAGTGAAGCGTTGCGTGATGGTTGCCTTCATCTTGCCTACGGCGCGGCGCGTCTCTGGGTTTAGGTCCACAAGCGTGCCGCATTCGCGATGCATGATAAAGTCGCCTCGTGCCTTGCCTTCTTTCGACACCTGGATGAAACTATCAATTGATTGGCGCTTGCTCCATGCTGGGTATTGTATTAGCGTTGGGTCCAAACTTGGGCTGGCCTTTACCGAGCAGTGTTACATGGGGCAAACCTCAGGGTCTCTCAGGGGCTTGGGTGTGAAGATCCGGTGTGCACTTACTTGTCCATACGAACGCATCCTTGCAGAAGAGTGAGCGGAAGTTCTTCCACTCAGACGCATCTCGGAAAACTGGCCATCCTTTGCAAAGTTCTGAGATGGCCATGCGGTCGAGAAGATCAGCGGTTGTACCATTGACATGAGAATACATCGCCATCTGGGGATCGCGAGGGGACGTCATCTTCGCGTTGTGGGTATCTAGATTTCTGGTATTTGCTCTTCGTACAGATTTTGCCGCGAGTAAAGTCGAGAAACTTTCGGTGTTCTCAAACAGGCTATCCCAGAGAGCATGCCGAGAAGAAACGAGAAGACAGGGCTCTTGGACCTCGACATATATAGACTTTTGCATGAGACCCGAGAACCCGGTTCAACTCGAGGAGGCGTTCCCCTGCATTTAATGAACTCGGAATGTCAGCCCCTATCTAGAGATTCACAGGGATGTATGGAGTCGTTTGCTCGCCAGCCCTTTCACATAACAGCTCCATTCTCGCACGCAATCCTGTTCACCTGAGCACGTTCTCTCTCACCGCTACTACGTCGATAATCAAAAATGTGATTAAGAGGCGTTCAATCGATTCGAGTGCAAACAATGAGCTAGCCCCACCTAGGGGAAGCAAGTATGCGCACCGTCCCGTCTAAATCAGTCCATAGCACAAGCTTTCTTGCCGAAGGAGCAAGGAAGGGTAGGGAAAGAAGAAAAAAAGAGAGAGATCAGATAACGAACGAAAGGTCATGGAGGCTAGAGAAGAACATGCAGCAGCCTTCATATCTCTACACCTTAAAAGGTCCACAAAATGACCACTAACAAGGTTGACCGAACGCTGGCCACGTGTCCCGATGGTGATCAAGAGTAGATGCCGGGGCCGGATAGCCGCAGGGCTGGGGGGCGGCGTCTGTGGGTCGAGATCGGTTCACCAGGCCGTGCGATCCTCTCCTTCTCACCTGAGAGAGAGCGATCGGCCCGTTTGATTACACATGCGCCGCGAACGGGATTCCCCTTTCGCTTATGCGTCGGAACAATACCGGACGACTGGGCCCAGCCCAGGGTTGTGTTTGTGCGACTGCGGGATGGACAAAGTTGGAATCCCGTCTGCGAGATGGCGTAGCGGCCTGGTCACTTGACATCGATTGGATGGGTCTCATGTCGTGTGCCATTCTAGATCATCTATCAGTCGTCTCGTTACACCAGAACGCCCTGTCACAAACGCCGCGTGAACGCAAAATATGATCGCACAAGCATAATCTGATTCTGCATGGGTTCAGTGGCCAAGACTCGTTGGCATGTCCTGGTCTAGAGACCTAGCTATCCGTGTTACCCGAACGGTTAGCCTCGCAGTAGCGCCGTCTACGGTCTTCGGTGTTTGATAGGTGAGGAACCGCTCGTAGTTCCGTTTGACGTTGTTTGTACGACGGGGTTATGCGCCACCATTCACTCTGGAGACGGCCCGAGCTTCTTTTGCTGATAACTCTGAACGTACAGCATATTTAGACGTTCTGCTACTTCTTCTTAGCGATATCGATCTTTGGTAAGAAACCACAACCCTTGGCCGAAGAATATTCCACAGCAGATGGAAGTTTAGTAGTTCTGTTACACTAATTGGCAGTCATGTCATCCACGGCCATCTCCAGACACACCTGTAAGACGTCCTGCAAGGCTTGCAAGGACAACATAGCATCTATGTGGACCAATGTTGGCAAGGATACTTCATCCTTTAAGTACAAGTCTCGTCCTAAACGCCGGCGTGATCCGTGACGCATCTGTGGAGATTAACCTTTCAATGGAGAGCGCTAAGTAAGAAATTTGTTCACGTTGCCAGAGAACAAACAGATAGTTAGGGATGAAATGCTCAGCAGTCTGGGGGCTCTCAATAGCATGAAACTATTTTCATTCACTTTGAAGTGCGAAAGACTAGAAAGAACAAGCCAAAACACGAGTTAGGTATGACTAACAAGCGCGCGGAGGACGTCAATTCCCTGGAGAGTCTGGTGCTGTCCAGGCACCGATTCGACCAATCATGGTCCATGCCAGGAGATATATCTACCCCACTTTCTGTGTTGGTCTTCGATTACAATTGCTTACCTACTCAAGCCCAATTTCACTTGTGACTCAAGAACAAAGCCTATGTACATACTCCGGGGTCGCGACGCAAAAGAGAAGTATAGTAATGAGTGGGTAGGTATTAAAATAGGGTATAGATACCCTCATGTCCACCGCAGTGTACTATGCAGCTTTCATATAACGTAATAAGCGCGCGATAGATAAGCCAATGATCGCTGTACGAAGCTCAAACCTCTCCTCCGCGATCATCGCTACGGTAAGATCAGGAAGTATAATTATACCATTCTCAAAGCCGCAAATTCGCATAGCATTGTTTTCCTCGCTGTCGTCATCGAGAAGTATAAAGACGATAGCGAAAAGCGTCGCGCCACCTCCTCCCACGATAGTTTTTCTCACGAGCCGAGCGCCTTTGTCCCACTCTCCGGCAAGTCCGGCCCCGCTGAAGAAGATGTCGTCAACTACAGCGGCGGCGTCGACGTCGAGCTCGAACACGGAGTTGAACTCCGACTCCTCTTCGCTGGTGACCGAGCCCTCCCAATCTGCGATCTCGAGTTCGAGTTCGAGTTCGAGCACGAACACAACACCAAATCAAGAGCGGGAAAAAGATGGAAGCCAAGATGAAAGCCAAAAGCAAGAACATAGACAAGAACAAGAACAAGAGAGAGACGAAAAGCCGGAGGAGAAACTACCGCCCCTCACGGCGGCCGAGTTCAAACAATACAACCGTCTAGCCGAACACATGAACTACTTCCACAACCACTTCCGGCACACGTGGAACGTGTTATATAACGCGGCGACGAACGGTCGTCGACCGCAGGGGATGTCCCTGCGCTCTTTTATCAACACGGGGTTACAATTCGTGTCGCATCTGGAAGCCCACCATTCCATCGAGGAAGCGTACGTGTTTCCCTCGCTAGCGAAGCGTATGCCCGAGTTCCGGACAGGCAAGGAAAACTACGACAATAACAACCTCCCCGACAGCCAACCGGAGAGCAGCAAAGCAAGAAGGAAGGCCGCCGAGCTACTCCAGCAACACAGAGAGATCCACAAGGGCATGGACGGCCTGGAGAAATACTTGAACGAATGCCTGTCCGGCGAATCGGACCTCGAGATGGGCGTTCTGAAAACCCAGCTAGATACCTGGGGAACCGTGCTCTGGACGCATCTCGACCAGGAGGTTCGCACGCTCGGCGCCGAGAATATGCGTCGGTACTGGACCGTCGAAGAGGTCAAGAAAATGCCAATGTGAGTGAGTAGTACATAATAAAATTGTAAGGACCTTGATGTTGTAGCATGACATGCCCAGTGGTCCAGCTCTAGTTGTGCATACACTCCTGTATATAGTTCGAAGATGCGGGCAAGTTGCCCATGTATTATATACTACAAGACTCGATGGAAATATGTTGGGTCTTTTATTTGTACAATATGTGTATGATACCTAGACCCGGTGCGTCGGAATATATGAAGGTGCACTTAGTATGATCTAAAGCTATCACTTGTCTTTAGTAACACTTAATCAACACGAATGAACTCCTCAGAGAAGCATGAAATCAAATCAATTCCGTTAGCGATATGCTACTTGACCGTCCGAATTGCCCTGAACTGGCCATTGCCGATGAGCGTTATCTTCGTTCATCGTAAAGGAACCCGGGCCACTATGCATACGAGATACAAAAGAGACCGAAAAAGCACAGAAGATGTACGCCTATTATTTTTCTAACCACGAACAGCGCCACCCAGCACGCCTCCCGTGAATTGCGTGCCACCAGCTTGTCTCTGTCCCGTTCCACCCGTTCTTGTTCCACCCCGACCTGTCTTTTGTCCTCCCCCGCGGCCGCCACGCTGGTTCTGCCCGCCTCTCCTGTCGAACGCGTTGGCGGTGCCTTGTGTCCGTTGCTCCAGTGTCCGCTCGTTGGTCTCGATAAGAGCGGCGGCCTTGTCTGATAATGTAAGTGCCAGGCTTTGCAGGCGTGAAAGCTCGACGCCCTTTCGGAAGATGACGGTTGATGTGACTTGATCGAGAGCGGCTGCCAACTCTTCGTGGCTGATCATCTTGCTGACAATGGCAGCCACTTTGCGGTCCTCTAGGTCAAACATGGAAGATAAAGTCGACACAGCGAGGGTATCGTAAAAGGGGGCGTAGGTAAAAAGGTAGGTCCGGAGGCCTTCCTCCTGAATTTGCTTAGAAAGCATGGCCTTGATCTCATCCGTATTCGGCATGAGGTCCCAGATCTTGATATCGTGGACGAAGTTGATTGCCTTCTTCCACTCACCAGCAGCTAAAGCGCGCGATGCCTGCATGACGTGATCCCGGGTGTTTTCCGGCGGCCCAGTGAAGATCTGTCTCTCGTGGTACTCGAGCATGCGCCGATATGTCTTGCTGATGACACGCTTCTTGATATCCGGGGAAGAGCCGGTATGCGCTAGTAGGGGAATCTCGAGAAGCATGCTGCACGTCAGATATACGCACTCTAGAAGCTCGAGGTTGATGTGCATGTGGAAGGGTAGCTGTCTCTGTTTCTCGAGACGCTCCTGCTCTGGCGAGACTTGCGCATATCGTTGGATCATAACTCCCTGAGCTAATAACTCCTTTTGCCGACCACTGCCGCAGATCTCCTGGAGCGTGTTCTGGGCGTCATACACAAGACCCTTGCGGAAAGCGCAGAGTCCGACTTGTACAAGGGTGCGATTGTACAGAATCTGGGTCTGGACATCGAAGCTGTTAATGGTCTCTTGTAAATGCGACATAAGCATCATGTCGCGAGCCTTGTAATATTCATCGTGCAAGGCAAGGAAGTAAATCTGGCAGAGCATGGCACGAGCGCGAATGATACCCTCGCTGTTGACAAACAGGTAGTTGCAAAGAACGTTGATGAGTTGCGTCGCATCGGTAATGCTTCCTCTAGGAGTAATGACGGACTCGACGTTAGCAGGCACTGGTTTCCAGGCGTTCTCCTCGAGGATCTTGACTACCTGCGCAGGTTTGAAGTAGACATGCTCTAATCTGCGCATGACGATTCGGTTCAGACTATCTTGCGGGATCTGGAGGGATGAGTCCTTGCCTAGGGTCTCGTAGTAGAGCAAACCGCGGAAGATCACGTTATACAAAGAACCCTCGTCTGTCAATCGTTCGATATACTCCGACGTGTGAGGGTCGATGTTTTGTAGCGAGCGGGTCAACTCGTCATCTAAGCGCTCGACGTACGATACCACGCTACCGGGGATCTTAATGTATTTCTCCCCAGGCTGTAGCGTAGGGGGCTTCTCGTCATCATCCCACTCCTCGGCGTTTTCAATGACAACATGGTCGGGACTCTCCTCTAGTACCCGGAATAGGGCAGAGAGCTCCTTCTCTGCGGCTTTCCACTGCTCAAGCGGCATTGCAGTCGAAGTTCCGGTTCCAAGGTCGAATCTGGCCGACACAAGGGTCAGTAGAACACGGATAGTTTGGTAGGGAGTGTTGGCTACGGCGTGCAGCCTCTCCATGATGCGGATTTGCTCAAGTCTGTCGGTGTTCTTCTTTCCACGAGACTCCAAGATGCTTCGCAAGTGCTTGAAAATGCTTTCGGGGGTGAACTGTAGAGTACGACCGCCCTTTGTCACCGTCTCGAAGCCGTCATCATCTTGCTGCTCAACCTGCTCGGTGTAGATTTCGGCCTTGGTCTTCTTGGGCTTTGGAGGAGGGGCCTCCTCCTCTTCATCCTCGGACGCGAGGAAATCAAGCGGGTCCTCTCTGTATGCGTCGACTTCGGTCTGGTGATCTTGCTTGAGCTTCTTGATCTTTTGCTTGACGGCATTGAGACCACGAGCGCTAATAGCATTCATCTTCTTCGGGGTGACCTTCTGTTTCGAGATCGTTTCGTTCATAGCATCTTCGAGTTCGACAATAGCCTTGATGTAGAGCTTGGGAGCCTGGCCCCGCTCCGTCATCTTGGTGGCTTGTCGAATAAGCTTGTCGAATTCTGTACCATGTTAGATTATCTGTGATATACACGTCTTGGCGGGTAGAAAGCATACCATTTGAAACGGCACCCCAGTCATTGATTTTCTGCTTTTTCTCGATGGTGTCGATGGTTGCCTCTAGTTCGGCGAAACGCTTATCTTTGGCACTCTTGACGGTCTTGGGCTGGTCTTCGTCGCTGTCCTCGCTCTCGGAAGACTCGCCACGCAAGAAACGCGAGGCGCCAGTTCGCTTGATTCCTTCGTCATCGCTAGACTCTTCGTCAGACTCATCCTCATCTTCCTCGGACTCGTCGGAATCCTCCTCTTCAGAACCTTCGTCTTTCTTGGTTTCTTCTTCCTCTTCAGAATAGAGCTCCTCCTCGTCGGAGCTGCTCTCACTGGAGCTATCTTCGCCACTACGGAAAAACCGAGACATATTGGGTTGATGTTCGTCTGGTCGCTCGCGATATGCTGGCAGAAGGGTAACGAGGCTGCTGGCAATTAACAATTAAATAGCCAGCCCGAGTCACAGCGAATAGATGTAGTCGCTGGCGTAGGCGTCGATGTGGGCTCGGAGCAGTTTCTCAAGAAAAAAAGAAACACAACTCAGATTGATTGGGAGGGGCAACTGAAGTGGGCCAGTGTTTTCGAAATTCACAGCGAATTTTTACGGGTGGTGGATGTGGTGGGGTCCTCGATTCAGCGCCCGTCCTCTAGGGTGGCCGAGCACTGGCCTAGCACTGGCACTTGTTGGCAAGCTGCAGCCCCGGGAGGCTGGCCATCATTGGCGGGATGCAGCCAGTAAGGTAATATACACCCTTTTAAGCGAAGTTTGCCCGCTACAGCAATGCTTCGTTTTGAGGCTCTACTAGTAAAGCAATCCGGCCGATACCCCGGTTCGCCTATGTATCACCACCTGAATCATCCAGGCAGGTACGTCCATACAGCAAGGTCAGCTGCCCATTTTGCACTCACTGATCGTCCTGTCGGTACGACGCGTACTAAGTGTTAGAGCAGTATCACTGATGTTTCATTACTATAGATGATTTATAGGGAATGATATATCGGCCAAGACATCTGCCAATGTAATAACGCTTGTAACCTGTCTTCTGATATGCTCCTCCATAAGATAAATGCCGTAACTCCCAAGGTGATAGTCGCTAAAGTGGTATCATGGAAAAAAAGAACCGATGGTGCCAATGCACGAGATCTTCATCGCGAGTGCTTCTGTAGATAACTCCATACCGGCCTCATCAAGCCATATCCTGCCTGTTAAGGTGGTCTTACTGAGGCAGAGGCTTGATGCCCTTTGGATTAGCCTCAGCACTCTTCCACGCTTGTTCGAACACCTTCTTGCTCTCTTCGTTGGTGTATAGAGTAGTGAAGTCTTGGATTTTGTTGCCCGCCTCTCTTAATATGTTGACTAAGTCGCCGAAAGATGCCTCCGGACCTATCGATGTGATTAGCTGTGTGAAGTGAGGGACGTAGAGGCAGTGTCATTGAGCATACTGGCTCTCCTGCTGCAGACTTTTTGCAGGCCGATAGCCATCTCTGGTATTGTGGTTCGTATCTCGAGACACTATATAGCAGAGTCACGTGGTTAGTTGCATTATAAAAGACTGCTGCTGCAAGTCGATGATCGTACCCTGGCACGTAGGAGATCCAGATGCTTCAAAGCATCTTGAATCTGTTCCTCCTCAGGGGTCACTTCGTCTTTGGCCAGTGGAATTTTCCCCAGCTTCACGTCCTGGAACTGGCTCGCATTGCTTGCCATATTCATATCCTTATGTATCGAGATTTGCAAATGCTGTATTCTGGAGGTAATACCTTATAAGGTTGGAGACAGTCTCATAAAGACGTATGTTGGCTGAGAGGAAGAAGCGTGATTATTGTAGTTGAGAGTAATGAGTAATCATATTATGTAGGTTTAAAAACCACGGATATTTTTTTCAAGATTGCGCGATTAGAACCGTGATTTGACAGATGTTCGAACTCTAATAAATGTAAGAACTATAAAGAAACACGGCGACACAGCATCTGTACGTAGGTTATACTTCACAGGCACATTCAAGTCCGTCCACCGGGCAGTCCAGCTTCTGTGGAGGTACGTACCTAAGGTACCTAGGTACCTATGTTGAGCAACACTGCAACAGCCATGACCACTAGCCACAATGCAAAGTTGCCCTTTAGGAAGGCGTAGTTTGTACCTCATTACTTAATTTGCAGGTATCTTCCCAGCTGCCATACGCGTATTTCTAGTTTATTGGGTACGTGTTGCCTGGGTACCCAACGCTCTGAGTTACCTACCACTCGCCACAAATTCCCTCTTCTACTGTTTTCCTCACGATCCAGATAAAGACGGGACCTCACTGGCTCCATCTCTCTGCTTTTCACTCCGTGTGTGCTTTGTGGATACCATCAAGCCATCTTTCCATCTCGCACGGTCTCATCTCTCCCATTCCACCGACTGTCAGTCCGTATCTTCCCTCATCACACACGGCTCGGTACTGTGAGAAACTCAGCTCTGTACCATCAACAACGTCTGAATAACTCATTCTCCACGGTGTTGGCGTCCGTTTCTTCGACGACGTGCCTGCACCTGCATCTGCATCATCAATCCGCATCGCGATCTACGGTTCTCGCAACCGCCAACGCCAACGCCAACGTCGGCGCTAAATCCCTACCTAACATCGTCGCTACCGACGATATCTGAGGCTCGTCCTCGTCCTTTCGTTTTATCCCCATCGTACTCCGACAATACCGCCAAAATTTCACTCCAACAGAACCCTCACCACTCGGCCGTTGCCGCTGGGGTCGTCGTCCCCAATGGCACGGCGAGTGCGCTGAGTACTCCACGACAGCTTCCACCGACAACGACTCCCACCGCAGCCACTCCCATCACTCCCGCACCCATGTCCTCCGGGGAACCTGGCTCGCTAGCTCCTCCTCCCGAAGGAATCTATCGGAGTTTTGAAGATCTCCTTAGCGCCGTGCAGCGTGTTGCAAAGGATCAAGGCTACGGCGTAGTCAAACTCCGTGCCAGCAACTATCGCGATGGCAAGCCAACGCGGTATGACTTGGTCTGTGATCGGGGTGGAGTCAAGTACAACAGCACAGCCAAAAAACGAAACCCCAGCACGCGTAAAGTCGATTGCCCGTGGCGCGCAAAAGCCGTCTGTGAGGTGCAGCTGAACAATCAGTGGCGTTTTGCTGTCCAAGATTCCCGGCACAACCACGAAGCCAGAGTCCCGACTGCTCCACCTGGGCAGGAAAATGCGCCCATGGCACAGAGCATTCGGAGTCTCGTCAATAAACTTGACCGGATAAGTCATGACGTGAATCAGGGGTTTCATGGTATCACCCAACGGCTCGAGAGTGTTGAGAAGCGACTTGAAGCTATGGAGGCCCGTATGGGTACCATTGAAGCTCGCATGGCCGGAATGGAGTCTCGCGGAGCCGGAATGGAGGTTCCTATGGACAACATGGAGATAGAAGGCACGATGCTGGGAACAGCCGTCATGTAGGGACCAGGCGGATCTCCCGAAGAAAACTCGTCGGCATCAGAGGAGTGACATTTGACTGTCATCTCAGGTTGAAGACCAGTATCTGCACTATACTCTGTTCAGGATCCCGGGTCAGTTGAATCGACAATCCTGCTCCTTACTGAAGCTACAACCGCAATATGGCCTGGTTTGAGTCGTCGACATAATCGAATACGGTGGCAATCGCCGACTCTAAGACTATCAGTTGCAGCCCCAGTCAAAGTGCAGCAGCCTACATTGTTTGTTGCATCAGCACCACTGCCTCAGCTACGGAGGCGTCAAAGGCATATTTTCTTAAGGTCATAAAAGGCGTAAGGGAAGTGTGCTATCGGGCTGGGTCATGTGTTATTAATTTTTCTTTTTTTCATTCCTCTCGGCAGTTTTACAGGTCTAGGACAAATGGCAAAGATGGCATAAGTGGATTCGGTATTCCTCTCTAAACAGGGCTTTTAAATGCAGGCACAACAATACTACGGCACCTCTCTCTCTCTTTTCCCCTCTCTATGACTCTTGTACCAAATCGGTTTTCTTCACTTACGGTTAATATAAAACTTGAGCAGACAGACCTTAAGTCACTAATTTGATATATGCTCAACGCAAAAATGCTTTCCTCACGGACAAAGAAGGCCAGGCTAGGCTAGGCTATGGCGAGGCGACTCAAGGAACAGAATGGGAAACTTTTTCAACCTAACAAGAAAGACAAAAGGTTAAGGTCGCAAGCCAGTTAATAGTTAACTAGGTTAAGAACGCTGCTTTACAACAAATAGTCATCACTATAATAATTGCGTGCACACTAACTTTGCTCACCAACATTGATATAATTTCTTTGCATGATTGTGAAAGTGATATGTTACCAGATTGTTCTCACGGCGTCAGTTGCCTGTAACAGTCTTCCCAAGGGAACCTTGGCGCTGGCGTTGTGAAGAGTTGACAAGCTGAAAGGCTTCTAATGAATTGCACGAGGACCGGTTGCTCACCGCTTGGACTTCATATGATGGGTGAGTCAAGTCATTTTGAAGGAATCAGAACGCTTACGACAATTGCTGGGCCGCCGACTCGTCGAACCGGTTGAAACTAACTTGAGGCCAAAACAAACAGCAGCATAGGACCTCCTGATGAACATCGGAGCCAAAGACAGCTCTATCATATTACAACCACGCGTACAGTATAGGTAAGAAATCAAGAGAACGGGAGACATGTATTTTATTCCCACTCGAGACTTGCCCTCGAATACGGTCAAGGGTAAAAGTATATATAGCTACTTAAGTATGTACATAGAGTTATAGAATACCTACAGACATCCTCACCCCCCCAAAGAAGTCAAATCACCAATGTTTTCTTTTCCCTTGATGCGAATTACAAGCATTGGTAGTAATAATCATTTCCCTTCGTACACGTGGAGCCAGAAGCGCAGACCGTGCATCCGTTCCAGCCAATACCGCCACACTGTCCCCACTTCGCCACCGTGCAAGCCGTCGTCGTGGGCGTTTGCGTTGTCGTCGTTGTCGTAGTAGTAGTAGCACTCGTAGTCTTCGTCGTACTCGTCGTCATAGTCGTGCCTCCATTGCCGCCAGTGGCAGCAGCAGCTAAAACAGAGCTAACAGCCGTCCAAGCGGGCTTCTTTCCCAGATTCTGATCATACAGCAAGGCGGCGCCCTCGCCGGGGAAGACGCCCGGGATCCAGGAGTACTTGTCCGTGAAATCCCAGATCGTCATGCCCACGCAGGCCTTCTCCGCCATGCAGGCGCGTGTGACAGTGGCGTAGTCGGACGCCTGCTGCTGCAGCCCCGACGAGCTGGCCGGAAGCGAGGAGAAGCGGATGTCGAGCTCCGTGTACGCTACTTCGGAGGCCCCGGCGGATATGTATGAGGCCATGGCGGCTTGTAGAGAGGACTGCGACGGCGTGCTGCCGACTATTAAGTGTGCTTGCATGCCCACGCCGTCGATACGCGCGCCGGCGTTCTTGATTAGCGAGACGATGCGTGCGGCGCCCGCTTGTTTGGACCCCGTGCTCTCGATGTTGTAGTCGTTGTAGTACAGCTTCGCGTTAGGATCCGCGGCGGCGGCGGCTTTGAAGGCGAGCGGGATGTATTGTTCTCCTATTACGTTGTAGAAGACGTTGGTCCGGTAGGTGCCGTCTTCGTTGAGCGCTTCGTTGACCACGTCCCAGGCGTAGCATTTCCCTTTATAGTGCCCGACCACGTTTGAGATGTGCGTGTTCATCACCGAGGTTAGCGTGCTGCTTGTCCAGCTGCCGCTGCTGACTGTTATGCCACGAGTGTTAGGAAAGCATTTCTCAAAGACAAAGTGTTTTTTCACAGTATGATGATTGAGGGTTAGAGCTGGGTTTGGGAATGATATTGTTACTCACCCCATGATGGCAGTTGCGAGTACCACACAAGCGTATGACATCTCAGGAGTTGCCCATCCGACGCCGCCAGGTTGGCGATCTGGTCACCGGATGAATAAGAGAACGATCCCCGGCTCGGTTCCGTGTACTGCCATTTCTGCCCATTGCCTGGTGTCTTTGAGAGATGTCAGCTCAGTAGGTGTCCCTCACTCCTATCAAAACCACGAGTTCGATTTCAGCGTCGAGGAAACCCCTCCTCTTACACATGCATCGACGGCAAGGTAACATTTGAAACCTATCCCTATCGGGCCATACTTATCCTATCCTCCCAAGAGACGAATTTCATAAAGCCTCACAGCCAACAAAAGAAGAGGCAACCTTACAATCTGACCAAACTCATCAGTATTCTTCAAGATATTCATATAGCTCGAATCCGAGAGTTCCCCATTATCGGTCGCCGAGCCGAAATACAGCTTTCCAGCCCCTTTGGCCAGCTTATTCAGTTGTGCCGAGGCGCCGTCGGCCAGCAGGAGTGCTGCCGCGAGTGTTGTCGTTGTCGTATGGTTTATCAACATGACGAGTGAATAGCCGGCGGTTAATCTCTAGGTTAGTTATGTATGTACCTTGGGCCAATCTATTTTTTATGCAAGGGGACATGAAACGAAAAGACCCAGACCTAGAGCCATAAACTGATTGATGGTCGCGTGGGCGCGCATCTCAGGCTATATATGTAAGTCTTTAGATACATATAAGTATGCTTGTCTGCCCACCTCGCTCTACCCATGTAAACCATCTTCATGCAAAGTCTAAGTCTATACCCTATTCTTTCTTCAATCCCTTATCCCAGTCACTTCTAACGGCTCACGATACCGAAACTCACATATCAATAGCACAGCATCCAACTTAACTAACCTAGTGACTTGGTCGACTCCAATCGCGCCGCAGTCAGTCAGTCCGCAGGAAGCCACTTCCTAAACCTCCTCCTTCTGAGGTCCCATAAACGGGTCGTCTTGCTATTATTGGCATCGAGCTCCGGTGGATACATCCAGAACGATTTTCGTTCTGCGAGGTTCACTTCGTGCCACCGGTATGGGGCTTGTACGAGATCCATAGCTTCGGTTTACTTTTGCAGGGGTTAGTGGTTTTCTCCACCTATAAGAGGAGCCTCTTACCGGTACAGAGTCTACGGAACTTGCATCCTCCGTTAGGAGAGCAAGCGATCGGAGAACAAAGCCGACAAACCCAACCAAGCATAGAATTTGAAATCTCCCAGTCCTGATACGCGAATAATTCGCTTCGGTTCTGCTACGCGACGCGCCCTCATAGCTAGGTAGATTCTAGATGGAGTAGTCTACCAGAGCATATGGTAACGAGCACATTTCACATAACATGAGCAATGATATTCAGTGGAATGCAAAGTATATGATTTCACTTAGGTATCGTAAACAGTAAGTAATAATGGGTATTTGATGCTGTCCTCCACCAACGCCCAGCATGCAGTGTATAGGTAGGTGAAATGATAATAGCGCTGTCCGTCCGTCCTTCGTCCATAAGAGAGGTAGAACCTGAGACCGTAGTTCATTTTTGAGCGCTCAAGACGCCGCGTTGAGACGAAGCTAAAGCAAGTGTGCAACGACGTTTTCCCCGGGCGTCCCATCGGTCCAACCGGCCGTGATAGGCATACTGAATAGAGAGTTCAGTTGAACCCGCGTCATGTCCAGAGCTCACGCGCTAGAGACAGTAACCCGCATCTATAACCAGGCATCCAAAAACAAAGTAGGCAGTTGTTATCCTTTCCTTTCGTTCAGTGGGGGCACCGGCACGTCCCGGAACCGCCACGGTGCCCAGCCTTATGGCTTTGATGAACAGAGTCCCTGACGACTCTAACCCTTTTGCGATGTCTTTGCGGCAAACCGCAAAGCATCAGTTTGCATGATGAAACCCACTCCTTCAAGGGGGCTGTCACACCGAAGACTGACATGCTCCTAAGTAACCGACTTCGCACGCTGTGGGAGATGCCGTAGCCAGGCTTGGGTTCCTAACCCCTCCGCTGCTGGAGGGCACCCGCCATATGAAGCGTTATCGGGATGGGTGGTCTTTGAATCTCTAAGCTCCTGCTCGGTACCACTCGCCCACCGGGTGTTCGAGGGTGAGGTACGTTAACACGCCCGGTACGTTCTGTCAGTCGACTTGGGGCGCCTGTATCTTCGTCTCCGCTTTCCGAATCATAATCGTAATGTGCAAGCCTCGCAAAATAATCCGCTAGACCGTCAACACTAGGTGTACCAACGACGAGATCGTATTGGGGAGGTGGTGTCGGCATTGGCGGTGGCGGTTCGTCGGCATCGAATGCGGGAGGATTGAAGCTCGGATACCGTAGTAAGTGTATTGGCCGCTGGACGGGCTGCGGGCACATCGCGGGGTGCTGTTGCACGTGGGCTACAGGTGGGAGTGAAATGCCCGAGCCACCCACATTCGCTGGGTGACCATCAAACTCGACTGTCGGAATGCTACCTGTACTAGAAGATGGACTGGGATTTGTTGTAAGAATGTCAGCATCAGGACAACCGCAGCGAGATTGTTGGTGGTAGGTCGGTCGTTCAGGGACTGAATATTCGGGCAGGGCCGTATTTGCCTGGGTAGCGCGGCAATCGAGCACTGTGAACGGCGAATCGATGCTTATCTCGAAATGACGTCGTTTCTTTCCGGTAGGGTCATCTGGATCAAGTCTCGAGATTCGCATAACGATCTACAGTCGAGTAGTGTTTGTCAGTAGATGTCTCTGATCATTGGTGAGGTGGGGGCCGGAAAACAAGAAGAAAGGGATCAGGGGCTTTTGTCAGACTTACCTTAATCCAGTGGTAGACATTGACATTCTTCCAACTACAATCCGGATGAAGACGTAAATTTTTATCTCTGGCCATTTGTTCACAGGTCGGTATCTGGACATTCATCTCCATCTCTGTTGGCCCCCAGTATGATTCCAGTCCCAAATCTAAATCGCCAAGGATATTCTCCGACGGCTCCGGCAATGGCGCCGGGACTGTATTGTTCATAGACGCTTCCATACCCCTGCGTGTCCGTGCGACAGCTCGTGCCTCCTGCCTTTCCTCAGGCGAAAGCTCGCCACCACTCAGTATCCTTATCTCCGATGATTCAAACTGCTTATCCAGAGGTTTCCCGGCTGCCTTTTCAAATAGTAATATCTTGCGCCCGGGATCTTTGCGTGTGACCCTTCGGTCCATCGTCCAATACTCCACCGATTCGGTAGCAAATACCTTGAGTTTATGAACTTGCACCTTGGCTAACGGGGTGAGTTTGAACGCAATAGGAATTTTAGTGCCTATTGGGAACGATTTCCCCGATATCATGATATCGTAATGTAGTTGATCTTCCCACTGCCTGCTGATTGATATCGGCTCCGTCATCTCAAGAGAAAGTTGGTCGGGAACCCGGACAATGCGGACCTCCTTAGTTCCGTGCAAATTAGGTTTGAAGGCGCCCGCACGTTCCACTAAAGCTTCCAACTCCCATTTCACGGATCCAAATTGAAGTTTTGTCGTCTCGAGTTGATGATGGTCTATCGGCAGCTCGAACGAGTACTCATACGTGCCTGGATGAAACGTCTTATAAGTCTTTGGCTGCACAGACTCCGTACTAGGGGCGTCGCCTTTTCCGAAGCTCCTGGCCTGGACCGATTGAAGGGATAGCCTCTTGTAATCTCTGGCGCTGAGGCCTTCGGGTGTTCCCCGCCTAAACGCCGAAGAGATGGTTGACGAGGCAGGGTTGGCGGAACCTCTGCTCCCAGTATCTGAGCATTGTCTAAGTTTATACGAGCATTGGTTACCAAAATCGGTCTCCCATGTCTCATGCATAGCGTTGAAAAATGTCAACACTTGTGTTCGCAAGGAAACCTCTTCGTGCTGTTCCACCTTCGCTGGTGGAATACCTTCAGGCCACTCCGTCCTGGCTCTACCTTGCAGTTTGAGAGTTACCGATTTCAACTTCACGTTTTTAGTGACGTTCAGTTGCAGCTTGCCTCGGAGAAGTGCAGTCGAATTGGCGCTATCTTGTCGCGTATGGCCGTCGTGTTCGAACCCGGTTAGGAAGACATTTGGCTCAGCAAGGATGATAGAGCATTGTACACCGCTTCCGCTAGCAACGGGTTTTGGCACTTCGGTTACGGAGCTCATAACATTCTTGGCCGAACGCACGGATATCATGCTATTTCGGTGCGCGTTGTGCAGCGCTGCGCTCACGACGGAGCTCCTACGTGTCTCGGGCATAGCGCCGCCAACCATCGATGCCGCGCCAGACGCAGGCACTGATATCATTGATAGCGGCCTAGGAATCGGTGGGCGAGCGAGTGCGGACTCCGCAAGTGAACGGGGAAGACTGGTCGTAGGTTGGTTGTCGGCGCTACTGGATTGTGATGTGGACAACTTAAAGGGTGCCAAAACTTTTTCAAATACACGCCTTGACGATCTGGTATTGGGACCCTCTTCTGCAACGGCGGCTTCGTTTTTCTTATTTTTCTTACTAGCTTTGGACAACTTCTTGCATTTGGCCAGGTCGGCTCTCACTTCAGATGGGATGTAACCAGATGGATAAGAGACAATGTGAATAGATTGAGGCCGGCGGGAGCGCGGTTGGATTTGAGGGCTCGGAAACACACTACTTCCACGGCTTCTCCGTTCCTCGGCCACCGGTCTATAGAAAACGTGGCCAGCTATAGGGCTGGTAAGGCTGTGATCGCCACACCGTGGCCGATTCCAGTCGGGCCTTGACATTGTGATATATGTTAACTATGATCTAAATTATGATGTTGATAGGCGGCGAGGCGGGAATAAAAACGCGAGGTCAGGAAGAAAGTTCATGTTATGCCTGCGTACTACAAACGTCTACATATGGGGGAAAACGTAAACGTCTGCGATTGGTGCTGCGATGCCAAGGCTTCGGGGAAGTGAAGAAGTGAAGCCGAGTCGGTGGTGGATAAACATGAAAGAAGGGAGAGCCCGTAGGTAAAGGAGTTAAGGGAGAGGTAGCTTGAGGAATGTTAAGGTACCATTCAAGGCATGGCGTGAGACGACAAGTACAACTAGGGAGGAAATATGAAAAGTGGGTTTCAGAAAGCATCAGCAGCAAGGCGGTGATAAGTCAGGAGCAAAGCGCGAGGGCGAGGGCGAGGGCATATATGATCTCGATTTAGGCATAGATGGATGATTGGATGGAGGAGGACCATCCGGACGGGTCAACAGGGGCGGGCAGGGCAAGGCAATGGAACGAGGAAGGGCACAGCGAGAATGCAAACGAGATAATAGGAACAACTTACACCTCTCCAGCTTGAGGTACAGCTGCACGAGCAAGTACCAGCGGGACAAGACAGGTCAGAGTGGGAAGTCAGGACCACAGAAGGTATCACGGTACGTGGTACGTCTCAAAAGAAACTATACGGCAGTCTAGGCCGGCGGGGAAAAAATCCAACAGCTTAGTCGTAGCTATTGTGTGGTGGTGCGGTGCGGTCTATGGTTTCTGCTTGTGCTTGTGTCAGATTACCAAGACACCAGCTGACGTGCAAAGAAACGAACCAAGCCGGAAATACCATCTGGGGTAGCGGTACGGCTGTAGGCAGGCAGGTAGGGGACCACCTTGTTCGCAGGCCGGTCCTCTCAGAAAGATCTCCAATTTCAATACAGTAGCCTGCACCTGCCAGTATCTTCCAAGGACCCGCTTAAAACTAGTCGGGCAAGCTCTAACTAAGCAAGCTCTAAGCTCCAAGACCAAAGGCCCAAAGGCCGGGGCCGTGCTGCAACCGCCGCTTGCGGGGTGGAAAAGGGAAGTGGGAGACGGGAGACGGGAATGGCAGAGAGAGGCGCAGACAGAGATCAGATGATACGTAGTATCGAAAGCCTCGTGCGCGCTGTGTCAGATGGGAGGGATGTGTGCGTGTGTGCGTGTGTGCGTGTGTGCGCGGCGCGCTGGGCATCAGTATATGGTAGGTGTACTTACTGACTTATGTGTGTATGTAAGGGTTGGATGTAGATATGGAGGTAAATGTGTATGGGAATGTACGTACTGTGGAAGGAAAGAGGGGTTTGGAGACAATAGGGCGGGCAGCAGGTACTCGAGGCATGTAGCAATTAAATTGAAGCGATCGCCCGAAAGTAGAAAGGGAGGGGGGAATGAGAAAAACAAGACATGAAGAAAATTGAGAGAGAAACAAGAAAGGAAAGGAAAAGAAAAGCAAGGGGGTCAAGGATTGAACAAAGTAAACCTACCTAGGACCTGAATTGTTTCGAGGAGATTATCTATGACAACGATAGCGATAATTCAGAAAATAACGCTGCAGGTTCAACAGTCCTTTTCAATATTAGAGAATAGAGTAGGACCCTTTCCGCATTATCAGGTGTAACTTGATTCTTATTTGGATCTAATTACCTTTCAGACAGATAATAGTACTAGTAAGCCGGGAAGGCAAGTATAGATTGCTTGTATTCATGAGTAAGGTGTGCGCACGACTGGGGGCAACCTGAGATATCTACTGGAGATGAGTAGGGGCTGTTCATAATTATTACTTCACAAGGCTCCTCGCTCTGATCTCGCAGTGACGAGGGATGACGATGACGCGAATACAATATTGGTTAGCGAGAAAAGGACTATTGCAGTATCGGACGTAGAGATAACTGTAGCATTGTACTCTTGTTTTAGTGGTATCTGTTGGTCCAAGATTCAAAACAGAAAAGCCTCCACGGTGAACCTGGCAATGGCAAAATCAAGCCAAATCCATCGCCAACACCAGCGATGAATGGCCGCCGGGGCCCCCGGCAATGATTTACCTATGATGTAGTGAGTGCAGATACCCTGGTCTCTACCCATTTATTTTCAGCCCTCTCATAGGTCGGATTCACCACTGTTGCTGCACCACAGTTGCCCAGCACTCGTAAGAGCCCTTCTGGCGTTGCCCGCCGCTCGCATCGAGTCTCACTTCAGGCTAGCTCAGTGTCGCATATAAAAGTTACATCTCTCCAAACCTCCAGACCTTGTATATTTAGAATACACCGCCCTGTCTCCCAGCCTTGCGATTATGCTCCGTTTTCGGGCGGACAGGATTCCAAAGATAGCCCTGAAGAGCGGCACAGGCATGTTTTGTGTCTGGCATACAGAAGATTGAGGTAAGTAGATTAGGTATCTGGCGATAGCGTTCAAGTCAAAATAAACTGGCAGGAAGAGGAATGTTTCGTCGAAATGCTCGCGCGCCTCTTGGCAGGGGGGTTTCCGCCATACGATACTTGCAGCAATACCCGAGGGGGACCACATCACAGCCTTTAAAAACCCCGCCTCATCCCCATACCGACCAGCGCTGGGCATAACTTCCCATACCACCTACCGACCGCAAGGAGCATACCGCATCTAACCTAGATGAATGCATCCGAAATCCGAGAGCCGGCATGAAAGCGACACAACTGGAAATCGGGCGGCTGTTCATGCGCTAACCAACCAATCATCTCCGTGGAATGTGCTTTGCCAATGGCTGGAGTTGGTGGCTAGCAACCCAAATCTGGGGTAAAGTGTTATACGGTCGGCGTTGTGGACGGCGTTCCGAGCGGAGGTACAGCGTATGATGTAGAAACCAAGTACGTACCACCCAACATGTCGTACGATATGGCCTTCTAGCCCTAATTTTTCTATGTGTGAACGTTGCATAACCAAGGCGTACGACCCAGCTTTTTTTACTTATTTTCTTCTACTTTTTATGATTAAGTATAAACAGGCACGCGTTGAAGGTTGAAGTAGATACATAGTAAGGATTGTTGGAGAAATTCAATATCAAAGTGGGAAGTGATTGCGCCCACTGGTCTGTCCGCATTCTTGGTGAGAGTGAACTAGGTACCTCATGCACCTGCAGAACCAAACCGCCTCGGCACGGCGATCAATACTCCCCGCAACACCTGCCAACCTAGCCATGTGTTGTTCATCGGCGTTGATCGTCAGGTCGTTTAAGGTAAATTTTAAAGTGCATAATGATACTTTGTATTTAAGTTTAATGCACATTTTAACACGTGAAAGCGTATTGCAAATGCTCTGTTGTAACTCGGTATCCGGCGACGGTGTGGTAGGTAAAGTGTACAGCTGCATGCTGTATGAAGAAGCCTTTTCAGCTCCAGACATACGAATATTACATCACCTAGACAGCGTCGCAGGGCCAGGCACAGCACCAGAATGGATCATGGCTTTCCTTTTGTCCTATCTCCGGGTTGATCAAATTCTGCGGTCGGTGGATTTTTCAACCCAAAAATTAGAAGACCCTGTCATTAACAGATTCATCACCGCCACTTCAAAGACAGAATTTCGAGAGAAGAAAAGTGTTTTAATTCACTATCGTAACAGAATTTTGACGGCTTTGCGATTCCTTTCTCGGCAAGGATAGTCGGCCGTAGACAAAACAAGTGCCGACACCAAACCGATGCACGACGCCAAACCTGTCACCTGGTCTACGACAGCCTAGGCCCCTGGCCCACCGACCTGTGTTCCACCATCTCTGTACATGTAAGTCTGGGAGTCTATGATACTTATAGCACAGAATACTATAGCTATGTTACATTGGCAATTCTACCATAAGTGATGAATAACCAGTACAGAGTACTACTACACCACGAAGCCGAGTCATAATCGAGTCGTATCAGCTGTATTGATAATGACTCGGTCACAATTTGTAGAGACATTTAAAACAAAAAGGGCTGTCTACCGAATAATCCAACAAATTAAAAAGTGGTCCTAGCCGACAGATCTGCTTCTTCCTGATCCGCTGTCGTCACTCGTCAGCGAATTTTCCAACCATTTCTTGGTTATTCCCGGTACTGCTCTCAGCGCCGATCCCGCCATCGGCGAATGACATGCAGATCTAGCAGTTGCGACCCATTCGCATCTCTTCTTTGGACTGTTCGAACTGGGAAGAAACATGGATGTAGTATTCCTCTTCTAGGAAGCGAAACGCGAACTTCCACGCGGTTTATTACCTGGTTTAGAAGTCTAATGGTCGCGACTTTTTCGGGTGTTTCTTTTCTTTCGGGGGGTTTTTTGTTCGTTCAGGGTCCAGCCCTATCTACCTGTACATTCACCATTGAATCCGCCGACTACGTCTCAGATCGTCACCACGCACAGTATTTTGATGTCTGGTCTACATACTGATATAATTCAAATACAGCTTCGGACTCATTTCAGCTCAGGCTTGACTACTTATCAAGTCAGGAAACAAGAGTGTCAGCACCGCATTGCGGAAGAAAAGCCGAACCCTAAAGGCAGGAGATCCCGAGGCCGACCGAAAAACCCGGTCGGTGTAGGAAAATGAATAATTAAGCGTGCATCTTACATCTCCGATCGAATGGAGTTGTATCGGACATACTATTTAGCTTCGACTAAGTAACCGCCACCAGCCGGTCACTGGCTACAGTCGCATTGCAATGAATCGCCAAAACTACTGATGAGGCCATCATTGTAACTTTGTAAACTGCCAAGCCAATACCCATTCGGAGAGGATAAAGATACCTAGCTCATGATGGTCAATTCTGAAATTCTGTATGAATGCAAGCAGACTAAGAATCAATTCACGTGATAAAGACATTTTCGTGTCTGTATCGACTTCTGAATGTATACAGCCAGACCACCTACACGTGACTTGGAGTCCTGCTCCCGACGCCCACGCACGTGAATATCGAGAGCGTGGTCTCTTCTTTCGCCGTATAATTTATGTCCGATCGTAGTACTTATCGAGCCAATGCCTTGAGACAGTAGCCCCAATTCATCCGCCGGGTGAGCTGCCGTCCCATCTCCCAGAACCTATTTATCGTGTTATGCCTCACGTGATTTGGAGCCGGTAGAAGCGTAGAATAACTACCTACATAATACATAACAGAGATTGAAACACAAGATGGAACTTCAATAGCAAACCCAGTCTACACGAGGGACTGCACTGAAACACGGTCGGCAAAATTCTAGTGTTTGAGAATAACGTATAGACTTGTCGATGCCACCCGCGATAGCAATAAACCAGACGCAGTGAGATGTGCCGTTGCAGTGATTAACGAAGAAAGCCCCTTGTTTTCTTAGAATGCTCACGAAACTGATGCTCTCGTGCCACGGGCCTATGACCAGAGGAGACAAGATATTATTTGAAGGTTATGAGCTGCTTATGTGTCTAATCACTGGGAATTATTCTCCGTCGGTTGGCTAAATCATCGAGATAGAGGGTGACTTGGAACAACACCGAACTCGCAGTACGCGTAAACTTGCTTGCTGACTCGTAGTGGCGGTGCGACAGTCCTGCTTTCTCTTCGTAGCTGCCGGGCCTCCGTTTTGCTATCGGCGTGTTGGCCTCCTAGAGGACGTTTGAAAAGGAACGGAGCGGTCAAACCCTACTAGGACATGATGCTCCTCCCGCTCTGATCGATGCCTCTTCTACTTCGGCTACTCCTCCTTTTACCTCTTTCCTGGAATGCTTCGGGCCCCCCGGCTAACCTTAGGCCCTAAAGGTTACAGAACTAAACGAATGTCACAAAAGCAGGCAGGCAGATTCATGACTCGTAGAGCTAGTAAGTCATTAGTGAAAATGAATGACTATAGAATCTGTTCACGCTCACAGTTGTTTCGTTATACGTTATACACTATCCCCGCACTGCCCATTTCCAGTTATTATTAGACATACTTGTCAAGAACCACCCGCTTGGGACTTTTCGATGCCCGGCCCCGCTGGAAGGCAGCGACAAATCTCACACGGCGGTACCTTGGAGCTCAGCCTTCTTCTTCACAAAAGCCAGCAAACCTTTGGATTCTATCGTCAGGTCGCCGGCCTGGAGTTCTGGTTTATAAACATGAATGCCGCTGCCGTCCCTCTCGATGGGCGCTTCGAGCTCCGCCCGTGTTGCCAGTGGATCCAGCTCGGGTTTAATATGTTCCTGCTGCAATGTGCTTCCGACAAGCTCTGGTTTGTCAATATCCATATCGCTTGGTTTAATACGGCTATGCTCCTGTTGCATCTTCAAGGCCCTTCGTCTCTTCCGGTACCTCCTGACGCAGTACCACGTGGTCAAGAGTAAGGCCAAGGTAAGGACTGATATCGCTATTATGATGTAAACCCCATTTGATATGTCTGAACCACTGCTATTGGAATTTGCGGCTGGTGGTAGTGTGGGAGCGGAAGATTTGGGTGTCTCGTGGGTGGTACTCGTGGTAGATGAGAATGGACTGAGGAGCTTTTGCCCACCGAGAAACACTGGCATAGCATACATGGATATCGTAGTAGTCAGGCTCCCGGACGGCCTAGGGATAGTGGTGGGAGTACAGGCGGAAGACAAGATAAATGTGCCCTCGGTTTGTGTTCTAGCACAGGTACCTCCTTGTAGGTCGCCCTGGAACGTCATACCGCTTCATTGGATAGATATTAGGAGCTTGCATTTTCAGGAGCATAAGTCCTTCTTGCTTACCTAGGGCAACAAAATACGCCATCGAGTAACGCAATGCTAGTTGCGGTTGACATACCGAGAGGACAATGAAATCCGGGCGAATAAGTCGCCACTTCTAGGGTCCGGATATCTTCGCCATTGGCAACCGTTTCTGTTGATATGCCCACCGTGGGATAGCAAGCAAACTGAAGGGTATCTTCTGATGCGGTACCGTTGCTGTTGCATATCCCCGTGCCCGTAGGAAATGCTTCTACAAAGCAATCTGTCGTGCTCGTACATTCGCTTATGTACCATTTTGTACAGTCCGAAGGAGGCGTGAAAACTGTTGTCAATTCAGGAAACACTTCTGTGACATCAGAGTCTGTTATCGATGCACGACGGGCCAATGGAGGTCGATGTGCTTTTGCCATGGTTAAAAATCTTTATGTAATTGTGTTGTAGATTGGAGGAGGGTCGCTCATAACTAGAAATTTGTCACGTAGAATATATGTCGTTAATTACACGCGGGATCAGCGACGTCTTTTCTTTTGTAACAAAATTATTATGTAAGTTCTTAAGCTATATCTTTACTTTTGCGGCAACATGAAACGTCGGAGCCTTCGCTGGACAATACGTGGCTTTAAGGTGCCTTACATCTTTGGGGGTTTCAAGACAGTGTTCAGCTCGTACTTGGCCGCCACAAAACTTATTAGTTTCCCGTATTCGATACGCGATCCGCAAACTGAAACTCTGCAACTGTTGTATGGTCGTTTCGATGGGCGCCAGTTAGCCTCGAGATTTTCTGTAAGGCTGTTGTAGCCCCTGGCTTCCTCGCTGGGTACGCAGTTCATTTCAACTCCTGTTTCCTACTCTTCGTCCGCGGAAGACATTATTGCGCGGTTAGATCCTAGTCAGTATATCATTTCGTCCTCCTTTACCACACGCACGGGTATCAGAGGTGTAAATTGGGGGCAGGCTTCTTCGTCGCCGTCGTGCTTTTTGTACCTCGCTAGTCGAAACGTATCCAAGTTCAGGGCGGATTTTCTGGGTTGCTACATAGTTTCGGGTCCCTGGCACCCAGGTGATCCTTTACGGGGGGATGGGATATCGGTTACGATCCGGCACAACCCTGCGCTCACGTGTAGGCAATTTGGACAATCTGCTCGTAACAGGTAGAGTGCTTTGTTGCCAGGTGTGTGCCTCACCATCCACATAACTCGGAGCCACCCCAAGCGATGTAAGGTCGCTCCTAGGATCAGCCAGTACTGGCTTCATTCAGCAGTGCGCTGTCGTTCGCTTTCTCTCTCAAGCCTGGTACAGTAGTCTATTTATCGGCAAAGGACGTCCAGGGGGGACCACAAGGCTACAGACAAGATTAGGAAGTATTCAAGTCGGGAATTTTGAAAGCGGGTGCAGTATGTGTGCACGGTACCATGCTAGTGCAGTGGACAACAGCCGGCGTGCCCAATTGTCAATATATCACAAGTTGTTGCAACATAGTGGCCGCTCTCGCTGACATCGTGAATATGGGGTTCGGTTGTGGAATTGCTCTTAAAAGCGCAATATCACTGCTTTTGATTTACGCTTGAATTCGGTGTATAGCGCTGGTCAAGTTTCGATTTTCGCACGCTTCATCGACGGGAAAGAGGCACCCTTTCGCTTAAACTCCCGTGCCAAGGCCTTCCAATCCTATATATCGCCTAAGCAGTTACTCGATACCTCTACGATGAATTGTTACATGTTTGCGGTTGTAATGATTCAGCTCGTGTCACTGTCGCGTGCCCAGGGTCATGAGCTCTTGTGTGTACCACGTCGTAAATCGTTACAGGTGTTGAGAACAAACAAAACGGCTTATAGCATCGATGAGAAATCTAAAGACGTAGAACTCGTATCTCGTGTTCATATTGATCATACAAATCTATGATAGCTTGCACGACTTGGCATATAAATGCATCACATGCTCAAGCGGAAGCGCCTATGTATACTATAAGCCAGCAATCTAGATTGTCGCTTGCAATTGGCGTTTTAAGAGTTAATACAATTACAAGACCTCGGTAGTGAGATCCTCTCTATGTACGCAGCCCCAATACATCAGAATCGTTTATCCGAAACGGCTGCAGAGTCGCTTGATCACGCAATTTATACCTGGCAAATCGTAGCTATAGTCGTACCGCTTCTGAGGATTGGAGAAAAACCCGTGCGCATTAAAAGGCTTTGCTTAACCAAGGCAAATAGATTCGGATGATAAGTACAGCACAGTAGGTAAATACAGTAGGAAGGGATGCGGAGCTACAACGCGAATTCTTGGCTAGGTATTAGTAGTTTCGCAATAAGCATTTCCCATGGTCACACTGGTTGTGGTCTGCACGTCTTGTAGGTAACCATCCTGGGGACATTTACGGTACGCGGGGGATTTTTGAAAGATCTTTGAAAGAGATATATGTACTGTACATATGCGCAAAAGCTCGCCAGATAGGCAGTCTAGACGATTCTTCACCAAGACTGCCAGCCCGTACCAAGAGATGCACCAGGCTGATCATTGCCGTATGTGACGGGTGGGTGGGTGGTGGCATGCCAATAATTATTGACGTGCCGGCTCAATGCTGTTGAGTAGATCTGGTTGGCTACCTTAGTAACTGATCTTCACGTACCACAGTTAGCAAGGAATGATAATACGAGACCGCTTAGGCGCGCTTTTTGAGGATGGTGATAACCATAGGGATCTGCATATAACAGGTAGCGAGTAGATACAATTGATCTCATTATGTAACACGGCACCTACTTGAAGAAGACCTTCTTCCGCCGTCTAAGCTAAACAACACCCGCATTCCCATGATCTCCTAGCGTAGTGACTATTCTTGGACGAAAAGCTTATCACAACTTAACGGGTCCCTGAATTGGACCTGCCTAACCTCCTTGATAATAAGGGGGTCGCCTGCCCAATCTAGTAGGTCGCGGTAGTATTCGATGCGGGATCGCTGTCCAGACTTGGCAAGTGAGCACTTAACCTAGCTCCCTTGCTGCCTTTGCAGGGATGCTTTTCTGTCATTAAGCGCTACACGGCATCTGTCCATTGACCCCGTGAGAGAGCTAACTGTATGGTACGGTACATAACAGTAATTGCACACAGATGTTCAATGCAACAATGCTTTCTTGAGAGGAAGAGGAGTAAGAGAGAGGGGATCGTCACGCCTATAAGAACGAGGTTGGAGAACTCTTCCCCCCTTCGTCGTGGAGGTTGTTTTTTACCCCAGAGACTTTGTCTTTTGAACCCGTAGTCGTGGTTTTATTAGACCACGTCTCAGGTCTCTGTCTCCCCTCTCTTCCCCACTACTTTCCCTCTCTCTTATTGTCGTCGCCATGCTGTCTCTAGCTACTACCGCTCTGTTCGCCACCGCGGCCACGGCCCGGCTAATGGACAGCCTGCCCGCCGTCCCAAAGGGATGGACCGCGCTCCGCGAAGCCGGGCTGGACGAGCCCATTACTCTCCGCGTCGCGCTGCCGCAGCAGCACGCCGACGCGCTCGAGAAGGCCGTTATCGAGATGTCGACGCCGGGACACGCCAACTACGGGAAGCACATGAGCCGGCTGGAGCTGCGGTCGTACACGGCGCCAACGGAAGAGGCCGTGTCCTCGGTGGTCGGCTGGCTGAGCGATAGCGGCGTGAAGCAAAAGGTCGTCAACAACGACTGGATCAGCTTCTCCACCACGGTCGAGAAGGCCAACAAGCTCCTCAACACCACCTTCGGATGGTACCAGTACAAGGAAGGGGGCGGCCCGAAGCTCAGGTCCCTGGACTACAGCGTGCCGGACGAGATCGCCAAGCACGTGGACCTCATCCAGCCGACTACGCGCTTCGGGCAGCTGGGCGCCAAGAAGTCGACGATTTTCGACATGCATATCCTAGAGCCTGAGGAGGAGGCCAAGATCGCGGCCACGGATGCTGCGGATGCTGCAGCTGCAGACTGCAACGTCAGCCAGATCACGCCGGCTTGCCTCAAGTCGCTGTACAATATCAAGTACACGCCTTCTGCCAGTGGTAATTTGGTCGCTTTTGCCTCCTATCTCGAGGAATATGCGCGCTACTCGGATCTGGCCGCATTCGAGTCTCGGTGGCTCACCTCGGCCGTTGGACAGAACTTCAGCGTCCAGCTCGTTAACGGCGGACTCAACAACCAGAATAGCAACAGTGATAGCGGTATGTTTGGAGTGTGCCCCCTTTCTGGCATTAATGACGTACTAATTGAGCTCAGGTGAGGCGAACTTGGATATCCAGTATATCCTGGCCGTTAGCGCTCCTATTCCTATCCTGGAATACAGCACCGGTGGTCGTGGGTAAGTGGTCATGGATAAGGACAAAAGGTGACATATGACAGAATAATGCTAATAAAAGTATTTAGACCTCTCGTCCCCACCACAGACGAGCCCGGCCCGTCGACCAACGAGCCGTACCTTGAATTCCTGACCTATCTCCTGGATCAGCCCGACTCGGCCCTGCCGCAGACAATCTCGACATCCTACGGCGAGGAAGAACAGAGCGTGCCCGCCGACTACGCTCTGAAGGTCTGCAACTTGTTCATGCAGCTCGGCGCGCGGGGCGTGAGCGTGTTATTCTCGTCCGGCGACTCGGGGCCAGGCGACTCGTGCATCCGGGAATCCGACGACAAGCCGTACTTCCAGCCCAGCTTCCCGGGCGCGTGCCCGTACATCACCTCCGTGGGTGCCACGCGCGGCGTGAGTCCCGAAGGCGCCGTCAGCTTCTCGAGCGGCGGGTTTAGCTCCCTGCACGCCCGTCCGTCGTGGCAGAGCACGGCCGTTCCCGCGTACCTCAACATCATCGGCAAGACCTACTCTGCCTACTTCAACGCTTCCAACCGCGGATTCCCCGACGTCGCTGCCCAGGGCGCTTCCTTCGCCGTCGTCGATAAAGGCCGAAACGCGCTATTGTCGGGAACCAGCGCCTCGGCCCCTGTCTTTGCGGGCGTGGTGGCGCTGCTGAATGCCGCTAGGAAGAGCCAGGGTCAGGCCCCCCTAGGTTTCTTGAACCCTTTCCTCTATTCGAATGCCGCTGCTTTTAACGATATTACTACGGGCTATGGCAGTGGGTGCTTGAGCAATTCGGCTTTTGGAAGGAACGGTGCCCGCTGGAACGCTACGACTGGTTGGGATCCCGTCACTGGTCTCGGTACCCCTGATTTCGCAAAGCTTTTGGCTGCTGCTGCGCCGGGTGTAAAGAATGCTTAGGTTAATTGAATATCTGGCCGGGATAATATATATACTAGGCAGCCTTCTACCAAAATTAATTGAGTATCGCCTCATTGTACTTAAGTGGTGTGTACACAGTTATCGATGCATCGTGCTAGGTTTGTGTTGAAGATTGTGTGCGATGCTGCATGTCAACACTTGCGTCTCACTTGTTGGTGGGGGAACGAGGATGTGCGGTTAGGGGATAGGATAGATACTAAGCTTCCAAGAAGGTAATATAAACAATCTGTGATTTCAAAGTTTATAGTCTTAGAGCCTCTGACACTATCATTAGTTAATTAGTATTGGTAGTTTCTGAAACAGCTGCAAATACCCCCCTCTCCTGGCATATAGAAGTATGACGGAGTCCTATTGTCCTGCGCTGCATGAAGGACCAAGCGCTGAAAGCGAGCGTGAAGCCTTAGCCTCAGGTATCTATCTGGCTCAATCCCAGTCCCCCTCACCAAGGTCGATAGACCTCCCATTCGTCACGTCGTCCATGATATCATCGATGCTCCAGGGCTTGTACTTGTAGCCGGGAGGATAGTTGGGCGGAACGGTGGTGACCTGGTCGAAGGGGACACCCTTTTTGATGGTATCGGCCATCTTGTCGTAGTTTTCGTACGCGTAGGCTTCCGGGTCGTGCTTCCAGACCCAGCTCGGCAGCTTGGGTTGTGCGTATTTAGGGCTGACCTGCACTTTGCTCCAGTCCGTGTCCTGCAGGAGCTCGGCGTTAGAGAAACCGAGCTTCTGCGCGCACGCGCACCGTATAAAACGAAACCGGATGTGTGTCTGCACCGCCAAGGGAATATTCTCTTTCCCACCGATCCGCAGACAGGCGGCCAGAGACACGGCGTCCTCGATCGCCTGCGTCGCCCCGTTGCCAGAGGCTGGGAGGAACGAGTGCGCGGCGTCCCCGATCTGGACGACTCGTCCGCCCGGCGAGCTCCACGATGGTTGCGGGTTGCGCCAGAAGAGCTCGAAGTTGAGGATAGTCTTCGGGGGCGTCACTTTGACTAATTCTTTGAATATAGGCGCCCATTTCAAGGACCCCAGCCCTTTGTCCATGTTTTTGAGCACTTCGTCCGACTCGACCGTGTGTGTCCAGCTCTCTTCTTCCGATCCTGTTACCTGCAGGTTGTTATTGACTTGAAGTCAAAGTGCAGCTTAGGATGCATGTGTATATATAGCTTACATCATGATTCATTATCCAGATAAATGTCCCTGGGCGGGTCAAGGCGAGGGCGTATGTTCCTGGTCTTCAACATAGTGTTTGGTTAGTTCAGTTCCATGGCATTCTGACGACATGGGTAGCACAACACACCCGAGGAAGGTCCTGACAACAGGCTCGTCTTGATTCTCGCCTAGCATGCGCCCGAAAAACTCTTTAACTTTGGGGTTTTTATCGAGGTGTTCCGAAGGGAAGGCCGCTCGCCACATGGCTCTGCCCGAGCTTCGCGCTCTCACCACGCCGCCGACGAGCTTCTGGCTCTTGGAGCCAACGCCGTCGGCGGCGATTACTACGTCAGCCTCGAAGCGCTCCCCTTGATCCGTGACAGCCATGGCCTTTTGACGCTCGTTGTCTTCCTCGTAGGCGACCACCCGCTTACCGAAGTAGATCTGTATGCCGAGTTGTTCTACCTGGCGGACGAACATCTTGTAGACAAGGGGCCTCATCTGGAATCGTCCGGGAGGAGTGTTGGGGTCCATGCCTTGTTGGCGCAACCGTTCGGATACCTTCATAGGAGGGATCGTGCGTTCGCCGCTGTGCTTGAAGGTCTCAATCCATGCGTTGCTCATCGAGATCTTCTCGTACTCTTTAAGCATTTCTGGCCAATGTCGGAAGAACCCGATGGCGCTGTGACCCATGAAGTACATGTCACCTTAGAGAACAAGACGTCTTAGAACGAACTCCAGGATGGTATTTTGTGTTAGGTATTGGTTACTCACCCGCAGTGTTGATGTCGTTCATACGCTCGAGCATCCTCACGTTATGACCTTTTCGTGCACACTCAATAGAAGCCGTAAGGCCCGCGAGGCCCGTGCCCACGATCAAAACATCGATCCCGGTCGATGGGTAAGACCCGATAGGTTTGCACTCTTCTTGGTTGTAGATTGAGCCCATATTGATTTCCCTGGCGTGTCAAAAGCTCTGGTGTCAAAGGCGTAGAGTAGGGGTCGAGAGATGGTCTGTAGTTCTAAAAGCAGTAGCTCCAGGGAAAGTGCCAAGCCCAGATGTGGTTGGCAGAGTGCCTCAATATCACGGTATCAGAGCTGTCTGGATGGCTTTTTCGAAGCTTCCTGTCGTTTCCAATCGGGGTGCAGAGTATGACGAAGTTCTTTCAGTACAACGTCAATCGCGAAATACGACCAAGAAGTTCCAGGGAGAGACTCGCTTAAGCGATCAATTTGTTTGGGTGTGCAAGTCTCTTCATGCGGGTTCGAAAGTTTGAGGTCACATAATGCTGTCAGTTCCTGCCGCGTTGCTTGGTTTAACCTGGTTAGACAGGTAGGTAACTGCCCCTCCTCCCCTCTTCCCCCCATGTACTATAAAGCCCCAATGAATCTGGACTCAAGTGATATATTAATATCCAAACCGTGATCGTCATATGAATTCTCCATCACGGCGAGCATCTCGTATCAATCCTTTGCCCCGTCGAGACATCTGCTGATATGTGTGGTAGGCAGAGAACGGCAAAGGTGTGAAAGGCTTGCGTGTCTGGTGGGTCATTTCGACTGTAACAAGCACAACCACAATGTATTACTGGGAGTGAAGTTTCCCACGTGGTACATGTTTGGTAGTTTTATCCTTCACCTTCAAAGTATTTGAGATGTTCTTGACATATTGCTAATTTCTTGGTATCCTAATTCTCGCGCTTGGTGTTTTAAATACTCTGGGTGCGTGGTTATGAAGAGTTCCGATACACGTAGATAATAAGATTACTCCCCCCCTCACGGGCCAGGACCTCGCGGGCCACCAATTGTGGTGGGAGCGCCATACAAAATAAAAAAGTGGAACCAGGTAATATAAAATCGAAAAAAAATCGGAAAAATATCGGGTTAGAAAAGTAAATTATAAAAAAATAATATCTATTACATATATTTTTTATAATTTTATTAACGTTATAATAAAAAAGAAAAAGCAAAAAAAAGAAAATGTTAAATTTTAAATATTGCTTTACTAACAGTATTACATATTAAATATTTAGCAGATTGTTAACACAGTATAATTTTTTACTAAGCTCTAT
>Ga0247782_1000332_pt1 | contig 42056 bp, 29 predicted proteins | sample UWRJL019104C5_FD_179928 | JGI IMG/M metagenome (GOLD analysis project Ga0247782, IMG submission 179928) | Plant litter microbial communities from Arlington Agricultural Research Station in Wisconsin, United States - UWRJ-L019-104C-5 | ecosystem: Environmental > Terrestrial > Plant litter >...
GTCTGGGAATCAAAGGGGGGAAAGATATATAGCTTGTAGGATAAAGAAGGAATAAAAAAAAAAAAAAAAAAACGCCCTTTAATGCTTGCATCATACAAATCGATAGGCCACTAGTCATTTTCCTTTGCACATGTGTAGTACCTCTCATATTCCCCACCCCCCTAATAGAGCAGAAAAAAGCGGGACGTTACTGTTGTTGCTGTGGCTGCCACGGTACCTGTTGTGCTGGCCTAGGGAAGACAGGTTGTGCTTGTAGCTGATCTAGACCACCACCGATAGGCATCTGATCGTGTTGCCATCCCATCCCTGTTTGATGGTTAACGAATGCGCCCTGCCGGAACGGATTCGTGACCCCTGTAGCTTGCGGCACGATACCTCCGCTCGTTTGCGGTCGCTGTGCCTGATTCTGGTTCCCAGATGGTGAGTAGTTTCTGGCAAAGGGGTTTGTTCCCGTTGCCGCAGGTTGTACGGGAGGAGGTGGCTGAGAAAATGGTTGTGACTGGAAGGGTGAGGTGGATGGCGGACTGGCGTAGGGGGTGGCACTTTGCGGAGATGGCCTTGCAAAGGGGTTTGTAGGCTGCCGGGCGAGAGGCTGAGGAGGGCTGGCCGGTGCAGGGAAGGTATTTATAACACCGTTGTTAGCAGCCATTCCCGTAGGGTTAGCCATCATCATTGAAGCCCTGAAAGGATTGGTCGTGGCTTGCCCGGTCTGCATGGGTGGGGACAGACTTCCCATAGGGAAGGAAGCAACGCCGTCTTGTGGTATTGGGCCCAGGCCGTTGGGATTAAAACTCTGTTGTTGCGGCGTGTACCCACCAAAGCCAGCACCAGTAAAGTTAGGTTGCATCTGATTGGGCATCTGATTGGGCATCTGAGGTATCTGTTGTGGTTGCTGTGCTGGAAACCCGGTAGGGTTTGGTTGTTGAAATGGACTATTATTGGGAAATACTTGGTTCTGAGGTAAGAAATTGTTGGCTTGAATCTGGGCAGGTTGCTGTAGCCCTGACGGCCAGGGGTTACCAGTATTCATCGGTGGCATCTGCATTTGCTGAGTTGGCTGAGCGTTGGGCTGGGTGGCCATCGTCGTCTGATTCTGCTCTATAGAGTCGAAGAAATCGATGAGATCAGGGTCTGGGCCTTTGGTGGGCTGGGGTGCCTTTGTGGCAGGGGTGGAAGATGTATTTGCTGTTGGGAATTTGGCAGCATCTGTCTTCGCTTCCGATGTGCTCTTCTCTCCTTTCGAAGACAAGCCGCCCTTCTTCTTAGCCTGCTGTTCGGCCAAATACTGCCTTCTATTGATTTCGAAGTCAGGGTCCTTCAGGTAGTCCTCTAGTTGCCGGCGCAAGTTGACTGGAGCATGTTTCAGCTTCGGGACTTCCACTCTCGTATGAGGTTCCCATTGCCGTGCCACGGTCAGATATTGTACAACATTGTCTGTTGTTCTAGTGAAGTGCCGATAGACCTCCATAGCTCGTTCAGCATCCACTTTAGACATTTCGAAAAAGTGCCCTGAGACGTGTCAGTTCGACGTTCATAAAGGGATGGACTGGTGAATGTACCGAGCATATTGATCATGGCCTGGTTGAGCACCTGGAACAGACTAAGGAGATCAAGAACCAGAAGCCTAAATACGGTGATAGTGATCTCGTTCTCAGGTTCATCCAGGACCTTTTTCCACGTTAGCATATCCATCCGCAACCATGTGTTGCTTGTTAAACATACATCACATTTCAGTAGAGCGCTCAACTGGCGCTGGACTACTTCAGTTTCTCGCAGTAGACCCTTCTCTACTGAGAGCGTTTCAAGCCGCGTCTCCTTCGCACGGACCCAGTCGACCTTGGTATCTTTGTAGGCCCGCACACGCTCCATCAGGTATTCGGCATAGTGCCGGATATTTCGACCTTGGATCTGAGCTGCAACACGAATCAGCGCGGATAGGGAATTTGGATAACTTGGCATGACGGACCATCTGTAAAAGAGCTGATGGCCAGGTGATTACGATTTCTCGCGAGGTAGGATAATGTGGCGTCGGGCGATCCTTCCCGGATCATGAGATGTACAGTGATTAGACTCTTGAACACAACTGTCCATGTTGAGTCTCGTAGCCGGTTCTGCAGCGCCCGAAAGACTTCCCCAACACCGGCTTCGCCGGCATGTGTAGCTACCAAGATATGCTCGATGTATTTCGTCTTCGGGGGAGCGGCCTGTAGTCCGGACAGCTAGTTAGCGGGATTAAAAACGCAATTGCAGCATCACGGGTGTCCGACTCGCCTTGATCTTGGTGGCGCCCTTGACGGACTTTTCAAAAGAGCTCGACATCTCTTTCCGCTCCCGACTAGTTTATTGACTCGAGGCAATCGAACAAGGGGAACGAAAGTGTTGGTGGTTAATCGATTTCGATGCTGTCGGGTCAAGATCTCGTTCTACGCGTTACCAGTTTACGCGGGCTCAGAAGCCGGCTGGATTGAAACAAGGCGACGTCGTCACGGTAGGACAAAAGCAACAAGTCACAATCTGGGCTAGAGTGCGACGTTATGGGAAGAGGGGCGTCGGGGGGCCCAGGTAAATTACCCAGGGCACACACACACGTCGCAGGCGGCACACAGATTATGGAACGGATGGATTGGTTTCGGCGTCGTAGTCGGCGTAGTCGTCCGTCAGGCGGTCAAGCGACTGAACACACAAGGCAGAGAATACGAGCAGAAGATTCAGCGTCGTTCCATGGCGGGTGCTGCTATCGGCGCAACACAATGTCCGTCAAGACAAAGTTGTCTGCACTAACAATACAATTATGTATTTTTTTATGTCGTCTGAACAAGAATGCAAATAAGTAAGCAAACGGACAGACAGTCACGCAACAATTCAATCAACCAACTCTCGATCATGGGTAGAGGCCGTCGATATCTTGTATGTGGTGTCGGTGTCCGTCGTGGACGAGCGGCTTCGGCAGGTTTTAGGGAAATTGGGAGTTCATACCTAGTTGCACGTCGGGCAGATACGATACGTCGTCAGTGGGGCTTTACTTTGAAGTTACTGGGCATGGGGAGTTTATTATAGCAACCTCCAGTACCAACCACTTACATAGCAGGTATGCTTTCCATAAGCTTAGCGTACAGTAAGAATTGAGCTAGCCTGAAGAAGAAGCTGAAGCCAATCATCACTGGTTATTGAGCCCCGATAAGTGATACCAACTCCTGTCACCAGCTCATATTTCCTAAGGATGCAAGTACCTCGGAGTCCTATGCAGGTAACAGAGTATGACCAACAGAGACCGTATTTGGAGAACCCATCACTGAGTTAGGTTATGTAGGACTTTACATTCAACCATCCAAATGGACCCTAGATAAGGGGGCGGGATTCACCTAGGTTAGTATTGCACATACCTGCATCTCCTTAACTACGGTACTACCCTGGTGAGTCTGCTGGGTATGCCGTCCGGATATGCGTCATGGAGCCCACACATAGTATCAAATGCGTGTGGGTAATGTAGTTTGCATCGATGTTTTTCCAGGCCATGTGCTTCACCTATCGGAGGGGAGGTAGTACCACAACCTAACCACCTGCCTCCGTGTATGCATCTCTCTTAAGACGCCTTTGCGAGAGTTACACCACTGATCGTGTTAATGAATTACATTCCCCGCTGTTTTCTTTTTTTGGTATTAGATACAGTATGTCCAGTTGAACGAACGGCGTTCCCCCACCTCTCCAGCGACGTGCCGAGATCCTCTGGTCAAATCATATTCTCGTACGCATGCTCCTCCTCTACAGAATTTAACTCGTCGAAATCCCTTATTAAAGGCCCTATTACCTCAGATCCCAGCGGTGACAGAGGACTCCTGCCGCCTTTGCCACCACTAGTAGGAGTGTACGCCACGTCGTCGAAGAAATCGCCCGTCCCGGTGACGCCTAGGGACAGGTCCAACGGCGCTGGGGGTTGAGTGCGATATATGGAGTGCGTACGGGCCGGCCATCTACCATCGTCGCCCCCTGCTGCCTTATTCATATGTACACGTGATCTGACGTCGGCATGGGTGTCAGCATCCGCAAGGGCGCTGATTTTCAAACCGGATCCTCCGTTCGGGCCAAAGGTCCCGACGCTGCGTTCGCTTCTTGTGCCGTCGCCCCCGGCCCCGCGGCCACGCGCCCCAGATCGCTGAAGACCTTTGTATCCCCCCGGATACTGGGCCGAAGAGACGGTTCGGCCGCTGGTGCTTGCCGCTGTGTCGTCTGAGTAGTTGCTCACGCTCATGGCCGACGAGCCTCCCCACATAGTCGGGGCGGCCGTACTGCTCGATCGCATGCTGTAGGCGCCCGGTGTAAGCCTGCCTGTGTTGCTTGATCGGCTGGCCGTCGATGGCGGCGGAGGTGGCAACTTCTGGTTTGCCCGGTTGCGCATCATGCGTATTACCGGATCTGTCCCGTTAGACGTCACAGACGTATCCGACTCGGCGCTATCCATGGCGTTGTGCCAACTACGCGGCGCGATCCAGCAGTGTGACAGCTCATGGCACGCTTCGTGTGCGGGGGACGTCACGCCCTTCCACGGTGGTGTCCTCGTGCCCTTCAGCCGAGGCGAGAGATAATACGACACACCGTCCTTGTATCGAACGTTGGGCGAATCCACCGACACGCTGGCGAGCGTCTGAAGAATGCCGTATATCAGCACCCAGCGACCGCGACGCGCACACAGAGGGTCCACGGCGCCGATCTGGTCCGATTTCTCAAATTTAGAGAAGCTCTCGATTAGGTCCGACTGCGTAAACTCTGATCCTAAGATGTAAATGTTGGTTGCTTCCGTGTAGGCTAATTGTATCCGACGGTCCAGTGTCCGGTCGTCGGGTACGGGTTTTACGTTTTTGTCTTTCTTGGACTTGTCACGTGAGCTGCCAGAAGCAGCAGACATTGCGGGAGGGATCGAGTCGGGAACAAGCGGGTAGGGGTGTGGAATATGGGGGAATCGCATCCGATTGTCGAATTCAATTAGCATATCCGTAAGCGGGAGGTCCTCCGAGTCGGCGTTGAAGGATTTGTTACCGCTCTCGGACACCATCATCCATTTCCGGCTGCTCCTCGTCTCGGATTCGTCCCATATGATGTCGCGGTTGACGAGATAATCGTACAGTGCACCAAAATCCCTCTGCAACATTTGTGCCACCCTCCGAGTAAGCCACATCTCCTCGCCTTCCGACGTCCTGGCGCCTCTTTCCTTAGGCGGCCAGGCTCCGAATGTCCTAGCATAGTAGCTGATGAAGAATTGCTGCAGCCGGTCAGCCGCGGCCTTTGCTGTGCTGTTAGCCACCGGCCCCGACGTGGGCCAGATATCTGCATATGCGAAAGTGACTAGGCGCTCCTCAGCAGCCTGCGCCCGGAGCTGGGTCTCGAGGCAAGCGCGCTCCAATAGCGCCCGTGTGATGGGGGTGAGGTGCCTGAAGTCGGCGCAGTTCTCTAGGCGCGAGTACATGCCAGCGCAGTGGAGGAACGCCTCCCGCCAGCCTTCTTCCCATCGGACCTCGGCCGTTTCGGACCACGCCAACATGGAGACTGCCGTCTCAGGATCGTTCCTTGCGTCGTCGATGCCACGCGCCGACAGATAATTCAAGATCATGCCGACATTGTCGGAATCGGGTTCCATGTATGTGTCGAGCCTGTCTAGGAGATCCGTCAAAGCTTGAAAAAGTGATAGACCCACCAGAGACGCATGGTACAAGAGCGCAAAAACATTTCGCGTAGTAATGGCATGGCGGTGCGTTTCGGCTTTGGTTAAATTGGAAGGGGTCGGGAAATACATCTCGTACGAGATTTGGCCGTCTATATCGGCATGGACATTGTCTTCGGAAACGGGTGGTGTCGCCTGTCCAGTGCGATCCAGCTGCGCATAGCTATTATGCCGCAACATAGGTGGGGCACCTATCGGAGATGGCGGTAGGTGCATATGAGTGTAGTCGTCCTCAGTTGACCCCTCGCGAAGCAGCGTGACGAGAAACCGCGATTCCGTCGCTTCGATAATGTGCGATGATAGTCGGAAAGACGGGTTCGGTCGTTGAGGCTGGTCCTTTCGGCCAAAGTACACCAACACGTCTCCATTCGGATCCCACAATTCAGGATCTTTCCGCAGTTTATTCCATCTCTGCACTGGCCTTCCCGCACCAATCCAGCGCTTGATCGGGGGTGCCGAGGAAGGGGGGATAGGAGGAAGCTTAGCGGAGGGTGGCGGCGACATGGTTTGTGAGTGATCCGGCTCCCACGAAGCAGCAACCGGTCTATGTATTGGCATCGCGGGGACCTCACTGGTGTCATACTCATCGGGGTCGTAATAATGAGGTCGTATAGTAGCAGACGAAGGAGCTCGGTCGGGAAGGTTGGCTTCCCTTTTCTTTTTCAACCCGAGTGTAAATGCTTTGGTGAGTCCCTTCCGAATATCGTCGCTCGTCTTGTCTACAGCGCTTCGAAAGCCAGACCGCTCGATCCCAGACACATCCTCCGTCTTCAAGACCGGCTTCCGCGCTCTTGCGTAGGCATAGTCGGGCATCGGGCCATGAGTCTGTAAAGTCTCTCGCCGTTCATTCTCACTGCTGCCGCTCTGGCTACCGCCGCTGTTGTTGCCGAGATTAGTTAGATCTGCGCGATAATGGCCTGCATCGCCGTCGTACGAAGGGTCAGAGAATTTGAGAAAGCGTGCGTTCGTAGTGCCGTATCCCGTGCCCGGCAGCACCGGGACATCATATAGAGAACTGTCATCGCCAGAGATCCGAGCACTCCCTGACGACTTGGATCGTCCCCGCCCTGATGGTGCGCCCTTCTCCGCCGTCTTCTGTTCTGTGATTTTCTTTCTCACGTACGCGCTGCGTCCCGACATGGTGAATGAATACCTGTACCCGGATACGAGTCTTTTTTTCTTTCCTTCTAGACGAGACCACGGCGCCGCGACCAAGCTGTCCAACTGGCGGTGTAAATTCGGTACCCGCCGGAAACCGAAGCATACACTCTTCTTTATGTATTCCTAACCCTGCCGACAATTGGTAACTTAATACACTTCGCTCCTGTGTGTAAAAGTCCCAAGTCCCAAACTAAACGTGGCATAAGGACACCCGATTCGAAGTTTCCGACAACGAAGATAGACTGGAAATCCGCTTTACCGCGTCGCGATAGATCGTCAAACGATACTAGAAATAGGGAGCAGCATCCAATGTTAGGTGGGTATCAACTAGCGACTTGCTACGAGAGGTTGTTCATCGTCGCGACAACGAAGGAATCGTGTATATGCTTTGTCTCGAAGAGTTGTCTTATCAACCTCTCTCTCCACGGTAGATGTATAGTGTATACTAGACCAAAAGGAAACATGTAGGTTGGGAATGATATATATGCAAGGGACTGATCAGGATCTGATCGACGCTGTCAAGAATAAATAAGCTAGAATAAAAATTGGCCGAGCATATGTAGGTAGTGCTAGGGTTTCCAAGGGAGGGAGCCCGATAGTCTGTCTATAAAGGTTTCAGAAGAGGCGCAAAAAAGGTTTTATGGCGTCGTAGTACGCTTCGGAGCGGGCCGTGTTTGCTTTTTTTGGTCTGTGGTGTTTTTTCCAATCCTCGGTCAGGTACCGTTGAGAATATGGGAGACGGTGTAGTAGTAGTAGTACATGTACCAGAGGCGTTCCGAACTCAGGTGAAGGAAAGCAGAGGGGTGGCCATGAGGTTCCATCGATCAACCAACTGGGGGCGGAGTGGATAAGTAAGTCTGGTGACCGTTATTGTTGTGTTTTCCTTTCGCTTCCCAAGACACAGCTTCAATACTTTGCGCTCGAAGGTGGGCCGTTGGAACGGGGGAGTCTCAGCTATGTATGTATGTATTATATGTTGTGAAGCAGAGCAAAATGCAAGGTAACGCCACAATGCAGGAGCAGAATTAAGAGTAGAAACAGCAGCGGCAGCAGCAAGAGCAGGAGGGCAGTCACAGCAGGAGGGATAGGAACAGCAGCAGGAGCGGGAGCAGAAGCACGATCACTTCACGCGACAGTATGCTGTGCTCACAATCTGGCAGTGTGGGGGATCGTGGGGGATTCGTCAGTCAATCTGCGACATGAGAGAAGGGGAGAAACCCAAAACACACGCGATCGAATGATCATGGCGACTATCTGCCTGTTCTGTCGACCTACCAGACTAGAGTATCTATCTACATATCTACCTACCTGCTCTTCCTTGCTTACATGCCCGTTGCGCGTCTTCATGTGCCCGGTCATTAGTACTACATTCGGTCGTTGTTACATGCGATACGGATCGGTTCCGACATCCGTAAGATCATACATACCTATATGTGATCCATACAGCAGTAGCAATGGCCCTCTTCTAGATGCCTGTTCAGGACGAGCAGGGTGCAAATGGCCCTGAGTATGCGACCGGGGGCCCCATGATTCCAGCTACTGTGTACATCTGTAGATAGATAGCGAAAAGCTAAGCTATCATTTATCCGCGCCCACATCTGCCTTACTCGTCTCGACCCTCGAGCCACTCGAGTGTCGCAAACGATCCGACTTTAGCTGCAACTTTAGCTGCATGTCACTGTTGCAGCGAGAGCCCTGAACTTGGCAGGCCTTCTAGAATATATTGGCTAATAGTCCTTAAAATAATTTCATGCTTGTTTCCGCGATTGTGACGCCGCAAGGTAAGCTGAGTGATGAGTGCAACACGCCCAGGCGACACGGCAGTCGGTGACAGCGAAAAGATCTCTCTTTTCATTGCCACCGGCACTCTCTCTCTCTCTCTGCATATTGTACTCTGTCTCTAGGTAATCTTGCTTGGCATTTGTAGAAAGCTGGGTGCGCTGTGTACTATTATTTAACAAGACCCCTCCTATACAGATACGTGACAGATTCAGGCTAGTAATAAGTATAGGGTATCTGTGATCAACTCGAGGGTCCCCTGCTCAGAGTCTCCAGATAATGCGCTTGCTTCCCAACATGCTGGGAACTTCCCCGGTCTAGCTTGATCATCCCGTCCGGCCTGCGATACCTGTGATATGTGCATACTAACCTGGTCGCCTAGCTGCTTAATAAGTAATACCTGGGCAAGGCAGGGAAAAGTAGGTAGGCAATGACAAGCAGTACAGCAACCAGTGAGGGCGCGTTGCTGGCTTTCGGCCCTCCTCTCCTCGTTCGGACACCGTCTTGTGTAATGAATCAGATCACGCCGACGAGAATCCACTCGGTCAGCGACTGCTTACATACGTACTGTGAATGCAGAAAAAGAGGCATCCCCCAAAAGCATAAAGGTAGCATTGCGCACGCCCAACTCATTAATACATATAAGCCTGATATCCGTACAGTTGAATCTTGAAAACCTGGAGAGGACGGGGATGTTGCTAGGTATTTCCGCGCACACACACACAGAACGCCAGGGTCCCAATGCATGCGTAGGTGGTAGGGGCTGGGACCACTCAGTGTTTGGACTTGGATGAGGGGTTCTTGGAGGCTGGTGCAGGGCAGAGCAGGGTATGTGCCAAGAGCCCACTACTGTAGGTAATAAGGGTGGTGGGCTTGTCCCTTTTCCCCACTGCCCACGAGGTTTTTATTGTTCTCTCTTCGACTTTCCTGCATTTGCTGTGGCTACACTTAGATGAAATACACGGTATATTGTTTGTGTTACGATGGTCTCGTCGCATACATGTACGGAAGATAGGTCTCCAGCTTCAAACGGACATGTGTTAACCTAGATATCTCGATCTACGAACAACCTGACAACTTCTGTATCTGATGCACATAATTTTACATCTGGACCAATCCAAGCGCGCGCAACTCCTTCGACGCGTCCCCGGTTGAGTCGAGTTGCAGCGATCTGCCGTATCTACTATGTATATGTGTTTACGCGTGCGTGTGATAAGTCATCAGAAGGAATCACTTCCTAGTGTTGCGCCGCCCGCATGTTCTGCGCGGAGACTAATCTAGTTCGTCCGCAGTCAGGTAGGTAGGTAGTACACACATAAACGAAAGTGACTGCTACTACATATGTACGCCAGGAATTATCCGACAGCAAGGTCTGCCTAACGTAGCAGAGCACCCCTCTGAGACTCGTATGCGAAGCCTTGCTTCTGCTACTGTTTTATTGCGCCGAATGGCTAAAACATCGAACATCATAAATCCTCCAAGGGAATGAAGGATTACTCACGATCTTGTTCGTTCATTCGCTCTAGTACTAGCTTTCTAAGACACTAGGCTCAACCCACCGTTTCACAAGATGTCGCACTCTCGTTGCTACTGTTGTTATCGCTGCTGCTCTTGGGTAAGCATTAAGGTGAATTTAGACTAAAAGTAGGTTATATCGCTATTATTAAGATCTCTTGTTATTGCGACTCTGCCATCCATAGGTATCCAGCTGAGCCAGCAAGCCCCTTTTCTCCTTTGCCACCCTAGACGAGTGGGTTGCTCAGCCATCGAGGCGAGCCTCTTCGAAAAATATTTATTGAGTAGATTTCTTACTACATTATATGACACCATGCTATCAGCCGTATCACAATTGTCTGTAACCTTTAACGTCGCTACCTCCTATCCGAGACCAGGCGCCTTTTTAACCACTACTTAGAAAGTCTAGGCAACTAATGAAGAGCCATTTATCGAGCCAAAAGCTGGCCAATTACCCTAGCCCGAAGCCTTCCGCGCCGTAGCGGTAGGTGGTAGTGCCGAGCAAGCCCTAGAAAAGGTACCTACTCGAAACTTGGAATTGGAGAGGATCTGGACCAATCTATCGCCAATCTTTCTGCCGTGCCGCGATGCAACATTACAGAACCTCAGATTCTCCCTCCTAATTATGTGCTTGAATCATTTTGCCCGACGCGTGTGAGAACCCGGTGTAAGCTAGAATTATATAGGCCATTGGGAGATTCTGGGTCCGAGGGGCACCCGCAAGGCAACCTCGTAACTCAAGATAATTATTAAGGACGTATCATCGTCATTGCTCGCGTGCTATATGTACTTTGTTATGCTTTAAGCATCCTGCAAGCAGAGTGACGACACCCATGGCAGGTCTCTCTTTAGCCCTTACACTGTGAGGGGTGAGCCTGGGGGATTCCATGCAAGTTTAGCAACACCTTAACACCATCGGAAAGATGATAGATCCTCCTCGGTATGTTATGATTTATACTGTGATATTTCAGGTAGCCCGAGCCGGCTACGAGCCCGCATGGGCCGTAGAATGTTGCGGGACGGCCTAGATTTTAAGGCTGATAGTTTTGTTTTTTCTTCTCTGCGTTCACGTGTCTACCTATCTGATTCAGATGTTGCTGATGAATTTTTGCCCCAAGTTTCAATCAAGAAAGAGTAACATGCATTAGAAACGGCCCCCATTCTAAAACAGCCTAGCACAAGGCTTTTCAACAAGTCTCCGGAGCATGTCTTTTTGAACATGATCCCGGAACGTATCATCAACAGATACTGTACCGAGATGACTTCGAAAGACTTGGCACCACTGGACGAGCCTTGCTATGAGCATAAGCATGCTGATTTCTCCATGCACATATCATCCCATTCGAGCTCCTTGTGCTAGGTTTTCTGCAGCAGTCGCAAAGGTCGGGATACCCAAGAAACCACCAAAGTCAATGCTGGCGTGATTCTTTATTCTCCAATGCCAGGTTAGTGACACCAACTCGTAGGACAGACTGCCTTATAGCGTGAGTGAGTTCGAGGGGGGTATATGAGGCAGAATATGCTGCAGGCACAGCAGGGACCAGTACCATGAAATCGGGAAACCACCTCCTTTTTTACGAGCCTTTGAAATCCAACAGTATGGCGTCCCCAGAGCTTCGACACACTCACTAGGGCCATGAACGTAGCCGCTAATTATTTGAGCAGAAGAGGGAAGCTAAACGTGTCTGTGCAATACATGCATGCACAAGTACATCAATACGTATATCGACAAATAGAGAAATTGCAGCATGTCTTACCTATAAAGCTAGGAGAGTCGAAAGCAAAAATTCGACCAGGAAGATTCGCACGTATTCGAACGCGGGGCCTCTAACCTAGATAAACGACCAGAAAAGCGAGGTAGCAGAAAAAATATTTGACAGACAAGTTTTGTCCGGGTTTGAACACCCCATCTCAATACGCAGCATTTCTGTCTGGTAGACTATAGACTGAAAAATATCTAATTAATCGCAAAAAATACACAATAAAATAATGAAAGGTGAATGAAAAAGGAGAAAGGAAAAAAAAAAAAAAAAAAAAAAGAGTTGCGAGGTAGCATTTTCCCGACTTCTCGCCGGCATCCCAACGTTCAACCGGAAAACAGCGCACGATGTCAGACCGTGAGGGCGGTTATTCCTAGCGACTACTTTACCACTTGACCATTGGTTTTACTCAATGACCAATGTTCTGTGGGAACGTCTTGGTTGGAAGAACTGGCTTGCTATTGTGGTTTATATGCCTAGGTTACCTTAGGTACCTGTCATTGTAATAGATATGCGTGCGCCCAATGAGATGGGATGTACTAGGTTAGGTACAATACCGACACTACTGCCTGCCACTGCTTGACATAAATATATCGTAGGCAATATATCCTCTCCTTCGAAACCTCATAGTCCGACATTTTCTAGAGCTTCAGTCAGGGGCCAGAACACTTGGAGACGCAGTTCCCACGTCAAGTTCATGGTAACGCGTACGGGATACTAGCCAGATCCGGGTCTGGCGACTATTAACTAGAATGGCGAGCTTTAATATGGCAGTGTGTTCATACTTAGGGTAGATCTGGTCCTTGATCTTGGTAAGCACAACTTGCAAGACTGGAATTTGTTATCATGTCCTGACTGCCAATATGTTGGGGTGCACATCACGAAGAAACCGTACCTTTTCGGTCTCCATGTATCTCTAATATCCAGATAACCTACGATAGTCACGCAAAGGAGACCGTGGATCTCTGTATTGACACCTTTTCGTAATTATTGTGTATTTGCCCAATCGCATCACTATCCCGATGGGAGATATGTTGTGCTACGTTACCTCTTCATCGAGCCAGTCCCCTCGCGTAAACACCACAAGAAAACAGTGGGATGAGTGGAGAGTCAAGGCATAGGATCTCATACAATTCCTCGACTTGATCAACGCAGAAATTAAGAGCCGCACAACTCCCGGTGCTACCAGTGTGATGAAAGACGTGGCGTCTACTGACGACACATATGAGACTAATAGGGATATCACACGGTCACCCTCTCATACTACTGTTGGTAATACTGTCGAATTTTATCACTTTTTCTTGCAACATATTTATCTTTTTAACTTGACATCAACGGGGTATCAAGGATCAAGTCGTCTCTCTCAAGTTCCGAACGACCAAGGCGAACAACAACGGTTCAGAACCAGTTAACCGCCAACTCACCCAACTCCTCACTCAACGCACCAGCCAACCAATCTGGCTCATTTCTCTACTCATTTTCTCACTCCAAGGATATTCTCCTCCTCGTCCATCGCCTTCTTGACATCCTTGCCCATGACTCTCTCAGGGGTAGGCTACAACTCATCGCCATCACCGTCATTGCCCTCACAATACGGCGACGGGTAATCCCCCTCGATCAGGAACTCCGTCTCACGGGTCCACTCGTCCCAATACTTCTCGAAATTCGCTCTATTGATGACGCTGCGCATCGCTAGGGCGTCGGGGATGACGTGGTAGGAGCGGCCCTGTTCATCGTGGGCCACGACATTTTCGGCTTTGTTGTTACTGTTACTGTTACTGAAGCTGTTGTTGATGCTGGTATTGGCATTGGTATTGTCTGCAAGGACCTGTTCCACGAATCTGTAGAAGGCCAATACATGTAGGATGTTGATGTCTCGGCCGTCTTTCCGCATGACGATGATGGTGCCTCGGTTCGATGAGTCGATGCGTCGCGGGATCGAGAACTTGACCGTCGAGGAAGAGGAGGGCTGATGATTATCGCCATTGTTGTCTCTTTTGTCACCGATGTTTATCTTACTGTTCTTATCCACCGTGACGGTGTAGTCCGCCCCCTCGAACCCGACGTTGAAGACGCGGGCCTGTATGTTGCGCAGAAGCTCGACGCTGTCGTCCCCGTCGCCCAGAATGTCGTAGCTGCCCATGCACTGCTGGATCATCCAGGGCAGGCCCGCCATCTCGACGAACACGCTCGCGCGACGCATGTTGCACGGATCCTTTGACAGTACTGTTACTTCCTCCATTGTCTGCTGCTCCTCGCCCGTGACGGCGAAGAAGCGCAGCCGGTCTATGTCGCAGTTGATCTTGACGCCCGTGAAGCTTGTCACGATTTCGTCGGGTTCTTCGGCGAAGACGTCGAGGCGGTTGCGGTAGGCAGGGACCACGCACGGGTTCTCCGGACGGGTCAGATACCAGTCGGTGATCATGCGGAGGTCGCGGGGCGTCGCGTCCTCGTAGAAAATCTTGGTGCTGGCGCCGTCCTCGGCCGAGGTGCGGAAACCGAAGAAGATGGCTGCGGTAAAGTAGACGTGGATGTGGCCGGGCTCGGCCAGCGCCATGATCGACCTGTTGACCTTGCTATTCCCGGCGCGTGCGTACGGCGTCGTGTACTGCCGGATTCCGTGGCCGATCCTGCGGTGTCGCAGTTCCTTGTTCAGGTCCTTGGCCATGAACATGTTCTCGCGCTTCTTCAGGGGCTTCTTGCTGGTAATGCCGAGGGCTCTAATGACTGAGATGTCAAAGTTATTGAGGTTTATCCACACCCAAGTAGGTTTGTCCGAGTCCATCGGAAATAGAATCGCGCGGACACTGTTGACGGGAGCCTGGTCGCCCAAGAAGCCATCTTTGAGGCTCTTGCAAAGGTGTTTGTGGTTGGGCCAGTCTTCCTTGAAACATTTCTGTTCGCAGTACCACTTTCAGTAGAAAAAAGCCAGCAAGGTCAGCAAGATATGGAAAGTTACAGATTGATGGATTAATTAGTGGAAAGTTTTTAATGTCTGCGGAGAGCCATATTGAGGTTCTCAGGCCCCCCTAAGGACATATGGAAAGTTGAAGAGAGTATTAAATAATAAAATAAAAGCCATTGAATGGAAAAATGTGACTCACAGTTCCGCACGTGGGGCATCGCAGCTTAGCCTCGGCGTCGCAGGCCGTGCAGCTGTCGAGGGCATCGTCGTGTAAGACCCCATCGACGGGGTCAAATCCGTGAGCGGCGTAACCTTCATTTGCATTTCTGCACGCGACAAGGAATTCACTACCGTTAGAGTCCATTGTCGGTAATCTTTCAATAGGCGAGGGCGAATCTTTTCAAGGAAGAGGTAGTATAGACAGAAGAAAAACAGTGAGAGCTTGAGGGTGTAGAGAACGAGAGATTCGAGTCAGGTCGCGAGGCAGTAACGTCAAGTTGTTACTTGGGCTTGAGTATGCGCAGTATGGATGAGAACGATTGTGCTCCCGGCTCCCAGAGCAGTTATTGGTACCTACTTAGCTATCATAGGTACCTTGATTGAAAGTTCAATCAGTGCAGATGCAGATATACCTGTGGCAGTCGCGTCGCGAACGAACCAAAGTACCTTACGTCTATTCTATAGGCTACGACGGGTACTAGAAAGCCCCTATTGTAGATAAATGGCGTTCCCAATGGGACTCACATTGACATCTATTCAGTCTTAGACTCTGCGGGCTCTTAGACGCTCACTTTCTTGTCTTCTATATACCTTGCTAGTAGGAAGCCGTTCAAAAGAGTTCCTGTACCTAACATTACATAGTTGACAGTGTACTACAAGCTTTATCGTATATTTTATCACAATCAAAGTTGTATTGTCTGAATGATTACCTAAACTGATATATAAACCTGTTCATTCATGAGAAAAGTCGAGAGACGTCAAGAAGCTTCACTCAAGCAAATGGTGGCCACCCACGCTTATCCCCCTTCGCCATGGACGCGGTCACGAAAGCGAGCCAGAACATCTTGTCGAGGCTCGTAATGTCTGCTACTTCAAGGAGGCATTCAACCTGTTCGACAGCCTCTCTCATTGCAAGATTTTGGCTCAGCCTGAGGCCCCATTTATAGGGTACCCTGACCCCTTGCTGCCGAAACGCCTTGTCCAGATACGCTGTCTCGCTTTCAAGGGCCATTTTCATCGTTGTATCGATTGCTTCTCTTACCGCTGTTATATCTGGAGGATCCTGATGTGGTTTTCCCGCTCGATCCGTCAGAATCCCCCTTGGGTAAGGGACCGCAATAATTCTGCAGATCAAGTCTTCCACGGACGGAATACTGGGCAGCTCTGGAGCAAAGACGGACCAGAAGCAAAAGGTCTGGATGACAACCATTGTGAGGATCAGGAAATAAGGATGGGCCTCTGTAGTTGTCCAAGCTTTGCAGCTTTTAATCAGCGCACATAGAGTGAAGCATCGTTCACCTTTGTGCACTATGGAGTTATATAAGGCTCTCTCATGAAAGCTATTGTTGTTGTTATTGTCTACAACACAATGCCTTTGTTCGTGATTTGTTCTTTTATATGTAACTCTGGCCTGGCTGATGCTTTGTTCAGTGCTGCTATCTCAAGTCTCAAGTGCCAGCCGAGCTGCAACATGAGCCTTAGTTTCTGATGAGTAACTTCAAAGACACATACATGGATTCCTAGTATCAGGCTGATGCCTATACGGTAGGTTAAAGACGCCTCTGCGGTTCTCAGCTGATGAAAATGAGCTACAGAAAGCTTAAAGAAAATATTGGTTATGCAGGGCTGTTAAGAAAGGACACGGAGCACTGACAATAATACAGATGCTTAAGCTACTGCATCTAATGCAGATAGATGACGTGCTTGCTTTGTAGTAATAGCGTAGCAACAGTCTTGGGATTCACATGGAGATTGACGTTCATGTCACCCTAACAGCAAATAGACGCATTCTATCAAATGGAGACCACGAGGAATAACCTAGTTCAAGCAAAGCCCGTCCCGGACGAACCGGATCTTTAGCCGTATTGCAGCCATTTCTGATCGGAGCCGAGCCGGTTCGGTATCATTACAGTAGCTTATTACAAGGCAGTACCTGGCAAATGGGCTTTTGTTCTCCCCTGAGCCCCAATAATATCAAAGTTAATGGGGGAAGTTGCAGAGAACAACCAGGACTGGCCACGTGTAGTCAGGGGTGGCTAGAAGGATGACTTCCTGCGGGTTGTGACTTGTTGAGCTTAAGGGAGAACGTTGGAGAAACTATAGTGCGGGTCAACGGTCGTACGTTAGTCTCCGTTAGCCATTTAGTCTAAAGGCTTGTCTCGATCAAAAGTACTTGAGATATGGGGTTTTCAGAACAATCTAACCTACAAACTAAAGTTAGGGGTCTCCGGACGTATACAACTCTTCGATACTCGACCAATCCCACTCTCTGAGCTATATTTGAAAACAAACGGTCTAATCTTCCCGTCCTGTATTTCTGGTACAATGCTCATATGATCTTATATCACCTGCGCTGCCAAAGCCAGCAAAGGAGAATCTACCTGATGGATCATTGTTTGTTGGCAGTTGCACGCTGACTTGGCCATATGAGAGGCACTGAGTTAGCTGATGCGTAGGTAAGGTAGCAAGTGCTTAAGCGCTGCAACTTAGTGGGGATCTATGGTGAAAGTGCCTGAGGGTACCACGAGGGTAGGGCGCCATAACCAGCCACTCACATTACACGATTCAAGCTCATCCTGTCCTATCTGGGCAAGCTGTCAGTACCTGTGTACTCCCCAGCCCCGCCGATTTTCAGTCTGAAGGTTTGCATTCAGACAGCTCGTCACAAATCCTTCGACATTTTATCTCATGTGCGCAGCGATTATACCGGTATGGAGGGCACATATCAATTCGAAGACATCTTGTATAGGAGATACAGTTCGTGATATGTCATATTGTGTGACAGTCTGAGATTCAAATGATAAACACAGCCAGGCACCGGGACCAAAATAAATGACTACTCGCTCCATAGGGCAACCGTCTCTGCCGATCTCCCGCACGTTTTATCATACAGCGGCATCATACTACTGTACAACATACTTTACTATGTAGGTACCTGACGTAGCGTTGCCCGGTCGTGCGTCACAAACCATGCCAAGTATTTACGCCAATCTACATGCCCAACAGTAAAAGCCCCCATTACCCGACATCAAGTCAGTCAGTCAGTCAGTCAGTCATTGCGAAGAACCCATATTCAATATAAACCTCCACCCTTTCCAACATCTTTTGTATGAAAGGAATTACAAGGAAACAAACAGGGAATTGCCCCTGTGGTTTCTCCAAGTTTTATTCCTTTTTTTGATTCCCTGGTGTGTCGTGCATAACACGCCATCGTAGCCCTGTCTAGTTCAGCTGGGCAAGGACCAATTGACCAGCCTCCCATTATTTCGTATTGTACATATTGTAACATCCCCCCTCGCTCTGCCCACCAAACAAACATTTGGTATCCTACAAGTCTTACAGTAAATACCAACCACACGGCATTGGAGCCAACCTGCAAACAGCAAACTTGTTTTTACCATAAGGCGAAAAGACTTGTAGTAACATCTCTCTTTCTCTCTCTGGTGAGAGACGGTAAAGACTGGTCGATCGGGCGACTGACCTTTGTCGGTTACAACCGTCGGCTTACACAGCGACAGCGACAGCGACCTACCGTAGGTTAGAAATATACTTACCGCCTGACCGACGCCACGCCACAGACATCATCTTATCGGGCCACACTCACTACTCACCTTTCTTTCGGCTTCGGGCAACTGTTTCTGTACTCCTAGGACTGCCTTCCTAAACTTCCCCCGCCTTTTCCAGCAATTCTAGAATAATCAGTCAGATCATCTTCCAACATACAAAAGAGAAACATATCGTGATCTTTTATTCGCCCATTCTCACTCCTACGGAAAGAATAAGGCGACCGCAAATAACACTTGACAAGATGATGTTCGCCATCTTCTTCGCCTTCTGGCGCTTTATACAAATCATCACTCTGGTAAGCGCATCTCATCCCATTACCTACCTACCCCCCTCTCCGACTCCACAGGAAGTGTGTGCAATGCGCAAAGGGGGGTTTTGGTCCTCTAAGACAAGTGACAAGCCACCACGTGCCGATGTACGAGAATAAAGGAGCAATAGCCGCTAACAAAGCAATTGCATCGCACCAACAGATCCCAACAATTGGCCTCCTCGCCTACTTCGTCGACGGCTACAACAAGCTCAACGCCCTAACACCGACCTACATCCTCGTCTTATTTATCGTGTCCGTGTTGGCTGGCGCATGGGCTATATTCACACTCTTCTCGTACCACCGATCCTCCGCCAACGCGACCTTCGTCGCCTTCGTCGACATCCTGTTCGTGGGCGCATTCATCGCGGCAGTCTACCAACTGCGCTTCATCACCTACGCCGACTGCACGGACGTGACGAGCGGGTCCCAGGTCGACGTCACTTTAGGTCCCTTTGGCACCGCGACGCTGAACGGCGTGGATGTCCACGTGGATAAGAGCTGCGCTATGCTGAAGGCGAGCTTCGCCTTCGGTATCATAAACACGATCCTCTTCTTCTTCACGAGCGTCCTTGCTTGGATGCATGGGGATCGTATCGGGAGAGGTAGTGGACATGGCCATGATAAGACGTATGTGAGGGAGACGCATGTACATCGTCACGGGAATCGCTCCAGTCGCAGCCCGCATTCGAGGCATAGTTCGCATCACTCGCATCGTCGGGCCTATGTCTGAGTGATAAGGACGAAAAGGAAAGAAGTCAACCTGTTAGACAAATAGGATTGATTGACTTGAGGAACATGTATTTTCGTTATTAAACTCTCTTCTTTGTTGTGGGGGGGGGGGGGGATTGTATGTGACGTGTCGGTTCAAAGAGGAACCCGGCCGCGACTATGAGTTTTCTCATTGTTTGTATATCGAACGCCAGCCCCTACTAGTTCAGGCCGGCTTTATATTCCATGGAAGGAAATGAAAGGAGAGCAAGCAAGCAACTTCATAGAGTTAGGGTTATATGATCATGGGAGGGGGGATCAACATCAACATCCATCACACCAAGAGCCGTGGGAGAGACAAGACGTCTCAGAACTCACGTTCAACAATAGGATAGATGGAATGGGTGGCAGACAATGTTGGACTGGACTGGACTCAACTGTAAGGAATTGGTATCGGGAGGTGTGGCAAGGTAACAAGGAGTATTGGACTGGAACTGGATGGAACGGACGGAATCAAGCAAGCACACCTTGCGCACGGTTACGACATGATGCCTGATGAATTGCCGAATTACTATACAATCAATAGCAATCGATTGCTCCTGGTTTTCTTTACGCTTCGTTAATTGATTTTTGTGCGGTCAAGTGTGACTGACTGTTATCTATAGTTTTGTAAGGAACCGCGGATGATCGCATGAGTGAATCGTTTAAGGATGAAATCATACTACCAGGTATCTTGCCAGTGTGTAAAGACACAACAGAAACCGGGTGCCTTTTCATGTAGTCCAAGCTGCTGAAAATGATGATCACATCTTTATCCTACCATATCGCTTTTTTTCTTTTACCGTTTGTAAGCTGAACTCAGGTCCTGGTCTGCTCCTCTCCAACAGCATATCCCCTTGCAATACCGCTTCGGCCCTCTTCAACAATGGTACTAGGCTCGTCCTCGCCGGGGTTGAAATCACTTCCAAGGCCCTGCCACGTCCGTTTCGAGCGTAAAAACTCGGCACCGGGACTTGCTATACCGTTGATAAGTGCAATGTCGCCCAGGCCCTTCTTCACTAAAGCAGAATTGCCTAATCTACCAGCACCGACATTACTATTATCTAAAGACGGCGTACCATTGGTGGTCGTTGACGGTGAACTTCGAATGGCAACGCGCATAGGTCGTGAGTTGCTAACGAGCTTTCCGGTCCTTAGGTCAAAAACTGGAGCCTCGGACTCTTCATCACTAACCCCTCCCTCTGCGTCTGCGTCTCCTTCGGCCACTTCCCTATCGGCGGTTTCTTGCGCCGCGCTTGGAGATTCAGATTCAGCCTCTGGTTTGGCTTCGCTTTTGACACCCTCGATACCGCCCCACCACTCGCCAGTCCAGATTCTGCTCTCGTCCCCTTGCAACGCCAGCGTCAGCTCAAAGGGAGTGATGACGGGTTTATATAGGTCCTCTTGGTCCACGAGACCGCTTTCCCAGCAGCCGACGACCACCCAACCGTCTATTTCCGCAAAGTTGGCCAGTTTGGCAGCGTTCAGTTTGCCAACTACTATTGTGTAACTCTTCTTACCGGTAGCGGAGATCTGGTCGCGCAATACGCTGATGGTTGACATGTAGTTCTTGACTGATAATGTGTTTACTAGTATGCCAATTATAGACGCAGTTGCGAGCCGTAGCACGAGCGCATACCGTCGGCGCAGCATGGAGAGTGTGGCGCTCGGATCGGGCGACGAGGTAGCTTTTGTATAGGGCGAAGACGGCGTGGGGTAGATGCGAAAGGACGCGAGTCGGGAGGAGAGGGATAGGAGAAGCGAGGTCGGTGGGAATGAGATATGAAATAGGTGGTAGTCGTGGAGGTCGTAGTCATGTTTATCTATCGTTATAGGGTCTAAAGATGATACACTGCGGTTCGGTATCGTGCTCGAGGGGTCGCGTATTATGTCTGTGGCGAAAACAGCGTTATACCCCTGCGACTTAAGCAATGCGCAAACAGGCGCGACATGTTCCTGGAACATGACATCGGCCATTATTATCGCTTTAACGTCTTTGTCTGGATATTCTTGCGCGAAGGTGGCTGTAACAGCATCGTAGTCTAGGTTTTGTCTCGTGAAAATATGCAGGACTGGAAGTCTTGCTGTTGGACTCAAACATGCTCGGCCATAATGCACCACAGCATCCGCATCTACATGTTCGGCAGCTATTTCGTCGACACAGCAAGAACTGTATGAGGTGTCTGCTAGTATATAAAGTCGTCTCTTTTGCTTGTCTTTCGACTCTTCAAGCTTTTCGAGTTCTCGTTCTAGCGCCGCAACAACCCAAGGGGCGTCGGCAAGCATAGCATCTGGGAATTGGAGAGCAATTCGACTCCAGTTTTGTTCCTTGATTTCAGCCGCCGTCCGGGCGATCTCGTACACGGTGAAGAGTTCATCGTCAGATCTTTCCGGTCGATCTACATTTGCGACTGGAGTGGGGTCCTCGAATAATTCGCGTTCGGTTACGGTTGATAGTACGGGCGCTGTACTGAGAGTTGAGGACATAGTGAAAGAGTGTCAACCTGGTGTTCTGCTATATAATACGATTTAGATATAAATTTGCCCTCTCTCGTCCTTGCTGCAGGAAATTTTGGAGGGGCAGCAGGAGGATATGCGACGACATTATAAGTGGAATAGTAGGAGAAAGTTCAAATTTCATGGTGGGGGCGGGGTACTTACTGTAGACTGTCGCCAAGTCCGTCCCCTAGTGCGACCGGCATAACGTGCGTGAGCTTGACTTCAACCTACTATCAGCACAAGCTTTGAGGTGATCGAAATTTGAAGACTTACTGTCTCTCGTGTTTGTTTACACTAACATAGGATTTTCTACAAGCTTAGTATGTTCATCGCGCAAAGTAAAGGAATAACTGAATAGTAGGAAGTTAGAATTATTAGCGATCTACCTAATCTGCCTAACTTCCTGCAAAAGCATCGCAGTATTTCGTCTTTTATACATCTAGGTTAGTATGGTATAGTTGCGTCTAAGGGTAGGTAACAGCGCTATATGCTCCTCGGCCCACCATAAATTGAATAACATCATACCAATTATTACAGCTTGATCTGGCCTCCGTTCATGCGGTCCCAATCTGACTTCTCAAACTTGACGTACGTATCGCCCTTGAGCCAGTACAGCTCATCATCACCAACCTTGGCAGGGTCGATGCCCTCTACTCTGAGGTTGTGTTTCTGTTGCTTGTTTGTGCCCGTTATCGCGGTCGAAAGCCCCTCGCCGAAACGCAAGAAGATAGGCACTGCGTACTTGGGGAGCTTGGCTCGGGCGTGCTCAGCCAAGGATCGAAGGACTGCGTCGTCAAGTGTCGTCTTAAGGGCCACTGCTGCACAACCAGCCCGTCCGTCGTGATGAGGGAGTTGTACACCATAGACATTGGCCTCCTCAACAGCAGGGTGTAGCCCAATCATGGCGCTAACCTCGGTCGTGGCCACGTTTTCGCTCTTCCATCGGAAAGTGTCGCCGATACGGTCATGGAAGTACACCCGTCCTTCGGGGTCCCAGCTGACGAGATCTCCTGACCGGAAATAGCCATCTCCCTTCTTGAGTACGTCGCGGATAATCTTGCTCTTGGTGGCTTTGGCGTCGTTGTAGTAACCCTGGAAGACCTGCGTCATGTCGGGTGGTAATACAAATAAAAGCTCCCCAACCTGACCACGAGGGACCTGACGGCACATTCCAGTCTTAGGGTCGCGCCACGGCGCATCTGTCTCGGGATCGCGTTCCACAATGGCGACCTTCGAATTCAGGTACAAGCCGATTAAGAACCCGCAGCGTCCTATAGCGCCCTGTGAGAACTCATTACGCGATAGATTCCACGTGCCTATAAATCCCTCGGTTGCCGCGTAGAATTCGGCAACGCTTTCGATGCCAAATCGCTCCTGGAATCTTGCCCAAACGTCAGGACGCAGCCCGTTGCCCATAGCAAGCCGGACATTGTGCTTCTTGTCAAGATTCTCTCCTGTCGCCGGATCTAGCTCTGGCTTTGCTGTTAGTAGATACCGACATGTCTCTCCAACATACTGAATGATGGTAGCGTTGTACTTGCGCACATCCTTCCAGTATGTCTTTGTAGAGAATTTGCGACCAATGGCAAAGGCGGCTTCGGCCTCGAAACAGTGGAAGAAACCCAGGACTGCGGCAGACGAATGGTACAACGGCATAGGCTAGCGAAAATACTTGGTCAGTTCTCTCTTCCCCTTTTTCACTTGTCTCGTAGGGATGGCAGTGCTTACCGTGTATAATATGTCCGACTTCTGGGTCTTGAGCCATCTGGGTACGAAATTTGAAGCATTGGTGATCTTGGTCCAGGATACAATTGCCGCCTTGGGGAGCCCTGTCGTTCCGGAGGTGTATATGAGAATGGCCATGTCTCGTCCGAGATCGCCAGAGCGGAGCTTGTTGGATGGCCGTACCGGCTCTACGGACATGGCTGCCGAGATGAATTCTGGGGTGACGTATTCGATTCTTAAGCCGCCCAAGTTCTGGATGACAGTCTCATCGATGTTCTGCGAGACATCCGGGTCTACCAGCATGAGTACCGAGTTGGCCGTGTTCACGCAGTGGCATAGTGCTTCGCCGGTCAGATTGTAGTTGATAAAGGCTGGCTTTACTCCAATAGACCACAGGCCGAACACAAGGAGGAGGAAGTGGTCCGAGTTCATAAGGTCCAAAGCGACGATATCTTTAGGCTTCAGGTCATACTTGGACTTGAGGTAGTTGCCGTACTTCAAAGAGGCCTCGTACATCTGAGCGTACGTCCATGATCGGTCTTCAAATAAGATGCCCACGTTGTTTGCTGACTTTCCTTTCGCAATCTCTTCAAGACGGTAGAAGACATTTGCACGGTCTGTTGCCTCTCGGCGTCTGTTTCTGTAGAGTGCCGGTACTAAGCCACGGACGAGGCTCCAATCATACGAGAGTGATGCCTTTGCATTGAGGTAAGCCAGACCAGCCGTGGCAGCTGGTACCGTTATGGCCAAGGGCACTTTCGGCGAGCAAAATCATTAGTCTTTTGTCCTGTATCTGGGCAGTTGATAATTGATTTTGAGACAAGTTCACTTACAGGGCATTCTGTTCCCGAGATATTATGTTCCTCGGCGAATTTCTAACTCGCTCGTGTCAGAATTAGGTAGGAAGTAGGTATGTTGATGGGGGCGGAAGTCGTAAGGAGATATGGAGGTAAGCTAAGACGCTTAGAATTCTCTCTTAATTCGACTTTGTTTGATATAGCAAGAACAAGACAATCAACCCAGAAAGAAAAAAGCTAAGTACCTGCAGTGAATGACTTCCAGCCTCAAAGCTTTGAGTCAAAGGCCGTAGGAGTCTGTGGGTACCTCGATGAGAAACTTGAGATGAATTATTATGAGGTCAAACAGACCATAACAGAGAACATACGGTCACTTGCGAACAAGCTACCGGATTACTTGAATTGAAGTCGTCACAAAAGTAAACTAGGCTGTGTAAGCCAGATATAATGTGTCACTCGATTTGATTTGATACGGTGAGATATTCTTAAGAAAACTGTTCAATGCGAATCATCCCTCGCGGGTAATGCATTCGCTGCCACTAGAACTGTGCCTCGGCATCTTCCTGGTCATAAGAGGAGATGCCGAACAGGGGTGTGCTCTCCGGAACGTAAGGTAGCTTAGAGGTACTTTATGTATTTCTAGCCTGTCCTATTAAGCCCATTATCTGGGCAGAACTGGGCCCGCTTACGGATCGGATCCATGATGATGGACAAGTTAGTGGAGATAAGATTGCAGCGCTTCCAATAATATGTAGGTACCTCTCCCTCGAAACCTACCTAGGCTAGGGATCAATACGTACCAGAGCTCTTCTCTGTCTCTTTCTCTGTTCTCCTCTTCGTATGCACAGAGTTATTAGGACCACTGGATATCCATTCCAGTGCTCATGTGGTGCTTTTTACTGGGAAAATTGAGGGCAGCCTGCGTCCTAGACCAATCATTCAAACGAGACACCCGCATTAGCGAACCTCGGATCGGTCTGCTGTATGTAGAGGCTCGGTAAGGGAGCGAGGATGTCATTGCTAAAGACCCTTGACAGCTTTACTGCTGTTTTTTAAGTATGTACCTACTTATCTGCTGGCTTCTGTACATGCATCAGACATGTATCCACATCAAAGAAAGATCTCCAGGGTGGATTTCGCGCTAGGTGGTGTCAAGGTTGTCAGTTTCATGTAGGGTGAGCTTGGCAGAGAAAAGTACCCTACACAGAGACAGGTCCTTTTCGCATACACAACATATGACCTACAACTGTACCTAGTTAGGTAATTTGAGTGTGTCCCCTTCAATACCCTGAATCATAATACCATCTTCAAATCAAGCTGCTGTGATTAAGTCCAAGTAAGTAATGGTGTTAGGCCTTGATACTAGGGCAGTATGACTACATGTAGGTAGAAGCTTGCCAAGGTCAGTCCCTTGTAGATATTTTATGTACCTTTTGGGCAGTGGGTTTTAATGCAACTAAAATACATATGTACATATGCTGTAGCTGCATCGGGTATTCAAATAGTGGCATTGGCATAAGCACGTTAATGCCACTACCGCAAAGACCTTCTAGAACCCAAAGCTGGCATCATTCCATACCGGGTAACTCATGATTTGTAGAGATTCATTTCAAGATCAACTACGACAACACCATCTGAAGCTCAGCAACCTCTGGCGAGGTTCCCAACTCTCATTTCGAGTTGCACACTTTAGGGGACGTGGCAACTCTACAAAAGTTTTGGAGATGGTGACAAGATAGTAAAAGGACCCGTTTCAATTATACATGTCAGAGACAGCCATGACCAAGCCTCCCCCCCCAGAGAATCCGACGCATATCTTCCGCCGGTCACTAATCATCGCGTCATTCTGGCTACTCGTGCTGTTGTTGGGACTTCCGATGTGGTGGAAAACAACGACAATATATCGGGCGGATTTGCCTTTGAACCAGATGATGGACTGGGCTGATGGGAGGGTGAGCAGACCGCATCGCTGACGTACACTCCTCTTCCTGCTAACATTCTATAGGCATGCAATCCTATTTTTCCCATTCGAGTTGCCGTCGAAAGCCCAGACTTAAACGAACAGGAAGCGCAGAGATTATTGTCCATCACCCAACATGCCCTCGATACGATGCCCGATTTCCCCGGTCATCGGCTGCGACTACGATACGTCGATACGGCCTCTCCAACCATAGAGGCTATCAAAGCCTCCCATAGCGATGATAATGATGCGATTAAAGTACGATTAATACCAGGAGATGCTGCTAGTGTATCCAGCCCTACGTCCGCTTTTCATACGCATTTGGCTGTTCTCGAGATTACATATCCTCCCAGCTCGAAGCCTACCCCGGAGACCCAATCCTCCGGGCTGGCAACCTATCTAGCCGCCCAGCTTCGCGAAACATTTGCTGAGGAGCAAGCTTTGCTGTCCTACTTCCTATCGACATCGTCGATATCATCCGATCAGAAGCCAAATGACGTGTACAGGGGGGTTGACGAGTCCTTGTCTAAGCGAATGACACGGTCGATGAAATACTCGGGCACGTATCACTTGACTTTCTCATTATTTACCAGTGGCTCGGCTCCTAGCAGCTGGGATATCGAGTCTGCCATTGACCAATATATGAGACCAGTACTGGACATGCTTAACCCTATCCACAACTTCACCATCGATACGCAGGTTCAGCTTTATGCTATACCTGGAGTCCAATCCCAAGTGCTTACGAAGGAAGACCTTTCCTCGTTTATAAATGCGGCCGAATGGCCCTTGTCGCCTTCGATAGGAGGCGCGCCGACAATCAATTTTGTCGTGTTCATGGGCAACCAGACGATAGGTTTGAACGCGGGGGAAGAAACGTCACAGTCGTGGCTTGTCCCTCAATGGGGCTCCGTATATCTCCTTTCCCCTCCAGCCGCAGCCCACGTGCCGTCAGAGTACCTGAAACAACCAATTTTTACCTTCGCCTCCCATCTCCTTTCCCTCCTAGGCACCCCGCAATCGGGCTCGCTGCCAATGCGTTTGTCGACTCTCACCCGTGTCAGGTCTGTCGATATGCTCCTACGCGCATCTTCTTCGTTGGGGTCTCTGGCCCGTCTATCGCTAGCTTTACCAAGCATTTCAATCCCCTCAAGCGTTGCGGATGGGGTAGCTAAATCGTTACGCCACCTCGAGCTTGCCTGTGCCAACCTGGGAAGCATGGAAAGCCTTGAACATGCTCGCATCGCCGAGACAGAAGCTGAACGGGCCTTCTTCGAAAAGAGCATGGTGGACCAACTGTATTTCCCTGATGAGCACAAAGTGGCGGTCTACCTGCCTTTGCTTGGCCCCGTTGGAGTTCCCTTGGTTATGGGCCTGCTTACGGAGCTCAAGGCTTGGAAGACGAGGAGGCAACAAAGGGCTGCAGCACCATAAACTTGGTGGTGGGGGTAGGAGATTTGTGTATATATTTATGGAATATGAAATTACCTAATTACCTAACTACTGGAACAACAAAAATGTTACATGCTGACGTAAGTTCAGATGATCCGTTGCGGCTTGAACATTGTTGATCATCGTATGATCCCGTCATGCTCCAACCTGCATCTGCTCTATAGGCAGATGACTAAGAATTCATACAGTCCTCTAAGAGGAGGTTATGTTCCTGATTCCTCAAGATAACCTACCTATTATTCATCACCCTTCGTACAACATTGTACTTACTTACCTAGGTATATAAGTGCATACTTATTCAGTCTCGTGACCGGATAGATAGAGATACTATCGTTAAAACAAGAAAATTTCCGATTAGGTTACCAGCGCGCAGACTTACACGTGAGTTAGTTCAAATTTGCGGGGTCCATTAGAGCCTTCCCCAAAGCTAGCCAAGTGTCGATCACTTTAACCCTGCCCCCTTACTCATCCCGAGGCACAACTTTGTCTGAATACTTCCTGCAGATACGTACGGACGGGATAAACACCCAGAAACCAATAACTCTGCATTTTAGGTATGTACCTACTATAGGTTCTTAGGTTGCTATTCAGCTGCAATGAGCTGTTAATATGTATGTCTGGGTGTGTCAGCTCTGGCGTCATCTCCCACGTACCTACCGAATAAGCGATGTGTAAATACCTACATTAGGTAGACTAAAAAGGGCTGCAGTTAGCAGTCCTAGGTTAGGTTCCGGGCCAGGTCTCAAACTGTCACCCAATTCTAGAAAGGTGTAGCCTTTATCTAATAATAAAGACCCCATTACCGTGACTTTTCCACCCGGGAAATCCTGCTTACATTACATCCTTTTTTGTTGCTTTGCTTCTTCCTTCGCTCTTGCTACCTTTTATTATTGTTTTGTCTCCGAGAAAGGGAGTTTCTCGAGCTCTTGTGGTTGGTCTGCGTACGCCACGTCCTCCCTCTTTGACGCACGTACTTACCGACGAAACGGGTAATTGCCGAGCTAACCGGCTGTACCTACACCTAACAATTCTCAGCCGCCTCAGCTTCCCCCCTGATTTAAGTAAACAGCCAGCCGAGCCTCAAGAATATTGGTACCCTTCATAATGAATGTTTCCAGCCCTGGCAGGCTTGCCGACCTCGTGGCAGCAACAACATCTTCAATCAATTCTTCCTCCAAGTTTCTCTCTTCTCTGCCCTCGATCCTCTCGGCCTCGTCATGGAAGCAGTACGTCTTACCCGTAGCCCTGGGCTACGTGGCGCTGTGTCGTGCCCTTCGCTACCATGGAGAGAAGAGGCTGCGTCATCGTATGGGCTTTCCCGAGGGCTGTGGTCGTGAGGCTCTGGCTCGCATGACGAACGAGCAGGCGCAGCAGATTATCAAATATCTGGCTGCATATGAATTTCCAGAGTTTCACCTCCTGGCCCTACAGTTCGGGCTGTTCAAGGCACGTGTTCTTCTTTTTCGTATTTTCACTTCTTCTCACATCTTTCCCTTCAATTAGACTCATGCACCTTCGTCGCCATGATCCACAATGCCAGCACACGGAACAAGCGAAAACGAATATGGGTGCATGCGTTATGTTATTGAATAACCGTATACTGACCATTCCCTACAGACGTACGGCGTTGAATCCATCAGCAAGCTGCTTCTAGCTACTAGGAATTTGACAGATCCCGTTAAGAGCCCGAAGAGGTGAGATCAGCACCGTCCTCTTCTATCCCATCCATAGAAGCGCGTGAGTAGATCGGTGATGAAACTATATCAGCCGACTATGAAAACTGGCTCTATGCACATTATCTTCGGGAACAGAAACTAATGAGCAAAAATACAAACACAGATATGAAGACACGGCGGCTATGATCGGCGAATTCATGATCAACGCGCCCAACTCGGAGCGTGCCATGAACGCCATAGCGCGCATGAACTTCCTGCACAGCAAATACAGGGAAGAAGGTACGATCTCGAACGAGGACCTCCTTTACACACTGTCCGTGTTCGTGATCGAGCCGCCGCGCTTCGCGAGGTTGTACGAGTGGCGCGCCATGAACGAGATGGAGTACTGCGCGTACGGCGTCTTCTGGAAGGCCGTGGGGGACGCCATGGGCATCCAGTATAAAGGGCTCCTGACCCACGATACATGGCGCGACGGCATCGAGTTCGCAGACGATATCACGGCCTGGGCGAAAAAATACGAGGCCGACATGATGAAGCCGAGCGTCATCGCTAATAAGCCGGCCCGCGCCCTCATCCCCATCATCACGTATTGGATCCCCTGGTTCGCGACGTCGTTTGCTGAGGAGGTTGTCTGTATCTTGATGGGTGATCGCGTCAGGGAAGCTTTTATGTAAGTTCAAAGCTCACTCGCTCGCTCACCAGCCTTCGTTCTAACGTTGATACTTCCCATTCATCCTCTTTCTCTTCGTTCATGTCATTCTTTAAGGTTTCTGGAGCCATAAGCTGACTTGTCCTTCACTAAATAAAGGCTTCCCGAACCCGGCATCGCAGCCGGCGCCGTAGTCTACCCGGTCCTCCTGCTCCGCCGGTGGTATCTCCGGTACCTGTCTCTGCCTCGCTTCCGCGAGATCAAGCGCCTCGGCGACACGGATCCCACGACGGGCCGGATGCACTCGCGCTTCGCGTACGGCAACTACCCCTTCTACGTGAAACCGACGGTCTGGAACCGCTGGGGCCCGAAGGCCTGGGCCATCTGGCTGTACGGCGGTAAGCTGCCCGGCGATGATCCCGAAGAGTACATGCCGCAGGGGTACCTGTTTTCGGATATGGGACCCAAGAATCGCATGGGATTGGGCATCGAGGAGATGGAGGCGGATGTTAAGAGGATGAAGGCTTCTAATAGGGGAGGTTGCCCTTTTTAATATTCGAAAGCGAGGCAAAGCGCAGTTCTGGGCAGTAATGTTGTAATGGCAGCGCATCTCATGTGACGAAGGTTCGCTTATTTATGACAGTTACGTATTGTTACGTACGTATTGAGTATGTATATATGATAGATGACTCAGCAGCACCTCCAGCTTTACGAGTGCGGGCTTACGGGGAAACTCACGTTTCAACCATGAAGGAGGTCTTATACTGCATTTTATCTTACTATATTTAGTCTACGATAGCCTTGTCTTTTGAATATGAAAGCATATCGAATGTCCAGTTTCTCAAGCTCGGTGAGGGAGTAATGTCCTATTGCACCATCGCGCTCTGTATTATCTTATTCATGAGTTCAGCAGAAAGGCATTGTTATAGCTTACCCAACCCTCCCCAGACCTAAAGCCAATCCTTGTACGATGTTGTCTTTATACACGGTCTCAGGTCCTTAAACTCAACAGACGGCTTGTTCTGTGTTGCTCGTATCTGCACTTTGCTGCTCTTCGGATCCCTCCCACTGCTTGAACATTATACTGGTCCTAGTGGTATTATCTTACGACTACTTACAATTGCTTGGAGATGCGCGATCACAGCAGGTAAATCATGCTGCTCCCTCTGACCGTAGTTTGCATAAGTTCAATCTCCATGGTATGCGCTTCTGCTTCGATCTGCGATCGAGCGTTTCGCAGTACTCGATGTTCGCTGGCTTATCCTTTCCACCGGGACGGGATTAAGGTGTACCACGTATGCAGGGACACTCTTGATCTGGCGTATTATTAGTGTATCATATGAGCCATCCGTATTGAATATACGAAGTTCCCGCACCCTCGTTGTTATTCAGTCTAAGTGTGTGTTTTCTTTCCGAAATACATCAATCAGCATCAGTTATTGTAGCTAATACAAGGGCAGATTGGTGGATGATAGATAGAACTCGTCAACTCTTATTCAACTGAATACGGCTGACTGCCCTTGATTTACAAGTTTTCCTAGGAAGATCTAAAAGATATATCGCAGCTCAGTCTTTACCCGATACGCCAAATTGCTAGCTTCTCTATACTCAGCATGAAAATTCGTCGAACGGTCTTACCAATGAGTACTTCTGCATGAAATAAGATAGTTTCCGTCGAACAGCCAGCCAATACTTTCAAGTCGTCTGTGAACTTTGGTGTTCCTTTGCCAATTTCTTAATAGTGTCTTAACATTACAACTCCCACGGAACTGTGTAAACATCCTGTCTTCCAAACATGTTATTTGCGGCATATGGGGCTGTCTTGTTTTGCTGTGAGTGAATCTCTCATTGCTGACATGCCCGTTCTCGACTAAGCTACTAGTATATGATAATGGCGATAGCTAATAACCAATCAGCAGAATTCTATAGATTCCGAATAAACTTGAGCGTATACCGTTAAGGTCTCTCGTAGTAGCTCCGTAGGAAACACCCATATCTCAAGCCTGAGTTGTGTCTGATTACCGCTGTGCGTAAGGGAAAGCTGGTTTGCAGTGAGCTGTGCTTCTAGAGGGCTCATCGAGGCAAGGCGGTATACGCTGAGCCTTTAAATAGACCACAGGACCGATTTTACTAGCATTTAGACTTAGGAACGCCCCCAGCTATAGTAACGTCGGTGAAAGAGACGACCAGAGAAAGACTCGAGAATGGAGAAGCCTAGGTAGATTACAATTACAAAATATCTTAGCATAATATAAGTAGCTCGCCGGTTTATCTCGGCTCCCAGTACAAATGTCACTTGCCGGATCGCTCCGTCTTGCCGCTGTCTCGATAACTCTTATTAGGCCCCTCGTGCCATAACAAACTTGGAACTAATACAAACCCACACATATGCCTCCAGCTCGCGACAGCATATGTTAATGACAAGTACACGGGGGGGCTGAACAAGCGGGGGGAGTCGGCGGAATGATACAGCTTATGTTTCGCTCAGATTTTCAAGTCTGCGAAGGAAGTCTCGTTTCTGCACTTCACACCATCCATGAACGGGTGATGCACCTTAGAGCCGCATGAGGCTCACACGATAAACCTCGCTTAGCTAACAACTAGTGAACATTCCTCCCGCTGATGTATCGGAGAAATTGAAAATACGAGCAAAGGTTTTGCTTGACGCCCTTACTCCGGCGGCGAAGTCCCGGTTAAAGCTCTCCGCAACAACCGTATCTGGATGTGGATGTACTTATGGTGCTGACCACGATCTCAGGCATTTGATGAAAAATACTCGATTTCAATTGTCGAAGGACTGTTTGACACGTAACAGTGACAAATTATCTCTGTATAGGATTACCTGAGTTATTCATTTCATGGTTTAAAGCCTGATAGGTATGCTCACAGCTGATGTTTTCTAGCTAGCTACTTTATGTGTGCCGGTGTTGCTTCGAACGGGGTTAATACTACATGAGAAGCCGCAACCGATCCTGGTTTGCGCAAATGGCATCCCGGACCCGTGACGTATCCCCGAAGCTTTCGAAGAGACATTATTTCGGACCTACTGCTACCAAATACAACAGTAGCACACCAACGTCAGGTAATGCTCGAAGCATCGCTGTGTGTGTAGATGTAGGTGCATATGAGTCTGAGATGGTGAGCGGTGAAATAAGTGCTTGGATCTCAGAGTCCCCCAACAATACGACCCAACCTACCTAAAGAGCGGTGCAGACACTTGGCATGCCTACAGAAGACCATCTCCCACCCGCATACACCAGTAGCATCATTATGCAGAATTGAAAACGACTTGGCAAGCCATTTGCCTCCCTCCAAGATAACCAAAAGAAGGCCTTTCCTTCAACCTGCATCTGGCTAGGAAAAAGATATCACGCTGCTAGCTCTCCCCCTGCATTTGAGGGACGCAGGCAAGTTCCGTGGTCAAAAGCAATATCAACATACTACAAGCTTACCGAGCAAGGTAAACACCGTTCATAGTATCTATCTATAGGGAGTGTTTGCATGTAATAGTTAGAAAGGTCCTTAACTTGCAAAACACTCGCATGTGCTCGTAACTGGAAAGCGTGGAAACAATATGGGCATGCCTCGGAGATCGGAACGCAGCGGTTATCGCTCGGTACTTTTGACATAATCCACCATAACATATCTAAACGAGGAATAAGAGTTGTGTCCATTCATTATGTTTCCTCTCAAGATAGGTTTGCCGAGATGTGCAAAGTGGCGACAAAGTCTAGGAAAGTGACCAACCACAAAACACCTTCCGTCTTTTCCCCTCACCTGCTGGGTCGCATAGTAGGTGAGGTGGCAGGCCAAACGGATGATTTGGCGGGGAGACAGACCTTATGCAGCTTCTAAAAAGAGAATTAACAAGAAAGGAATTTAAAAAAAAATGATATGCAGCGTTTGTTTGTTTGGTCTGTTGGTGAAAAGGCGGTCACTCTGCCACTTTGGTAACACTCCCGCATCCCGGTTGCTGCAATCTGTTCTGCTTGTTGTTAACAGTTAACCTGTCGTCTCCCTCCGCCGCATTCTCCGGTCACTGCATATGTCATTTTCTCTAGGTTCTCCAAATGAAGCTACCTAAAGTTATGGTATGCAGGGAAAGGCCCGGACCGAAGCCGCGAAGGTCACGAGCAAACAGAGACGTCTTCAACGTCGCTTGCGAACCTAGACTGCTTATCTAGTCCGTGGGCCGCTACTAGTGAATTCCTTTGGAGGGCATAATGTGGTCGACTATCCTACGCAGTCTACCACGCTTAAAGTACTATCAGACAGGTATAACTAGTCTTTATAGGTACAATCACACACCTTATGTATGAAAATGAGATGCATGGGCGATTCGCCGGCTGGATAAGGCTTAAGCTGGTTCCCTCCCACATAGGTATGTGCGGCGAGTAGGTAACTGGACAGATAGAGGGCAAGATTTCCAAGACCGACGAGGGGCCTAGGGTCAACAAGGATAATGCCGTGACGGCAACGTGGGCGATGTGGAGTTGGATCAATTCCACTAGGTGAAGAACATACATAGTACAGAATGCATGTTATACCTATCCTTTTCCGGACGATCTAACGACCTATCCGTTCCCTCCTCGAACCATATGTGCACAAAATTGACTGAAGATATTGGCCACGAGGATATTTTAGGGTAAGCATCCTGCTAGGCAATGCCCTCTGTAGGTATTGGTTGGTATTGATTCAAAAGAGCTGAGCATTAGTCAAATAGGCTAAACCAGGGAGGTAGTAGTTGCATAACACACTAGGTTACTTACTATGTAAGTAGAAGAGACTCTAGATGCAAACGAGCCAAAGCAAGATACCTTACCTACAAGCATCTAGGTTAGCCTAGATACTTGTAGCTTTGATAGGATAAGGAAGGTGAAAAAGAGCGAGGAGAGGAGAGGGATTGCAAATAATGATTGGTTCGCCTTCTAGCCAGCATACAGAACAACGTTTTGACCTACATACCAACAGAAACAAAGATATTAAGAGAAACTCGTAAAAATAATAACCCCCGCTCCAACTACGAATTGTCCTTCCGAAATGTTACCCTGATACCTATGGCTGCTGTACCAACGCACTTAACCCGCCATCGCTCAGTGTCACCCACCCTGAATAGAACTGGACAATACTACGACGACACACTCATACAAATGACAGCACAGCGGCAGATCCCTGTAGCCCCACAAAATACTACCTACCCTACTGTATGTATGTACTTTATACAAGAAGAGGAAGAGGTTGACTATTAACACACTTACCCTGGTTAGACTAGTTCATAGTCAACACAGCAGCGGACCAGACGGTGCGCTAGGTTAACCTATTCGTCCATATAACCATTCAAGGATCATAACTGTCTCAAATCTTTCTATTTTCGGCTTCTCTACTCTTGTTATACTTTACTACGTAGATAACCGAATTCTTGTCGGATCTAGGAAGGCTCGTCCCTTTTTTTGGGTGTGTTTTTTTATTTATTTATTTATTCCGTTTTTCTTTTTGAATCTATATACCCACTTCAACTAGGAGCAATAGAAACGAAGCAACTTTGCGATCATTATACCCAGCATACCATAATAAGAAGATAGCCACGATGTCCAGTCAACCTCCCACTAGCGGTCCGCCGCAAACCTCTTCCGCACCCGCACAAGTCCCAGAGGACACTACTAAGGCTAGTAGTTCGAAGGCCGGCGCTACTGAATCCGCGGCGCCAACGGCTGCCCAGTCAAAAGAGAAAACACCAGCACCAGAACCGACAACAGCGTCCGCATCCGCATCGACACCAGCAGCAGCAGCAGCCTCAGAGTCAACAGGAGCCCCCGCGGATCCTGTGCAAACTGAAACCTTGCTGCCGGCGTCGCATTGGGTTAATCCACCGGTAAGATATGAGGAGGGCCGATTCTCCATGGATATAGCATTGCGACGACGGACAACGTAACTGATGATGCTCACTTCTTTTTTAGGAGCCGGAAGACGACGATAACGATTCGGCCTACGGCGACGACGCAGCTAGTTCCACGGCTTCGCTATCGGCCAGTATCCTCGAATATCGAACCGTCCATGGCCGCACGTTTCACAGTGAAAGAGGCAATGCACAATCTTGGTGCGTTGAAGATCTTTTCGCCTCGATATCCCTGCCACATCACATTTAGAGTTTTAGCTCTTGGCGCTGATATGTGATACTCTTCCAGGAACCCGAACGATCCTCAGCATGACGAATCCATGGATATTCTGTACGTCTATTTCCAATTGTCGAGCCGAATGCTCTACTCGCCTGCATAATATGGTCTGGGGATTACTGACATCCATGGCCCAAACTCGTAGACATCACGTGTCAACGTTGATGCAAGACGGCAGAATCCATATGGCCGAACTAGACGAATCGAAGCTCGGAGTAAGGATAACCTTTCCGCATATGTACAATTGACGGCAGCCCCCCATACTAACGGGATATTTAAACTCGCAGAAAGCATTAGACGTCGGATGTGGCACGGGTATGTGGCAATTTGGAATCCCGTCAATCTGGTATTCGTCAACTTAGCGCAACTGACTAACCTTTTTGTTTGCTAGGTATATGGGCAATGTAAATTACCACCAACCAACATGACGGTTTGACTTATGCGGAGAGAGCTAACGCAAAATTTTATAGTGATTTCGCCGACCAGTACCCCAGCGCTGAGGTCATCGGTGTCGACATCTCGCCGTCACAGCCTCAATGGATCCCGCCGAACCTGAAATTCGAGATCGATGATATCACGCAACCCTGGACATACGCGCCCAACTCCTTCGACTACATACATATGCGGTGGCTGATCGGCGCAATTCCGGACTGGTACGCCCTGTTCAGGGAGGTTTACAAAACCCTCAAGCCCGGCGGCATCTTCGAGTCGAAGGAATCCACCGCCATCATCACCTCGGACGACGGGTCGGTCGCGCCCGGAACGGCTCTGGATCAATGGGGCCACATTTTCGGAGAGGCTGGGAAGAAGTTCGGTCGCACGTTCAAAGTCGTTGATGATGGTATACAACAAAAGGCAATGGAGGCCGCTGGGTTCGTCGACATCAAAGTAATTGAATTGAAGGTAAGTTGACACTTTTGGCGGAGGACGGTCCAGAAAGAAAAGGGCTCTTGCTGATATAATTGTGCCTACAGACAACTATTGGATCTTGGCCGGCAGACCCGAAATACAAGGAAATCGGCCAATATACCAGACTTTCGCTCGAGCAAGATGTAGAAGGTATGTATTTTACATGTCCATGTCTGTATACGTGATATCTACGTGGTATCCCGTATATAGATAAACATTGCTGCACGGCTAGCAGGTGGCGTGCTGACCAGGAATTCTAGGTTTCATTATGTGGGTTTTAACGAATGCTTTTGGCTGGACGAGGGAGGAGATATCGGTGTACGCCGCCCACTTCAGACGCGAGCTGCGTTCTCCCAATTACCATCCCTACTACCGCCAACTCGTGGTTATCGGACGGAAGCCGGAGTCAGGTTGAGCAAGAAAGTTGAGCATGCTAGGGAAATTTTTGGATATCTCTGTCATTGGTAGTGAGTGATGAGTACCCAGTGCACATCGCACGCCGCCGTAATCTGGCATGGCATACACTTACTCAAAAGCCAGCATATTGGGCCGACTAATAATCGGCAAAGAAACGTAGTTAGTTTAGTTGTACATGGGGACAGATCCATACTTTCCTACTCTCCTGAGGGTTATGCAAGGTGGTGTATATATCAGGCCCGATATAACCCAATACTCCTTCTATCTCGCAAGGTTTTATATGGTTATAATTAGGCCGCGGCGATGTTTGTGCATCGTCGCGAATACAAATACGATGACTTGAAGGAGTTGACACCACTGCGCAACAGTGTGAATGAAGTACGGGAACAGCGACATCGCTACTCAGTATCGATGTATTCACAGCAACTATCTGTCGACGCTTTGATATCTACTTCTCAGTAGCCTTCCCAGGTTTTGTCCTTTTTAGGTTTTCAGTCTCTAACGAAGGCCTTCATGCATCCGCTGTCGAACCCCCATAAGAGTGTATCTGCACATGAATAATTAGCCCCCGGTATTACACAGCAAGACAACCAAAAAAAGGATAGAAAGAAACTCACCGTCTCATCCGCACAGCCCTGAGGCGTATCATAAGCATAAGCCCCTGTATTTATGTACAGCTGCCCCCCATCCCCACAAACCAACCACGCCGCCGTATTGGGACGTTTGATATCCCCAACGCTCCACGTGACGGTATCGCCCTGGAAAGCAAAAGTACCGTAGGTGTTCTTCTCCGTCCCGAAGCCTGTCTCGAGCTTGCGCTGCGTTTTGTCGGTGGGGTTCTCTACCCACATGTATAACAGTGTCCCTCCGGGCGTGTAGTACACGAGCTGTCCGTCTACGATGTTGAACTGGCCCGCGCTTTTGGGGGAGAGCAGGTGTGCGAGCCCGGGACTGGGAGAGGGAGTGGCGGTGGGTGCGGCTTGGAGGTACGAGTGGAAGTTTGGTGCTTCGACCGCCCGCACCCAGTAGTACCCTGATTGCAGCGTTGTTGGGTATGTGCCTGTTCCTGAGCCTCCGCCCGTGGTTGTCCTTGTCGTTGTTGATAGGGTTGTTGAACTCCCTGTAGAAGTTGTGGTGCGTGTTGTTGCCGTGGCTGGATTTTTAGATGGCTCGTTAATTGAGTACTTACGCTGACATCTCCCGGGCATTGAACATCCTTTAAACCTGACTAGAGAATATAGTAAATGGGTTACTGACTTCCTGCGCTGCCAGGAGTACACTGGCTATAGTAATCACTACCGAAAAGAAAACCTCGATCAGAACCGTACCGCAAGATCTAGGGGGCATATTATAGATGTATAAGATATTGACATACTTCAGAAATGTACATGTATAGCCCGAAGCGCAAGTAGTGTCTCCGGCATAGTTGATGCCGCCGCCTGTACAGATGATTGATAAGTGTCACTGCGCTCTATAAGCCCGGTTGTACGCTCACTTACATTGTTCCCAGGCGTTTTTTTGGGCGACCACGGCTGTGCCGCCGAGGAAGAGGATCGAGGCTATTATGCGAGAAGACATGGTTAAAATCTTCGCGATATACTAATATGTAATACGTAGTTTCACCCTTTAGAGGTTACTAAACGTGAAGGAATGGGAATGCCTGTTATTTTATGCTCTTTTCCTTTGAACCTGTCTATTTACTCATCTCCATCTATCTATCTATCTAGTCTTGATGGAAGTTGCTCCGCTTCAACTGTTGTATAGGCCCGAAGATGCCGATAGTATGTATTATGACTTCGCCAGCAAGGGCGCGCTTCCTTCCATGTATTAGGTAACCCGTACCCATCATCCCAGAAGTGTCCAAGCTTGTCCACGGAGAGAACTCAAGTGAGCAGCATGTAGGTATATATAGTAACTAGGTAGGTAAGGTAAGCACTACACGACGAAAGCGAGCTTGTAAGTTTGTATTGAAAGGGACCCGGTACCCGGATCCGATCGAGCAACACATGCACCATTTCCATCTCGGAGCTCAACCTCCGTGCTGCGTTTGACCCATCCGGAACTTCGGCCTGTGGCTTGCATTAGGTAGCCGCTTACTCCTAGCTTACTTTACTTGACGAAATAAAGAAAATAGACAACATACGAAAATTCAATTTGCGATGGTTTATGTGATAACGTAATGTCAAATCATATGACAGACAATCCTCTCATTTCATACCATCGAAACATCCTTAGCTGTTAAGATAAGTACTATCTTTCCAATCATATTCTGGTATACTTTGCGGATATACCTTATTAAGCAACGTGAGGTTTTAAGTCTCTAGAGAAATGAGAGCAAACTTACAAACCTCCTTGTACACGCTTGATACCTTCTACTTTCACACTCATCAGTCAATCTAGCTCAATCAATCAATCAACTAATCAATCCAAGTCAACTCAACCCAACCAACTCCTTACATTCCCCCATATACCTCTATTTCCCATCAGGCCTCCAAATCATACCCCAAGTCTTGACTCCTTCCCCATTCTTCTTCGCGCGACCATCCGGTCCAACAACGCCTATTCCCAGGGTCATCTCATCCACGTCCTCAAATCCATGTCGTTTATATAACTTTCTAGAGCCCTCGCTCGAGGACTCCAGCCAGAGCGGGAGGTGCGGCTTACTCGATTTCTTCACGTGACCCTTGAGGTATTCGAGCATGGCCCCTCCCAGCCCCTGGCCCTGACGGGAGGGTTCCGTGCCTATGATGAAGAGGTACCAGTACGCTGGTGAGGAGAGCTGTTTTCGGGAAGGAAAGACCTTCTGGCGCGCTTTTTTTACGGCTGCGCCGTGTTCTAGGATGTGCTTTGTTGAGGAGGTGGTGTTAGCGGGTTTTGTTTTTGAATCCTTATCTTAGGCAAATGTAGGTATCTCTTGCTCGACACCTGAATGCACCTCCCGTCTTATATATCTACATCCCTCCCCAAGCGGCACCGCAAGGAGACTGGAGATAAAAGCGATGTAAGATGGGACGCACAAAAAATTGTTAGAAAAAAAAGACACATACCTTAACACCCTTCCCCTTAACACTCATCAATATACGCATCAACCCGGCCTGCAGCGCAGTCATCGGATTATCCATCTTCCTCCCGGGTGGCAACAGCACGGCGCAGCAGCCCCAGTTCGAGAGCTCGAGGATCAACCCTTCGTTCATGACGCTGCCCTTTAAAAGGGCTTTCAAGAATATCTCCAATGTCTTCAAACGCGCCTCTTCGGATAGCCCGATCATCATGTACATGAATATCGTATCATCGCGGAATGCCCTCGTCAAGACGGGGAGGGCTTGGGATATTAGTTCTGGATTGGTGGGTAGTTAGTGGGTGTTTTTTTTTTTTTTTTGGTGAGCCCCTTTTCGAACCTTAATGTTCTTAAGGGGTGCTTAAAGGGAAAAGAGTATGGAAACTCACCTTTACCGCCGGTGTTGACCTGAGGAACTTGTACCTCCATCTGCGTTTGCGTCTGTGTCTCCGTTGGCGCTTCCTGGGTAAGTGTCGCCATGGCTGCTTATTGCTGCTCTAGTGTGGAAACTAGTGATATTAAGTATTAGACTTAGCGTCTCTAAGACTTGATGATACAAGGTACCTAGTTAGACAGAATGCTTGAGTAATTTGGTTATAAGGTGAGTTTTCAACAATATAACCGGAAACAGCTGAAAATTATCTATTCTCTAGAGAGCTGAAAGTGAGGAACTATTATACGTGGTTCGAGGTAAGGGGGTTACACCTAAGCTAGATGCATTATTTTCGGGGCCCGCGTAGTCCGCGGAATACTATGTACGGTTTGGAAGCCGGGGTCAGAAAGTCAAATTCTCTAGGGTCTAACCTTCTGCCTAGATTAGCAGACTTAGCCTTTGACAAATTTTTGTAGATTATGAATTGGTTACCTCCCGTTATGAAATGATTTCATTGGTGCTTTGATAGGGTAGTTATAGTCGTCAAGGCCGTGAATCTTGCATATACCTACCCGACTAATGAGCATCAAACTATACCTACATAGATAAAGCACAGAAAGAAAAGGAGGAAAAGAAAAAAAAAAAAACAAAACAGTAAATTAAAAAAAAAAATTTAAAAAAAATTATAAATT
>Ga0247782_1000333_pt1 | contig 42016 bp, 26 predicted proteins | sample UWRJL019104C5_FD_179928 | JGI IMG/M metagenome (GOLD analysis project Ga0247782, IMG submission 179928) | Plant litter microbial communities from Arlington Agricultural Research Station in Wisconsin, United States - UWRJ-L019-104C-5 | ecosystem: Environmental > Terrestrial > Plant litter >...
TTAAACTTTTTTTTTTTATTATTTTTTTTTTCTTTTTTCTTTTTATTTTTATTTTTTTTTTTTTTTTTTTTTTTATTATTAAAGTTTTTATTTTTAGTACTTTAGCTTTTAGTTTAGTTACTTTTATTACTACTAAAATTTTTATTGTTACTAATAGTAATAGCTACTTTTTTACTTTTAGCAAGAGCAGCTAAGCAAATTATTTTTAAAACGTTTTTAGTTAAAAGGCTAGCAGTAGTAATATTATTTTTAGCAACCTTAGGTTAGCTTTGCTAGTTAATATAGCTAATAATAGTTTAAAAAAAAGCTAAAAATAATTAGTAGCAAATTTAAAGCAAACTAAAAAAGTTTTTGCTTACTGCTAATTTTTATAAACTTGCTATATTTATTTTTATTAGTATAGTTAAGTTAAAAATTTTTTTAAGCAATATAAAACTTAAGCTATGTAGCTTTAAAGTTATTATTTAATATATTAATTTAAAATGTTAGCTAGCAAATTTAATAAAAGTTTGCTAAAAATTTAATATAGGTTTTTATAAAAATATATTTTTTAAGTTTTTTGCTTTTTTAAGCAGTAATATAATAAAAGCATTTTTTAGTAGTAGTATGTAAATTATTTAAGTAGTAATAATTTAAATTTTATATAGGTTAGCTATAATTTTAACTTATATTTGCTTATAATAGTCTTACTTTTATAACTTAAAAAATATAGTAAATATAATATACGCTTTGCTTTATATAAAATAAAAGCTTTTAGTTTACTTATAAAGTTAGCTTAAATTTAATTTATGTTTGTTTTTAATAAAACTTATTTTTTAATTATAAAAAAAAGCTAAAATTACTTTTTAGCTTTTTTTTAGCTAGCTAAGCTAGCGTTTTAGTTTTAAAAAGCATAATATAAATAAGTACTTAAATTACTACTTTTAAAAATTAGCTTTAAATTTAAGCTAAATTTGCTTTTATTAAGTACTAATTAAAAAAAGTTATAATAAAAAAAAAGTTAAAACTTAAGTAAAACTAAAAAACTTTGTTTTTATTTACTTACTTGCTTTACTTAAATGTTTTACTTATACTTTTTTATTATTATAAGTAGTAAGCAACCTAAATTTGCTTTTTTCTTTTTTTTTATAATTTTTAGCTATTAATAAAATAATTATAATATATATTAAAGCATAAGTATAAGCAACTTTTGCTTAGCTTTTATAGCTTTTTAGTTTAGTTTAGCAACGCTAAACTACTTAAAGCAAAGCAAGCTTAAAAAGTTTTTGCTATAAGCGCTAGCTAAAAGTAGCTTATGCTTTTTTTAATATAATATTATTAGTAATACTTATATATTATATATGCTTAATAAAGTGCTATAAATAATTAAGTTTTATAAGGTGTAAAGCTTTACTTTATAACTTTTTTTTTATAATACTATATTTACATAAGCACTTATAGTATATATTTATAGCAAATTTGCTTACCTACCTTTTTAAACTTATAATTATTTAATTTTTTAATTTTAGTTATTAAAATAGCAATTTAAGCGCTAATATATACTACCTTAGTTATAAGCAACTTTTGCCCAGCTTTTGTAGCCTTTTAGCCTAGTTTAGCAACGCTAAACTACTTAAAGCAAAGCAAGCCTAAAAGGTTTTTGCTATAAGCGCTGGCCAAAAGTGGCTCACGCTCCCCCCAATACAGTATTACTAGCAATACCTACGTACCGTGTGTGCCCGACGAGGTGCTGTAGATGCAGGCTCTAAAGAGATTGCACGTGATTAGTTTGTGGCGGTGTATCTGGAGTTGAGGCGTTCAGTCTGAGGCGTCAAGGCGTCAGTCTAGGGCGTCCAGTCATTTAGGTAGGTACCGGATACGGCATCAGGGGTGTCCTGCGAAACAACTGTCTCCGCCTTGTACAGGGGCACCTACCTCCATAAGTGGATGTAGGTACTACCTTAGGGCGCCAGGGGGGGTTTTCAACACTATGTTGAGGGTGCTTTTTTAAGGCAACACTGTAGTGTAGGTATAAAATCGTTTTGACCTTCTAACCTTATAATGCCTATACTGTTTATTGTACTATAATGTTGGCTTATACCAGCATGTTAGCTTTGCCACTCTGTTGGCTCTGCTACTCTGTTAGCTTGTATGTTGGCTTGAACACTCTGTTGGCTTCGAACACTCTGTTAGCTTCTGCTACTCTACTTCTGCCTGCCATCCTGCCTGCCACCTTACCTGCCACCTTACCTGCCACCCTGCCTGCCACCTTGCCTGCCACCCTGCCTTCCGAAGCAGTTGCGATGGCTTCATTTCCTATGTCAATTGAAATACATGCAGGCAATTACGTTTTTAGCCTCGTAGTCAACATAAATAGCTGTATATAGTTAATATTAATGATTCCAGTTCAATTCTTGACCATGCCAATTAAGTGTTTGTACAATAACATGTAGAACATGTAGAACATGTAGAACATGTAGAACATGTAGAACATGTAGAGAACATGTAGAACGCGTAGAACATGTAGAATGCGTAGAATGCGTAGAATGCGTAGAATGCATAGAATAGCTTGCTAGTACAGCAAGTTATTGTTTTGCACTTTATATGCCAAATATATAAGCATGTTAGCTATACTACTCTGTTGGCTACAATGTTGAAATAAAAAATGATGTTAAAAAACAATTATGTTGAATAACTACAATGTTGAGATTAAAAATGATGTTGAAAAATAATTATGTTATAAAACAATTATGTTGGATAACTAACAACATGTTGTATTTAACACATATATGGTCCGAACACTTTAGTGTTACGTTTCTAGACCTACTACCATTTTTGTCTATACCAACGCCTCCAACATAATGATGAAAACCCCCCTTGGCGCCCTAAGGTAGGAGGGGTGACCTACAACTGCCACTGGGCACTACCTTAGCCTGATAATGCGCCCTGGAGCTACAGTATGTTGCCAGATTGGCCAGATAGGATTCAGATGTCACCAATAAATCATGATATTTTATGACAACAACCTTGACTGTATCCCGTAAGCATACCAGTCATATCCTTCGCACATAGCTATCTCACAGCTCCTTGGCTTCTAGTATATTATTTGCGCAACATTGCGCCTGCCACCTGTCATACTACCCCATCAGCGTTCCCTTTCATCAGCATTTCCGAGGCTGTCATCGCGAGCGAGACAATGGCTATGCCGAAGTTCAACACGAAGTCGCCTACGATTAAGCGCATATGTAGGTCTCCGACATATCCTTCGATACTCTAATCTGTAGCTAAGCAGGTAGCTGACAATCATTATGCTAGTGCGCGAGGCCGCTGAGCTTTCCAATTCGCCGTCTCCCGATTACACCGCGGCGCCTTTGGAGTCGGATCTCTTCGAGTGGCATTTTACGTTACGGGGCCCTCCCAAATCCCCCTTCTCCGAGGGTATCTACCACGGTCGTATCGTACTACCGCCGGCGTACCCACTCAGTCCACCCTCGTTCCGCTTCACGACCCCCAGCGGTCGGTTCGAACCAAATCGCGAGATATGCCTTAGTATATCCGGCCACCACGAAGAGACATGGCAGCCCGCCTGGGGCGTGCGAACTGCCCTCGTTGCCCTTCGCAGCTTCATGGAGACAAGCGCTAGCGGACAGATCGGCGGAATCGACACCAGCGACACAGTAAGAACTCGTCTTGCCGCATCCAGCCGCTCCTGGCGCTGCAGCACATGCGTGAAGACAAACGAAGAGATCATTGCCGAGTGCGAGGAGAAATATCGCGAGGCTGGCGACTCGGCCGAGAAAAAGGAGGTTGAGATCCCCGCAGAATTAAGGATGGGATTTCGGGATGAGATGGAGAAGGCGAAGGCTGCTACGGATGAGAGTTCCAAGGAAGACGCCGAGAGCGCGGAACTGGCTGAGGGATTCGTACAGACTGGTCCAGAGCCAATACACAGTGCCCCTGCCGCCGCTACGCCGGCGGCCCGGCCAGCCCAAGGTGTACCCACGCCCACCCCGACCGTAAGAATGCCGTTGCCGGATCCCGCGAGGCTAGCCTTTGCGGGAACTCAGCAACCTGTGCACGTCAATATGGACACTGGAGTGCCCCCTTGGCTTGATTACGCTATTACATCACTAGTAATAATGCTGGTGGCCATTATCCTCAAGATTATGTTACGGTAGGGTCTAGTTGTATGAGGTTCGATATATTTTGATGAAGCATGAAGGAATCGGGAGGCATGGAGTTTGGAGTTTTGAGATGGACACAACAATATTGATTTACCTTGCACTCTCCTCTCAGTCAGCCTTTGGCGACTGAGTACGAGGCTTTACTAGTTAGTATATACCGGGAGTAGGTTTCCTCAACCTGGGAGTGTCTGCTATTCTTGCCCACGATACTATTTTCAATCATGGGCATAGACACTTAAGTGCGAAGACGGTTCGTAAGCTTTCTCGCCCAATGTCTTCAGTGGTCTTCAAGTCAGATGATTGCCTGTGAGAAGCAACATTTAGGCGTCATATCCTTTCTATTAGCTTCGAGTTTCAATTTATAAGCGTTGAGTTCTAATTAGACTCCTACAGTTCGTGAGCCATCAACAACACAGCTTCGTTTATGGCAGCCATACCACTTAGCACATATCATATGAACCGTCATGGCGATGCTGCTATCTCGTCACTTGACGTAGTCTATATTAACGAAAGTTCCGATGAAGTAGCGAGGCCGAAAAAGTGATCAGTCTATCATTTGTAGAGTATATGGTGATCTCTTAGATTAGCTCGGGTAGTTGGCCATCTCTGTAGCCCAGGTGGCGACGAGACCGACCCTCTTCTTAATGTTATATCACCATCACGATTGGTCCAGGTTTCTCTCCCTTCAAGTAATCCTCTATGCTCCTTACTATATCTGAGACGAGAAGCAGGGGTCGAGATAGAAAGGCAAACTTAATTACTTCGTGCATCTCAGACCCGGATTAAAACCCTTAGCCGCACCTACCTATGATCCAACCATACAAGGGGAGGCAAGCCCCTGGAAGGTAGGCGTCCCTCCGGAGCTTCAGAGGCAATGTGGAAGCGGCGATCAATTCTATATATAACTTATCCAGAAGTCTCGGCGGACTTCAGCTGAAAGACCTCAAACGTTACTATACTAGACTGATAGTGCATATTGCAACATACATTCAAGCAGTGTGCGTCTGCAGCTGTTGACCCCACATACGTGATGATGCTATGAATACCTAGCATACCTCCCTTCCAAAGCCCCTGTCTCTGCACACTTACCTGGAGAACGACTTGTACGATTTGTGCCTCAAACGAGTCGATTCTGCCGAAAACTACCACTTAAGACCGGCCGGCGGTGTAAAGGATTCTTCATGCCCGGCAATATCTGCATCGCATGCTTCTGGCCCCTATGTGGCATCATAGCAACGATGCGCAAGCCTTTCAGAGCCACGCTTTCGAGGCCGAAGACACAGCTCGTAGCAGGTAGTGAATGTATAGATCTAACTCGTGACATACAATGCCCCTGCAATTGAAGAAGAGACATGCTACATCCGTGCTTTCTTCCCTATCCGACATAATTTGAGGCAGTCATTCATCTTTTGTATCGTAAGTTTTAATATATTTCAACATTTATACTCGCTTCTATGACCTATAATTCCATTGTAGATGACAACATTCTTTGCCCAGTATGTTCAACTTTCTGAAGCACGCAGGCAAGCTCAGACGCGTCTGGGCACCAAAGGGGAGGACGGCCACATGGCTTCAAGTTAGCTTGGTGCATCTTCTGCCTGTGAGCATCACCGCAGGACTAATTGTCGTTTATGGCAGGGGGTTGTCCTGGGACGCAAGTTCGAACGACATAAATGGCCTCTTGGTCTTCGCCAAGGTTTATGAATACCTAATTGTGGCCTCACTATCGTCCTTCATGCTGCACCGCATCCGGGCGGCCTTGCGTAGCCCGCGGGGCGTACCTCTGGGCTTTCTTACAACGCCTTTCAGGATCAACGCTGCTGTTGGCTCGTACCTGGCCGGCCCCCAGTTCTCGACTGGGGCATGGTCAATGGTGAAAACTGAGGGACAATCCGGCGATTTCACAACTAAGATACTTGTTCTTATCGTCTCGATCTTGGCTATTGCGGCAGCGCCGAGCCCAAGCATCTTGATGGTGCCGAAACTTGAATGGTGGCCGGTCACTTCATCAAAGGCAGAACCCTCTGTTTCGTCTTCCATCTCGCGGTTCTACCGGCACTCAAACCTCCCGAAGGCCGCAAGCGAAAACAAACAACTAAAAACCGAGAATATCTGGTTCAACGCGACAAAGTTACAACTATACCCACAAGCCCTTGACATTTCGACAATAAGCCCGTACTGTAGCGGCAGCCAACTAAAACGGCAAGATGTCCAGAGTTCTAGCACTATGTCGGAAACCCGCGACCCTGATTGTCCATATGCTGGGTTACCAGGTATCCTGTCGGGGCTTCCTCAGATGGTAGCTCTAGATTATAGTGAGTTGGCATCCCATAATAAGTCCACACCATGTGCAGGCGGCAGAACCATGAGAAAATGGCCTTTACATGTATGCCCCCATTACTGATCAGCAATGAACGAACGCCTTAGTTCCCGAGTATGTATGGAATTTCACTATAACCGGCAACGAGTACACCCGTCACATCTCCCTAGGTTGGAAAGATTCAACTAGCAGCCAGAACGATACCGTAACATACGCCACAACACCGCCCGATTTCATCTCGCGTCAACTACACAACCAGGGTGGGAATCCTCTTTGGCAGCGATCACGTTCGCTGCTGAAAACCGTGTCTACAGCCGCCGAGTATAGGGTGCAGTTGCAATGGTCAGCGACTACTCAGGAATGGCTCACAGTGATAGATACCATAAATACAGGCTGGTTGCAACCCATAGTTGCTACAGAGTGTGCGCCGCTTATTAATGCTGCTGTTGACATGACGACTCCAGCTCCGCAGGCGTATTCTGCTACCTTTTCCCTGGGGCCTCATGCAACGAGAAAAATTACAATATCGAACCCTGATCTACTGCTGGAAAACTCTCCTCGACGGCCTAGAGATAATACGGGATCGAGCCGCGGCTTGGTGTACGTCAACTTGAAAAGGGGCGCGACAAACGCCGTCAACTTCCCCACGAATCTCACGGCCGCTTTCTTATCCAGGTCCCGCAACTCAACGACTCTACTATGCCTCTTGACTGCCAAATGGGTGTCCTCGAACCTTTGGCTTGAGCAGCCGTTTGACAACGAGGTACAGTCTGGCATCTCAGTCGACCCATCTTTCGGCGGCCGTGAGCTTTTTGCCAACTTAACGAATATCCTGACTATATCTGACGACTGGATTAGAATGCTTGATAGCACCTCATCGGTAGCATCGAATCATAGCAGTGTCAAGGCGAGAGTCGGGTTCGCGGCGGTTGGGAAAGCCTGCGCAGGACATGTACGGGAAGCCCGATGCCTTGCCTCCGCACTCTCTCTGTATGTCGCTGACGCGCTAGCGCGGGTACAATACTACAAACTCGCATATCGCTGCGAAGAAAAGTTTCCTTCATTATCCCGTCCGCTTTCGTGCCGCCCTACATGGAGAAATGGCGAGGACGGCGAGTCCAAGAGCGTGCCGGTACAAATATCCTTAGCCGATATGAGAGACGGCTTCACTGAAGTGTCGTCGACGAGATACCAGCTACTGTACGGATATGGCATCAGAGATCTTACTGTTTCCCTGGCATGGATCACGGTCATCCTACACGCGTTGCTCGTCCTGGCACATATTATAGAGCATGTGTTTAGGAAGAAAACGTATAAAGAACCTGGCTGGTCGGATGTCGGAGAACTTCTTGCTTGTGCGTTAGAATCTCAGGCTCATGGAACGTCGGCCTCGATGTCTACCTTGAAGCCGGGTGTGCTGCATGAGGACGACGATGGGATTTGGCGACTACGGGCTAATGTTGAGCTGAGCTAGTTATTCATTCACGGGCGCAAGCGTCGACGGGGATGTCGTGATCGGGTATATCGCCAATACTCCTGATGTAGTATTATATGAGGTTTTTGACTAAATCCTTACCGTTGTCGGTCTCTTCCGTCTTTCTGTGTTGTTATGAGGTAGGTTCAATCTCGCTTCATCCCCTTCACGTCTCTAGAAATCTTCACTATATCTTTAGAAGAGGCGTCCGTGTATGCGCAATACAGCAATCAACAACAGTACGATTCAACTCAGTACGTATCTAGGCAGACAGTCATGGGAGGCAAGTTATCGCTGTACTTGGCGATCTACACATGTTTATCCAAGTTGTTCATTTGTATATGGCCATAGTCATGGCTACCAATTTCCAACAATTGAAGAGAAATCCTATGATACAACTAAGTAGATCTTTTCATTACAATTAATAGCCCCGATGAAATCATTATCCTCCCACTCATTACTTTATAGCTTGCTGCTCGGCGAGACCCCATCATTGAGATATGTTCCGCCCAACTTCAGCATAGCAGTAGCCTCAGCAACCATCTCATCGACGATTTCCCTAGCGGGCTGGATCTTGTTGATCAAGCCCGCGACCTGGCCCATGAGGTGCGGAGGGTCGATCTCGTTGCCTTGCTCGAAATCCCACTCGATGGGCGTGATACCTTGGTCGCAGAGCTCCTTGATCTTGTCGGGCTGCGCGTGCCATTTCGCGATATAGTCGTTTGTGCGCATGCGCAGGGGGCGACCCGACAGCACGAGGGTGCGCTCCGTGCCCGTGAATCCACAGTCCACGACGCTGGCCTTGTGCTCCTCGGCGCAGTTGGCCTCTTCCGAGGCCACGAAGCGGGTGCCCACCCACACGCCCACGGCGCCCTGCATCAGACTCGACGCAAGCGCGCGGCCGTTGCCAATGCCCCCAGCCGCCACGACGAGCGCGTGAGAGCCCTTCAGCATGGGCGGCTTGTACTGGCGCGCCACGTCCACGACGGCGGGGATGAGGACCGAGTTGGCGATCTCGCCCGTGTGACCGCCGCCTTCACCACCCTGAGGACATACCAGGTCTACGCCGAGATCAAGCGCCTTCTGTGCGTGCTTGGGATGGCCGACCATATTCATGACCAGGATGTCGGCGGCGTGCAACCTGTCAATGACGTGCTTAGGTGGCACACCGACGGCGCTGACGAAGAGCTTGGCTCCGCTCTCGATGGTGATGTCGATCAGCTCGTCCAATTTGCCCTTGGTGTAGTCGTGGTTGGTCTTGCGCGCGTTGCCGCCAATTTGTGGCAGGGCAAGGTCCACGCCGAAGGGCAGGTCGGGCTGCTTGAAGTTCGCCTTCATCTCCTTGATGATGGACCGAAGTTGGTCGGGCGTGTACATAAAGCCGCCGATAACGCCCAGACCGCCGGCGTTGGATACCGCTGCCGCGAGTAAGCCGCCTGATGTCCGAGCCATGCCAGCTAGAACTATGGGGTGCTGGATGCCGAGGAGCTTGGTCAGCGGGGTTGTGATAGGTCCTTGAGGCGCCATTGTTGCTGAGTCGTGTGGTGTGTGGGTGGTGAGTCCGGTAGCTTATGGGCGGGATGTATGGAGGTTGTTCGGTCGGTGGTAGGCCGGTAGATAACTTGTATTGACTGCTAGTTTGGGCCACCGGTGTTTGGAATTGATCCTATTCGGTAGTGGAGGTACTCGTAAGTTCGTAGGCCTTGCAGTAGTACGCTTTGCTCGTTATATTTAACAGCGACCGTGTACCGTAAGTCAAATGCTCGAATCTCAACAAGGGTAAAGAAATTATCTGGCAATTCCTTTTTCATTTCAATTGACAATGAAAAGAAAAGAAGAATGAGAAGAAGAACCGAGAGCCAGCTCTATAGTAATGAGACGCCTTTGCTATGATAACGTATTGGAAATGTTCCCCACCTGACAAGATATGCTGGGGCGGGTAGGTAGTTTGGGGCCAAGGGGAGCTCCGAGGTGGAGGAGGTGGAGTTTCTGGGGTATTGCGGAGAGAGATGCCGAGGCAACTTCTACCAGGCTGCGTTAAAGGATTATTTCGACTAAATACAGGGGATTTGTACGCCCTGCGACGAGAAATGGTAAGCACGTCGCACAAAGCGCGGGCTATCAATATCCTCGGGTAGACTTCTCAGAACACTGTAGTGGCTGATCACTTTGCCCAATTCCACTCCTCTAGGTACTACCAAAATAGATAAAAGCCAGTATCAAGTGGGCTAAAAACAAGTAGATATATATTTTCGGTTGAAGAAATGGGGTATATATGCTGTGCTTGCTGTTTATTCCAGCGTCATCATGGTTGAGAACATTGTTTATGATGTTGTAGCCCGCCATTTGTGCATTGAATACCGCCGACTCTTGGGAACAGTAGATTCCGAGCTCTCAAAACCTAGTTCAAACTACACTGGTTTTCCACAGTCGCTCAATTCGCGACGAATGTCACCAGAAGAGCACTCCCTTCCCTCGAAACGCCATGCTTGTAAATCTACAGGATGCTTAGAAAGGAATTAAACTGCCAAAATACGCCAAATAGGGCATGGACTGGACTAGTGGAAGTGAGGCAATCGCGCTGGTACAAACTCGCTTTGAGATGGCGTATCTTGGCAAGTTGAGGAGGCCGACTCGCAAGTCACTTTCCCGGTTGGTATTTCTCCGTCCTCGGTTCCGTCGTTACTGGCAACCTCGTCCAGCACCGCCGATTCTGGAACTGGGACACGGTCAACGGCTATGATCCCCGATCGCGCGTCTGGCACTGGCACTGATTCAATCTGCAGATTTTCGTGACTCAAGCCCCGGCGAAGAGCCAGAGTGGAGGCTGCTTCGCGCTTCTTCTCTATCTCTTCGTCTTCTTCCAATTCCAATCGCAGCTCTTCTCGTTCCAGTTCCTCAAGAGACGGCGGGGGAAGTAAAGCCGGACTGGGCGGATCGGAACTGACATGTCGGCTTTGCCGGATGGACGGCCTCGTTGAGTCTATTGTCGTCCTAGACTCGCTTCGTGCAATCTTGTAGCTCGCGATTCGCTTTCCCTTACTACTTTTCGTTCGGTTACTAGAGCGGTCGTCCGCGTGATCTAGCGCGATGGTAAACTCGTCGTCCAAGGGAATGGCATCTTCCTCCCCTTCCTCATCGCTTGGAAATAGATCCCCCCGTGACCGGAACGAGTCACTGGTATCCCCGCTTCCCGCCGTACCACTACGCTTTCTATTCTGTATTGGCAACTCGTTGGGATGAGGGTTGTTTTCACCGTGGCTGTCATTTCCCAGCAATGGTTCCCGTTCGCCGTCTTCTGCGTGTTTCATGGACCCTGGATGTTCTTGTAAATTGGCTGCGCTGGGCTTGTACCTCAGCGTTCCTCCGACCTTGAATGGGAGCCGTCCAAGGAACCCAAGAGGAGCTGTGCTCGGGATGATTGTCGGGTCTTCGTGGACACTAGCCCTTCTCCGTAAACCTCTCGTGCCGTAGCTCATGCCGCGAGTTCTAGTCCTCGGTTGATCACGTACTTCGCCAGCCTGAGCTTTCCGCTTGCTGGTTCCTCCCACTAAGCGATCCCAGTCTTCTCCACGCCAACCGCCTAATAAGCCTCCATCTTGGTCACCAAACTCCTCGTCCCAGTCGTCGTAGAAGTCAAAGCTAAACTCAGCAGCCCCTCGTGCTCGCTGACGTTCTCTCGCTCGTCGGGCCCGTTCTTCATGGTCGCCAAGACAAACGGCGGTGCAGCTATCAAATGCAGAGGCGACACAACCGAGACAAGGTGTGATATAACTATGCCCAAAACTCCAGATGCCCGCAGCGGCGTTTTCAGTGACAGCTTCTGTTGTCTGTGAGATTTGGTTCCAGCGCTGCCGGAGGCGCGGATCTTCGAGAAAGGTCGACATGCTTTTAGTTGTGTGAAAGACGGGCCCGTAGCCAACATTCGATGGCGCCAAAGTAAAAGCAGTTGCGATAGCAAAATAGTTAAGGGGGTTTGTTCAATTTATCGAATGCGTTCGCGCTATAGTGGAAAGGACCGAAACGATTTTGGATATCAGTCAGATAAACACCAGATGGTCTCGTTCCGTGCGTGTAGAATATGGGTGATGCGACGCATAGTATAGGTTGACGGATAAATCATAAGGTATCCATTCGGTCGAGGGAGTTAGGTGCTAGGTTGTATTTACAGCCAAGTGGCCGAATTAAGCGTCGAGAACGCAGGCCTTTCGAAAGCCTAAATGCCAATCATGCCTGAGCCGACAAAATTTAATCGAGTCTATCTCGGGGTTGGGTGAAGTTTATAGCGATAGCATGGGATTTGGTGTGGCAGGGTTGTCCAGTGTTCTCTACAGGCCGCGCGGGCCGGCTGGTTGTAGTCAGCAGTAATCGTCAAGGGATGCGACCGACAGAGCTGCCGCACGCATCGAAATAGGGTGCTTCGGAGGTGCTATGATACAGTAGGCGAAGATAATTAGGTTGTAACTAACTCTCCAAGTCAATAGAAGGATGACCAAGAGTCCTCCGAGGTCATTGAAGATGTTCCAAGGTTGGTTTGGCTAGATAGAGGGTGGTCAGAAGGGTTACAATGACCTCATCCCTTTCTGATTACTGTTTGTAGAAGGAAGGATACAGATCTGTAGTGGCTTGCACAAGCGCTAAAGCTTGGGCAACGTTGTTTGTTCCTGAAACCGCAGAAAATGTATGGGCCAGCCCCACTAACCTAGGTATGTATAAAGCCTGCCACCTCCATCCGAGAGATCCTACTGGTAGCCTAACCACTTTCGATATGGCCCTAGGGCGGTGAACTACGGCAGGAAGCGCCAGCCTTGGCCGGTTGCGATGCTCCGGCTGGTTTCTTCTACATCAACAGCACTGGTGCTATACATCGTCACCGTCAATGTGAACAATGGTGTTTTGACACCAGCCATAACCGTACCTCCCATTGTCAAAGCATCCATTCAGGCCTAGCTTGGCCTACGTACTTGGTATATAACCATACCCACCACACTTATTGCCAAAATTTCTTTCACCTATTTTGGTACCCCAGACTCTGCACCCACCTTTATCTCTACTTGCGATACCCGAACGATCTTCAACTCTACCGCGACGCCGATTCGTAAAACTTTAGACAAAGCACAAAGTCTCTCACTCGTCTCGAACTATATGCGACGACATTTCCATTCATATCCCAGATGCTCCTGACCGACTTTTATTAGCGCGCGATGTTGAACGCGGAGCCCCAGGGTGGTTGGGGTGCTGGCATGGCTACCGCTACTCCCAACCGTAAGTCCTTGGATTCCTTTTCTCGATATGAACCAACCTTACTTCTTCGGATTCCCAAACGAGAAATTTGAACTTACATCGCCGCCAATCCTCGTGTACCTCTTGGTTTGTCCGACCGCGCTGAATCCTATTGAGTTCGATGGCCGCACGTTACCATTGTTATTCTCCTGGGGTCCATGATACCTACAGAATGCCGTCACTACGACCTGATTGAGGCAGTCCGTAACCGCCTAGGGATTTAAATAATGACACCGAATACCATCCTTCCTGATTTATACCCGCGGCGAATGTTCCAGCCGTGGCCTTCACTCGACCGCAACCGAGAAGCCAGTACTGACATCCCTTGCTTCGTAGCTTTCAATGCGGCGGCGGTGACCCAACCTGTGAATTCTTTTGCAAGCACAGCGCCGAATCCGTTTACTGTTCGGAATAACATTAACGACCAAGGAATTGCACCAAATCCCTTCGCCGGATCCACCCCGGCACCCAACCCCTTTTCGAATCACAACAATGTCGACACTCAAGTGCCCGCACCGAATCCCTTTGCAATCTCGAACCAAGTCCTGAAACCAACTCCGAACCCCTTTTCAGCTGCGAGCACTACGCCCTCGGGATCGCCATTTCCACAAGTCACAGGTAGGGCTACTACACCCAACCCGTTCAGTGCTTCGAAACCTGCGAATCCAGTGCCAAGATCAGCATCGCCGAAGTCAATTCTGCCCAAGGTACCTACTCCAGAGTCTAACGGGATATTCTCTGCCACAAGTGTACAAAAGAATGGTCAAAATGGTCGACGGTCTCCTGCTCGAGGGATTGGGTCGGGGTCTGAAATTGCGGTTCTCCCAGGCATGACAAGGACATCTAAGGACGACCATGACGGTCGTTCTCGAGAGTTGGCTTTAAAAATCCAACGGCAGCTTTCAAAGGATCGAATTAGACCCCCACAATGGCCCGCCAACCCAGGAAGCCATGCGCAACGCCAAGCGATGGACTCGTTCCGGGAATCCTACAGGGCTTATAGGGAAAAGGCGAGGAAGTCATTAATACGGGCAGGACTTATTGATGACCCGGATCGGAGGCGGAAATTAGATCAAGCGCTGGACTTCCGTGGGATATCTGACGACATGTGCCCGGAGTGGGAGAAGATCACCAGAATCACCGAATATGATGTTAGGAACCCGGAAAAGGCCCTTGATAGCTCGGGCGACCTCGTTCCAATTCCTAAATTAATGGTCAAACGACTTGCCAGATCGGCTGCTGGCCAGGATGCACCGCTCCCGATGGATGTCCGCTCATTTGCAACACTGCGGCGGACGTTGGATTATCTCATCGATGACCTGATACCAAACGACAGCTTGCTACCATCTAAACACAATTTTCTATGGGATCGGACACGAGCCATCCGTATCGATCTGTCGGTACAGAAATATAACCTAACTAAAGACGAGCGAATCGATCTCATTTACTGTCTCGAGACAATTGCTCGTTTTCATGTCACGTCTCTCCATCTCCTCTCACAAGAGGGCTTTGCTGCCGAGGACTTCTCAGAACAGCAGGAGATCGAGCAGTTGGGAAAGACTCTTATGTCCCTTAAGGAGTTATATGACGACTGTACCGAACAAGGCGTCGAGTGTGGGAATGAGGCCGAGTTTCGAGCATACTACATTGTCTTCAATGCGCGAAACCCCTCAATCAAAGAGACTGTGGAAGGATGGGGCACTCGTCTTTGGGATTCGGATGAAATTCGCACGGCGATGTGTTTAGTTGAATCTTTGCAAAACACGTGGGCTCTTCAGGGACCCTTGAACCCCTATGCGCCTACAGAACTCGCTTTGGGTGCGGCAGCAATGTTCTTTTCTATCGTCTCCTCACCACAGATATCCTATACCATGGCCTGCTTCGCGGAGATACACTTCAACGACGTTCGGAAGACTATGCTCAGGATCATCAGGAAATCATACAGCCGACCGAGAGAGGGGCCCAAGGACATCACACCAGCTTTTCTGAAGGAACGATTACGCTTCGATACAGAGGAGGAGGCCGTTGACTTTGCACAAAAACATGGCTTCGAGTTTGGTCAAGATGGAGATCATCAATATGCCATTCTTAATACCAGGCAGCCCATCAAGGACCCACGTATTCGCCACGCATTTTCTCGGGCTATTGTGGAAAGCAAACGAGCGGGCCGTTCCCTTCCTCATGTTATCCATCATACGGTATACCAGGAACAGCAGGACGGACCCAGAGAGTCTCCCCAAGAAGAGAGCTTGTTTGTTGCTGATCCTGTGGACAAATCTGTTCATGCTCCTGAGAGAAGCCTTGTGGATGTAAACGAGACGGACAGCAGTATTATAACAACATCTTCCAGCGTTTTGGGCACCGTCAGTTCCAAGTCATCGCCTAGCATAACCAAATCTAGCCCATTAAAGGATCAATTCGGAAGTGCTGCTACTTCTCCAAATGTGGGCCACTCTGTCCAAGACTCCAAATTTCAAGTTCCGGCCGCACCCCTTTTTATTGCACCTACGCCGACACAGAATGGATATAACGAAGCTGCGAGCAACGCCAACCAGTTTTTGCCACCAAAGGCGGGAAAAGAAGCCCCAAGTGTACCTACTTTACTGAGACAGCCTAGTACCGGTACCCTCACGCCGAGTGCAGGTGCTGTACGAAATTCTGTGCAAATCTCAGTTCCTGCTCCTCCAAAGCAGAATACTTTCGGGAGTATATTCGCTCCTCGTAACCAAAACGATGGGTCATCTAACCTAGCAACAACCCAACCAGCATCGACTCCCATCTTTGGTATTCAGCAAAAGTCGGCTTCATCGATATTTAAATCAAGAAATGAGCCGACACCTACAGCAACCAAACCAACGTCCGCGACGATTATTTCGCTCGAATCTTCCAGTGCCCCTACGCAGCCTCAAAGCTTAAGCTTTCCAAGTAGCTTACCTATAGACAAAAGGCCGCCTGCACTTACCTTAGCCGACAACAAGGTATCTGTTACTGGTAAGAGGAGCTTTCATAATAGACAACCTTTGTTCTGTTCCTTTAACCTTCAGCAGCAATGAGCTAATCACGGACAAAAGTTTTAGACCAACCTTCCCCATCCCTCTCGCCAAAGCCCACTGTTACCTTTACACCGCCTAGCGGACAACAGGCCACTGTGGATCGAGCGACGCCAGCCCCTATTCCACCAGTAACACCAGCTCTTCTTGGGCCGATCAAACCGACCACCGTAGAGCATACCACAAGTGTCGCAGCCCCTGTCACCACGATGCTAAAAATTGATCCCATGGATAAGTTTGCACGGTGGATCCTCCTTGCAGATAAAGGTCTGATGGAAGATCTACTGGAACCTCTTGCAGTCGAACACGTATTGAAGTCCACTTGGGAGGAATTCAAGGCAGCCGAAGAGGAGCGAATTCGACAGGAGAAAGACGAGAAGTCTTGGGCGGAAGCGCTCAAGTTTCGCCATTATAATCTCAAAGTTCGATACTTTTACCGTTGGCTCGATACTTGTCGTAAACGAAGGGTGGTTAAACGTATACAGCTAGCAAAGGAAGAGGCTCGCAAATGGAAATCGCCAAGTAGTGTTGCAGAGCGCGAAGCTGCTGAACGAGCAAAGAAAGAGAAGGATCTTGAAGAGGCTAAAGAGCTCGTCCGGATGAGAACCAGCAGGCACTCTGAGGACGTGTCTAGGCTGAGGGAATCGACTCGATCTAATCAGAGTCTTGAGGAGGCACTATTAGCAACAGGCGTCTTCAGCGGTGTTCGAGATGAAAGAGCAGCCGCCCGTCGAGCAACGCAGGACGATCAGACCGATTCCATAAGCGAGATATCACCGTCAGCGACGCTGCGACTGCGCTCCGAAAACCAGCGGCGACGAAAATGCGGACTTCCGCCTCTGAAACGGTTCCCCGAAGCAACTTACCGTAAGGATGGGTCTAAAACCGCTCTACTTCGGGCAATTTCGAGTGGCAGAGATTCCTTATCCATGTCAACTGGAAGCCTTCGAAATTCGACATTCAGCTCTAGCTATCGATCAAGCCTTGGATTTAACCATGGTCGGGTTAGAAAGTCTCAGGCTAGTGTGAAGGATCCTTACTGGCGTCTGAAGGCGAACGGACTTGTACAGATGCCCAATGGGGAGTACCTCCACGAGTCACTCGCGCTCCCTATGCTCCGGGAAGGCAAGCGGTTTCCCGGAATAGGTGATTATGGCCTGCCGCCCGTTAAATCGTATCCGCGAAGCGAAACACCACCAGCCGACCTCGACATAGCCCAGGATTCCGCCTCACCCTCACCCACGCCTAGTAGATTTGAGGCGAGCAACGAGACGACTAGGTCACCGTCGGCCCTCGATGGAGTCACTCAGAAACGAAAGCGCGGCCATGCGGAAGATGAGGATCTGGCAGCATATCGGAATGAGGCACCGGCGACGCGGAAACGGGCCAAGAGCAGCGACCATTCCACGTCAGTCACCCCTGGTGGAGACCCTGAGTTCCTTGCCAGCATTGCCAGTCTCCTCAGTCGGGTTGATGAAGTGGCAAACTCATCGTCATCATAGGACACGGCCAGGTGAACGCGGTCCTGTGGTATTATGGAGATGCGCCAAGCCTTGTCCGCATTCTGGCGACATACAGTTACATTACGTGGCGTTTTTTTTTCAATCAGTTGGATAAGCTGCCTTTGACCCTAACTTGAGATTTCTATACATGCACACCACAATATGTGTTTTGAGAGCGGGCATGCCGGCGCAATTCGTTTACGTGAACACGGCAGAGAGGGAACACACGGATCTGAAGGTGGAACAAGCGAGGCGTTTGTTAACTTCTTTTATTTTTCTTGTTACGTCGGTGTGCCTGTGCGTATTACGGCACAGCTACCAAAGCGCGATGCTCTCTGTTACTCGCAAAAACACATATGATGAATAATGATACCCCAGGCGTACACATTACTGTACACATAGATGCATTGAGCCAGCCAGAGAGGCAGAAAGATAGGATTGGTTGTGCGCAACCAAGGAGGCGGAGGCAATGATGAGGGGACGTTACATCTAGCATATTCTAGGTCGATGTAGCGTCTGTAGCCTCAGAATGAATGCAGGAATCTCAAAATATTCGATTTGGCTTCCTGTCTACTTATTAAAATGTGCTAGTACACACACCTCGCTTATTTTGCCGGTAACTATTTGTGATGCAGATATTTTGGTGACAAAAAGGAGGGTAACAATATTATCTCCGTGGCTGGACCACCCTTAAATATTTAGCTAATAGGAGGTGGACTATGTCACTCACGTAAGTACTCCATGCCAACCTCGTGCGCCTCTAACTAGTCATGGACTCATGGGAACGACGATTCGACAGGCCGGTATTAGGACACGGAAACCGCCTGTGTACATTGTTATACACAAGCCCCAATTTACAATCCCATACCTAAGTCTCGATGACCCTCTCCACTTTCTTTCTTCCCACCAACAGAAATCCCCAACCGACCAGGCAACTCAACTCATATCATCGTCCATCCTAACCTTGACCTGCTTCCCCAAAGGCGTCAACTTATCAAGCGCATGCGTCTGCACCTGCCACCCATCGGCAGTGTAACCACTCTTCAAGTAAGTCGCGGCGTTCTGGTCGTTGCGGAAGATCCACTGAAGCCAGTTCAGGCCGGCTTTTCCGAATAGCCCGCCGTTGGCGTCGAATAGAGTGCCGCCGTGGCCGACGTTCAGGTTACCTTTCCAGGAGGGCGTGTTCGCGGGGAGGTTTCGGAAGTCTCGCTCGCCCTGTTGTTGGGTTGGTTAGTTGGTTAGTGGTAGTTACGGGCTGGGCTGTTGTTGTCCTCTCGTTTGGTAGATTGAGGAATAAGAGAGATGATTGAAAGGTAGTTGATATGGACGATGCTGAGAAAGATAGATGAGCAGGAGAAAGGAGGAGCGAAAAACTCACATTCTGATAAGCAATATCTCCCGTGCCTCCAAGACAGAACAGAACAGGCTTATCAAAGTGTTGCGCAGCAGTCTGATTGTCCAACAAGCCACTGCTGAAAATCCCCACCGTCGCAACCCTCTTGTCCCAGATCTGCGCATACGCCTCGATGCCGCCGCAGCTGAAACCCGCCGCCATTATCTTAGAAGCGTCGACTTGTGCGTATTTGCCCTTCCCCGCATTGCTAACGGCCCAGTTTATAGAGTCAGTCATCATTTTGGCGGTGGTGCTGCCTTGTTGACCAGGCCCGCCGGAAGCGATGGCGAGGTACCCATAAGATGCGATCTGTTGTAGTAAAGCGGCATTGGATGTACCGTCCGACCCGCACCCTCCGTTGCCCCAGACTAGGACGGGGAGCTTCAGGTCGGACGGGGCTTTCGAGGGCATGTAGACGGTGTGCGAGCCCAGGCTACTTTCTGTTGAGTAGACCTAAATATTTGGCAAGTGGTGTTGTTAGCTTGGAGTATGGTAAAGGGAAGAGGAGCGAGATGGATGGAAGATGGATCGCTTACGCCTGGTCCGTAGGGTCCGTTGCCGCCGCCTTGCTGTCTCTCTTGCAATGGAGTGGCGGATGCGACGCCTGTCACGGCGGCAAGGATGAGTAAATTCAGCTTCATTTTGTCGGTTGAAATGGAGCGACTATGATGCGGTTCTCTTTAAAGTATCTCGTGTTTAGATTCATCTCTTTCTGATGGTGAGCGAGGGCGGTAGTTTTATAATCCGACTACCCTCCCTTCTAGCTTGTCGACGCGCCGTCAACATCAATACGCTTGCATTCATCCAGCTCCGCGTGCTTGTTGGGCCTCGGGCATCCGAAGCCCAGATATTGTGGGACTAAGTAACCCGGTGGACGTCCGAGGGATCTACGGCCGTTATGGAGATACGCAATACGTATAACTCTCCGCCGGGACGGTTTCCGAATGTAGTAACCAGGTCGGCGCCGTGTATTTTATTACATCATGCGCTGGAATATACCAAACTTTGATATGTAGTAGGTACATGTATTTAACCGGTGTAATATGCTTAATACGTCCCAGAAAGGAGGGCGCCTATGTAATAGGAGCGCTACGGGGTTGGTGAACATTGCGCAGAAGTAGACTTAATTTAATCGGAGCCTGGGTAGGCGTAAATGGTGTGCATTAATTCTAAGACGTTGCATTTACAAATTGATGCGTTTCTATCTGTCTCGCGATCCAAAACAAGAGGCGCATTTTTAGAGATGAGTCCTCCTGGCAGGTTTGAATTAAATGACATACCTCAGGTACTGGGTTGATGACAAGTTATTGTGACCATGACTGGATCGAAGTTCCTAACGTAGTATTATATATGATTGGTAATTCACTTTGACAGGCAGCTTTTCGCAAACATACATGGTGAAGCACGGACCGGGAAACTGAGGGATAATAGAGAGAATCCAAGACGTACGGAAGCATACATACATCCCAGGGTTAGATGAGAGGAAATGAAGAGAAAGTATAGATAAATAGGAAAACACGCTAAGACGCCGGTGATGCTGTCTCCTAAGAAAGGCAGCCACCACTATGCCCGCAGTGCCTATAAAAAGTAGTTGTCCAATCTGACACACCACGCCTGCTGGAGTGTCCTCATATACGATGCGTTCGTACCATTATGTGCATGGCAGATTGGGAAAATGCGAACCTCGTCCGAACCTTGAGCCACCGGCCGGGCGAGAGTGCCCGGTACAATATGCCCACCAACCGGGGCACTAGGTGAGCAGATGACATGGCCAGGGAACCCGGTTGACGTGCAAGTCGGGAAGGGGTTCCCCACCGCAGCCTTCCACAGGGCGATCCACGAGGTGCTACCAACTGGAAGCGGATCGTGGGTACTTCCCACGACGTTGGCAAAGTCCCAGGCGTATCCCCACTGCTCTATCCCGTTGAACGTCGAGAAGGGCGTGACGATCTCCGCGTCCGCTCCCAGCTGGTCGAGACGATCCAATCCGCCGACTACTTTCCCGTCAACGATGACGAAGGACAAGGCTTTGAAATCTTCGGCCGATAGATCGGGCAAGATCTTGCGCAGCCGCACGATATGGTCTGGTATCTTTCCCAAAGCGGCAATCAATGCGTCACTGGCGTCCCGGGCGATACTCTTGATCCTCGCCGGCGCGCCCGGCATCAGAGGAGAGTAGTTCCATTTCCCATTTCGATACACCTCGTCGGCGAGGAAACCGCAGTCCGCCGCGTGCTCGAAACATGTCTCCTGCTCCATGCCCTGAGGAATAGTCATCAGGGTCATGCCGTTGGCCGAGGGGTAGTCGGTGGCGCAGACCGTGATGACCTTGCTGGCGGGGTCATAGGAGTATTGGAAGACGAGCCGTCCGATCAGATCCCGGATGCCCGCCACGCGGACACTGCCGAGCCTGAAGTCTGATGAGGTGAAGACATGTTCCCCTTCTTCGAATGTAACTTCGATCTGGTGCGTAGAGGCATTAAGCTCCAGCATAGAGCTCTGGTAGTCCTCTTTGGGGCCAACGGGGAAGCTGACGGTAACCATCTGTACGATTTGTAAGTAATCAGCTTCCTGCTTATCCACATAGTCCAGTTCTTACTGTCAGTATTGTATTGAATGAAACTGCTATCGAATCACAGAAGCAAGGGACTTGCGAGCTGGGGGTTAAAGGCGTCTAGTCCGGCAAGATAAAGCGTACTTATTGTAGAATGTAGTGAGCACGGACAGATCATTTTCCAAACCTAATAGCACTCAACGGGAACGACGGTCGAATAAATACAGCTTGGAACGTCGCGATTTCCACTAGGTTCGGGAGGGTAGCGCGCATTGCTTCAGCTGATCATAGTCATCTTGAAGCTCTCGTCTCTTTCGCTTCTCCCTAGCCTCCACCCGTTGAAAAGTCTGGCCATTCCACGATCCGAATGACTGTTGCTTGTTATTGGCTCTGAACTTTGCACCATTCACGAGCTATTATCGAGAGTAGTGGATTTGCGGCTGTAGGTCCAGAGTCCGACCATGTCTAGCGAAAAAAAGACGTTGGAAAACCCCTAGCCCAGCTGAAGCCAGGGCAGCGCTTAAGCCGAAAATTCAGGACCAGCCCCGGTTCCGGTTCATTGTGGCGCCTTTAAGTCTTCGGGGCTGTTACGCTTTCAGGAGTCGTTCATCGTCAGACGTTCGAGCGACAGGCATTGTGGCTTATTTCTTCAGCTGAAAGCCTGATAGGGCTGCATATCGACTAGTGGCAGCAATGATGCCCATTACGAACTCACTAGTTCTGGTATCATTATGAAATGGTAAGTTAAACACCACTTCCCATAAAATGTACCCGAACCCCAATATCAGACAAACTCCTTTTGCATAAGGGCCGCTCGTTGCAAATCTACTTACCTACCCGTCCGATCACAAGCCTCTGCGGATCCACGAGATTCCTAGGAGGCAAAAATAGTAAAAAGGATGCATATTACTGCTTGTTAATTGTCCATCGCGCGCGATATGAACTTCTCAGCCCGATTGTCGCTCAATTGTCAAGGAAAGGTGCCAGCCACAAAGAAGGGATATTCAAATGGTTATCGGGGGGTTTTAGTTAGGTAGACAGCGGTCTCGACCGATAACGTAATAAGCCGCGCCGGTTCTCGGCCAAGTGATCGACATGCATTAGATAGAGCAGGAGCTGATTCTACAGCAATGAAAGTCGGCAGCGGGTTCAACGGCCGTACATGGGTATGTACATGCCTGCCAGGCAGTGCTGTCCAGGGTCGGGTATTATGAATGGATGCGTGCTCCTCAAATCCGCGCGGAGTTGCGCGGGTTTGACGGAGTTAGTACAATAAGGCCTTGCCTTCAATTCGACCTTGCATGCGTTTGTCATAGGCTCGCCCACATGATCGATGTTTCCTGTGCAGGCCGATGATACCTAGAGTGTATAGGCGGTAGGTAGGTAACAATGAGGGGCATGATGATTAATACTGAAGACGTTATGTAACATCATTCTCCTACATCTCGGGAAGAAGGCCAGCATGAAACTACCCGACGTACGTAGTAAAGTACGCGGGACTCCGGCAGATCGTAATTACCTTATGCACATATGTACGTATGACAGTACTAGCCGGGCCGGCACCTTCCTACGGTCTTATGCTTTACAAGTTATGCTACGATACTGCAAGCGAATCATATTTAGGTCCTTTCCGAGCGGCCATCGTGTGCATCGAGCAGAATCGAGGGATTTCCTATGGTCTATCATTAGGTATACCTAGCCCTACAGCATAGCCCTGATGCATACTAATATATAGTACCCATTGTCATAAATACTATGACCCTGGAGTATCCCGGATGCTGAAAATTTGGATGCCTAAATATGGCTAGGTAGATGGAGAAGGAAGTGGGTTAGGGTGTTTTAGCTGCACGTTTTCAACGGTTAATAGTGGACGGTTAGTGGCCAATGAACGACGACCTTTGCGCGTGTCACTTTATAGCACAAAACACCTTGCCGTCCTAATCATATCGATCCAGGGGCCATAACCTTCAAAATAACCAGGTTAGGTCAGCGGCCGATATTCCAGGCCACATACATCTGTACTATTTTAAAAATGCTTCCCCGCTCGTGCGTCGCCCTCCTTATCTCGTACCGGCACGGCTAAGTAGCTTCTCTAGTTAGTGACGGGTGAGTCGGTGCGTTGGAGATTCCCTCTCCTCGTGTTGTCGAGAACTACAAAATGCCTGGGATGTGAGTGAGTACTATGTAATCGTTATCTTACTGTTCTACGCCAAGTGCCACACTCACAGCGTAAGACCCGGTTTCAATACCACGTTTCGACCTCGTGGACTGGGTATGAATACCAAGGGCAAGATAAAGATGACAAATGGAGCACCAAGCATAGTATCTCCCTTCCTCTTACATCATTAGGGAGGTAATTATACTTTATACACTCTCAACCCCTCGTTGTTTATGTATGTCGGCAACAAGTCTAGCCGTGAATAGTGGTGCTTCCATACCTGCTCCATTCTGGCCAGCTTTGCGGAAGCACCCCTTAGCCCCAACCCTGTAAGACCCAAACTCCGCCACGACAGCGGTATCCGAACTCCGCTACCTGCTAGTACTTGTGGAGATCCTAGGGGACGAGGGTCACGGAGCATCAGATGCGGAGGGTGAGTAGGAGATCGACCCATGAGCTAAATAAGCTGTTACCTACGGTAACTCACTCGTCAAGCCGGTATCATTCTGAGCCATAATTACCCAACGACTTCTTTGAGAGAAAATGTCTCCGACCAAACGTCAGCAGAGTGCAGATGCACAGACCATACTGCTAGGTTAGTATAATGAGTCGCCGTAGCGCGGATCCGGGGACTTTTTCGATTCCGTCCATTGGGTACGGGTCCTCGGGCTCATCGATCGATGCCGACAGGCCTCATGAGAGTCACTGGGCCATGCATAATGGCCAAGCATAACTCTGTTGGAGATACAAGATCCCTGATCACACGAAGTAAACGTGGGCTGTGGGACATGGAGCCCGCAATGAGTGATGATTGTTTGCTAAGGTCAGGTCCCATGTAGTAAACTATCCCCACATGAGGTCGACATATATATAAAACCACCTGGGCATCCAGGCTGTTCAAGCGGATAACCTGCCAGATTCAGTATCTGTGGCCTATTAGCCCCAAGATTGAGACTGACGATCAAGAACACACATCCTGGCATAGTAAACTCCAAGAGACGAGCCAATCTTCCATTATCAGGCCACGTCTAGCGGCGTTCTTTCCACTTAATAGACTACCAAGACTGGAACCATGAGTGGCTCACTCGACGTAGTCCGGCTTGGCCTTGTGCTGGTAAGCTCATACTCTCTCTTCTCAACGCAAGAGAAGCTACTGACGACAAGCGTTGCGTGAAAGGGAGTATTGTATACCGTAGGACGGTGTATATACAATGTGTATTTCCATCCCCTACGAGACTACCCAGGCCCCCTCACTCACCGCATGAGCGTCTTGCCCGATGTATGGTACCGGGTACGAGGCGAGCTGCCCTTCCACGCAGTCGAACTACACAAGCGATACGGCCCCGTCGTTCGTATATCGCCGGATCACCTCATTTACAGCAACCCTCAGGCTTGGCGCGACATATACGGTCACAAGAAGGCAGGCGAGGAAGAATTCCTAAAGTACGAGGGCTTCTATAGACTGGTCAAGCACCTTCCCACGAGTGTTATCAATGCGGGCCGCCATGAACACGGCCTACTGCGACGACAGCTCGCCCACGGCTTCAGCGAACGATCAATGCGCGAGCAGGAACCCATCATCGGCTCATACGTGGACTTGCTGATCGAACGCCTGAAGGAATTGGCCGAGACGAAGAGGGTTCTGAATATGCGAGAGTGGTACAACTATGCGACCTTCGACATCATCGGCGATCTCAGCTTCGGTGTCGACGGCGGCTTCGGATGTCTGCAGAATAGCGGCTATCACCCCTGGATCAAACTCATCAGCGACGCGCTCTGGCAAGGTAGCTATATCTTCGCCCTATTCCAGGTCGGACTCGGACTCCCGCTTCAGTTGATAGTGCGCTCGGGGATCCTGGCCGATAGCAAGAACCGCGCCATTGTCACCGAGAAGGTCGCTGAGCGCATGAAGGGTGGTGAGAGGCCCGACTTTCTTGAAGGCTTGATCCGACGGAAAGATGAGCTCAAGCTTGACCTTGCGAGAATGTCTGGAAACGCACAGTTGTTGATTGTTGCCGGTTCTGAGACGACTGCCACTTTGCTCTCTGGAGTCACCTACCTCCTCGCTACTAACCCCGAGATATTGAAGAAGCTTGAGCAAGAAGTCCGGTCTTCGTTCCACAGTGACGACGAGATCACCCTGACGAGCGTTGGAAATCTATCTTACGTAAGTACCACTTGCTGACGGAGGATGACAGAACCGCACTAAGTAGTATTCCGGAATTCTACTCCTCACGGCTTGCCCGCGGACGCCGCCTCTAAGCACTCTTTTCTGTCTCAAATTCCCTTGAAAAAGGACTGAAGCTAGTCTAACGCTTAAATTCTATAGATGCTAGCCTGTCTGAATGAAGGGCTCCGCTGCTATCCGCCAGTGGCGGGCAGCTTACCTCGACAAACGCCCCGGAATGGCGCAATGGTCGATGGAAGATTTGTTCCAGGAGGTGTAAGTAGCTGCCTATGTCCCCAGCGAAGAACTGGGTTTTAAAGTATCCTGACTAGGTGACTAATTGAACTTTACTTGCTATAGACTGTCGTTTCCATTTACCAATGGGCCATTAACAACGACAAACGCCTGTGGACCGAACCTTCGACATTTGCGCCAGAACGATGGATGGGCGACCCGCGATATAAGGCTGATCATCTCGGTAAGTGTCTTTGGTGATAAATTCTGGGACCCTGGAATGCATTCGACGCCCTTTGTGTTGAGCTCCGGTAGTCAACACTTATTCCAATCTTTTTCCATCCGTTCTGTTACTTGATCTTTTCCCAGAAAATACTTAACTAACATCCCGTCAAGATGCTATGCAAGCCTTCAGCGTCGGACCCCGAAACTGCCTCGGCCGAAAGTGAGTATCTACTATCACTTATACAACACACTAGTCTTGCTCTTCTTCAACTGCCCTGCTAACAATGTCACTTCTAGCCTCGCCTATGCAGAAATGCGCCTCATTCTCGCAAAGATCATATATAACTTCGACATAAGTCTTGCTGACGATTGCCACGACTGGATTGCTCGCCAGAAGGCGTATACCGTCTGGCATAAACCTGCGCTTAACATCAACCTGAAGCCTGTTGTGCGAAATTAAGGGGTTAGGGTGAGCGCGGGGTTTGAGTAAGAGAATGGAGGGTTGTTTTTGGTGCCTGGCATAACGTGTTCGGTCTGTATGATGTATTAGGGTAAGGTCTGGGATGGAGTAGTTGAGATAGGTATGTCAGAATTATCAGTCTTGTGGAGTATCATGGTGATACTTGGGGATCGATACCGTGGTTTCTTGGACATACGTACAACTTCTAGATGGAATCAAGTTATTATTAGTATAAATTTTATATTTATCGCGATCAAAACTATGTTATAAATACTATCCATATTGGCATCCAACGGACGTTTAGTTGAAAGGAGATCCCACTTAACCTCCGTGGTACTGGGCTGAGGGGCCAGAAAAGAAAAGCCCAAGGGCGCCAACCCGCCCGGATCTTTCCCCCTTATATTTGATTAGGTATCTACTAGGTTAGTATGCTGTATTTACCGGTGTTCGAGGGTAACTCGAGCCAACAGGCAGCTACATAATTCCTAGATATGCGCTTGGCTACATATAGGTACTTAGGCGTTCTTAGGTGACTGATACATACGTACGTGGCAGGCCTTAAGCCGTACTTTGTAGGTACATGCACCCAGTAGGTCCTGTGGCGTATTAGTATGAAAGAGAGCCAGGACCTAGAGCTACTATCTACATGCTCTTTGGTAGCTCGCAGAGAACTTGCCTTTATGAAAGAAACGAACTCCAAACCGCGCCTAACTAGGTACCCACTTCATATCCTAGAAACGCATACAACACGCTTTTCTACTCGCACTTTGGTTATAGGACATACTCAAGTCCTCTCTGCTACATAAAAACTTGTATCCTTCATGTTTGTCAGAGTTCTTGACAATTCTTGCTTATATAGCAAGTTTTGCACCCTCCTTTTCATATTATCCCTTGTGATCAAGCAAAACTTTTCAGAAGATTTCTTTGGTTTGGTCCTTGGTATGAACGCTAGCTTCAAGATGACTTTATTATCACGACTCTTTCATTGGAGATTGGCCCGTAGTAAGAGCCGCACGCAACTCACCTCTTAGTAGGAATGTCCGGATGAAGGCAATCGTAGTCCAATAAGGACCTGTATTGTGTACTGGTCAAAGAAAAGTAGCAGCATACCTGACGGCAACAGCTACACCTTTTCAAAGAAGCAGAAGAGTGCGTGATGTGGGATGACTTTGTAATGTAACAATAGAGGTAGAAAATAAGACATTCAAGCATTAAGGGAGAATGGAAGAAGGAATAAAAAGCCGAGAGCCTCAAAACTAGACAATCCGTTCATCCAGGGTAAGGCATTACAACCACTCCTCCCCTGACGCACCAGACGACAGTGTACATGACTTCAGAGGATTATCTTCTCTAGAGCATAGTACCTAGTAATTACTACATACTCCGCTGTAATATATCTCTATCCTGCAGGGGGTCAAAAACGAGCATATCTTGCTAGCTGAGCCGGCATGTGCCTTGCGCCCCCCGTAGAAGTACACCTTTTGAAGCCCAACGGACTTTTAAGACGGAGTAGAAACTGACGCAGAGTTTTTTATTGTTCTAAGACAGCACCAGCATTAAGAGCCGGGGACCGCCGAATTTGCAAAGCTTGTTGTATATTACTAATTCCTACTGTCGGCCTTTAGTATCCCACTTTTCATCGGAGTTAAACCAATGGAGGAGGGATGGCAATACGCTCAATGCTGAGACTCACTACCACTACCAAGACTCGATTTGAACAGCGTATGATGATTTGAGGCGAGGATGCAGACTCATGAAGATCTTGAAAGCCTAGGTAGCTTTATTTACATAACACACATAGTGAATACAAGGGATCTAAAACTAGGAAATGCAGCCGCAGTTCTTATACTCTCTCATACCCTTGTGTCACAACAATGGTACTTTCCATAGCGCCTCCCCCCCCCCCCCCCCCCCCATTACTGTTACCTACACCGAGCTGTTCCGCCGGAAACATAATTATCCAACCTAGGCTTTCACGAGTGATTGAGTTAATCAGTCACATACACTTCCCGACAGAACCCATAACCAAGGTTAAGAAGAAGAAATATACGTTTGAGCAGGGACTTAGTGAGATCATCAAAGCAGGTAAGTTGAGAACTCGATGGCAGGGTCGATTGATTCTTTGAACTCTCCTGAAAACCAACGCGACGGCTCTCACTTTATTCAAAATCGCCTATTTAGACTCACCTCGCCTCGAGAGCACCAGCGATTAGAATTGTGCCTATCTAACCTTAGGTAAAGTAGGTCTTCCGCCATCAGGGCTGTCAAAATGCGGCCAAGCGAGAATTAAGTGTGGGTTGAGCGGCAGCCACAGTTCGCCAATCTGGGCGTGGCCACAGAATCGTGTCTTGCATGTAGGTGCGCAGCGGCGGTGATTCGCCCTTGCAGATGTTTCAATACACTATCGCACTATGCTTCACATTTCTTTTGCCGAGTTGAGTTACACCTGCTCTAGTATCCCTAGGTTAGCTACTTACTTACTGACAGTTACCTGATCTCCGACGATTTCCGGCACTTCACTGCCTATCATGTCTTTTGCTTCTTATGGGTTATCATGTAACTATATGGAAGCGCTAGTCAGATTTTGATAGACTGGGAGACTTTCTCGGTCATTAATCTCTATTGACAAAGCTTCTTGGTTACCTAAATATCTCTTATACTCAAATCTGTTGCACTTGAAGACCAAAAATATAGGGCATGTTTGGGTTCTGAGAATAGATATTTAACCTTTGTTTGGCCAAAACTTGAAAACATCCACCTAATACCTATTTGCAAATGTGCACGCAGATCCGATTTATGGTGGGGAGTACACACATCAAGATATAATATTCTCAGGTAAGTAGATCTTGTCGCTTTTGTCTTAGCTGTGCTGCTGTTTCTTGACACAAGCGATATGAACCTCAAATTGGGGGCCTCTGAGTGGACAGATAAATCTTGGGGTATGACGTCAGAGGGTTGGCCTTGCATGGGAGAGAAAGCGCGTTTTGCGCTTTGTGGAATACTATCTTTCCAGAGCTGATACTTACACTTGGGTAGGTATCTGAGGGAGAGAGAAAACCTTTAAACCATCCAATCGAATTTCTACATACCATCCAAAGATAACACGTAAGATGCGATATGCTCACAGGTTGCGTTGTCAACGCACTTTTCTAGCCTCAATCTTGTACTATACATGTATACAGTATGGAAACCTCTCAGCGACTCGCGCTTCTTTTATTTGCATGCACACACAGTGTCGGAAAATCATCAAAACTCTTCATGAAACACGACATAACCGTGGCGCAAATAGGGGACGCTCCCGTCTCCGCAAGTCAGCGACCCCCACGCTGCGCGCAGCTGAGCTTGAGCTGGCTGTTTTGTAGGGCGAAGATGGGGCGGCTTACTTCTACATCTACACTACAGGTGTACAATCCCCAGCTAATAGTGCATCTTACAAAATATAGGTCATCATACATATCATCGACCAGGCACACTGATGGTTTTCCATCAGCAACAGCGTTGGACTTCGCTTTATGTGAAAACGTTTCGTTGGTAAAGAAAGATACAGAAGACTACCTAGGTGCTTAGCTTAAGGGGAAAACCTTTATCTAGTAGCATGTGAGTGCCCCGCACAACCCTTGGAAGAAATTCTTCCGCCCAAGCTACTTGGCACCGGTACTGACATATGTGGCGTTCTGTACCTGCATCTCGACCTGAATTAGTTAAAGGTAGACTAGTCCGGCATCTTTTTAGACTGTGAGGTAGTATTTAGCGTGGGGTATGTCCGGTATGTATGTACTGTAAGTAGTTCCAGGCAGGTAGCAATAAGTAACCTAACCGAGGCAACTGGAACGTTGTAGCAAAACTTGATAAGAGATCGGCACAAAGACGGACGACAGTACTCAATTGATAAGATTTGTAGGTAGACAGTATACTAAGCCGGTTTTCAAACCTTTTGTTGATTACCGGTGCAATCTATCTTGGATTTTTTCTATGTATGATATGTATCAGGGATGTTAGGATGGGACCGATCAGGATCGTACAGTTTCAGATTACAGTACAGTATGTACAACAAAGATCTTGTGTTGCTATAAAAAATTAAATACAGACCGCCCAGTGCATACTGTACAACAATTCCAGCTGTTCTTGAGCACATTGATAAAGGGGATACTAGTCATATCGGATCTTGATTGCAGTCCAAATCTGTACGTTGCACGTATTAATAGGGCTCCGATGGTGTACATTGCTTATGACATCATGCATGTATGAGCGTTGCAACTCGAAGTGCTGAATAGAAAATACACCTTTCTACAATGAGAGCTTCCTACAAGAAGACAATACTATCTATGTAGGTAGGTATATGAGGGTGTAAATCCAGGCACGTCTACGGGTACCGATGCAGATACGCCAACGTGCGAGAAACATGCCGTATACTGTAATGGTATTCCTTTGTACTACTAGTGGTTAAAGTTTTCAACCGGGCCCCGCCGAAAGTCGTTTAAAGTTACCTACCAACCAGGTACCTACTGGCCCCGTGCTGCACGGTGCCGACCCGTTGTGTAGCCTTTGTACTACCGGTGGGCCCCCGTGTGGGACCTAGAGTCAAGCACCGCGTCATTTGCCCTGGGAGGGTGCTTCCTAGCAGCGTCCAAGGGATTATCTATCTCATCTAGAAAACAGACTACAGCGCCGCTATCAATATTTGAACTTTGCCTCCTTACCTACAACATACACTTACTCACAAAGCAGTTACCGGTCTTGCGGTTTCTCTAGGTACTGGCACGTATCGCAAATAATACTTGTCTATCAGATACGAAATTTTCTGATGACATAGTTTCTTTGTTGATACATGTTCAATAATCCGGTATTCGCTCGAGGTATCGGCTGAAGGGAGGAAATATCGACGGACGTTTTAACTTTCCTCACATCGGGTGCTGAGCTGCGCCTACTCATCTTCTCAAGCTTGCGCACACCCACCAGTACCTGATCCAAGAATAAATTTGAGATAAGCTCCCCTTGGGTCTCAGACTCTTTGCGACAACCGATCCCACCTCGGCTGGCGTCTCTCGAAACCCGGATAGTTCCCGGACGATCCCTAGAGCAACCCCGGATATCGCAATGCTTCTTTACTAGCGTCACATACTCTAATTACATAAGCCGAAACCAGAAATATATCACAGTTTATACCTACCTAGCTATCCATCTGTGTCATTGGCAGACCTTACGACTCAAATTAGGATGGCCAATAACCGAATGCATCATGACCTTGACGAAAAAAGCTCACCGACCTTGACACAGGCCCCTACCGTCTCGGACCACGGCGAGGCTGAGCGGGCTTACAACGAGAAGGCCGGCCATATCCAGGTTCCCCAAGAAGGAGACCGCCTGATCCCTGATATTCACTATCTGTCGCCTACCGATTCGCGAGGTCAAGCGACAAGACTAACTGACGACTTGACCTTACTCCAGGCTGAGCGTGCCGTGAGCCATGAGGAATGCGAAGTCCAGCGCTCTCGATCCAGGGCACGAACTAATGAAACAGATAATCAGGATGTCTTTAATCAGCCCGCCCAGGTCCCGACTATCGGCCGAAACCTTGAGTCTCCAACCAGGCTGATGAAAGCTCTTGACATCGTTCGAAAATTGCCACGCGTGGTCAGGTACTTCTTCTACAGTTTGCCTGTCACTGCCGTCCTGTTGATTCCTATTTTTCTGGGAATCTTCGTGGATGCTAATAAACAGGCTGTTATTGGAGGAGCTGGGGGCGTTCAGCTCCTGTGGTTTGGAATCTGGCTTGAGGTTGTCTGGCTCTCTCTCTGGGCTGCCAGAATTGTCACCTCGGCGATGCCATACGTCCTTGGCCTGGTTGCTAAGATCACCGGTCGAGGAAACTTTTCCAAGTGGAGGGATATCGGGCGCCAACTCGAACTACCCCTTGCGCTATTTCTTTGGATGCTAGCACTTATCATATCCTTTCTCCCGATTGTGAACAGCCACAAAGTTCCAGCGCGAGTTCCAGACGAGGCCGACACCGCGTACCCTTATATAAGATGGATTGATGTTGTTAACAAGATCATCATTGCGTTTTTTGTGCTGGCCGTCCTGAACTTCATAGAAAAGATTGTGATTCAATGGATAGCTGCTTCATTCCACATGCGGACCTACTCGAATCGCATCGAAGTGAACAAGCAAAGCATTGCGTAAGTAAGCCCGACACACAACGGCGTTCTTACTCTTATTCTAACGGAAAAATAGATACCTTGTGCATCTTTACGAGCATTCAAAGGATAGACTGGTGTCGGAAGAGGCAGTTATGGGAGCTCGTTTGAGTTCGGGAGTCAGAACTCCATTGGGTCTCATCGCCAATAATGCGCGAGGTGTTGCCACTAAGCTAGGTGATATCACCAACCGCGTAGCAGGCGACTTCACTGGCCGTCAAGTCAAGCTCAGTAATCACCCGCGCAAAGTAGTCTCCGAGTTACTGCGCAATTCGGCATCAGCTCAAGTCCTGGCCCGTCGCCTATTTCAGACCTATGCACAGAATGGTAGTGACGTCCTTCTGCCTGCTGATCTGAATCCGGCCTTCCCAACTCCTGAAGATGCAGAAGCTGCCTTCTTGGTGTTTGATCGCGACCTCAACGGCGATGTCTCTCAGGAAGAGCTCGAAGCGTTTGTGGATGAAGTTCATCGGGAGAAAAAGGCAATCGCGGCATCGGTCAAAGACTTAGACTCAGTCATCACGAAGTTGGACCGAGTTTTTTTTGTTATCATCTTCCTCATTTCGGTCATCGTTTTTATATCCATTATTTCAGCGTCCACAGCAGCTGCCCTGGCTTCGGCCGGCACCGCCGTTCTTGGGCTGGCATGGGTTTTACAGGCCACAGCCCAAGAATTCCTTCAGTCGATCATATTTGTTTTTGTGAAGCATCCCTTCGACGTTGGTGATCGCGTCACCGTCTACGGCAATACCGGTTCTACACTCCAGGGCGACGACTATTACGTTACCGAAATCTCGCTACTATACACCGAGTTCAAGAAGATGCAAGGCCACATTGTCCAGGCTCCCAACTCCGTGCTGAATACTCTCTTCATCCTGAATCATCGTCGCAGCGGTGCATTAGCCGATGTCTTCACGCTCAATATCAAGTACGGAACGCCATCATCGGTGATCAGCGAGCTTGAGGCCCGCATGACGGAATATGTGGCGGCCAATAAGCGCGATTACAATAACAAGATTATAACAGAATTGGTCAGCTTTGAAGAGGCCTGTAGCATGACAGTCAACTTTATTTGTTTCCATAAGACGAGCTTCCAAAATGAGCTGTTACGTTTGACGCGCCATAACAAGTTCGCCATTGAGTTGATGAATCAGATGGTAGCATTAGGCATTGAGCAACCCCGGAAGCAATTCCAGGTCTCTGGTCCTGAATTTCCCATCTATCAGACCAATATCTCTCCTCCGTCATATCAAAGCCAAAGCCAGCAGCAATCGGTCGACCCTGCCATGCTCAGTGCAACCCGAAGACGAGCGAATTCTCGGAGCAACACGACCGAGGTCAACGACATCTTCCAAGACGTGTTCGTTAGCCGTAAGACAGCTAGCAACAACATACCGACTACTCAGCTTCCACCTCGCATCGATGAGGAGCCCGCTTCTTGCTCGGCTACCGGCGCTCGGCCTAGTATGAACGACCTTGAACGACCCCTTAGTAACGGAAGCGGCAGGGGCAGCAACAAGGGGCTGTTCAGTCGGTCCATGGGTACGCTTCGGAGGAAGAGCGCTAACCGGAGCGAACGTTCAGCTGATCGGGCTAGCCAAGATAGAGACATGGTTTAGTTTTTAATTGTATTAGGCGAAAACAGTGGTACCAGAAGCGAAAAGAGCGAAGAGGAAGAGGAAAGACGAACAAATATGGAACCCAATACATTGTTTGCATCGAGCTAGGCCTTTTGAAGTAATATGGCTTTGCTTGTTGCTTGCGAGTAATGATTGATGAATAAGCCGGTAGAGCTAGAGTACGTGTAGACGCTTAAAAAAGGGGAGGCGAATGCGTAATGATGAACCACATAGACAGCAGCGAATGAAACTCATAGTTAACAGTTTTCGAATATCGAGTCCCAAGGTGAGCAAGATGAGGCACCTGAGATAGAAAGGAGCACTTTAGAAAATGTGTAAATGCTTGGCACCAACCCAATCATACATCATTTTGATTCGTGAGATTCTATACTGATTCCACCTTTGACGCCTCTTACATGTTGTATCCCATACGGCGACTCGCGCAACCGATTCATCGCAATCGCTGCATCAAATGAACGCGCTTCTATCTTGCCAGGTGTATCTTCATAGGGGTGAACTCACAGGCAGCATTCTGGGCATGAGATAAGATCTCGTCGGACAGCGTATGTTGCCGTCGTGGATGTGCTGATTCTCTTTATTCAGGGTAACTTGCGTCCCCTTGCGATCAAAAAAGGTACTTGGGTACATCGCGTCGGACCAGGAGAGGTCGTGGTGGGGGTGATACAAGTTAGCGCAATCAATTAGCGTCTTTCTCCAAAAAGTTCCAAAACTCCAAATTTGATTTATTTATTAGGTGTATCGAGGCGGCGCATAATCACGACCTCAACTGCAACTGCGGGAGCTGCCCAGGTGTATTAAATTGGTCGTAAGTGGCTTTTAAACCTGCTGCGATCATGAAACCCGCCAAATGTATCGCACCATAGGAAAGCTGGTCAGGCCTGGCCTGAAGCTTTCTGCCACTCCGATATCGACCGCGAGACCCTGCGTTCTGCCCATTGCCCTGCATAGATTCTATGCGACCGCGCAGCTCGACCTGCCCGCCCTAGATCGACGGTGGCGGCAAAGATGGAACGAGAACAAGGCTCTCAAGCAGAACAGGCTCGAAGCCAAGTCCCCACCCCAAACCTCTTCCCAGTTCGAACCCGATTCGACGACGAGCACGAACCCGAGCCAGAACCCTTCCGATCACATGTATATCCTCTCCATGTTCCCGTATCCCTCGGGCTACCTTCATTTGGGACATCTCCGCGTCTATACAATTGCCGACGTTGTTGCCCGATACCACAAGCTGAAAGGCCGGAATGTGCTATTACCCATGGGGTGGGATGCTTTTGGCCTGCCCGCCGAGAATGCCGCCATCGAACGAGGCGTCAACCCTGCTGTCTGGACCCGTAACAATATCGCCCATATGAAGGACCAGCTGGGGCTCATGAATGCAACTTTCGATTGGTCTAGGGTGGGTTGTGGTGTTCTGTGGACTTCCTGCTATGGTTGAGTTGGCTGACTGTCATGTGCTCTGCAGGAGTTCGCAACTTGTGATCCCGAGTTCTATAAACATACCCAAAGGCTGTTTCTCCTCCTCCATCAGAATGGGCTCGTGACGCGGCAACGCGCCGTCGTCAACTGGGACCCCGTTGATAAAACTGTTCTTGCAAACGAGCAGGTAGACTCGGAAGGTCGATCTTGGAGGTCGGGCGCTATAGTAGAACAGCGTCCGCTGGAGCAATGGTTCCTGCGCATTACCGAGTTCAAAGAAGCCCTCCTTCGCGATCTCGACGGGCTTGCGAAGGATGACTGCTGGCCAGAGCGTGTGCTAACCATGCAGAAGAATTGGCTGGGACGAACTACAGGCGCGCGTTATCGTTTCCCGCTCAGTATTGTGGGAGAATCTCAGCTGCAAGGTGTCGAGTTAGATGGCCTTGAGATCTACACCACCCGACCCGAGACTATCTTTGGGGCCCAGTTCCTTGCTGTTTCACCCGACAGTAGACTTGTGAAGCAGCTTGCGAGCTCTGACTCCAGTATACGTGAATACTTGGAGGGTCTGGATGGCAGCGAGGAGAAAAGGATGCGGGGTTATAAGATACCATATATCCAGGCGCAGAACCCCATCAGTCGCATGGGGGTGGAGTCATCATACCAGCTAAGTCCTTTACCTGTGTATATCGCTCCTTACGTGCGAGCCGACTACGAAACCGGAGCCGTCATGGGAGTTCCGGCACATGATCTGAGAGACTTCACTTTCTGGAAACAAAACTCGTCCGGAATAGTTAAGTATGCTGTCACGCCAGATCCGACTGGGGCCGTTCCTACGTTGGACGGACCTTATCTTGAGTCGGGATATATGACTCAGCTTGCTGGTAATTACTATCAACGTACATCAGACGAAATTGTGGAACCTCTCGTTGAGCGGATTCAGAAGAAGACACAACTAGCTGAGCTTCGTACTAAGTGGAAGCTCCGAGATTGGCTCATCAGCAGACAGAGATACTGGGGCACGCCGATCCCGATCATACACTGCGATAGTTGTGGGCCTCAGCCGGTCCCTGACGATCAGCTTCCTGTCGAGCTGCCGCAAGTCGATCATCACTGGGCCGGCGGTAAAGCAGGGAACCCGCTTGAATCCGCGACTGAATGGGTGAACACTGCTTGCCCGAAATGTCAAGGTCCAGCTAAGAGAGATACCGATACGATGGATACCTTCGTCGACTCGAGCTGGTATTACATGAGGTTTGCTGATCCGCACAACAAAGATGTCCCGATCTCCGAGCTTGCAGCACAGACTCGTTTACCCGTTGATGTGTATATCGGAGGTGTCGAGCACGCTATTCTCCATCTTTTATACGCGCGATTTTTCTATAAGGCCGTTATGAGTAACATGTTTCCTGAGCAAGGAAAAACCTCGACTGAAAGTGCAGTGGATGCCCGACTCCAGGCATCATATGAGCCATTTAGACGACTTATTACACAGGGCATGGTACATGGCAAGACCTACATTGATCCTGACAACGGCCGTTTCCTCAAGTCAGACGAAGTCGATCTGTCCGATCCATTAGAGCCGAAGATTAAGGCCTCAGGAAAGCGACCCAGCATCTCATACGAGAAGATGTCTAAGTCAAAACACAATGGTGTGGACCCGACAAAATTTATTTCTCAGTATGGAGCTGACGCGACGCGCGCCCATATACTCTTCCAAGCACCGGTGGCAGAAGTCTTGAATTGGGACGATGATAAGATTTCGGGCATTACTCGGTGGCTGCGCCGAGTTTATGATCATGTTCACACACTCGTGGCTGTTTCAGAAGGCTCTGGCGAGCGCTCAATGTCGTTTGATGGACAGGAGTTTTTCACTAAGACGAATGACCAGTTGGACGGGATGGCTAAAGAAGAAACGAAGCAGTGGGAGGATAACATGAGCGTATGGCGTGCTGTGCAGGAATCCATTCCAAGCGTCACAGCAGCCTATGGTAAGATCTATTCGCTCAACACAGCGGTATCGACGTTAATGAGTCTGACAAATGTCATACTCGATAAGCCCTGCGTTTCTCAGAGTGTTAGGATAGCAGCGACGACGGAACTGGTTCGATTAATGGCACCCATTGCCCCAGCATTCGCAGAAGAGTGCTGGAGCCTGTTGTACCCGAAGGGCGGAATGCTCTTCGAAGAGACCGCCCCGGCGCGGTGGCCGTCGACCGATGGGTCGCTACCACTGTTGCAAGTCAACCGTGCCAAATGCACCGTGTCTGTTAACGGAAAGCGGCGGTGTGTGGTCGACATGCCGCTGAAACCGGCCAATATCGAAGATAGTGGTGCGGCCCTCGAGGCTTGGATTACGGATCAGATTCTTAAGACGACTGAGGCTCAAGAGAAGCTGAATACGCCAGAGAACGATATTCGTAAGGCTACGAAAGTCTTTGTGGTGAAGGGGGGCAAGGGTGTCAATTATTTGGTACCTAAGGCCTCTAAGAGCTAGAACCATGTTGGAGGTCACTCAGATCTATGTTGCGACTTAAGGTGATGTAACAATACCGAACCTGATTGGTATTCGGTGCACCACTGTCTCGTCTACGTCGGAGCAGACTGGTTGTAGTTATACCTGTATATGTACTGCCTATGTAAACGAGAATCTACCCAGCTATATAGACTACCTGATTTATGAACATCTGTAAAATATAATTGAAATAGAGTTTATTGCATGATGCACTTGTCGACAAGTCTATATCCTCGCATACCTAACATTGGTGCGGATATGTACCGAAATGTCAGACGAAATTAAATATGTAGGCTTATTAGATAACCCCGTCTTTGATTCTTCAGGGGTTCGGCCCACTTTCAGCGTCAAAATTAGCGTGCATAGATGTGCTGTAGCTTGCAACTCAGAAGGGCCCAGCAACGTCCGTGCAGCGAACTAATAAACCTATTTCAACGACGCAAACTCATCATCTACTTGAGATATGCCCATCTACCATCCAACTACTCGCAGAAAAAGACCAGTACTAGTTAAACTTGTATGAAATCGAAGCAACTTACCTTCAGGCACATAAATTGCCTTACCCAACCCCTCGTAGCAGGTCGGTTCTAACGAACGAATGAGTGGATTGCTTGAATGAATGAATGCCGCGTCTGCAGCCCTCGCTCTTCCGGCGCGCCGGTGATATATCCCCTTATCTGGCTACGCTGCTATCAACATGTAGGACCCTTGAGTCAGCGCGAAATGAGCTGCGATGGATACAGGAGCATGTGAGAGAATCATTATCGTCGGAGTCACAGTCCCCTCATTCTCGACCTCAGCAGCTTGTGGCACAAGATGATGCGCCATCTAGTGTACTGCTTAGATCTATACCGAGAAAAAGGGCAAGAGAGCCAAAGCGGGGACACAAAACTCGCGTCACGAAAATAAAAGACGCGAGCACTCTACCAGGACTGGTCCGTGTTACCATGGGGAAAGAGGGGTACGATGACGACTATGAGAACAAAGTCGCTTGTCTCGTGGCTCGTCGTGGCGCGGGGGAACCCCTACAGTACGTCCTTGGTTCTCAGCCCTTTGGAGACCTGGATATCCTCTGTGAAAAGGGCGTATTAATACCTCGTCCAGAGACGGAGGCTTGGGTTTCGTTCTTGGCGGATATGATCTTTTCCTCAACAACTCCCTTTTCTCGTGTTCGGTACACCCCTGTACAAGAAAAAGACGGAGGAGGAGGAAAGGAGAAACAAGGTGCAGGAGCTAAAAGCGAATGGAGGCAGGAGAAACGGAAAGAAAAAGGGGAAGGGCTGCGTATCCTGGATCTTTGCTCGGGCACAGGGTGTATCTCTCTGTCGCTATATGCGCGCGGATTAGCTTTTGCTAGGGCCCAGAGTAGGACTTATGGGCGTCGGCACGGCGGTTCTGAGGGGGAGAGGAAGAGAGAGGTGCAATGCAAACCTCGTGTTTTCGGCTTCGACGTTGAACCGCGCGCTGTACGTTTGGCGAGCAAGAATGTCTTGCATAACGCACACATTTTACATGCAAGAGGAGACGGTGATGAGAAAGGCTCTGTTCCTGGCCACGTCATCGAAGAGTTAAAACAAGACATTACGTATCAGCGCGCTGATATTTTTAGCGATGACTGGATGAGCTATTTATATTTAGACGCAGATGCGGATGCGGACGCGAGCATGGACGGGGAAAAGGCAACGTATTCGTTATCGCCTTCATCGCCAGTCGGTATCACGGACGATGCCAGACCAGGATCGAAGTCCGCGAGGACGATGACATCGATATCAAGATTATCAAATTCTACAGACTCGATACTAGTAGCAACACAGGGGCAGATACCGGATGAAAAGGAGCAATTACGCGGAGACACCAAGGCTAGCAAGAGCAAGGGATATACAAGTGAAAACAAGATCGAACGTGGAAACGGCAACAGCAACGGACAAGCAAACAAAATTTTGCCGAGAATCGACATCCTAGTCTCGAACCCACCGTATATATCCCAGCGCGGTTTCGAAGTAGATACGGGGCGGAGCGTGCGCAATTTTGAGCCAAAACTTGCCCTCGTGCCTTCTCCGTTTAGCTTTGTTCATGCCTCCAGTTCTGCTTCTATTTCCAAGTCTGCGTGCACGATTTCGTGCGCGCCTACATCTGAGTTTGAATTACGGTCTGAGTTTGAAGCGGTCCTCCCCTCAGACATCTTCTACAATCGTCTCCTGTCCATAACCTCTATCCTTCATCCACGCATTGCTGTCTTCGAAGTAGGAGATATAGCTCAGGCCATACGTATTGTCGAGATGGCTCTCGCTGCTGCTGCTCCTCCCTACCCGCCCATTACACCGCCTGCCACTCCTTCCTCTACTCCTCACCATAACACCAGCAACTGCCCCCCTTGGACCCCTCCCACATCACCTCTCGTTCCTCCCCCTAATGTTAACAACAACAACAACCTTTCCCGCGCAACCGTTCCTGAGCCCCCCTCTCCACCCCCCCTCTCCCCCCACGACACTCACCACAACGATCTCGACACCAATGATAAATATATTTATACTCTCGACGATAACTACGATGCCCTATCCCCGTCCCGCCCTCCTCCGCCGATTGCGTCCCAACGCTGGGACGTAATCGAGATATGGCGCGACTGGCCAGACATTCGACCTAACGCAAACCACGACGCCAAAAACAACGCTACCGCCAACGATACCGACAACGAAAAAGTGACGAGACAAGATGGACACGTAGACAGTCTTCTCATACAAGGCAGGACGATACCTGTACGCGGGAGCGGCCACGGCCGAGTGGTGTTTCTGGTCGCCGAGGACAAGGATAGTAGGAAATGGATGAAGAGCATGGACGTTAGGAATATGGGGTTTAGGCGGGCTGTTTACGGGTAAAGAAGGGAAGGTAGACGAAAAAGAGGTAGAAAGAGAGATGTACATAGAAAAGAATGAGCAAAAAGAAGCAAATATAACAGGAAATAAATAGAAAGAAGTAAATAGAAAGAATAACTATATAAAACAGTGAATAGAAAGAAGTAATATAAAAAGAAAATAAACAAAAAAACAAAGTAGATGGAGAAGAGAAGATAGAATGATGTATATAGGAATAATTAGATACAAAAAGGAGGAAGAAAGAGATGGATGGGATAGGAGGATAGGATGGGATAGGAGGATAGGATGGGATAGGAGGATAGGATGGGATAGGAGGATAGGATGGGATAGGAGGATAGGATGGGATAGGAGGATGCGAGAAGATGTGGGAGGGGGTTAGCATAGGGGTATGG
>Ga0247782_1000334_pt1 | contig 41800 bp, 29 predicted proteins | sample UWRJL019104C5_FD_179928 | JGI IMG/M metagenome (GOLD analysis project Ga0247782, IMG submission 179928) | Plant litter microbial communities from Arlington Agricultural Research Station in Wisconsin, United States - UWRJ-L019-104C-5 | ecosystem: Environmental > Terrestrial > Plant litter >...
GTCTGCGTGGGGGGGGGGGGGGGGGGGGGGGGGGGGGGCATTTTTATGGGACTACAACCTATAGCGAGCTCCTGACTCCAGACGTATCGCTTGGTAGTCAGACCTGACGCTCGGCCCAGCTCTGGACCATGCCCTGGGGCGTGGCATCGTAGTGCTTAAGAGTAACCTTGCCTGTTTCTTCGTCTAGGAATGTGTTCGCCTGGACGAATACTTTCCGGGGCTGTTTGTTCGCAAGGACTTCGTCGCGGACCTTCCTGCCCCAGAACTCAGGATCAACCTCCGTCATGTCGCCAAAGAATTTCGTTCCAGCGTCGACATCAGCTGTAGACTTGTAGATGTGCAGCTTCTGCAGGTACTCGCCAACAGCCTTGCGGCCTACTGTGGGTATCTTAGACCGGTCGAGCTTGATGACAGCGCCCTTGAAGTCGTCACCTTGATACTCGAGTTTGCAGAAATCATCGCCCGCCTGCAGGAAGCACTGTAGGATGCTGAACCGTGCCTGAGAATGGGGCTGGCCCCATTTTCGGCTCTTAGGATCCCACATCTCGAGGGCGACCAGCCCTGCGCGTGCCATGCCAAGGTAAGAAGCGTAGAGCACATCACCCGCCTCACCGTCGATGTCAAAGGACCCGTCGCCGAAGCCAAAGATCTTGAGGACGGGGAACTCGCAGCTTAGGAACATAGCAACGAGTTCAGCACGACATTCTAGACAACACAAAGTCAGTACTTCTCTCCGGACTGAGGTTATAGAGCAAAGACAGGGGTGAAAAAGGGGCAGAAGTGACTCTTGAAACACTTACCCTCGTATGCACCGGCTAAACTGCCAAAGACGGATCCCCATGTTTGGCCTGGTTTATACCATGTAGTTACAGGTTTATTAGTTAGAGGCGAAACTGGCGGGTTCTCTTTATCGAAGTTGAAGACTCCGGGAGAGGTTTCCTGGAGCAACTTTCCGCACCCATGGCCTGTGAGCTCGTGGAGCCCGACCTGGACTTCGAAAGCGCCATCCCGGTACTTTTGGTACACCTCGAGGTCCTCTTCCGCAATGAAAGGTATCTTCTCATTCGGGGCCTTCGCACTCAGCACGTTTCCAAGAGACACGTTCTTGAAACCCTCTGTCTGCCGAATATCATCGTAGTTAGGAATATTAATTCCGGCCGGAATGCCCGAACCAGCAAAGGTAAGGACTTCTAACGATGTGAAATCCGGAGACAAAAAGTTATCCTTTTCGAAATCTTTACTCCATGGGAGAAGAGGGATCAAGGATGGGGCAGCATCAACGAGGGCCCCAAATGCCCGTGTGCGTTCGAGATTTACGACGGCAGCAAATCCTTCCCATTCACCCCTAATCCCGGCAGGGTCTCTGTAGGTCTCTATGAATCCGATATTCGATTCTACCATAGGTCCCTTGTCTCGGATCCAAAACCTTTGGCTATCCTTGAAGGCTAGTAGTGAGCCGTCAGTGAAGGACTGGGTATATGCGCTGTACATTTTCTGCTGATTCTCGTTGTCTCCATTTTCTGCTGCCCTCTTCGTATTGGCCGCTACAGCAGCCATCTCTTTGGAATAGTCTCCGTATACCAACTTGATTGTCTTTCCAGCCAAGACGCCATCCTCAACCCTAAATTGAGTCTCTTTACCAATATCGCCACCTTCGCTGGGGACGGTGGTGTTGGCCGAGGCAATCAAGATCTCAAACGCGTCGCCGGGCGTCTTGACTAGGCGCGTGTTCTCCGGGAGTAACCCCTTCTTCTCCATCCATGCGGAGACTGCCTCGATTTCGGCCTGAGTGATATCAGGCGAATTAGGATAGTAAGTGGTCATATGGCCCTCGTCAGGATAGCCGAGGTGCAACAAGGCAGGCTTGTCGGCGGAGAATATAGCACCAGCGGTAGCCTGATAAAACTTTTGTGCCTCTGGGGAGGTCGCCGCCAGGGCGCCGAAGGCAGATTCCGGGCATCTCGGAATGAATTTTGCATCCCCGAAGCTCTTGTAATTGCCATTGTTTCCGAGAAACTGGGCGGCGTAGTTGAAAAAGTGGTCCAAGTCCTCATCCGAAATAGTGGCCTTGGATTGAAGGGCCTTCCAGTCACCACCACATGATTTATGAAGGGCAAGAATGAAGTCGAACTAACAACCAATGGTCAATACTATTTGTGGCCTCTTTTTTCAGATTTAGAAATTCGAGAGGAATGTTATTCTCACTATGGGCTCTGATTCGGGTGAAATCTGTCTCAACACCACCCTGGTGCCCTCAAAGGAAGCCCTGCATTCGGCCAGTGTCAGCCCGGTGCCAGCAATAGTGGTCAAATACCTAGCGGCTGACGATGTGACCTGAGTCCGGAACGAAGGGCCGAATTACCTGCCGATGAAGTGGGCATAGCGTTTCTGCTTGTCGTTCAAGGCATCAAAGTGCTTTTTGATCTCTAGTCTCACGACGCTGGGGGGTGCGTCAGCAAGATAGTGTTTCAAATCCTGGGCATCCATCGTCGTTGTGTGGTGAAATCGAGCAGGACTCGCTAGCAGTGAGTAAGGCAGTTGGTATAGTGATTTGACTGGTTGAACTGGTTTGAGTGGTTTGGGAAAAGATAGTTGTCGGGTAAGCGAAGCGAAAGGTCGAGATTTGGAGCCTCTGAGTATCGAAACTGTACCCCGAGACAAACAAAAGAGGGGAGCCATTAGGCAGAGGCCAAACAGCAACCTTAACTGCACATGTGGGTAGAAGCGGTAGTACCTCTGGTATGGCTGAGGTATGCCTCCGACGCGGCGAAGATGCAGCCTCTATTGGTCAGAAGATTTTTAGGTAACGCTGGTGGAATGCGGAAGTTTAAAGGGATCTGTCAGTGTTTTTCTCCGTGTCCCCTCCGTGCCTGTAGCGGGCCCTGCAGCTCCCACCAGCTCCTGCCAGGGAGGAACTCGCACCAGAAATTGGTAGCGTACCAGGTGCATGGTGCGGGACAGATTGACCAGTCACAGGCTCTGGTTCTCGCCCCACGATTTTCGGTGCTTACCTCCTTCTTACCTTGATTTACCATGTCCGACCGTGCAGCGCGCTGTCCAGCGCAGAGGACAAAATGGTTGCGGGTTTGCAGGTGCCCAGATAGCTCTGTGCGCGGTCATGCACTTCCAACCCGCCAAATAACCAGCCGAGAGTCAGAATAGTATATATTACACGAATTATTGCATTTGAGTGTCGTCCCTTGCTCTATACCGGGTACGTTTTATTTTCGAACCAGCTTCTAGTTCTTCTAGAAAGAAAAACGGGCCTGTGGTCACGAGCATCACTTCTCCCACCAGTCCATCACTATCTCACCCGGCCCAACACCATCCATCACGATTTGTGTCTGCGTTCGTGCGTCATAGAAGGGTGACGTTACCCCGAAGCAAGAAATACTCAAAAAGCCCGTCCCGGTATCCCAATCTCTTGGCTCTTCTTCGGGGCCGCCTATAGGCTATCGATGCCGTAGACGTGCATCCCGCGTTGCTATCATCTGTCAGTACGTGACTCAATAGGACTCTTCGAAGGACGTGTGTCAGATAACCTGGCCTTGATCATCGAGACAGCTTAGTCCCAAGCATGATGCAGGGCCGATGCGCCCCGAGATAGCGGCGCAGCATGCGCACCATCATCATATCCTTTTGCCGGTATGCCGCTAGCAACCCACGCTACCGGCCGTGAAAACAAGGGGGAAACAAGAGAGAATTTGCTGTGAACTGATAACAGCCGAAGCTATAGCCAGTGTTGACGGCCACGTAGCACCATAACTGACCGTCGATGCGAAGATCACATGAGCTCGCAATCGGCAGTGCCTGCAGGTAAGGCTTGATGTTCGTAGCACCCAAGGTCGCCAATCGATCCACATGAACCTTGACACTGGTACCCACGCACGACGTCCTCCACGTTTTGGTTGGCTTATTAGAAGCGATTGCAAGCACTCGGGGCGGGGGTTAAACCATGGATCTGGAGCGGTAAACTACGAACCAATTATCTTCGAGGTTCACGTCCATATCTTCATTCCATATCCGTCCGGCCTGATGGCGTATGCTTTGGGCTCTAAGCGTTTCACAAGCAACCATCGTCATATGCTAGCCTCGCGATACCTCGGAGACGACGATTCACGCTCATAAGACGTGCCTGAGCCGGGAGAAGGGGAGGGAGGTCCACCAGCTCCAGGGCATTCTTAGAGGACGCAGGTGTGCACAAGACCATCTTGCATTTCGCATTTATGCCCAATGAACTTCAGGCGACGTTAAAAAAAACTCTTGTTCGAGCTTTGTCGTTATAGCGCTCGGACGGCTTTAGAAACGGCAGTTTTCAAGCTGCAATGCAACCAGAGTAAACCGGACCGATACGAACTCTTACTCGGCTCTTCTTAGACAGGTCGTATATATTCGCTCACCTTGCTGGAAAGTGTCGGGGCTCGTCTCTAGAAGGGTGCAAATCCTGGTCTCTACATGATTAGTATCCTATCGCCACACAAACAGCGGCGGAGTACGCTCGTGACTGGAGCTTAAGTGTCAGGAATGGCACGGCGAAGATCTCTCACAGAGTGCCCGATCTCTACGCATCCGTACATTTTAACGTGGTGTCGTCGGGAAGGCCATAGAATGAAAAAGTAAGCACGGTAGCGAGAATCATTCCCGACGAAGGCCGTACGATCAGAAATGGAGCCACATAGACGGATACTACTTGCAACTAGCTATGACCTAACCACGTGTCCTCCACATTTCATACATACCGTAGCTTGCAAGAGCTAACGCAGCCACGATGTCGGACGCTACATGAAACCCTAAGCTCCCCTTCCGTAGCGGTCTACCTATGTATGCAAGTACCTACGAGACTAGACCCCCACGTTAACTAGTTCTATGCTTCGTTGGGTACATTCTTTTAGCCATGTCCATCACCGTTGTAAAGACGGTTGAACGTGCTGCTGTCCCCCACGTTTGCCGATGTCCCCACTGTGTAATAAGGTAGATAGGTACAAGAATAAAAAATATTTTTCCAACTGCATGGGAGATCTCCCCCACCTCCTTTTCCTTTCATGCCTATTCTATTTCGCTAGGAGACCCTGTGGATTACTGAAGGAGGTCGTCAGTTTTCTTTTCAGATGTGTACACAGCAGTTCATGGCTGTTATCCCCCCCTAGTTATAGACATGAACCTCCCTCTTAGTATAGTCATAAAATGCGCGGGGAAAATACCCGCTCCGCCGTGAATATGTTTCCGCCAACGGCATGGTTCACCTCGGCAGCTACATTACTTACCTGCCTGAAATATCCCTTCTGTAGGCACTCATCTGGTGGGATATGTGGGCCGGGAGCTATGGCGGATCAACGGGTAGCGCCCAGTTGCCTTTGTGGTTACCTGTGTACTTCCTTACTCCAAACCAGAACGATGGCTGTTGCTCAAAGGAAGTTAAGGAATACCAAGCAATATAAAGCTAGGGACCAGGTTCCGGGCCGGATATTCATCGTTTGCACACAATGACGGGACCTCTCAACTGGGCCAACTCAGCCGTAGTAGGTAGGTAGTATGTAATATGACAGAATTACGAATTGCCTTAGTCAGCACTGTAGCATTCGGCAACAACGCGCAAGAGACGACAAGAGATGGAGATGGGGTTGCTGCCGTACTTTTGCTGTCTACTACATAGGATGTAGCAAGACGCGTGCTGGCTGCCTCGCGGGTAATGTAGAGTGTACATGATGTAGGTAGCAGATAGTGCAGGTGCGTACTCAGATGTAGGTACCTTACTGAATAGTACCGTGGTACTGGAGGCCACGGTGGTGTAGGTAAAGGAGAGGATGAGTCTGAGTTCAACGCTCGTTCACATATGCATCTCCTTGCAACAAGCCATAACTACAGACAGCTACGTATGTACGCACATACAAAACTTACTACTGGTAGACACTAGACCGTGACCTACATGACCTATATGACCTACATGACCTACATACACAAACCTACCTCCTTACATGCATCGTGTGTATGTAGGTGGGTAGGTGTGTACCCCACGATGTCAATAAAAGTACATAGGCAACCCCCAACTTGATTGGCTGAAAATAAGCTGAAATTACCTTGTTGGACGTTTATGACGGGTCATTCCACTCCTATGTCGATTAGTGTCTGCTGGGTCCGTCCCAACGAGAATTCCTGCACCTTTGCCGCGAGTCGGCGCCATTTTCACCTAGGCAACTTATACTACCTTTACTACCCGTCACTACTACTACCTATTAACTAGATAGGTGGGTAGGTAGGCAGGTAGGTATCATACGTAAACTATAAGCTGTAGTGCTAGGCTACTAAGGCACCCTGTGAAGTGTAGGTACATAACCTAGGTACCTAACTTATGTCTTGTCTGAAAGGTGTAGGTAGGTATGAGAAGGAGGTACCAGGGTACTTGCTCTCATCAGGCTGGGGTATCGGGCATCGGGGCCATTGGGGCATCGGGGCAATTGAGTGCGCTGAACAGGGCCGGCTTCACTTGCCGGTAGCACTTGTGACTCGCTTGTGACACTGTGACTAAAGGTAGATGTGAATTTCGCTGTTGTCATTTCCAAGTTCCGAGTCCCAAGCTAGCCAGACCCAGACCTGATAGTCTAGATAGACTTGACCGCTCGCTTAGTTATAAAGCGACTACACCCTCGCCATGCCGTCTCTAACTTTAAGTTGTCCGTCTATTCCCTCTTGTCTACCACCCGACACTTGTCGTGTATTTGCTCAATGATTTCTTCTAGCTGTCGCTTTCTACCTCAACTAAGTTTACTTGCTTTTTCTATTTTTGTTAAGCTCTAGCAGGACGCTCTGAGACACACCCTGAGTCAGGCCTACGTCACACTTCTTGATCACTTCGAGGCTCGAGAGTGACGTCGAATACCTACCCAGGGGTCTATCTAGGCGGCAAGCACAACGTACTTTGAGCCCGGGCTTCACCGCCGGGCTTTCTGGGAATCTAGCAGGTCATTCAAGTCACTTCAAGGCCGAATGTTAAGCTACAACTCCCCGGTCCCGATAAACGGGGAACTACCAACAGCGAATTCCATGACATCCACAATGGATCCCCTAGGGCCTGACCCGAAGCCAATCGATGCTACAATGACGCCCGTCACGTCCAGCAACACAATCGCAAAGGCCGGTGGTCAAGGGGCGCCGAAAGTGCACCATATCTTGCTCGTCACCGGTCCGGCTGGGTGTGGGAAGACGACTGTCGCTGAACACTTGTCTAAATCCCTGAATCTCCCCTATCTCGAGGGCGATTCGGTACGTTCTAGTTCACCATATTCAAAGCTTGGGGCCGCTTGACATGACAATGGCTCACCGTTTCTTCTTTAGTATCACCCCAAGGCAAACATAGATAAGATGGCCAACGGCATCCCTCTGACCGACGCGGACCGATGGGACTGGCTCACGCTGCTGCGCGAGGAGTCCCTGCGCCAACTGGCGTCGGGGGCTGAGGGCGTGGTGCTGACGTGCTCGGCCCTGAAGCGCAAGTACCGGGACGTAATCCGGGTAGCCCCCTACTACTCGCACGACGTGCTGCTTCACTTCATCTACCTCCACGCGCCCGAGGCCGTGCTGCTCGAGCGCGTCGGCCGGCGGCAGGGCCACTACATGGGCGCCAACATGGTGCGAAGCCAGTTCCAGATCCTGGAGCCGCCGACAGCGGAGGAGACAGACGTGATCAGCATCGACGTGAGCGGTCCCGCCTCCGGGGTGCTCGTAGATGTTCTAGACAAGGTGACGAAGAAGATCACCGAGGCTGCTGCTGCCTGACCGAGCCAGTGACCAGTGACCAGAAGCAGAAAAACGGAATGCAAATTACTTAGTTAGTGCGGTTATGCAGCATGCATCACGCATTACATATTCGCACATGGCTTTGGAGGGAGGGTCGCCTGCCTCCTGCAGCCCACACGACAGGGGGGTGTAGTTTTTCTGCAAATGTGTGTTCGGGGGGGTGGCAATTCGGTTCTCCATCACGTGAGTTGTGTTGTCGGGTCTGTGTTTATTGCCGTTTTCAATCAAGTGCGTGGGCGTCGGCGTCGAAAGAAGGATGGTAAATAAGGGTTTTTGGTCATTTGTTATCACAGAGTTTCTATACATATACACAATCCTACCACTGTTTTTCTCCATGAAGCTCGCCAGGGGGCGGGGGTAGTCGGAGAGTATTCACACCATCGACCATTATCATTTGCACCACTTTGCTCTTTATGGCGTGTGTGTCTACATCCCGCTCCGGCCGTCCAGTGCCATATTATGTATAGGCCGATGGTATGAAACTCTCATAGTGCTGTACACAAGACCTCAAACATACTCAGTTCAGGGACAAATGCTCTCTTACATCACAGGCCTAGGCCAATGGGTGCTAGGGTCCGTTCTTGGGCCAATCGGGCGCCCAAGAAGAGATCAACGCGAACATCATAAGGCAATATTTCCCGAACGCCCTCTGGTGTCTTCGAGCTTTTGGGGCTATATCCAACGAATCGAATCCCGTTCCATGTTCGATCTGGTCAACGGGTTGGCATTCTCAGTGTCGTATTGCTTTTTCGCTGGGGGGGTTATAAGTGTTTGCGTCTGCATTAGCAGTTTGCCAGGCCCTCCCTTTCCTTATCATACACCGGATCACCAAATCTAGCACCATGCATAATGCCCATACTCCTGGTTCGGACGTGGCTGCTTCTCGAGCTTGCCCATTCGCCCCTGCCATCTTGCTCTATTGGCTACATATTAGTCCCCCCCAGCAGACTCGCGGGTGCGAGGGGGATTGCACGTCTTAAGAGTTCGATACGATACACACGGCGATTTGTTTCTTGATGGGGCTACCCTGTGATCACAATTTACGCGTTCTATTACCAAATCGGATGCTGTAGAGGGTCGTATCCTATACCTACAACAGGCATCAAATCCCACTATGCCTCACTCTGCATCATCTTTGCATCGACCCCGGTTGCCGTTGCTTAAAAGTAGGTGCTGCGGGGCCACTTTTCCCATAATGCAGCAAATCGACCCGTGCCCGATACTTCACCACCCCGGTGAGCGTCTGCACGCGTTCAAATGGGGCAAGCCTTGGAGCCCTTGGGGCCATGACACCTTTACGACCTTCTGTCTCACCGCAGATGAAGAACCATGCTATCAGGCTCCTCCATAATTTGTCTGACCACTTCGGCGGCCCGAGCCATTGTTGCTCCATCGATGACACGGTGGTCGGCGCTCCAGCTGAAGTTGCATACCTGCTTCTTGATTACTCTATCCTCGGCGTCGAATGCGGGGACTGTACGCATGCGGCCGACCCCCAGGATTACCACCTCCTTGTCGACAATGATGGGGGATACGTAGGTGCCCCCTATATTACCAATGTTCGAAACGGTGATTGTTCCTCCACTCAAGTCCTGCACCGACAGCTTCCCAGCTGCAGCCAGAGACTGTAGGCGTGCCAGTTCGGTTGCGATCGACAAGATGTTCCTCTCTCCCACATTTTTTATGACGGGCACGAGCAGACCCGCAGGCGTATCCATCGCTATGCCAATGTTGTGTTGGCTGCGGTGGATCAACGTTGGCTTGGATATGTCGTGATCGACATCCACACGCGCGTTGAGGATGGGGTATTTGTAGAGTACCAGGGATACCGCCTTGACTATAAACGGCAGATAAGACAGTTTTGTTGCCTCCCCTCCCTCCTTAGCCGACTTCGATAAACCCTGGTTCAACCGCTGCCGCAGCCTGTGAAGCTGCGAGAAGTCGATTTCGTCCGAATATAAGAAATGCGGTATACTCAATGATCGCGTCATTGTCTTGAACATTTGGTGTTGGGTGTTTGTAAGCGGAACCGGCGTCTCCGTCTGTTTGTCTGTGACTCCGAGTATGGCCGATGACGGTGTCCCGGGTGCAGCAGCTCTCTCGGCTTGGCCGGTTTGCTTTGCGGCTTCTCGGGCCTGAACAAATTTGTATATGTCTTCTTTTAATACTCTACCGTCTTTCCCGGTTCCGCTGACATCCGTTATAATCACATTTAACTCCCTACATAGGTGGCGCACTGCAGGAGTTGCCAACGACGCATATCTGCCTGTATTCCCAGAAGGGGGACTTGGCTTTGTCGCTTGCGATTGTGCCGTATGCGTTTGACTCCCTGGTGTGCCTTTCTCGGGAAGCCCGCTGGAAGACTCCTTTTTCGGCTGTTGTTCTAAAGCAGAATCTTTCGAGGGCTCCGGGGCGGTTAGAGCATCCAAGTCCTCTTGCTTAGCCTCGCCTTGTATATCGATGTCCACAAACGGCCTGCCCACTTTCGCCATCTCCCCCGCGTCATAATATAGTTTTTTCACGACACCGGCGAACCGACTTGTAATTTCGACAGAGGCTTTGTCGCTTTGTACTTCGCATAGCGGCGAGAACTCCTCGACCCGCGCTTCGGGCTCGACAAACCATTGTATGATTTCGCATTCGACAATACCTAAGAGGACAATTTAGCCCACGGTCCCCCACTCCACCACTCATCACGGGATATCAATAATTCCATACCCTCGCCAATGTCTGCTAGCAGAACTGGCTTGACAACTTGCATTCTCCTCGTCGAGTGGAAATCCCTGGCAGCGACGTAATAAGCCCCGCGTATCTGAGGGTCGCTCATCCGAGCTATTCCTTGGCAGACTCGCCATTGACGCCGCAAAGCACGAGAACTTCGTTGTAAAAACATGATACTAACAGTCGAAATCAACTTTTATTCAGAATATTATACGATAATTCTAAAAAAAAATACAAAAACAGGGTGAACCAAACCCCCAAGATATGAAGGCGATAGAAGGAAGGAATGGGAGCTGGCATGACTTCCCCCACATTAGACCGCTTATACCCGTAGTCTGGGGAAGCCGATGATGGCCGTTGGGTTGCTGCGACCTAGTAACTAATTAAAATCACGTAATTGATCTTGTCTACTAGTCATGACCGGTTATCGATAAGAAATGATCCCGCAGTACAGCATACCTCCGGGGTTTCAATACGTAGGTGGTACATTGTACACTTAACGACCCCGGTCATGTTCCTGCAGCTTGACCGGCTAGTTCGTCAGACAAGAGATTTGGATAGCAAGAATTTTGGCGGCGTAACAATATCTAGTCCAGAAGCCAATGAGCTCCGTCTCACGTCAACGACATCCTACCATAACTAAGAATGTGAAGCAGCGCATCCAAATGAATAACGGTTGATTTAAGGCCAGTGAGAAATTAACCCAAAAATATGTCGCCCGTAATGCGGCAGTCAAGACTACTTTGCTTGCTATGTCAATGTCAATCGCGGGCATTCAGCACGTCTTATCGTCGTTTAGCCCAGCAAACCGCGAAAACGACTCCCAAGCCAGGAGTCGCCGCAACAGCAGCCAATGCAGCAGCCCCCTCGAAAGAGGAAGATGCGCCGTCTGCTACGAAACCCGTCGCTCCTCCTCCTTCCCCACTCGCTGCCGCTCCGAGATCATACGGCAAGCGGGTTGAGGAGTTCACGCCGACACCCCTGAGCCGACCTATAGGCCTTTCCTATCCTCCCGAGCCGGGTCAGAACACGGGAATAGATTTCAGGACTTTGAAGCAGCGGCGGGATGACTTCGTGGATTACGAGAAGCATCTGCAGAGACGAGAATACCTGTACGTCTAGAGCATGAATTCAAAGACAGATAGATACCGGGCTAACACATGCCTTCCTGCCTGGGAGGAATATAGGAAGAACAAGATATCCCGCCCTTACTTCCGCGACTGGACCAACATGCAATTCCACAAGGGCAAGACATTCATCGCGCCGCCTCGACTCTTTAAGGGCGACCTGTCGCTCTACTTCCCGAACCTATACGGGCGGACGGCCGTCAAGGGGGACAAGGAGCCGCGGGACACGACGCCGGCGCTTCAGGGGCGGGTTTCCGTTGTCAGCGTGTTTAGTAGCATGTGGGCCGAGAACCAGTGCAAGACGTTCGTGTCGAAGGAGCACAACCCCGGTGTCGAGAACGTCATCGCTGAGAGTAAAGGGTTGGCGCAGCACGTGCAGGTCAACATCGAGGAGGACGCGCTGAAAGCCTTGATCGTGAGACTATCGATGGGTCGCATAAGAAGGCAGCTCGGTGAGGAGAATCACGGACGATACTTCCTCGTCCGAAAGGGCATCTCGGATGAGATCAGGGAGAATATCGGACTCCTGAACAGCAGAGTCGGATACACCTATCTCCTTGACCCCGAATGCAGGATCCGCTGGGCCGGCAGCGGAGATAGTGAGGATCACGAGCGCGAGGGCCTCATCAAGGGTATCCAGCGCTTGTTGCTCGAGATGGAGGCCAATAAGGAGAAACCGTAAGTGCCTCCCGCTTGCTCTTATGGGCTTTGTACATAACATGTATGATATAATACGCTGTACTGTATAACGGAGGTAGGAAAAATGATACCCAAAATTCACTCATGATGCACTAATTTCTACGCCCACGTATCTTACTGAACTTGCGCCAGTCAAAAGGGGCTAGACATTGTAGACTTGTGCTATCAGCCTAAGCTGGGGCTCAGTTAGGTACCTAAATATATTGACTATTCTATTTGTTTTCTCAGCCGTATCAGTAGCTGGGTTAGGAAGGCCTTTAAACTAGGGCTAGGGATCTCGTTTGTCAAAGCGTTGCTCGACTAGTGGGACTCAGGCTAGTGAGAGTGGTTGAAATGGACGTGCCTGTCAACGGGGCTACGGCGAGGTATATCATCACGATTGCGGAGGGGCAGGCTGCAAAAGCTTCGAATATGACCAGTTTCTGTCCAAACAACCTTTATATGTCTATTCTACGATATGTGTTCATAAGCCTTTTCCTTTTTCTCTATTCCGTGTTAGACGTAGGACCCTTGAGTGAAGTGCTTAACCCAACCGTTATGAGGTACTTTACCTGCTTCCATTCTTGTCAAATGTAGCTAGCAGGGTTAAATTATATTGTTTTTACTGTCAATGTAAACATACTATCCGATAAGCTTCTACATACGTTTCAGAACAAGAGAAACGAAAGTCGGCCGTCATAGTATAAAGCCAAGATAACATATTATGAGAATTTATCAGGATACTTTTTGCAAGACATATCAAGACTTCCATAAGTAGGTACCTACCTCGCTCACCAGATGGTGCAAGACTTTCTCTACCTGAGTTTAAAAATACATATATAGGCACATAAAGAAACCCTGAGCGTACAAGAGATACCCTCTTAATAGTTTAGTCCGTTGAGCATGAAATTCGTAAATGAGAAAGTTGTTGAATTGTATGGTGTACTGGTATTGACTTTCACCGTTTGTCAAAGTTCCCGCAGTTCGACATGAATGCTTACTTAATAATGTACAATATAAAAACATGCATGTTCTATGAGACTATCCAAAGTAAGCAACCATCTGGGTACATATATCCACTGGTTTATGTAAAACCCTATTATCTATAAGGCACTTAATACTAGAGCCCTCAAGAACCGTGAAACAAAGTCAACCGCACATAATGAAGTGTGGACTGACTAATAGGGGGGCGAATTGGACTGAACACGCCATACTAACAAAATTCCAATTCTCATGGTTCTCTTATTTTGCCATACCAGTTTATCCAAGGGTTGGCTCTTAAGGTAATTAGTTGGGCTCGAGGGTCATTCTAAAGGGATCGTCATATATCATAGTCTTAATGTCGAGATCATGATACTATTATTATTGGATTGGTTGAGACTTCCTAATACGGGGACGTCTCGATTGAGATGCGAAGTTAAGGGGTGGTAATAATGTCGCCCAAATCAACCAAAAGATATACACGTGTACATTGACTAGTGAGAGCCTAATAAGTGGCTCGAAGGTTGAAATTTCTCTACTCTGATGGGTATGTGAAGAATTAAAAAGCCCTTTCACCTGACTTGATGATTATACACAAAGGCTCCCAAATCCGATGTAGGCCACAAACGCCATGCCCTGCGCAGAAATACAACGCCAATCTTGCAACGCCGCAGAGATATATGTCCATACCTATAAATGATACAAAAAAGGGGGGCCGGCTACTAACACTATAAGGGCATCGACCCGGCTAATGACTTCTTCTTCATCATATATGCCAGCTCATTCAATTACAAGAAAAAGAAAAAGACGACGAAGCAGAACGCGACGAAACCACCCATAATAATACCATCGCGACGCTTCCTCGCCGAGATCTTGCCGATTAACGTGTTGAGGCCCGGCACTTGGCTCGCAGCCAGTGTGATTCGACGGTTGATGCTGGCGAGCGTCTCGCGCTGCAGGTTGAAACTCTCGTTTGTCGCATAGGCTTGGCTCAGCACACTGTCCACCATATTGTGGGAATTGTCAATCCGGCTTCGCTCGTTTAACATGTATTCGGCCTCGGCGGCTTCTGGGTTATTTGCGCGGTAGCTTTCGATATCTTCCCGTACGTTTGACAGCAAGTTTGCGCGGTTACGAGCCTCCTGTAACTTCGATTTCAGCCGACCGAGGTCCCGCCGGTGCTCCGCCAACTTTTCGCGGAGGAGCGACAAGTTGTTCTGCTTGAGGGCCGACGAGGTTAAGCTTGCTTCGGAATCGAGCAGTCGCCCGAGCTGACCAACGACAGTCTCTCGCTGTTACTCGAGGGTGAATTGTTAGCGCTCTGTCGGAATGGGATAGCGTGTCTCCAGCGAGTAATTTGATCTCACCTTCTTTAGTATCTCTTCTAATTTCACTTCTGTCTCCTTTTCCTCTGCACTCGGTTTCGGTGGGATGTTTGAGACTGTAGAAAATTGCGAATATGTGTGAAATAGCGACTCGGTCTGTAGTTCATCTTGTTGTCAGACGTCATCCGGATGCTCGGTAACTCTTCGAGTGCTTTGATTACCTGCGACTCTAAACTCCGAGCTTGCTGTCGTAATTGGGCCCAGCCCTGATTTCCCGTAGTCGCTGCCATTGTCGCTATCAGATACGGGCTATTGCTCTCGGCAGGAGTCAAGGCGCCGACATGTGGTTCTTTGGGTTCTTTGAGTAACTCGTGACGTAGATAGGGCCGCTTGATGATAAACGGGTCGAATATAACATTGACGGAGAAGGATCCTTCTAATTGTAAGGCAAAAAGAATCAACAATTGCACAATGTTCGTGATGTAACCAATTTCAGGTGGATTGTTCGGCGCAAGTACTCTCGGGCCCGTGTTAGACTCCGTTGATGGCTGATGATGAGGGTGCCCTGATTGATGTAGTGAGCTGTCTTTGCTGCGACTTATCACACTGTAACAGAGACTGTGCTTGGCACAGTTCGCTCAAGCCACATATCCTGCCACACAAATTGATGCCACAACATTTCACCCCACAATAAAGAAACCTATGTACCTCTGTACCGCTTACCCTCTAACGCCCGATCTGGCTAGAGTGGACCCGCTTAAGAGCTCCGGGCTGAGTTTAGAGTGGTCTGTGCAGCATTGATTTTCCACACAACTCTCCAATTCTCTTAGACCCTAAAAAGAATTTGGCGAAATTTCACGACACGACCTCCCTCCCTCCAAACGACGACGACAAACCGACAACCGGAGACCGCCAATCTTTACGCCCAAAGCCATTCAAGATGGTAAGTCGCCGCCGCACGAGTTTTCAAGAGGCCTGCGTTGCCCAACCACGAATATACAACTGACACAGTTCTTCGTAGTCGACGTCCAAGGTCAAGACCGGTGCGCTCTGGAACAAGAGCAAGGATGATTTGATGAAGCAGCTTGGTGAACTCAAGACTGAGCTCGGCCAGCTCCGCATTCAGAAGATCACATCATCCGGCAGCAAGTTGAACAAGATGTACGTTTTCTGCGAATGGCCCAACGGATACCCCTCGATACGCAAACCCCACTACCGCTATATATCTATCATCGAGTCATCTGTGAAATTGGAGTATGCTCGATCGACGTGATGGGATGGCATGATGGAATATCTTGGCATAAAGGAATAAGGGCATTGAAAACTAACGATTGTGCTCTACTATAGTCACGATCTGCGAAAGTCCATTGCTCGCGTCCTGACCGTCGTCAACCTCAAGCAACGCCAACAGCTCCGCCTCTTCTACAAGAACAAGAAGTACACTCCCCTCGACCTCCGACCCAAGCAGACCCGTGCCATCCGCCGCCGTCTCTCACCCGAGGATAAGGCCAAGGTATTGGAGAAGACAAAGAAGAGAAGCACGCACTTCCCCCTGCGCAAATACGCTGTCAAGGTACGCTAGATCTCCAGCACCTACTCTGGTATTACAGGCATTGTAGGCCTCGAGGCTAACACGGTGCACGTTGCAGGCTGCTTAAAAAAAATTCATGACGGCTTAGGAGGGAAATCGGGTACGAATTGTAGAGGGCGTGGTTATTCCCCAAAACGGAATCTGACATTTGCATGGCATCACACGGCTTTTTCGGTTCATAGGTGTTACGAGGTCACTTGCAGCCAATGTCGCTGCCCAATGCGCAAAAAAGATTTGCCTTCGGGCGCTGAACCAAATCGTATTCAGTTACTCTTCCTGGAAACGACAGGCGATACGTGATAGATGCTTCCCTGATACGACCCTAGAGACTGCCAGTGCTCGACGAGTATTTGGTCAAACAGCTGAGTCGAGAGGCATGCAGACTCTACAGCATACGCAATTGCAACGAGATTTAATACGCCCTTGAGTACTACTGTTGATCAATTCCAACTTGCTAAAAGTTTGTAATGTGCAACCTGTGATTTGGAAACCGATCCGCTTTATGGTTGCGCATGTGTTACAGTGCTGTTATATCATGTCAACATCATTGTGAGAAATCTACAGCTCGAGTGAATTGAGCGAATCCCAATCTACTTAGCATCAGACGATCGCACTATGTGGCAACTATGATTTCGGGCGGATGTAGAAACTTGTGACCATATGTCCAATCAATAGCTCATACAATGAGAGACGCCCGCTCTTAGACAGTAGGTTGGTGCTGTCGGTAAGATAAAAGGGGCATGTGGTCAGTGTCCTTCCGTGCCCTTGAGATTATCTCCTACAAATTACACTACTAGTACCCCCTGACCTCGTGGATAATCAATCGGTCTTGCATAAGGCTACGTATAAAATGCAAACCGGACGCCGAAGGCTTTAAGGACGGAGCCTGTCACTTATGACCAATCTTTGACCTTTTCACTCTTCCCCTGGTATTCTTTATTCATCTTGGTAGCTTCAAATCCCGTAACGCACGTGAGAAGCACCTCTCAACCATCTCTTAGTCCCCTCATACACGTAATAGTTTCTCGGAGGAGTAAAGAACGATCTCGACATATTTGTAGGACTCTCTTTGAGGCTTATTTATTCATTGACTGTCTTGGTCATCTTCTCTGGGACAAATATGAAACACGATGAGCACGATTCCGAGGAGGGGGAATAGCAGTAAGTAAGTAAGTAAGTAAGCAAGTAATGCCCCGGGTTAAAGAAGGCCAGCCGGACTCAACTCGACTCCAGGGCTTGGCTCTTGTATAACTACTTAAGCACCTATATTCGAGCGTGAAGATAGAGAAAGGGCTAGAGTATTGAAGACACAAATTCTAGATAATACGAGCCTACTCACTTGCATACTAGAGACTTCTCGCATAACCAGTAACTCAGCTCAACTCGCAGAAAGGGGGAAACCGACAATCACACTATAGATGCAAATGCAGAGTATCTTCCTACTTAATAGACAGACATCAGCACTACAATAACGATTGTTTGTGCCCATCCTCATGCCTAGTTCAGATTATTTGTCTGTTTGTGATTTCAGATCTTGCTAAGCACCTGGTGGGTAGGCGTGCAGTTGAATGTCTTGACCGATCTTTTTTGCGTCCATGCATTCTCCTATTTATATACCGATAAAACGCAGGAGAGGAGGTGGTCATAATAGGAGTTGAAGTCCAAAGATGAAGAGGTCTGAAGTTAAAGAATAATAATGGACTTCTTGTTGGAACCCGCCCCTTGGGGTTTTAGAAGAATATTTTGTACTACTTCCCACCTATGTAAGATATATATTGTTTCGCCATGACAACCGGCCAGTTCAACTTAGGCTTGATTGGGCTGATGTAACCCAAAACATGGTTGTACCGAAAAAAAAAAAAAAAGGCTAATATGAAAAATCATGCATAAGTCTGGTCGCTCTCGTAATCGTGCCACATTGACCCTGGCTCCTTTCCATGTCCTTGCTGAAATCTTAGAAGAGGTATTCCTTGATACATGATATTATCCCCGAACAAGATACTGGGCTGCTCAACGAGCTGCGTCTCTTGTGGTATGCTATGAGCAATCGGCGTTTCCGAGCCAGCGCTATACTGCCTCTCGGCACTATGTGTCTTTTGATGTTCTTCAAGCTGGCGCTTTCGACGGAAAGATTGACCGCAACCCGGAAATGTGCAGGGTAGAAGCCCAGTTTGATGCACTTTCTGATGTCTTTCAAGCTGGTCATTTCGTCGGAAGGACTTGCCGCATCCCGGAAAGGGGCAATGCCTGGTCTTTCCTTGGTGGGTGGCTTTATGCTTGGACAGGTTTGACGAGTCCCCAAACTCCTTACCGCACACATCACACCGAAGTGGTTTACTACCGTCATGTATTCTCTTGTGTGTGACTTTCACCATGTTAGCCGGTATATTTATACCACTGAAGGCCTTGGGATGTACGTACTAAGTGAGCTTTTCGTGGTGAATGCCTTGCCGCACTTATCGCATACGTAAGGCTTCTCTCTTGTGTGGGTCCTCTGATGCTGCTCGAGGGCTTGTTGAGAGGAGAGCGACATTCCGCATATTTGGCAGGTCATTGGCTTGTCTGTCAAAATCTCGGGTTAGGGGCGCAGAGCAGAGCATTCGCTTGCTGTTTACTTACAACCAGTATGCGTGGGTATATGTCGGTCAAGTTTAGCTCGTGAAGTGAAATACTGGTCTTCTTTGCGAATACACCCATCCCATAGGCACATATACTTTGTCCTACTGTTTAATTTAGAAGTATGGGCACGGCAGACGTGCTTATCGAGCTGTTCTGCATCACCGAATTTCTCGCCGCATACCCTTCGCTCCGCTGGAGGCGCATCAGGATTGCATATCCATAAGCAAGCATATGTGGTCTCTCCCCCGACGCCCGATGGCTTCCACCCGGTAGTATGCGTTGTCTGGTCTCGGGCGTCCAGTGTACCTTGTGCGCTCAAGACCTGTAAGGTATGTGCGACGTTATGCTCTATTCTCGTATGATTTGACGGTTGATCATGGGGCAAGGGACAGGGATCTTGCCCGGAGAAGTCCAAACTTATACTTCCCTGCGCTGCCGGGGCTAGCGTTTCTGTCGGTGTATTGCCACCGAACGGTGACTGCGGAAAACAATTCGTACAGACGTAGGGACAATTGCCTGGCTGACAATTGTCTTCTTGGCAGGTTTGTTCGTGACAGTCATTCTCATGGCAATCCTCGTCGTAGCAGTCATCTCCTTGGCAGTCGTCGCCGTCGCAGTGATCCTCAAGGCAGTCACGAGAAGAATAGCAGCACTGTGACTCGAGACAAAGGCTACTATATACAGATCCGTCTTCATTCCGGCCTTTTGAGAACCCACCTAAATCTCCTGTGCCGAAAGGGGTCGAGGAGATGCTGGGTTGGACTGAAAAGTTAGTATTGGCGTTCACACCGCCAACGGAATTGGAAGCGCCGAGATTTGCGCGAATGGGAACTTGGCCAGATTGAAATGTTGGGTTTATCATTAACTGGTATTGCCTGTTGTTCGGAGGGCGTCTGGTCAAAGGATTTGTAACAGTTGCTTGCGTTGATTGCGGTGGCTGTGTCGGACTATTGCCCAGGATGCCTCCAGTACTGTTGGCCATGATGTGACCGTTCGGCAAGGAAACGGAGCCAGAAGCGGCACGGAGTCGAGGCATTGTCCAAGGGTCATCAAGCTCAAAATTCATTAGAGTCTGTGCCGGGTTGGTGTAGATGCCTGTACATTTATCGATGCATAGGTCGTCATGAGTGGTGTGAGGGTTTCGTTGTTGAATATGAGGATCCCAGAGGCTGGTATATTCGAATTGGGGATAAGCAGGATTGACCGGATCTAGGAAGGACGAGTAAAGATTTAATGGTGTATCCGGGCCCATCGATACAGGGCTATCACGAACACTCCAACCACTGGATAGCTGAGAGCTGCCTTCACCCGATTGTAGCTCTGGCAAAGAATAATCTCCTGTGCGGTCATCCACATGACTGTCCATGCTGGAAGCGAGAGTAGGTCGGTCCTATCTGTTCCCGGGGGGTTCTTCAAATCTGGGAAGGGCAATTTTGGCATGCCAGCTCAGACTAGCGACCGTTGGGCAGCAGTAGAACTAGCAACTTGAGCTTCTACTGGCGGGCGATTCCGAGTGAAGACGACTAAAGCTAATTAACTGCGTAAATAAATACGAACACAGTTCTATCTGGATAGGAAGGTTTTGTTAATGTTGCTTCTCAAGGCTTGGTGCGAGCCTGTACCATTGAAATATAGTCATTTGAGGTTTAACTTACATGTGTATCATATGATCAACCTCCATTGAACAGGATTGGGAACGCACACATACATATGTATGTGCGCGCGTAGGTAAACGTATCGTGGTTTTGGGGGTATGGCCATACGGGTTCTCGCTGATTTGAAGGACTCTGAAAACTGCACGAGTTTAGATATGTGGAAGTGGGGCAAACTTACCCACATACATTATGTACATATGTGCGTAGCGGGGTAATAGGCTACGTGATAGGAGCTACGTACCCTGCACTTGCCCTCTATCTCTCTATGTATTGGTATCCGCTCTGAGAGACTGTACGTCATGAATATTAGGTGCCAAGCCACTTATTAGAGGTAGGTACATCATATCCATTGCCTACCTACATAGGTAGACACAATTGAGTATTGCATACAAATAATACTATATATATAGCTAGTATTATTCAAATAGAAGATTTTGCTACGTTAAGCTACTAAGGTAGATACTAGTAATCCTTACCTGATCCCTTAATTCACGGCATCTGCTTTCTCCATCAAGTTACATCCAGAGTGTTTTGTTCAATAGAGTTAGAACTGCGTAGGAGGGTAATTACAGAAATAAATGAACACAGTGGTTTAGGATGACTTGGAAGTGCGTGATCTATAATGGTAGCCTTACAACGACGGCGATCGCTACGGACGTTATACATATATGTAATATGGGGTGGGTGTATACAGGTATGGGTATACCTAGAGGTACATATACCTCTCAACTTTACGCTGGACTGCCGTAGACCGCTGCCTAGGAGCTGGAATGCTGTTCGGACTTGGCTGGATATTTGTACCCGGGTATATGAACAGTGAGGTATGTGAACTCACCCTCCTTATCTACAGCACCTACTATACCTTAATTTAGTTGACGCCAGTCATCCTAATTACTAAGTACTTATACCAAGCCATGCCCCTCTCAATCACAATTGAGATTCATTAGATCGCAAGAAAGCCGGTCTCACCGCATCAATCAGTGTCAGCTGCCTGTGTGTTGGTCAACACATTGAGATTCATGTATCTCTTAATCGCGCGAGAGCCTTCCTACCTTTTAAGTACAAAACGTTTGTCAAAGCGGTCACATTCTGCATTACCACTACCCCATCTCATCTGAACCGATAAATAAAGCATACCTACGCCCTCTGTAACAACCAGCGCAAAGAAGAAGAAACTGACAGCATCTTCCGTCTTACATAACACATACTGCTACCTGTACCACCAACTCATTTTTCAGAAACAGCAAACACAAACCGGCCGGCGAGAGAGTGTGTGAAAGAAAGACCCGTAACGACAGCAGAACCTCATAAGGAAGGGAGAAAATGGGGAACATATGTGGCAAGGCCGACAACGACGCCTTCTCACAGCCGGGCCGAGTTCTGGGATCAGCGCCGCCGCAACCAGAGCGCGCCTCTGTGCCCGCTCACGTAGGCGGGCCGCCGCGGACCTTGGGCGGCTCACCACAGCCACAGGCCAGCAGCGGTGACGCGGTTGATGCTCGGAGACGGGCAGCCGAGGCAGCACAGGTGGGTTTATATACATGGACCTGTTAACTCTTACTACCCCCCCTTTCTCTCTCTCCTATTAGCTCAGCTTTGACATGCACCTCCTGTAATAAATGAACACTACCCCCACATCCTACTCTCCGATTTCGTGGCTGGTCAGATATGGCTACGTTACGTATTGGGTTTGTGTTGAGAGACGTCCTTGCATATATCTGTTCACTGAACTAACACAGAGCCATAGGCAAGAGCTGAAGCCGCTTCGTCGAAGTCGTCAGGCAAGTTAGGTACACAGCTTGCTGCCCAGAAGAAGCAAACGAGGAACGACACGCTCCAGGAGATCAGCAACAACGAGAGGCGGCAGCGGGATGCTGACGAAGCCGCACAAGCTAGGGCTCACAACTAATTCTGCAGCGCAGAAAGCAAATTGTATATAGCGTCTCGTAAACTTCTACGTAATCACCATACTTTCTTTATACCTAGATACTGGCCGACAAGTGTGGACTTACCACACAGAAGATAAGAACGGCTTTTAGCGCAGCGTCAAGTCAAATTTAAATATTTCATCGCAGGATATACAGCTAAGGGCTCTAACCCTCCCCCCCCCTCCCCCCCCCTCCCATAAGCAAAACATGCTCCTTGTAGACGCCATCTCTCCACATGACACGACTAGAGGTATTCGGGAGTACTTCATTACTTCTTTAATCCTCCTATCCGTACACATCCTGCGAAGTACCTAGATATACAAGAGGCGGGCAAGTTTTTTTATGTGACACTATATCTCCCACCTATGGGTGCTCGACTATCGGCGTCGGCTGCTGCCATCGTGCCTTCCCTTAGGAGACGGGTTAGCTCTGCCATGGCATTGGCCACCACCAGCTCCGTATCTCCTTCCACAAGAATGTACAGCTTGGGCTCTTGACCAGGCTGAACTTCCTTGCCCGCGGGATAGAAATTGCCCTTGGTTGTGATGGACGTGCCTGTGGCCTCGAGGATTTTAGCAACATTTGTTCGATTAGTGACGGCCCAGCGCGCCTTTTGGGGGAAGTCGTTGATCTCGAGCGTAGCATGGAATGCACCAGCGTCTGGGCCCTTATTATCAATGGGTTGTCCAGGACGCAGCTGGCCAGTGCGGCCCAGACGAGCGTTGATGGCGTTGATGGCCGAAGAGACCTTATCCAACGGATTGTTACCCCCTGTGGTAGGAGGGGGTACAGGGTCTTCTCTTTTGTGAATTGTAAATTTGGGTTCAAGATCAAGTTTGGGTGCCATGTCTCGTGCCGCGTCACGGCTAATGATGCCTGAAGAGGCGCTTTGAATAGCCGCAGCAGCTTTATCGGTCTTCTTTTCGTCAGTAGACCCTTCTTCTTTCTTGTCATCCTCTTCTTCTCCTTCGGCCCTATGAGTTTTCCGCTCACGGAGACGCGTGGCCTCTCTTTCCTGGTCGAGTCGCTCAAGACCCTTGCCTCCAAAGCCAGACTGGTCCTTGGCCTTTCCAGACTTGACCTTTTCTCTAAAAGCTTTGCGCATGTCGTCCAGTTGCTCTGGGACAGGCTGGCCACTCTGCTCGAGGGCTTTCGAAATACCGGGGGCGCAGTTTTCCTGGTCAGGAGTAATGAACGTGACTGCTGTTCCCTTGTTCCCCGCCCGCCCGGTACGGCCGGCCCGGTGCACGTAATCTTCCAGATGGTTGGGCGCGTCGTAATTGACAACTAGCTTCAGCTGCTTGACATCCAAACCGCGAGCGGCCACAGACGTAGCGATCAGTATCGGCAGGGCACCAGCTTTGAAGTCCTGAATAGTAGAATCGCGATCAACTTGGTCTTTGCCACCATGAATGGACATGCAGGGATACCCCTTTTGCAGGAGCTCTTTAAGGAGCTCATCAGCTTTCTCCTGTCGTTCGACGAAAATCAGGGTCCGAGCATCCTCGTCCTTGTCATAAAGCTCGCCGAGTAGTCCCAGAAGACGGAGGAATTTTGTATTCTCCTCTCGGATTTCGATAATCTGCGTTATCTCAGGAGCAACAACACTCCTACCACCCACAGTGATTTCGACGGGGTTATTCAGTACTTTCTTGGCCAGCGAGTCCATAATACGAGGCATCGTGGCCGAAAACAAGATGGTCTGACGATCGGGCCTCATATTGGCAAATATTTTCATTACTTGTGGTTCGAAACCCATGTCAAACATTCTGTCGGCTTCATCGAGCACCACGTAGGTAACTCTTTTTAAATTGGTGACTCGGCCTTGGTTCGCCGCCAGGAGATCAATCATACGACCTGGGGTGCACACGATGATTTCCGCACCCCTTTTCAGCTCCGCTATGTGCTCTTTAATAGGCGCACCACCGTAGGCACAAACGGCTCTAAGGTTAGTAGATTTAAGGAATGGCTTGCATTCACGATGAATCTGTGTTGCTAGCTCGCGAGTGGGCGTCATGATCAAACCAACGGGACCTTCGTTTTCCCTCAGGGGTGACTGATCCATGATATGCCGGAACATGGGCAACAAGAAAGCAAGCGTCTTTCCTGATCCCGTCTTGGCCACACCGATGACATCTCGGCCAGACATGATGGCAGGGAATGCTTGCATTTGGATAGGCGTCGGCTTTTCGAAGCCCAAGGTGTTAATGACATCAAGTGTCCTTCGGGTAAGTGCACATTGTGCCCAGGTCTGCACAGGTTTTGGTACGTCTTTCCCTGCGACTTTGATGCCGTCCAGCTCGAGGCGTAGATCTGTAAGCTCAGCTTCAGTCATTTCCGATAACTCGGCAGGCTCTACCCAGAAATTCTTCCTTATAGACTCTAGATCAAGCTTGCTGTAGTCGTGGACGGGGATATCCTTTTTCTTGCGTGCCTTTGTAGCAAGAGCTAAGAATGAGGTGGGATCAGCATTTTCTTTGCGATAATCAAACTCGTCGTCGCTGAAATAGGCTTCAGCTTCTTGCAAACCGGCCTTTGCGTTTGTCTCCGACTTAAGAGCATTGTTCGTTTTTGGCTCGGTATCGAGATCGTTCATAAAAGCGTCGAGTGGGTCGACATCGTCTTCCTCATTATCTACTTCCATAGTTTCGCCAGCTGGCGTGCCACCCGTGGTGCCATTAGTTCGGGGAGCCGCATCCTCCTGTGGTGTGTCTTCTTGCATCTCTATATCTTGTTGAGCATTCTCCTGCGCAATGCGTTCCTCTCTTCTTTCTTGTGCAGCTCGGGCGGCAGCCGCCTCCTCTTCTTCATCACCAGCAAAGTGGTCAGCATTGAGCTCGTCGTCTTCGTCCTGGTTGTCGTAAGGTGTGTCATCCACATCGGCGAGGGGCAGCGATGGGAGCTTTGCAAGTTTGCGGTGCGATATCTCTTCCTCATCCAGGATAAGCTTTCGTTTTTGGGGGGCCTTATCAACTTCCAAGGCCTGCTTATGGAAACCGAACCCGCTAGTCTTGGTTTGAGGAAGAGCTGAGGCTTCGATATTCATTATTAGTGGCATGTCTACACACAGGGAATGAGGTAATTTACCGGTTGAAACTGTCGTCGGCGGGGCTGGATTCGTAGAAGTAGGGGCAACAATAGAGCCCAACTTCGTTGCTGTGCTTGGATTTTGGGACTTCACCGCTGACTTCCTTGCGATTGCCTTAGGATCGAATTTGCCTGTATATTGAGTTGCAGGGGCTACCGACTGCGCGTCAGCTGGCGATGCCGGGGCTGGAGAAACACCAGTTGATGTTGCATTGGACGATGTCACGTTAGCCTTCTCATCCATCTCAGCAAGAAGCTTCCGTGTGCCGCCTGGCGTAGCTTCTTTTTGCTTCTCCTTGTCCTCATGGCGCTTTTTCCATGCCGCCAGTCGGGCCAGCCGTTCTGCCTTCTTGTCAGCCTCGGACTGAACCCCTGGCGGTGATGATTTTTGATCAGCCTGTGACGACGTATTAATGCTTGAGACAGTATGGTCATGATCAATGGGGACAGTTACCTGAGCAGATGTTGGTTTTGGAGCACCGGGAATTGTTTGGCCCCGCTCACGGCTATCACCTCGTTTGCTGCGGACGGTGGTGTCAGCAGTACCTTCGCGTCCTTTTCCACGATCACGGGAGTCGTCTCGCCTGTTTCGGTACTCTCTTTCTTCCTCGCGGTCGCGGCTTCTGCGCCGCCGGTGGTCAGGTGTCCTGTCCAGTTCTCGGTCCCCGGCACGATCGCGTGAGCGTCTACGTTCCCTTCCTCCGCGGTAATAGCCGTCATTTCGGCGATCTATAGAGCGTTCGCGACGGCGGTAGTCCCGATCCCGGTCCCGGTCTCTGTCTCTGTCTCTGTCTCGTTCCCGTTCCCGTTCTCTATCCCGATGCCGGCGCTGCAGATGCGGATTGTTAGAAGAGCGGTAAACATATTTGTATGATGCTTGTAGTCTTACATCGATAGGACTTCGGGAGCGGCTGCGACGCCTTTGGTCTCGGCCATAATCTCGACGGTCGCGATCCCTTCTGTCATCATCTCTGCGACCTCTTTTGGAAGAGTGCTGGCTGCCTGCTGGAGTTGGTGAGCGAGATTCTCTGAGCCGAGCCATGGTAATTGTGATAGTGCGGCTCGATCGCACTACTATGGTGAGAGCTACCAGAGAACTCGGGAGAAACACAAGCTTGATGATCCAAGCTGATGTAACGCACTCCGAATTAGTGCTCTTGAATGATTCTGAAAAGTAAATCGCGTATATATGTGACTTTGAGCAATAGTATAGAGTTAGTTGCTTGACTGGGAACTGAACTGGGTCACGAAGCTAGTTACCTAGCTTGGTCCGTACATTATTCTGTAGACTGTGGGTAGGTAAGGTATTGGCTGAGTGGAAGCGTTGACGTCTGTAAAACCAGATACTTTCTATCTGCCTGCTAAGCCTTATCGGTGATTGGGCTCTGGCAGCAGAGAACTGTGGCTTGAACTATGGCTGATAGGTAAAAATCGAGGCTGAAGCCGGCTTTTAAGGTCCACTTACTGATGAGGGGTGTTTCATTTTCGATTATGGCTTATTCTGAAAGTGGATTTTAAGGTTGATACTTTGTAGTTTTTCCGATATTTTTAATGCGCTAAGCAATAAATCCTTGTAAGGGATAAGCTAATCAAAAAAAGTTATGGGTCTAAGGCCCATACACCCAATAAGAACAAGTTAAAAGGGGAGCTTCGCATGAAGTCAGAAGCAGCTTGGGGATGCTTACCCTTGTGCGTTGTTGTTACCCTCTACAACCTGTTCGCCTGTAGGATCACTACGAGAACTAGGATGTAATTGGGTAACTACATGTATGTAGATTGTAGAGAAGACAAGCTATCTAAAGGTGAGTGGTAACTAGGGGTACATATACACTAATTTTAGTGGCGTCTGTACTGGGCAACCACAGTACTTGCAATCCGTTTGTCCCAGGTTCCTTCTACAAAATTCCACTGTCTTAGGGTTGTTACCACACCCTGCCAAGTCCTGATCGGATTATTTGAGGGTATAGATGTACTGACTACGCTAACCTAGAGGTTGCCAAGCCAGTCGTCAATGTGTCATAAGCCATATATCTAAGAGAAATCTATCTAGGTAGAGTCTAAATCAGCGTACTGCTGTACAGTATCTGCAGTATCTAGGTATGCTGCACATGAGTCTTATACTCATCCATCATGGTACCTACGTACTTACGTACAACCCGGACCTTGCATGCGGCCCTGGATTGCATTGATCAATTTGTTACCTGCCAAGTACCTAGGTACCGCCTTAAGTGCGCATTAACATTTAAGAGGAGTACATAGATCCAGGTATGTGCTACCTAGGTACTTAGGTAGGTTAGATATGGGGCAGCAACAGTCGCTAATTGGGTCCACTGCCCAAACAGCTCGGCTCCAGCTTCAGGAGCTCTCATCGCCTGGTCGTCGCGTTTGAATTAAACATGGGAATTGGCAAATCAGAACCTTGAACGTTTCACCTCACATCTCTGCAATACAGCTTTCGATCAAGCTTCTATAAATTTCGTGGTGATTTGCTACCATAAAGCAATCACCCACCATGATTTTCTCCATTGGTCGCTCTGCGACATCACGATTGGTCTCAGGGGCTTTCGCGAGGTCTGCCCGTTCTGTCGCTCTCCAACCCACCGCCAAGTCGAGAATCCAGACGCCGTGTCTCCAAGTCTTCCGGGGATTTGCTTCTGTGGGACGACCCAAAGCCGCGGCCACAAGCAAAGGGGAACAGTCCACAGCCAAAAAGCCCACAGCCAAAAAGAAGACAGCAAAGAAGACAAAGGCGACATCCAAACCGAAGCCGAAACCGAAGCGCGTCAAGATACTCACACCAGCGCAGAAGGCCAGACAGGAGAAAGAGGCCCTTAAGCAAACCGCACTATTCCACGAGCCAAAGCGCCTGCCCGTTACCGCCTTCATGGTCTTCGCAAGTACGAGATTCGAGACCAGCCACTTAAAGGTCACGACCAGCATGCCTGTCTTCGCTGAAGAATTCAAAACACTCCCAGACCATCAAGTAAAGGTCAGTTACCGAAGTGATCTATATACCCATTTTTTATCATACTCATCCGTCTAGGAATTCGAGTCTATTGCGATACAGAATCAGGCGGCGAACAAATCCATATACAAGTCATGGGTCGAATCGTATACACCAGAGGAGATCCACAAAGCGAACGTAGCTCGACGGGCTCTGAAGAGGAAGTACAACTTCCCCAAGGCCATCAAATCTGCAAGGCGTATCCGCGACGAGCGTCATCGCCCACAACGAACGAGCCCCTATATACTGTATTGCCAGGCCAGACGGGCGTCTGGAGACTTCCAGAAAGCAAACCCAGTGGGAACGATCAGGGCCCTTTCAGCCGAGTGGCGTAATCTCACCGAGGTGGAGCGTCAGGTAAGCTAGTAAAAGTTGCCGGTCGCATATCTCATCTTACTAACCATGTTGCAGCCATATCAGGATCAATTTCGATCGGTGAAGGAGAGCCTTCAAGCAGGTTCTCCATAGTTACGAAGCAAACGCAGCACCTCATGCCAAATCGGAGATGAAGTCTTGAATTATAATTGCCTGTATATTAGTCTTCTGCAACTGTCAAGGGGGGAAGTAAAGTAGCTATGCAAGCTCGATGCTCAAAGGCTTATATTCACTATGTACCATGATCTTCTTCTCTGTCCTTGTACAGCTGGCTAAGTGTCAGTCTACCTCTGTATGGTTTTATGTTAGGTGCTAGTTATTTTGTAGGATGTTCCAGACTAGGCCAACTTGCACATTCTCATTCGTTTTATCGAAGGACAAGCCCATCGACTGCAGCTAATCCGATACGATGTGACGCCTAATATATGAGCGAAGACCGCATCCAATATGCATGCACCGGAACACTAGCAAGAGAAGCCAGACCTGAGGAGAAATCAACCCGCTAAATCTGCCCTAGTAAAATAATATACTCCTATGAAGCAGCCAGCACTTTCAAGTTTGCGTATGATGCCCTGGGCCCATGACAATAACCGCCGACCCTTCCCCGTCTATCCAGGAGCTACCGGTGAACTTGATCTCCCGTTGACTCGACATCCAGAGAACATAGTAAATATGGGCTGCCACCGACCCCCAGCAGTACGCCCTCAGCTCCGTAAACTCGGGATCTCTTTTGCACCAAACCCCCCAGCCCGCGATTCCCACCCCAATATAATTGGCCAAGAAGGCCCACGCGGCGCGCTTCAACCGGGGCTCCCAGGACGAGCAGTCCAAGAGCCAATAGCCCCGTTCATAGGGCCGAAGTTCCCTTGTCTGCTCCTTCGGTCGGAAGCGTAACGATATGTCTACGTCACGGCCTAATCGGTAGAGACCTGGTGTGATTAGCTCCTCTGGCTTGATGTGGAGATCCGATGTAGCTGATTCTGGTGGCCGGATCTCTAGGCTTTCGTATGTGAAGCCGTGTGTGCTTAGAAACGTGATTGCCACTGGCGCCTTGTTGGGCGACAGAGACCTTGGTCCCACGTCACTTGTCGTTCGAGCTAGAGCTCCCGAGGTCGAGGCTAGTGAGCGAAGTTGGTGTTGTTCAGGCGGCGGTTCTGCGTCCGCTCTGTCCCCGGCCAAGGGCTGTGGAGACGACAACAAGGTAGTTTCCTCGATGATATGGTCGTCCGATAATCTGTCGGACTCTGGATTCAGGTGCTGCTGTTGTTGTTGTTGTTGTTGTTGTTGACTACTGTTTCTACGTCCTGATTTATCTATCCCATCGGATGGTAGCTCCGGCAAGCCCATATTTCTCGGAGTGCGGGGGATCATTTGAGGCGTACATGGTATCATATCATTTTTGTGAATTTGACGGCCAGTTTCCTGGGCATCTTGTTCATGCGGAGCCGCCAAAACGCTAGCTTGTGAAGCATGTCGAGAGGATTCCGAAGGCGATTCAAAATGTTGCAGGTAGTTCTCTAGAACCCGGGTCGGCGATGTGAGGGAAGCAAAGCTGGTCTGGTTCATTGGGTGTGAATCCTGTACAATGCTTGGTGGGCTTTCCCACGACGCCTGTGCCGCTTGTGTTGCTGACATCGGCGTTTTTTGGAGAGAGTTATGCTGGATGCTCTCTTGCTGTCTTATATGCAATCGAGGGGAGCGTGCATTATCAACCACGCTCTTGAATGAGGCTTGTGGTGATCGAAAAGAACCTAGCCTCTCATCCGACAACATGATGTAGGATTCGCCCTCATCAGCTCCCCGTGTTTGAAACATTTGGGAGGTTGGCCCATGCCCATCGACTGGGCTACTCCTGCTACTGTTCCTACCATCCTCGCTTTCAGATAAGAAACGAGTAGATATTGTAGGTTCAAACGCCAAATAGGCGGTTGCTAGTGATCGATATCGAGCATCGTCGATTGCTCTGCTTGGCGCCCGGATATGTACAAGGATCTCCACGGCCGGCTGCTGCTCCTCCATCAAAGCATGTCATGTCGAGCCTATTCTTCGATCTTATAGTGAAAGTTAGGAGGCAATATGTTAAGACAGGAACACCGGTTTCAAAGAACGATCTAGGATCAGTGTGGATGATGAGGGTGGTGCAAGGGGTAGAAAAAGGAAGGAACAGAACTAGAATGTGCGTGGTCCTACACTTTTGTATTGTGGATCAAGGAAGCAATACGCAACCTTAAAGTGTAACCGCATACAGGAAGACAATGCTGGTTGTTTTTTTATGACTGACATGAACTTATTCATTGATTTGTTGTGTATCCTGAGTCTTAACAATAACACCACCTACTTACGTGGTGGAACCCATTCATATCATTACATAGGTATCCTATTGGCTATTGCGTACAGTACTATGGACCCAGCCACCCAATCAATCAATCAACAGCAAATTACAGACAACTTCCAGAGTTAAAGTGTACAAGGTAGGTGTTAACAGCTGCAAATAATCCACAAGCCGCTACAACGCTCTAAATAAAGAGATAGGTATTTATTCTACCTAATCCCCGAGGCAGAGATGGCTTTTTTTCTTCTTCTTTTTTTTTTTTTTTGGGGTGTAAGTGACTTGTTGAGTGAACAGCCGTTTAGTGCAAGGCAGTTGTTGTTGGGTTAGTATCAAATCCCTAATCAACATTATCTTAGCCTTTGCAAGGGGAACACTTGAATCTATTTTTGATTCTTAGCCAAGACCACATTGAGTACAGTACCTAAATACCGTATGAGCACCATATACACATTCCAGTTCACAACGGAGAGTTGATGAAATCCGACTTGACCTCCAGCATACAGATGTACAGCATAGAATAACGCAGAAACACCACATGTATTTCTCGTGTATATCTTATCTTATAGGATGGGTAGAGGAGATGTAGTAATTGATTTATCCCTAATGCCAAGTCATGAATCAAAACAGATACACACAGAGGTCAAACAGCTCAAGTTACTTGGGCGACGATTATCACGTGATGGCAGACCAGAGAGCATCTAACCCAAATCTTTACTGTGTAGAGGGGAAGGTATCCTCCCACGGTCCACTGCCTAGGTACCCTCGAGCAAGGTAATTTTTATACCTTCTACGGTACCTAAAGTACATAGGCACTAAATATATACACCTTTGGGCCGAAGTGCCTACTTCAACCTAATCATCGGCGACCAATGCGGCACTATAATGTCATGATATGTGGTTATACTGCTAAAGTGTATATGAAAATCATTCTTCCAAGTACCTAGTAGTATAAGAGAATTAAGTTCTTACCGCTATCTTTGTTGACAGGTACACAAGGTAAGCATATAAACTTTTATCTGTAAGCTACTTGATAGGCAGATTAGAAAGTACCATGATCTAAGAGCAGTTTTAAGTTTGCAGGGAAATAGAGATAGGTAACACTAAGTAGGTGAGTTGGTAGCCATTGTTTTTGATGTGGATACGTTACCAAACCTGCCTAACCTTAGGCACTCAAGTATATCCCAGTAACAATGTCACCGTGTGTGTGAATGTGATCTTATTGACCACCGATCGTTCTTGCTCGCCATATTGTTAACAGGGCATCTCCTTGTGCCGTGCCAACGTACCTATGGTACGTAGTAGACACGTCCCTCTTCATACAACTGTCTGACCTTCATATAGAGTTCTCCCCCTTACCAGGGTTCTGTTTGCTAAAGTTTCCTACTGCCGTACCTCACAGATTGACTAGGATTATACGGCACTGTATGCTGCAGCTCACTATACGGTACCTCCTATGTCCTAACCTAGGTCCCTAGACCTGCTGTTAGACTGATACTTTTAGCGACGCAGCTGTAGGCGCTAGCGCTGGTAGGTCAGGTACCCAAGCCCAGCTTCATTGAATCAAAACTGGGGTCGAATCCCCTCTCCTCCAAACCTGGAAATCACCACGGGGCTACCCTAAAGGACCCTACATCTCCTGCCCTCCGCCCTCCGCCTCGACGCTTTTGACGCCCTCTTCCACTTTTGCTTTGGGCCCCTATCCAGTATTCTGGCTGTCAAGGTCCAAAGATCGATTATAACTCCCCCAGATATTCCTCAGCTCCATGTTGTGCCTCCCATAAGACCATCAGTGAGCCAACAAAACCAACAAAGTGCTTGCACTGCCAATCTTTTATAGCCTTTTTTTTACCTTGACCGTCTCTCACAAGTCCCTCTTCTCCCGCCTCTTATAGCGCACACAACCTTACCAGCAGCCCAGCAATTGCGTTTCACAACCCACAAAGGCAACCGCCTCAATCCCTCTACAGCCGCCCACCTTCCTACGCTTTTCCCTGAAAAGATCATAATCCGTTCTAGCCTACTATAGATTCCTCCCGTGCTCTGTCGGATTCATAGTTCTGCCTCCCTGGCTTTGGTGCATGTTACTTCATTACACATGCTATCTGAGGACCCTAAACGTCTGTCGCCGACTCCCAATGTATGACGTTGGACGACGCGACCATCCTTCTATAGCGTGCAGACCGTTTGAGCTCCGAACGGCTTAAGATAGCAAATTCCCCAGGACTACACCGACGTCCGTTCAACACCTGAATTGATATACCTAATAACCTTTCGGCCGGAGCACCAACATGGGCCCCGATTATGGAGGTGGTCTACCCTCAGACCGGGTCCATGGCCACCCTCCTCCCGCTGGCGAAGGCGCCTTCCAGCTCGACCACGATCGATTGAACATGACGCCCAGTCCGTCTTACTCAAATGGAGGGTATCCTCTACCAAGCCGACCGACTGGCTCACCCACCCTCAGTGCTCATAGTGATCTAAGAAGGAGAAGCGGCGAGCGAAGTAGATCCAAGGGACGCACTGGCAGGTCTGCCAGTGGGACACTCCGGACATGTGAGAAATGTGGCGAGCCACTGACGGGCCAGTTCGTGCGTGCTTTGGATGGGACATTCCACCTGGAATGCTTCAAGTGCCACGTAAGTGCTTCCACCACCGCTTGCATGGTGGGACCCTGCACTGACAAGTTGAATACAGGACTGTGGTCAGATTGTCGCCTCCAAATTCTTCCCTGCCGACGACGAAGACACCGGTGGCCAGTATCCCCTCTGCGAAACTGATTACTTCCGTCGACTGGGCCTTCTCTGTCACCAGTGTGGCGGTGCTCTCCGCGGTTCATATATCACTGCGCTTGACAGAAAATATCACGTCGAGCACTTCACGTGCTGCCTTTGTTCTACTGTCTTTGGCGCTCAAGATAGTTACTATGAGCATGACGGAGATGTGTACTGTCATTACCATTATTCTACCCAATTTGCCCAAAGATGCAATGGTTGCCGTACCGCCATTCTCAAGCAATTTGTCGAGATATTCCGTAATGGCCAAAACCAGCACTGGCACCCAGAATGCTACATGATCCACAAGTTTTGGAATGTGCGATTAGCACCCTCAGACGACCCCGAGGAGCACCCCCCTGAAACCGCAGACGATGAGAGCCGGGAACTTGTCCGGCACAGGGAAGAAGTCATGGAGGATAAGGTTTATCGAATCTGGAGTGTTCTTTCTACCTTCGAGGAATCATCCGCCGCCTGCATATCTGATATGCTTCTTCATGTCAGCAATGCCTCGTATATTGACGGGGTTTTTGTGGCGAAAAGGTTCATTCTTCATGTGGAGGTATTGTTCCAGTCTGCTGATCGCCTTGACGAAACGTTGAAGAGACTGGAAATGAGAAGTACGAATTCCCAAGTGATTACTTCGCGGGTGCCGATTGCTAATAATGTCTAGGTCTATCGTATGGGCGTGAGGCAAAACTTCTCTGCAAGAAGATAGTATCTTTTTTCTCCTTGTTGTCAAAGACACAGGACCCTGATATGCGCAAGTTAGGTGTCACACAGGAGCTTCTCTCTCTGGTCACGGGTCTTGCACACTATCTCAAGCTACTTATCCGAATCTGTCTCCAGGGAAGTCTGAGATTGGAACGGGACCAGGGCTCATCCGAAGGGCTTTACCAGTTCCTTGACGACCTTACTGTCCTCGAATCTATGAAAAACGATGATGATTCCTTGCAAATTACACTCGGGATGTCCAGGCTCTCTGCTAACGACTCAGACCAATGCAACCTGTGCCGTAAGCCTATAGAGGATGAGTGCGCTCTTGTTGGAGACCGAAGATGGCATCTGGCATGTGTATCATGCAGTCGGTGCGGTCTTGAATTGGGCAAAACTCTTGATCGAGCTTCTTTACACCACAACCAAAACATATATTGCACAGAGTGTGAAGCCCAGCTTGGCGAACGTGGACAGCCACTGGATCGAATTTCAAAGCTTCAACAATACATATTTCTTCTGAAGGTCGCTCTTGCGCGGTTACTCGAGATCCTCCGAAATAGCGGTGCTTTGCAATATGCCACGGATGATCAAGATCAGGCTGGCCACAGACCTTCGATGGAAAATGGTAATCTTATGCTGAGGTCCGATTCTCGGTCGAAATCATATAATAGCGGAGAACGTCACCAAAGGGAGTCGTCCTATGAGAATACTCTCAATGACGTGCGCCGGCTCAGAAGCACGCGGCTTGACAAGCACCTATCCTCCAGCTTTAGAAAAGCTCGGACATCTAGAATCATGGAGGGACCAGATGGACAGGCCACACGTCCTGGTTCGGCCGGCGCGGATGGAGGGCCAAGAAACTTACGAATTGATGAGGAACACGAAATGGGACCAGGCGATACGACGGAGCAGTATTTTGGACACCAGGATGCTTTGACGTTGGATGATATCCCTCGGATTGTTGCGGCGGAGCATGCCCGAGAACAACAGCCTAACAAAGCCACGCGTCAGGAGCTCTTCAGATCACCTGCCACTGAACCCCCATATGGTGCAGGCCACCAGAGGACCCTATCCGGCGGCAGGGATGTCGACCCAAGACTCATGGGTGGACAGGGTGGTGCCAGGAAGTTTTTCTCTGAGCTTTCTGGTTTGGAGTACTTCATCGTCCGTCATGTTGCGGTACTGACAATGCAACCGATGCTCGAGCCTGAATTCTCACTTGAAGAGTTGCTAGGTTTGATTGAAGCAAGGAAACCACCCACGTTCTGGAACAAATTTGGCAAGGCTTTTGCCAAAACCGACACTCGCAAGGGTGCCAAGAAGAAGGGAATATTTGGCGTTCCGTTAGAAGTTATCCTTGAACGTGATGGGGCTGATTCGACTGACGGCGTGGGACCCGGGGCTCTGCGGATACCTGCGATCATCGAGGATACGATCATCGCCTTAAAAAACAACGATCTCTCTATTGAAGGTGTTTTTCGAAAGGCCGGCAATATCAAGAGACTTAACGACCAGGTAATGGCTGTGGATCGAGACGGTTGCGATGCTATTAGATGGAATGACGAGTCGCCACACCAACTTGCTGCGCTTCTCAAGCGCTATATACGCGAGCTCCCAGACCCGCTGATGACGTTTAAGCTCTACAGAGTATGGATAGCAGCAACGAAGATAAGTGATCCGGAAAAAAGACGGCGATGCCTACATATGACGTTTTGTCTGCTGCCACAAACCCATCGGGATACACTAGAAGTGCTATTCAACTTTCTCAAATGGGTTGCGACTTTCCACCAAATCGACGAGGATTCCGGGTCGAGGATGGACGTCCACAACCTTGCCCGAGTCATTGCCCCGAACATCCTTCGCACCCCGACAAAGAATGGAAGCTTCTTGGATGAACCTATGACCGTGGTCAATTGTGTTGAAGAACTGATCTCATCCAACGAAGAGATGTGTATGGTTAGTCGAACCGTCTCTCCCGTGTCAAGAAAGTACTTACTAATGTGACCCGTTAGGTTCCTGCTGAAATCATGGATATCCTTAGCGACTCAACCTTGTTCAGCAACAACGGTGACATTACAACCAAAGAGATCCTGAAACGTATAGAAGGGCGGGCTGCAAATGGCGGGTCGAAGTCGTACGAAAATGCTGAGTTTGCCTCCAGACAAGAGACCCGGCGGCCTATGCCCACCAGGATCGAAACAGACCCAGCTCCGATCCAAGAGCCAACCATTCCTTTCACAACCACGCAAGGCACTCCACCTCAGCAATGGCGACATCCTGATACTGGCAGCACACCGTACCAGGAACAATACGAGCGAAGCGGGACACCGCATGCTGAAAATGGCCAACGTAGGGAATGGCGTAACTCGGGATGGGGCGAACCCAACCATCCTGTTACGACGGGAACAAGCTAGAACGCCTTGATACGACACCGTATATACATCCAACGCATCGTCACCGTGCATTATGTCTATGTGTTATTACCGAGCACAACGTCTTTGCCTTTGACCGACTCTGATTTATCATGGTGGTACCGAATGAGACCTGGGCGGAGAGAAAGAAAGAAACAGAAAAAGCTAAATGAAGCATTTGCGGCCGGCGTTACGACTCTTGGTTGTTCACGAGCAACGGGCTCTTTTAAATCACTATTCATTCTTCTGACACAGTTTTGAACGTCAAGCAAAACTCGGACTTACTTTCAAGCAGGCGCTTTTTGCTTTGTGGGAGCAGGCAGTTGTCCTCCATAGGTTGGCAGCGTGATTTGGAGTAGCGTGGTTACAATCTTTATGTTTGGGTTGGTCTTTGCACATCCGCATCTGGTTGTATGTTCCACGAATTCAAGCAATCGATCGGCATGAGACGTAGCCGAGAAAAGGGAGAGAGAGAGGGAGGGAGGGTGAGTGAGACTGGGAGAGTGAGGCAAAGATGTCGACACACTGAAGATGGGGTCATTCCACAGAATAGGGGAGAGCTGCTGGAGAGGAGGATGAGAGTATGAGGTCGGGTTTAGATCCCTACTACAGACATGGCGGTGAAGACTTCCCGGGCCTGGTCTCAGTTGGCCGAGGGCCTGATTATGTTGCAACCCTGTTGTCTCTTCATTCAAAGAGGATCTTTCACAATGACCTAGTTCACACAGCCATAATGAAATGTGCCAAATGGTGCTCATGGACAGACATTATAGTTCCTTCCCGCTTCTTAACCAGACAAAAGTTCTTGATGCATATGGTCCACGTGGTTGGTCGCTCTGGGGTAGTATTGGGTAGTCCACCTAAGCTGACCTTTCAACGTTTATGGGTGCGTTATGAATTACATGACGACTAGAAACGTGACTATGCGTGCTATATATTTATGTATGTGACGTATGATAGTCTGCTCTGTAGAAAAGGTGACACTAGCATGACCCATTGTACATCCGCAAACTTTATATGAGACGTAGCTGCAGGTTGTTTGCAATCTTAGAAAAAAAGTGACTTCGGAAAGGTTTCGGACCATCACGACACTCTGAGGGAGAGATTAGTAGAGTGGCAGGTGAGGATTTGCTCTACCGCAGTCACGAAGCAGAGGGACGTCCCAGGTGACGGCGAACAGTATCCCGTGACCAACCGGCGTGCATCATATCACACCATTAGAACGCATTACAAATTCCTACTCTCCGGAGCGATATGAAACATCAAGCATAGAAGCTACCTAATAGGCATGCAGTTGCTTGACTGGAATTGATCAAGGGACAAAGTCGTGATCTAATAATACTACAAGTTCGTCGCTCTGGATGATGAGAAGCTCTTTACTTACATAATACACTTATATTCACAGTGCGTGTATCTATTGTACTGTACTGACCTAATCTATTCCTCGGGCAGATTCACAAATAACGGTTCAACGCATGTAGGTAAGACTTAGTAGGTGTATCTAATCTCTAGATAAACTGTCTGCCAGTCACTTTTGCAACCAAGTCCATAAAAGTTGGTCAAGCCGTGCAGAAATCATAGACACGTTTCGATGACTCCATCGCTCCGCGGTTAATTAGAGGAAGGTAGGGTGATTCTTAAGGATCCTGCACCGCCTGCCAAACTGCGCCTTCAAATGAGGCCAGTGTGGCTCGTGACCGTAGGCAGTCCGCGAACCGCCCGGGAGCACCTGGGCAGGTGCTGAGTGCGCCTCGTGGGTTTACTGACAGCCCGGGCATGAGGACGGGGCCTCCTGGCCTTAAAAGTGGCACTAAAAAGGTTTCATACAAGCTGGATTAGGTTATAGTCACCACTTCCCATCAATCGCGCGGGCTGGTGAAGGCAAACGACAGGGGGATCTCGTACTGTGTCGAAATCTCCACACCTTGATCAGGCAGCTCACTTCCCCAACTGTGTTTCTATCCAACTAGCTCTGACCTCTGTTTCTACTATGTAATCCAAGATATTATTGCTCAAACTCTCTACTCGGTACGGAGGCAACCGCCAGTCATTTTCTCGATCCATATAGTCCGGGCTCGTACTGCCGTTCCTCTCGTAACAGGCTTGTCTAATTGATACCTACCTGCTTTACATATCACATCCCGGCCACTGCATTCCTGTGTGCAAGTTACCTGCCTGCCTAGTGCCAATAAACTCCCATACTGCATTCCAGTCATACCGTCCCCAGACACTGTTCCCAGCCGAAAGTCAAAACGAACCCCAACGCCTGGAAGGGATCATGGCTCCACGCGAGAAGAGCCAATTGAAGCGCGCAAGAGTTTGTTGCCTGCCTTGATTTTGCTTTAACTTGACGTCCTTGTTGATATTCTGTCATGCTAGGATTCACCCAGCTATGAAGACAGCGACCTAGCGAAAAAACCACGACGGTCCGAGCGTCTATCGCAAAAACCCGACACTGGCGGCAACAAGCTCAAGACTCCTATCATTAATAACCAACTGCCGTCTCCCCTCACCAACCTAGGCGATAGCAATGAAATCTATAAGGAGCCCACAGCCGAACCGCCCGAGGGCCGCCCGAGCCAGGTCACCCACCGCTCACCAGAAGAGACCTATTCGCAGGCCCAGGGTGTCTCTTCCCCGCCGCAGGACACTCAGGCTTTCCCGACATCACAGATCGTCGATGCCAACGCTGCCTTGGTGGACGAGGTAGAGGATGAAGTGAAGGAGGGAGTCTGGGGCTACCTGTTCCCCCTCGACACCAGATACGGCGGAAGATGTATCGTGTTGAAGAAGCGCACCTTGTGTCCCGACGCCAATGACGTAAAAAAGGCCATAGGACCGAAGGCGAAAGGCAAATGCGTAAAGAATCAAGAAGAGGCATACGAGAAATCGAAGATAAAGGGTGTGCCATCTGGTGGATACCTGATCGGACGACATCCAGAGTGCGGTAAGACTGACCGTTGCGTTGGCCATCCACAGCCAACTAACCCAGCTTTTGTGCACAGATGTTATTATAGATGATCCTATTGTCTCCAACCGTCACTGCTTGCTGTTCACCGAAAATAAGGGCGATGATACGGTAGCGGTCATAGAAGACCTGTCGAGCAATGGCACATTCGTCAACGAGGCCATAGTTGGCCGAAACCAGCGACGTGAGTTACAAGAACAGGACGAGATTGCAGTGATGGACAAGGCTCGTTTCATCTTTCGTTACCCCCGCAGTCGCAATGCCAGCGCTTTCTCGCAGCAATACACTCTTCTGGACCGGTTAGGCAAAGGCCATTTTGCCGAGGTATTCCTCTGCGTCGAGAAGACCACTGGGCAACGCTACGCCGTCAAAATTTTTACTAAGCACCCTGGTATGGAAGAGCGATCGAAGATGGAAGGTTTGCAGCAGGAGATTGGGGTTTTAATGAGCGTCAGCCACCCCAATGTTCTCTGCCTCAAGGACACCTTCGACGAGAAAAATGCTGTATATTTGGTGTTGGAGTTAGCACCCGAGGGCGAACTGTTCAACCACATCGTGATGAAACAAAAACTTACCGAGGACGAGACCAGAAAACTGTTTATCCAATTATTCCAAGGCGTCAAGTATTTGGTATGCTAACCCCGTGCTACGCCCTCTTTTTATCGTTACTGTCATACTAACAGTCTAAAGCACGATCGTAACATCGTCCATCGCGACATAAAGCCCGAGAACATACTTCTCGTAGACAAAGAGGTTCATGTCAAGCTTGCGGATTTTGGTCTCGCCAAGATTATTGGCGAGGAGTCGTTCACGACAACACTATGTGGCACGCCAAGTTACGTTGCGCCCGAGATCTTAGCCGAGGGAAGGCACAGGAAATATACCAAGGCTGTTGACATTTGGTCCCTGGGTGTTGTCCTATATATCTGTCTTTGTGGCTTCCCGCCTTTCTCGGAGGAGCTACACACTCGCGATTTCCCTTATTCGCTGTCGCAACAAATCAAGAGCGGTCGCTTCGACTACCCGTCTCCATATTGGGATTCGGTCGGAGACCCGGCCCGTAAGTTCTCACTTCTTTTGTTAGGTCGGAGTAACGTATGCTAACTTTACTAGTCGATTTGATTGACCATATGTTGGTGGTTGACCCCGAGAGGCGCTACACTATCGATCAATGTCTTGAGCATCCTTGGCTTAGCCAAAAGATGCCCGGTGTGGCCGATAGTACCGATGGCCTTGTGGACGGCATTGGCGGACTTGGCATGGAACGACGGGGAGTGGTTCGCGAAAGAACACTCCTAAGTTCCATAAATTCGGTACATTTGTCACGCAAGGTGCCGCTCGGACCGGATCAGAAGCAGCCGCTCAAGATATACGAAAAGAACCCGACGGCGCAACCACGGCCTGACGACGAGCGAGCACCAGAAGAATTTGCACATATGGGCGGGAAAGGCGATCAACAGCTTTTCGCCAACGACGATAACACTTTCTACTCCACAACTGAGGCGACGGCTGCTAAGGTGACAAAACCCAAGGCCAAAGGAAAAGCAAAGGCCAATGGTAGATGAGATGTCTAAAGTTGAGATATGAAGGGGGGGGTTTTTTTTTTCCTTGCTTGGGAGAAAGGACGCCGGCGTCTTGCTTTTTCTGCGGTTAGATATTGTGGCTCCCTTTGATGGTGTTAGGGGCGAAGTGGTGTTCATCTAAGGCGAGTTGCTG
>Ga0247782_1000335_pt1 | contig 41715 bp, 37 predicted proteins | sample UWRJL019104C5_FD_179928 | JGI IMG/M metagenome (GOLD analysis project Ga0247782, IMG submission 179928) | Plant litter microbial communities from Arlington Agricultural Research Station in Wisconsin, United States - UWRJ-L019-104C-5 | ecosystem: Environmental > Terrestrial > Plant litter >...
AGAACATTGGGAGCGCAAGTACCTCGCTGAGAGATACCTGGAGAGCGGTGGGTCGTCGGCGGGTCACGACTTAGCGCGCCAAGAATACCTGACATGGGTCCGTTTATCTTGCCTGTAACCATAGTAGAAGCTGTTTAACAAGTTCAAAGGACCCATCCCAAGTCCGATCTGACTTGCCTATTTGAGCGCCCGAGATGTCACCGGTCCCAAAGACCCAAGACTCCTAACCCCTAATGTATCTCACGACTCGTAAAACTATGTAGGTATTTGCGGCCCGACATAATACATATGTAATAAATAATAGCATCTACAGAAAGCAAAACAACTTTTATTCAGAGCAACATCTCTTGTCGGCGTTATTCAGCTTTGTAATGACCTTGTTCAGCCCAGGTTATCTATGTCTTGGCGATCGCGTCAGCCAAGCTACCTGGTAGTACTACTTACCTCGATAGACTGCAGATAGCAGCTTACGTACCAGCGCTCACAAGTCACTCAATCATGTTTTATAGATGAAACCTAAGAGTTTTTTTTAGGACATTCTCGCGATTAACTGCGATGATACTATACATTCATACCATATTCGACAATAGACCCAGTAGTTGAAGTCGTACGCTCACGTATCAATATCATTCTATTTTCCCACTAATTACCGACTACTGGCTATCCACTAGTTAGGTAGTTCGCATTCCCCGACTCCTATATATAATTCTCCACAAGTATAATATGTTTTGCAGTAGGTACCAAGATAGCCGAGGGACTACATAAGTTTGTACTATGTATGTGTGTGAGTATAATAATAGCGATAAAATCAAACGCCTTTACAACTTAGTTGCAGATAGTGGACGATCTCTACACATAACTGGAATGGAATATGGTCTTAATAAGCGTGCTTGACCGTCTCCTGCCTACCTAAGTATTCCTAATCGTCGATCGGTAGTTGAAGGATGATTGAAGCTATTTGATCCTACTGAACTGTTACCCTGTTTTACTGCAGCCTGTGCAAGGGAATCCATGTCCATTCATTAGGATTCATTCACTATGTACCGGCACCGCTGAGATCATGGACAGTAGTGAGTGAGATCCGAGAGAGAAAGAGAGAGTGAAGGACTTTCGGAGTAACGTGGGGTGGGAACGTGCTGTGTATAGGTCAAGATAGACTTGTAGCTCAACTATCCCTCCTACTGTCCACTTACCGGATCATTCACTAAGAGGTTGTTGCGACATATTCCCTCACATTTCGCATCTGATTATTTAGGAGTATCATTGGTGTTGATACGAGAGCATAGCAAGTTACATATTTCATTTATTCATAGCTCCTAGAATACAAGAACATCCATAGTGTGAATAAACAGAACCTTACCTCAGGAGGAAGCGGAATACTGTTCTTGTCACAGGTCGCTAATAGTAATAGGGCTGTTATCAATGCTTCGTTTTTGCAAGTTACATTCATCTTCTGAGACCACGATAGATGATGACTCTCACTTAATACTCAATATGCGAACGTTTCACGTACGATCCGCAGTGAAATGAATTCTATATTGCCTCTGCTCAACTCGGTCGTCAATCGACCGAGCCGTGTTATTATCGGTCTACGATTTAAGTTTATTTCCTCCACAAAACAAAACAAGCCTCCAAACTTGGCCTCAGTCACTTTTCATCAATCAATTGTAGTAACCGACCAAGCCGAGATGACAGAATCTATTGATCATAGAATAAGAACCAAGTTCTCGAACTTGGGCATTCCTCGGACTACACCGGGGTGATGTCGTATAGTATTCGGTGCATTAGCTACCCCGAGCTTTGCCCAACGACGCGTTTTCCTGCGCCGGAGAGACCCTCCGTTTTATCTGTTTCCGTCAGTAACACATTGTAATAGCACCGATTCAGAGTTACAGCTAAGTCTTGTGCCTGAATATCGTTTATTTACTTGACACACAATCGAATGCGTACATACGCATCGCTTGGATGCATGGAAATAAGCTCTTTCGCATTGTCTCAGCTTCGTTGGAAAGTGTATAAAATGCAAACCACTAAACTTGGTTTGCGGTTATCTAGTCATGTGAAGATATTGTGCACGTCGCATTCTGTACCGGGCAGTTAGTTGATCTTCGTCATGTTGCTGCCAGTGCTGCTGCTGTTGACCGTTCTCGGCTTCGCCTCTTCGGCGTCCGCTGCCTTTGGCTTCACGAAGTCCGGCAACAACTATGTCATCGATGCGGGATCCTCCGAGTCGCTCGTCTTCACCGTCAGCGGAAGTAGTTGTGATATCACGTCGATCAAGTATCGCAATGTAGAGCTCCAGGGCCAGAGCAAGGGCTCGCACATTTCCTCTGGCCTGGGCTCTGCGACGGTCAGCGCGTCGCTGGTTAACAGCAGTAAGTTGTTTTCATGCGGACATATATGAAACTTGGAGATATGGATGGAATTGAGAATTCCAGGTTATAGACGGGCTAACCCGTATAGAATACGTCAAGGTTACATGTGAGACCTCAACGCTTACCCACTACATGGTGGTGAAAAGCGGCGAGAGCACCATCTACATGGCCACATACATAACTGCCGAACCGAGCATCGGGGAGCTCCGCTTCATCGCACGCCTGCAATCATCCAGATTGCCCAACGAGTACCCCTACGGCAGCGTATCGACGACAGCGGGCTCCAGTTCCACGGTCGAGGGCTCCGACGTCTTCGTCGTGAACGGACAGACGCGGTCCAAGTTCTACTCGAGCACGCGGTTCATCGACAAGGACGCGCAGTGCGTGTACGGCGGCTCGGGCTCGGATGAGGTGCACGTGTGTATGCTGGCACCGCAGCCCGAGTCCTCGTCCGGCGGGCCCTTCTTCCGGGACATCGAGTCCAACAACGCCGGCGACGACACGAATTTGTACTGGTACATGAACAGCGGCCACGTGCAGACCGAGGCGTGGCGCACCAACGTCCTGCACGGGCCTTACATGATGATGTTCTCTCGGTCGGGGGTGCCCAAAGTCAAGGAGGCGGACCTGTCTTTCTTCTCCGAGCTCAGCGTCAAGGGCTTCGTGCCGACTTCGTCGCGGGGTTACGTGTCCGGGACCGCGTCGGGCGTGCCGAGCAATTTACAGACGGTCGTGCACTGGTACAACTCGGCGGCGCAGTACTGGGCCATAGCATCCTCGTCGGACGGCACGTTCAAGTCGCCGCCGATGAAGACGGGCTCGTACACCATGGTGTTGTACCAAGGCGAGTTCAAGATAGCCAGTGCGACGGGTGTCAGCGTTAGCGCGGGCGGCACGACGACCAAGAATATCGCCAGCACCCTGACCAGCCACACCTCGTTGTGGAAGATTGGCGAGTACGACGGCCAGCCCACGGGCTTCATGAACGCCGACAAGTTCCTCCGCATGCACCCGTCCGACAGCCGCATGGGCGCCTGGAACCCGGCCACCTACACGGTCGGTTCCTCTTCCATCGGCCAGTTCCCCATGGCCCTCTTCCAGAACGTGAATAACCCTGTCACTATCAAGTTTAACCTGAATTCCGCCCCGGGCGCTGCAACACTTCGCATCGCGACCACGCTTTCATTTGCGGGCTCCCGGCCACAGGCCAAAGTCAACTCTTGGAATGGTCCTAGCCCCGCTGCGCCTACGAAAATAGACAGTCGCGGTGTCACACGCGGTGCCTATCGAGGATATGGCGAGGTGTACGATGTGACCATTCCTTCCGGCACTCTTGTGGCAGGGTCGAACACCATCACGATCTCCTCAATCTCCGGTAGCAGCGGTACTACCTTCCTTAACCCCAATCTCGTAAGTAGCTCCCCCTAGAAAATTTGTGGTAGGATATGATTTGCTAACCATTAGTCTTGATGTAGATCTTTGACTGTGTTGAACTCTTCACTTCGTAGAAAGTAGGCTTGGAAAGCTTGATATTAGGCTCGAGCTCCACGGAGGAAATATAGGGATAATACAAAACTCTCAACTAAATTGCTATGATTTCTCGTGGACAATTGTTTCCTCCGATGACAGCGTTGTAAAGCGTCCTTGATTACGCAATACAAGTTTCATTAGAGTCGTTGGTCTCCTCAGATAGGTGTCTGATCCCAGGATATTCCATTTGATACAGCATGATGTGTGCGCATCCAGAAATCTTCAAAAAATATATTATATTTACGTTCTCATAAGGTCTAGCAAACGATCTCAAGTATTCTTATGATCAATAGAGTATCATCAAACAGCTCGCTCAGAGCCATCCTCGGTGAGATACGACCAAGCCAGCGCGCACAAAGCAACGCCAACCAAGTACAACCACCAAACAAGACCTATAACCCCCTCCTCCACCCCAAGAGCGAAGACATAGCCGCCGACCGCAGGGCCGACCGCGCGCGCAAGACTCGCCAGCATATTCCCCGCTCCGTGAATCGTGCCCAGGACCGTCTTGCTCGGCGCGGCCTCGGTGAGCAAGATCACCGTACTCGGGATCGCCATCGTGCGCGCCATGATCTGGGCACAAACCACAATGCCCAAAAACACCCACCGCGCATCGTGGCTCCCCGCCAGGAGGGACAGGTACGGCGCCGCGAGGTAGGTGAGCGGGAAGAGGAACAGCGCGACGCGGAACACGCCGCGCGTGCCTATCCGTCTTTGCAGGCGCGGGTAGATGAAGAGCTGTAGCAGTATGCCGCCGATGCCGAAGACGGAGAGCCAGATCCCGATGGTCGCGGAGCGGAGGCCCAGACCGCCCCGGAAGGCGAAGAACGTCGCCTCGCTGTTGTCGGCCGGGGGGCTGCTCAGGTATACGGGGAAAATGTGCATGAAGGCGGAGTTGTGAAGCGGCAGTAGACCGAAGGATATTAGTGCCGATACGACTTTTCTTGTCCAGATGCCGCGGAAGGGTACTTTTGTTGTCTCTGCTGTTGTTGTTGCCGGGATCGCGATTTCGGGTTTTTCATCCTCTTTGGGTACACGGCTATGACTATCTACCGTATTCCCCTCTTCTACCAAGACGTCCTCACTACTACTCATTCGCGTGTATTTCCGATATCTCGGACCCTTATGCCATAGTCGGCTCCCGAGCCCCCTGATAGCTTTCCCGGCTTGCAACCCCCAATCACTCTGCTCTTCCTTTCCCGGTAAAGTCTCTCCCAATCCCAAAATAGCGAGGACCAAAGCAGTGGCCAGAAAACACGCATTCAAGAGTGCCGGTAAGGCGTAGGGATACTGCAACGCCCATGCCACGCCATCGGCATTACCACTAAAATTGAAAACACCCTGTGGTCCGAACAAAGCCGGGAGATTGACCACGGGCTCCGCGAGACAACCCCCTAACGCCAGACTCAACACCATGCCCGAGTTGAAGACCAGGGGTAGGAGCAGAAACGCTTTGGTTTGGTACTTGCGCTCGCGCACAATCTCAGCCGTGACGGTCCTCATGATGCTAACGTTGCCGTTCGCTAGCCCTGCGATGATCCTCCAGCATAATAGCGCGCTGAACGTCCTGGACAGGCCGAACCCGATATTTGCTATCGTCGACACGAGTAGCCCGCCGATGATAGAAAACCTCCGACCGTGTTTGTCGGATAAGCGGCCCCAGGGCAGACTCACGAGACATTGTGCTAGTGGAAATGCCGCTACCAGGAGCCCCGAGTACTCTGATATGCGGGCGGCGGAGCTATCATCGGAGGAGGAGGAGGTTGGTAAGACGGATCTTACTAGGTAGAAGATGTACGGTAATAGGCACACGTTTGACAATGGCTCGGAAAGTCGGCATAGGGCTAATATGAAGAGCTGGCCTTTATTTGGGAGGTCTCGCCAGCGGACTTCGGGCGGCGTGGTCTTCTTCTTAGGTGTGACTTCTGGAAGACCGGGCGAGGCATATCCTGAATCTGTTGGTGCAGGTATTCTACGAGCTTGTATTACGCTGTCTTGAAGACAGTGCAAGTGATTTGTCAGTTTGAGGTCCTAGCGTTAGTAGAGATAGGTGTCTCAAAGTCAATGATGAGAAAATCAACTTACCATTTGATGAGCGTGATGTCTCCCTTCCTCTAAATGGCGCTGAAGCCATTGTGCTAATCTCTGGCCTCCCTCCAGATCTACCGGAGGCTCCTTGGCTCTTATTCTTGTAAAACGCTTTCTAGGTTTTCATGATCTTCTATTTCAGAAGCCTTCAATCGTTCATTCTAGATATGTACTCACGAGCTACTTTCCTAGGAAAGTTACACTCCTGCAGATACCGTGGGCAAGTAGTATATAAAGCAACACATCATTTCTTTCCCCAATATACCCCTTAAGCCAATCATCAAATGCATGCCTAGATACATTGCCTGTGCCTGGCATGACAGCACTACTATGCTTGGCCCCAGGTGTATCTATGTGATGTTGGTCGTGATATCTTCCGATTATCCAGGTCCCGCAAAATAGATTGCGTCTGTCCGATCCCTTTTCAGTCATTACCTTACCAAGGGGCTTTAAATCCGACGAGTTGAGCTACCACATGCACAAGGTACGGAGTGACACCGTGTTGCGCGGGCATTTAACCGGAAGACTGTGAATAGGTAATGGTAGTAACTAGCCCCATCTTGTTCCTTTTTGTCCGGCGATCTCCCATCCTTGTATCCAAATGAATACAGTTCTTTCCTCTAGTTGCCCGTTTTGTGTTCTACCGTATAATATGCCAACGATCCTTGCTAATAAGTGAGTAACTGTGAAAATGAAAGGGGAAATTGGAGAATCGCATCTTGTTGGATAAGTCTCCCTCCCACTACTGTGGACGAAACGATGCAACCGCGGAGTCCCTCGCTGCATGCGGGGCATAGCATAGCTCGAGAAAATCTGGGTGCCGGCATACTTCAGCAAGGCGGCACATACAAGCGAATGCCGTGTCTTTGAGCACACTTGGATTGACCTTATATATGATCTTGGCGACTCCGATTGGTACTTATTATGAGTCGGAGAGATGCAGAAAAAAAAAAAGTGTCTTGAGGTGAAGATGCGTATGTGCTTCGCATCAGCTAAGTTGACTTGGGCTATTATTTTTCAGGTTTCTATTTGAACGTAAACATCAAATATGGCTATAGCGCGGATACCGAAAGCGGTGCTTCGACTGCACTTACTATGCGTTTTCTTCGCTCTGGGATCGTTTGTTTGGGGGTGAGTGAGACTTGTTCCCCAATGTCATGTCTTCATGCCAGGGAACTCAACATTTAAAAAAGAAAAAGTCAACCCTTCAACATGGCATGGCCGCTCGTATTCATTTACTAACGTTCTATTCTAATCTAGATATAATGTAGGCATCCTGTCCTCAGTGCTCGTGCACCCCGGTTTCAGGCGCGCGATGGGTTATCCGACACCCTCACGGAAAGGTATCATCACCGCCATATACTACCTGGGCACGTGGACGAGCTACATATTTGTGTCGCACCCCGCGAGCGACCGTCTAGGACGCCGGTATGCGGCCCTCATAGGCATCACGGTAGTCGCCATGGGAATTTCGTTCGAGGCCGGAGCGAGCGGCTCGGGGGCCTACGCTATGATGATTATTGGACGTATCATCAACGGTTTGGGCATCGGTATCGTTTCTACGTCTGTGCCGTTATATCAGAGGTTCGTTTCCAAAGTTCTTTTTAAATAAGGTGTGGTATGACAGGCAGAAGTCGTTTGGATGGGTTTATGCGAGGAAGTGGACAGAAATACTAGACGATGTTTCTTCACATACAGGTCTAGTAGTCTCATCCTTAGCCTGCATCACGCACACTGTCCGTTGATTACGATTTGTAGATAGGAAGTCTGAACCTCGCTAACCGGTAATCGTGGACAGCGAGGTCGCACCCGCGGGCAAAAGAGGAAAATACGTAGTATTGAACCACGTCGGGTTCGTCGCGGGCCTAGCATCTGGCTTCTGGTAAGCATCCCCTGTTACAGAAACACTTCTGAGCAGCATCGAGTAAATCTAGCTCCTATAGCAGAACTAATCGTGAACTACTTGCTTAGGGTCGGGTATGGCATAACATTCTGGACGAACACCGCCTATAGCGAGTATATCTCGTGGCGCTTCTCTCTCGCCATTAACTTACTTCCGAGTCTGCTCTTTGCTGTCGGACTCCCTTTTCTACAAGAGAGGTAAAGCGCTCCGTTTCCCACCAACCCCCCTCTAAAGCCTACCTATCCCGTCTTCATCAATCTGCGCTCAGACCCCGTAACCTAACCATGTGCTTACACGTCACTGGCATAGTCCCCGCTGGCTGATAGAACACGGTCGCCAAGACGAAGCCCTGAGATCGCTGCACTGGCTGCGCGAGGAAAGCTTCACGAACGAGGAGATCCACCTCGAATTATCGCGCATTCGCGACGATGTCAACGAATACAGGGGTAAGGGAACTAGCTGGGTGACTCTTTTCAGGGATAGGAACCTCTTCAACAGGTTGTGGAGGGCTTCGCTGCTACAGTTCATGGCGCAGATGGTGAGTGTCAATGATAATAACGGGAAAGTGCAGAGGAGTGGATGTGGCCTCTGGGTAGGTAGATTGACTAACGGACTTTCTTACGTTGAATAGTGCGGTGCCGCTGCGATGAAGTATTACCTCCCTACTCTTCTAGAAAAAGTCGGGTTATCGACGCGAATAGCGCTACTAGCAGGAGGCATCGAGGTACATACAGTCTTCTCTTTACCACCCTTTCTCGTGCCACGACAATCTCCGCAAGTCAAGTGTAGCCTTACTCATTGTTATCATGCACCTTTATGCTTCCTTGACTCTCGCCCAATGGTCTCGTACAGGGTAATCAACACAAGACTGACTGCGTTAAATATGTAGTCCACTCTAAAGATCGGCATGACGGTAATCGAAATGTTTCTCATCGACCGCCTAGGGCGCCGCATCACGCTCGTCTCGGGAACCTTCGCCATGGGTATCGCATTGTTGGTACGTTACTCCCCTAGGTTAGATATTAACTGCAACCAAACTAGTAGCAAGTAGTTCTTTGAGCACTTTTTGTTATGTCTTTTTTCTGTCTTCTACTTCCGTATAGGTACCCAGCTAACAACCCGACCCTAAGATCAACGGCGTCCTCGGGCACGCGTACCCGAACAACACGAACCGCGGCGCGGACATTGTCTCCGTGGTCTTCATCTTCATATACGCGTTGGGGTATAGCATGGGTTTCGGTCCTTCGGCGTGGGTATACGGGTCTGAGGTAAGCGGATTCACCTGCTATCCAGGAGAACCTCGGAAGATACTCTCACATCTGACGGACACATACTAACCTCAACCCCTTTTGGCCAAAAGATCTTCCCAACAGCCGTTCGCGCACGCGGTCTCAACTTCTCCGCGTCAGCCGGGTCCATAGGCTCGATAGTCGTGGCGCAGATCTGGCCCGTGGGCATCGAGACCATCGGGCGGAACATATACTTTTTCTTCATGGCGATAAACTTTGCCTGTATTCCCGTAAGTTTCTTCATCTCAATCATATCTTCCATCCTTCTCTCTCTGTCTCTCTCTTTTTCGATGCTTTCAAAACAACGAAGACAAGATACGTCATACCACCTGAAGCCCAAACTAAATCCCTGGGGGTTATAAAAACAACAGGTAATCCTCCTCTTCTACCCCGAGACCAAAGGTCTCTCGCTAGAAGACATGGACATGCTATTCAACCGAGGCCGACGACAGCAGCAGCAGCAATCCCAGCAACGCCAACAGCAATCCATTCCCAATTATGGCGCTACTGACGGATGTAGACAAAGCGTGGGCACCGACGAGGGAGACGAGCCGCGCGCCACTGCTAAATGAAGTAGTGTCCCACCAAGTTTGGTTCACTGATCTAGATAAATATAGGCGCACATGTCGCAAAGTAGAACGAATGTATTTGCTTATTGGGGATCACGAAGGGGGGAGAGTAAAAAATGATAGAAGTACCATCTTGTCCTGTGCGAAATAAATATCAATATATACTGACCTATGAGAATTTCCCCTCCCTGTTTTGTCATAAGCAGTAAATGGTACTTCCCTGTCTGGCTATCAGAAGACACGAAGTAGATGGCACAAGCGAAAAGCTTGTCAAAAAGCAATTGAATTGGTATCTGCCAGACGCCGCCTACCATGCCGCTTTAAAAATGAAAGACATTGGATGCTACAAAAGCATACACAGTGTCGCCTACCCGTCCCGTCCCACTCATTCGAGACCCATCTGCGCCTCATCACCAATTCCCCACTGTCCCAGGTCTCTCTGGTGGCCATGGATCTCTAACTCCAAGGCGGGATCTAGTGTGCTATCGTCGTCATTTGACCGAAGACTGGCCGCTTCACTCGCTCGTCTAGAACGCTGAGTCCCGCCTGTCGTTCGACGACGAAGTGAAGTGCCGGGCAATCGGAATTTTGCTGACTTAGAAGATGTACTTAGGACAGAGACGGCGTCGTCTTCACCTCTGGCCTTGTCACCTGACGCGGTAGCCTCCGGAACGGACGACGAAGCTCCACCTGCATCAGCGTTGTCTGGGTTGAGTCTTGGTCTGGCTGGTAATTCTGGCGGCGGTGGTGAGGGCATCTCATCCTCCGAAACTTCAACCAATTCTGCGTCACGGTACCACTTCCGCCTCCTCGTCCATCGGCCCCATCCATCGTTACCTCTGCGCCCACTTTGCCACTACAGACATGTCAGCTTAAATCAAGGAATCGATATCCGGGCCCGTTATAGCGTACCTTACTGTCGTAGTAAATCCAGCCCATCTTGCCGGCTTCACCATCATAGTCTGCTTCGTCCATATCTGGCACGCCGTCGACACGCCATTTACCACCCTCAACCCACCGCCATCTAGCACGACCGTCCTCCACTTCGGGCAGCTCAAACTCGTCCTTCGGCGGCACTGCGTTGTTTTGCTCGTCGGTCCAAGCTGCGCGCTCGTAGGCAAACAAGCTATTAGTCCATCCCAATCCAAGCCACCTCCTTTGATTTTCGTACAGTATGAAAGTGAACCGTACTCCCGAGTCCTTAGCTCCAGACTGGTTGCGTTTTAGGGCCTCGGTCAAAGCCGAAGAGGAGATTTTAGCAGCCTCATGTGCCTTTTTTGATTTGGCGGAACCGACAATAGGCTGACCGTTTGCATTCCCTTTCTGTTGTTTCACCGGAGCTTCGAAATCCAGACCTGTCACCCACCGAGCAAACTTCCGCACCGTGAGACTTCGCCAGAGCAGCGTTCTTGTCACCCTGCAGACCTTGGAATGCCAGCTCAAAACCAGAGTGCCGAAAACGAGCACGACTCGCTTTGTTGTGATTATATGAAAAGGAGGTAGGGTAAGGATGATCCAAATTGGAGTAATAGCAAGGATACGCACGAACAGGATTGTGAGAGCAGGTCGGGTTGTCGCGCTAGTAGCGGTGCGCTGGGTGGAGAGGAAATCGGTCATCGCAAGCATCGGTTCGAGCAAGATGTTACAGCGGGAGGTAAACACTTTGAGAGTATCGACGATCTCATCGAGAGTCTTCTGATGTCTCGTATTCGTAATTTCACTGGCATTCCTCTGGTGCCCAGACCCGGGGTGGCCGGCACCAGACGAGCCATTGTTCCCCCTCTTCTTGTCCTTGCTGTTGACGAGACCGGGACGTTCGGTCCAACCGCTGCTCGAGAGTGGGCTGTACCGGCGGGCATACATACCCGCTATTATGCCCAGAACAGCAACGATGGGCCCAGCAAAGCGTAGGACATGGTCGCCATACTGTACAGTAGCCCAGAAGGCAGCCAAGAAAAGAAAGCTCTCCCAGGGATCTCCAGTAGTCCAACTTAGTAGGCCAGCGAGCTTGTTCAGGGGCAGCAGAAATGGATGGCTGTAAGCGAGGGCACGAGTGATTTGGGGCGGTGTGGCTAAGAGCAACGGCGACTTCTGATGGACGAGGATGGTAGATGTGCGTTTAGCGGCTGAGGCGATAGAAGAGATATTTGCCGGGGAGAAGGCAGCATAAGTCGGGGGAGCGTACAATGGCGGCGGGGAAAGGTCTGAAGGGGTCGCGACACCGTCAGCATCGACGCGAGGCGTAGACTTGGGAGCCGACATGTGCGTCATCCAAGGTAATTCCTAACACGCGCGACAGGAATCGGCCGTTAGCTTAGTTACGTACATTGAGTAGACTACGTCCTGAAACTGAGAAGCAAGCAGTGGGGAGGTAAAGGACATAACATGAAACGATGACGAGTGGCAACGGTTGCCAAGGCTGGGAAATTGGATCGCTCACTGACGTCGCTCGCTGCCTGTCACGCCTTATTCCGAAACCTGAAGTTTGAAGTCCGACGTCCGACGCAAGAGGCAATAGACGGCGCGCTAGAGAAGACAATTACAATTGGGCAGAAGTATGTCGGTGTATGCAGCAGCTTGCTCGCTGGTTGGATGTAGCAAAACCCATTCGACTTACCAGCGCAGCCATTAATGACAGCTGGGTGATGGCTGGATGAGAAGCCGAGAGAGGACGGGAATTGGAGATCTGGTTTGCGAACGCACGTCCAGGTAATGTCGATGCACGTTGCGTCGCAACTATTCTTTTAGGTAGATACCTTAGCTGGACACCCACCCCGAAGTATATGTATGGGTAAGGATATTGGTAGGCAGGTAGGTGTGCCTGGGCACAGAAGGCGGTTGTTCCATGTATAGCGGGGGTGAGAGTAACCTCTTGGAGTAGATGCCGCGGTATTTGGAGATCGCTCAAGGTAAGCTCGGAGATGGTGATACGTAATAGTGACAGGGTTATAGACCACAGTTTTCACACGCTTATACTCACTACCGCAATTCACATGTATGTCGACATTGCAAATGCGGTGTCATCCAAGAGTTTGAAATAACATAAAAAGAAATAAGGTAACCATACACACGAAAAGAATCGCGGTTTCTCGGTGCTTATCTAGCGTGGATAGCCTGGAAAACGCCCCCAGTTACTACTAAAACCGCTCGGGATAGGACAATGATCGAAGATAGTATTCAGTCACAATTTTTTCTCTTTCCCCACCTTTTCCTTCGCATTACATATCGAACTTAAGGGAAGAGCGTCACTATGTGACCAAATAGAGTTGAGTAGAAACTTAAAGAAACAAGTAAGAACAGAGATATTTAAAGCGGTACCTAAGATATACGGAAAAGTAAGGGAGAGAGAGATAAGCACAATTTTCAGCAAGCGAAGGGCAAGAGTAATAAGACAACACTGGTCCCTAAGGTAACACACCATGAAAAAGGGAGTCGAGCAATTGTCAAGCAAGTATATTTCTATATTACTTATTAGTAGTCAGGCACTAGGTTAGGTTGGTAGGCGACGTCGTAAAATGCGGGGAACCAATTTGTAGCTCATTGCCGGCGCCAACAACCCATTCCGAGATCCTTGGCATTTTCACATGTAAAGACTCGAGACCGTTTCGCAGCATATAACAACAAACTTTTAGGTTATATAATATCCCTAGGCAATATAATAGCAAGTACCACTATAAAAGTTTTCTCTAGAAGTATATACTTATTATACCTAGTTATATATATATATGCTATAATGTTTGTTTATTGTTATAAAGATCTTATAACTAGCGTTTATTTATATTATTATTTATTATTATAGCTAAGATTTTAACAACTAGTATAGTTAAAGCATAGAAAAAAGCTTACGGCCTAAACAAGACATTATGACAGATGAGCTAGCTGATGAGAGAAACACACTTTATATAACACGGCTTAAGGCCGCTTATTCCTAGCCTTCTATCTTGCGGATCCTGGGATTTATTAAACGAAGCCAACGCATAAAGCTTCGCACTTGGATCTTTCCGATGTCAACCTTGCTTCCTTTATTGCGACCGAATACCAGTCTCATCGGAGCCTCACTGTCGTTTTTGCTTGACAGTGTCAAGACACTGTTGCCCTTTGAATTGGGTATCTCGTCCTGTGTAAAGCTCACAAATGCTGTCGGGTCGATGATTATGCTTATGGGAGTATTTACCGTCCCGAGCTTCCCATTACTTTCCTCATAATAGAGTTGCAAGCAAGTCCCCTGGTCGTCGTGACTCCACGTACTGGCCCCCTTACTATAAGAAGACAGCTCAAAAGCCGCAGTTCCTAGAGGCAATTTAGGGGTAAATGAAATGGCAGCACCTAGCTCCGGAGGCGAAGATATCGAGTTTTGCTGCTCCGCGTCGTTCGCTGCCACCGTATCCACAAGATAGTTGCCTGACGTATCTGAGCTTTTGACTTCCATCTCACCATGATGTCCATTACTCTCTCTTGCCCTGGGCCGGACGTCTAATTTAGCCCTTTTTAACGACTCCTCTCGTAGCACGTTTTTTTCAACTTCAGTTTCTCCTTCTGTTCTTACTCGCTTTGTCCCCTTCAACCCATCTCTCGACTGGCACGGGGGTGCCAGAAGCTCAGCCTGTGAATCCGCTAAGGCGTGCGCTACCGGAGCGTTCGTCTTTGCACAACTTTGGCTAGTACTTGTGGACACATGCTCCGAAGATTGCCTTCTTTGAGGAGTAGATGTGGTCGTTTTGGCAAAGATCGTACTATCTCGCACCGTAGACCTCACATTATCATCATTGCCGTCCCGGACACTCCGTCCTTCGACTGATTCTCGAATTTCATCACCCGACATCGCTGAGGGCGAATTCTGAGATACTTCGTGTGCTGCAAGCTCACATGCCGACTCGAGACCTCCCATAGCCGAACGGTCTGCGCCAGAGCTTGGACTGCCGGTGCTATGAACAGCACTCGGCTGTTTTTGTTTATCGGAGAGAATATTCTCCGTGCTTCGTAAACTATATAATGGCAATGGCCAGCCACTGGTCACGTCCTCTTGCAGTCCTAAATCATTATGCTCATCCTCTTCGGAGCTCTCCGTATCTGGCTCCTCATAATCCTCATCATTAGGAATTTCGCCGGCGGTTTCCTGGATGCGTAGCAGTTCCCGTTCGGTAGTATCTGAGGCAACGGCTGAGTCTGAATCCTCAGCACCTGATTCAGTACTGGAACAGTTATCTGATGACGCAGGTAAAACACATCCTCCAACGGCAGGGCTGTTCGTTTTGCCTTAAAAGATTGTTAACTTTCAAAGCCGAGTCTGTTAAGGCTTGCAACTTACCTGCTCGTCTGGTTTTCTGCGCTTTTTCAAATTCCTCCCAGGAATTAAATCCCTCCTTTTTTGCAATCCATCGCCGCGCCGCATTGAAAGGGTGATCTTCCCGGGTCGGGGGATCTGGGTCATACAGGGGAAATTTGCTGAAACAACTGGCAGAAAGCCAGCTTACACTCTGGGTGTCATCGCTAAGGCAGTCGGGTCAGCGGTATTGCTTTTGAAGATTCGGGAATGAACGTACAAGAACATGACAGGAAATTTCCGCTCATTTACTTTTGGCCCACCGTCCTCGTAGCCCGGTGCCCAGCCAACAATGGCACTACGCCGGGAATCACCTACAGCACTGCTGCCATAAATATAACACTTGGGAGGACTTGCCTCCTTTTTAAGAAGGCCAGTACTGGCAAGGTTGTCTTGAAGGCCGCCCTTCGTCTGGTCGTCCCAACCGAGAATCATAACTGGCCAGATACGACGCTCCGACTTCCAATATGCATAGTAAATATGAAAAGCTTTTGGATCGGTAGTGAGCTTGTCCGGCACCTTTAGGTAGGTTTTAGGATATTTACTGGGGGACAACGATAGGTCTTGACGGGTTGTTCCTCGAGGCGTAGAATTTCTCACTTTCTGTTTCGTGCTAGAAGCTATCTCGGTTTCGGAGGGTTGAGTCTTAGAACTTTGTCGCCGGTCTCTCTTCGCTCCCCCATATCTCTATAATTGCTTGTGCTTCAGTCGCTCTACCCTCTTATAAGTGACTCATAACTAACATACCTTTGGATTCATAGGCCTATAGCCACTAGCGAAAGCGCTCTCGACAAGTCTATTGTTTAGCTCCGCTTTTTGCTTGTCGCAACCAATGACTCTATAACCAAGTTCTTTTATAGCCAGGTCATAGCTCCTATTATGGTGACCGTGATCACGACCGTTAAGGTGCTTCGCGGCTCCCTTGAGGGGTCGTTGATTGAACCTGACTTCGTGTTCTTCACACTTAAGTATATACCACTGGCCGCTCTCTGGTGGAAATTCCACAATAGTATCTTTATGTTCAGCCTGACCTTGCTGATACACGGCCTCGAATGTAACAGTTCTTGGACACTGGCAATCATCGGTAGCGGAAACTGTAGACGTCGGCGTAGGGAGCGAATTTACCGATGTGTCGATGTGCAGTGGTTTCGGGGCAGGCTTAGAGGGCTCGAAGGTGGAGACACTTACTTCCCGTCGGGCTGGTAGCTTCTGCTGTTGGGAAGGGCTGACCGGGGGAGCGACATTCTTGGCAAGAGTTACCCCTGCACGCGAGGAAAGGGGGTGTACTTCTTGCATGCCACCGCTATCTGCGATATTGGAGGAGGGATGAGCAGACGAAGAAGAAAGCCCAGCAGCCGCATTTCCAAAAGATCTAGCAGCAATAGCCTCGTGATAAGCTTTCTCGTAGTCCATCATTTCCTTTCGTTGGATTTCCTTGATACGACGAATTCGCTCGTCGTAGTCCTGCCGTATAGTTACCAACGTCTCATCACGGCTCTTATGCATCTTGGCGGCTTCAGCATCAAATTGGGCCTTGGTAACAGTATTGCGCAACTGTTCCAGTTGGCGGTCGGCATGCTGCTTAGCATGATTTTCTTTTTCATCTCTCTCGCGCTTATACCCTCTATTTTCATTGTCATGCCTTGCCACCATCACCAGTTTTTGTTGCTTCCATGAGTGATGGAAGTAATCAGGCTGGGTCGACCCCATTGTGCTTCTTAGGTAATACTTCGAGAAGCAGGGGATCAGAAGTATAGGTCGAGGTGGATAAGATGGTTTTCATGTTCTCTAACAGGATAATAATAGACTTAGAGAATCACCAACTATCTCTGCAAATAGCCGAGTAGGGTGTAGAAAGAGCCAGCAGATAGGGAAGGAGAGATAGTAAGCTCAGCTTTCAAATAAGGCACCTTGGAAGACGTTAGCAATTGACCAGCAGCTTAGAAAGATCGGGCATGTAAATAGACAGGTAGCGTGCAGCTTCCAAGTGAAGAAAGAAGTGATTACCAGGAAGCTAGGAGATGTAATGTGTCTTTTCAAGGAAAGAGTAGTTAGTGCTAGGTTAGATCAAAAGGCAAGAGGAACCGAACAGCTAGATGCCGCGGCAGTAGCAGGACAGCATAGACATAGGTACCTAGGTAGCTGCCGACTTCAGTAAGACCCTGCGGTTTTATAAGAAACCGTAGGTTGATGTGAGGTTTGCCTACCCAGCTACCCAGGCGCGTACAAGAGCTGAGGGTTGGATAACAGAGCCTTAATGTACTAGTAGCTAGGAACCAGGCACCATAAAAGATACCAGGTTGCCTAGATTAAGTAGTGTAAGATAGCTTTGCTCAGACTCTATTAAATGTTTGCAAAAGCTTCATTCATGCACCCTAAGAGGCAAGATTCAGGGGGCGGAAACAAGTGATAGATGACTAGAAGAGAACATTAGGAGCTGTGGAAGGTTTTACTTACTTTAAACAAACAAACCTGCTAACAGGAGGGGAAGAAAAGCAGGATGAGCACCCTTTGGTCAAGTTCTAACAGCTTAAAACAATCCTAGGTGCTCCTAACTTTTTTTGCCCCCCTCTTTATGGTTAATAGTAGAGTTGACATATGATAATAGATTCTCCTAGGACCCCTGTTATGGTCGAAGATAATTGGGCTGCAGGGACTGCCATTTATGCCCTCCAAGTTGTTGTTGGTAACAGAAAACAGCACCTAACAGTAGTGCAACATATATGCAGGGGACTTACCTACGTATGTCTTTTTGGCACTGCTGGGATCTAACTAAATTAATAGGATAAGAAACTTCTAAGTCAAAAAAGAAACTAAAACAGCTTTACAGCTGTACATAAGTATAGCATACAGAAGTACATAGGCCCGTGATTTGTTTTGTTGGGCCTAGCCTTAAAACTTTTAAGTAGCACCCGCCACTTTGGAGATGAGCCGGGGTCGCTCGTGGGGGTGTGGGCCACAACTGTAACTATGTAGGAATGGGCCACCCATAGATGCTAACAGGACGGAAACTCTTTGTATGTTTTCGAAGTTGCCTCTCATTAACTTTTAAAACTGATCCTTTCGTTTCTCTCTTTTGGCAGTAGGTATATACCGTAGAAGAGAGAGACAGAGGGACAGAGAGGGGCAGAGATCATGTGTTTTCTCTCATGTTAGGTACTATAGGTAGCAAGGAGATCTTTGTTTGGCTACAACTCACCTAAAATTGAACGCTTCAGATACTTAGGTAAGTACAGAAGTGCTAAGGAACTTTTGTGCATGTCCCCGTAGAACCCGGTGAATACCTCTTACTGGGTAGGGAATCATACCTGACTCTTGGAATATTCGGAGAAGGTTTAGCTCATACTTAACCACCCCTATTACAGTAGTAATACGCCCTACCCAGCGTACCAAGTTTGCTAACCCCCGGTATGAACGTATCAATTATGACAGGTCACATCAAATCTCCTTTAATGACTTCTTTCACACGTGTGCCACATATACTTCAATCAAAACAGGGCCGAGTGCCATAAACATACCGAGAGGACTAACATAAGTAGGCACTTGATTTCGACTAAGTGGTATACTGTACAGCTGTACAGCAGTTAGGGTCAGAATTAGTATATTACACATTCTGCCAAACCCTGAGGGACTGTGCAATCTGAGTAGCTAAGGCATTCATGTGCTGGGGTCCAAAATGTCATCAAATACAAACTGGCTGACCATGTACCGGAGCCGATTATGGACCTTAAACTATGTCTCGTCTACATGTGATAAAATCCGCTTATTGCTCCCGCAAGGGGCGATAACGAAGGGTCAGGATTATCTGCAAAGGGAAGCCATCCGGCCCTAGCTGCTCCGGCCGCCAACCGAAACCCCGGATAGCTTCCATTGATTGAAGTCGTAGATCGAACATATTGACCCTTCTTCAACAACAAGGCCCAGAAGCTCTGGTTAAAATCAACCGCTGCCTGCCCACCTATGTTGCCCGTCATCATCTTGACATCCTTCTTGAACCGGTTGGTCGCAATGGTCGTCTTGCGTCCGGCTACCGTCTGCCAGCTCTCTACACCGACATTGCCCATCATAATCCGCGCTTGGCCGAGTGTGACGTTGTCGTAAATCGACGTCGACACTTCGTTCGCGTATGGTGTTGCGTCACGAGTTGCTGTTTGAGCCCTAAGCCCGAGCTCCTCTTGGTCGCTCATGTCTATAGCAATCATGCGATCTGCGTCGGGTCAGCGAGTTCCCGCGATAGCAGGAAAGAAATGGGAACACCTGCCTGTCTGTTGCGCCGCTCTAGGCCCCAGTCTATGTATGGGAGCTAAGTTTATCCCTAGTACCTCGTGAACCCGGTCATTCGTCTCCGTTAAAATGTCGAAGGCGATACGAAAGCCGTCCCGAATATTCCCTTCTAGTCCGACCTAGGCAGTCTGAATCCGCATGCAGAGCACGTCTCGCGCCCGATCAAGCCGGTCGAGAATCCCTTGAAGGTCTCGGTCTTCTTTGCCACCCATCTTGAGTGCATTTGCGAACTGCGCGGCGCGGCCTCGCTGTTGTCTCTTTGCCAGCCTCTCGAGAAATGATCGCAACTCCTCGACTACTACTACTATATGCCTCAACTGCTGTTCGATCGCGGCAGTCTGCAGTAGCGGCTAGTCTTAAACGAGATCGAGAGTGCCCTCGAGTTACGACAGCTGCTGGGACGCATCGTCTAGCGTCTTCGATCCGCTTTCAACTTTGCTGCGTGCCGCCTAGATCTCTCGCAGCAAGGCGAACGCTGTACCAATAAGCCCGATGACCCCAGCAGTAGGCCCGAGGACTTCAGCCTGTCGTTTGGTCAGTTGTCATTCTCGCCGGAAGAAGCGGTAGCGGAGAGAACAGGGACGGACCGTCTTGATATCGATCTTGAGTTTCGATGAGTTCTCAGGTTGAAACCGTGGTTGTATGAGCTGCAGTTGAAGCTGAAGGTCTCCGACCTTCAGCCCCCGCGACCTGATTGGTGAGCTGAGTGTCCTGCAGATCCCGTGGCGATGCTTACCGTCTACCCCTCTTCTACCTCAACCTCAGCCTCAGCCTCAATTTCTATTTTGCCATCTTCAAGCGCAGCATTTGTTCTTCCATGTCGTGGTGCTACCGATGGCCGCTCCCATATTTCCTCCAACCATTTTGCGGGGGGCGCCCGAATCCATTAAGGCGACGTGAACAACTATTACGAGGGCCGCCAACAGTAAAGTTACAGTTATTAAGTCTTGACTCCCTATTACGGGAGGGGTTGAAGATTGAGTTTCAATGCTCACGCTGAAGATAGAGAACGCCCAGAAACACCGCCGAAACCATCTTCCCACGTTCCGTTCCGCTGTGATTCCGATTTTGTCGAACGCAAGACCGTCCTCGATCAAATACATCAAATATGCTCAAACCCAGCATCGCGTGCGGGGCTGGTGGGATTGGGAGGGGTAGGCAAGTCGCAGCTGGCCATCGAACACGCGCACAGGATCAAAGACGAGTTTATGCGAGAGGGCAAAGATATATGGGTGTTCTGGATTCATGCCGAGACGCAAGCACGTGTGGAAGAGGGCTTCAAGTCCATTGCCGACGCGGTCAAGATTCCCGGCCGAAACCGGCCCGGCGCAGGCATTTTGCAGCTCGTCCATGTGTGGCTCCATAATAAACGCAACGGCCGGTGGTTGACGATCTTGGATAGTGCCAACAATATTGACGTATTCTGCGACAATACCGACAAGGCAGGGCAAAGGACTGCTGAGGCGGAAAAGAAGCCATTGATAGCATATCTACCGCAAAGTTCGAACGGGCCAACCCTTATCATAACAAGGAACAAGGTCCTTATCGGCTTGCGGGCAGCTATGATGATATCATCGACATCGGACCGATGGACCAAGAGCATGCCGTTGCACTGCTAGCAAAGAAGTCGAAGGAAGTGCAGATATAGATGTTATGATTCAACCAGTAAAGGCGTTCGAATATATGCCTCTAGCTATCAGCCAAGCGGTGGTCCATATACAGAGCCCCTCGCACCTCGATCGCGAAGTTATCTTGACAGTGTCTTCGATACGATACCATCCATTGGCTAAACTCGGCGCAAGCAAGGGCCGCATACTTCTCACGCCGAGGAAGTCGGTTAACAGAAGCATCAGTCGAGTCATGAGGAGCATCGACTGCGGCAAGATGAAAGCCAAGTTGAGGGGCAGTGCCATGATGGACAACAGCCCCGTCACTGACCGTGAGAAAGGCCTGATATCGGCCTTCAGCTCTGTAGTTCCGTACTTCCGGTAATGCTGGTGAAGGGCATGGAGATCTTGTAGACAGCCGGTGTAAGCTGGTGGAGCTGAATGGAATCCAGTCAGGTTAATCCCGGTTTTACCAGGACCAACCAACTCCTGTCGTTTTGCCTTCGCTCTATCAAGGGCAGACTTGAAGCGACCCTCGAAACGAGAACGTTGTGGTTCTATCAAGTTTATTGTGGTTGATTCATGCGCGCCATACCTCGGATATTTGATGTTTGCAGATAGCTACTTGACCAGGTGTCAAGCTCATCAAATGACAGGACTGTCTTCCTGTATGTCTGATTGTTTGCCATTTGAGATCAGGGCTGTACCACAGCAGTACATTATCTCGTTTACATTTTATCAAGCGAGTTCTTTAGAGTACCTGCCAGGGCGGAGCAAGATAGTTATGATTTTGATCATGTAACACCATGCCTCTGCTTTATGTTCGACCATGAACTAGGTTCCTAGATATCGCCTTGCATACTGTGTTTTGAACAAGTCAATAAAAAAACGATCAAGCAGATCTACGAACGAGAAACCAAGTAGTAATCTAAACCGAAACCGAAAAGGACTTATAAGTCGTAAATCTGTGTTGCCTCTCGTTGACTGAACGCAGTTTTCCGAACCTCTGAACACCAGCGTTTGGCATATTGTCGATGTGACACTGGCATGAAGTCGTATAGACCATGTCACTGCGATATTTTCGGTTACAGTTGAGACAGAAAACCATCTCAAGTTGATTTTGCTGGCAAGTGATGCTCGAAAAGTTGACAATACGGGTTTCCTAGATAGTGCTAGCCGAACAGGCGAACCGGGGAGATGCAACAGTAACTTAGGTTATTAAAACAAGGGACCCTGAGCGCAAAGGGACTGACCATGAGCAAACACATCATTGTGTTGGAGAGGCGGCTGTGGCAACTCACGAGTTGCAACAATGTCAACCAAAACCTTGCTCTGTCGGTGTATCCGTCGCCTCTGCTACGTCTTGACACCCGATCTGACCCCTGGTGGCAGCCCGTAGGGCGCTCGGATCATAAAAAAGGGGGCCTTGGCCTCAGGTGTCCGGTTCTGCAGTACTGAGAGAGGCGCGTATTGAACATCTTACTTGTAAGAGATTTGATAATCTGCGGGATAAGGCCGTAGGCGGTCGTGACTTTTTAATTCAGCACTGACCCGGAATCTCTTCGTGTCGAATCAGTCATCTGCTTCTGCGCCAATTCCATGATACTATTAAGACTGCGTTGCCACATGAAGTTGTGAGAATGTACTGGGTGTCTGTAGCCCCTGCTGGCGGAAGCTCCGTACGCGGCGTTGCGAGAGGTAAGGCATACGAACCTGTGAGGAATCTAACGAGCTCACTGAGAAAAAGAAGATGGAAAACAAATTCATATACTCAAAGTTGAATATCGCATTGTGAGGAAGCTGAAAAAACCATCAGATCTTCCCATTTGCAACCCCATCTTCCCCGCGGCCCTCTATATAAGCAACGTAAAACATCTGTCCTAACATATGTATCTTTTTACGGTCTACCTTCTTCGACGCCGTGCGCGGTACCCATGACATGAGTATGAAGACACTAGGCATCATGTAGTGCGGAAGCGACCGTGCTATGCAATTCCGCATCTCTTCTATCTTCCCCTTCGCAAAGGCGTCCGTCGAGGCGTCCTTCAACATGGGGATGTTATTGCGTGTCGGGGCGGTGTAGTCAGGGTGGTCATGTAGATAAATCAAGGCAGCCAGGCTCGGGTCGTCTTTGCCGCTTACGGTGCCCAATAAATCGACGAGGATGTTGTCGTTGTCAGAGAGGCATTTCTTCGCCTGGTGCTCCACCTCCAGCGCGTCAATCCTGCACCCGTCTAGCTTGAGAATTGTGTCTTTGCGACCCAGATACGTTATGCTGCCGTCGTGGTTGAGTCTACCGAGATCTCCTGACCTGTAGATCCGACTGTGGGTTCTCTCTGGGTGCATGATTGATAGCCAGGGGGGAGTCGCGCGTAAAAACCCGGCCTCTGTTCGTCGCGTCGAGGTATTGTCAAGATAGCCGCGCGAGAGGTGCGGTCCTTCGACCAGGATCTCCCCCATGGCTCCTATGGGCATCAACTTATCGGGCGACGATGGGTTGGCAACCCAAAGCGTCCCTGTCGACGGCCTTCCAACCACGGGGCCGGCAGGAATAGTCGTAATTCCGATGTTCAAGGCACAGCATATGGCTACTTCTCCCATCCCGTACTGATTGACGAGCATCGTATCGCTATTGCTCCACTTCGTGACCAGCTCTTTCGGGAGAGGCTCGCCCCCGATACAGAGTAGCTTGAGACGAGGGACATCTCGAGGTTCCATCTTAATGGCCACCGTAGGTGTCAGAAAGATGATGGTAGCGTCCAACTTGTTGATTTCGCGTGTCAGATCGTTGATAGTCTTCATTGGTCCTGGAACACAACAACAACCCCCGAGAATGAGAGGGACTAGAAACTCCAGGTTGCTTATATCGAAGGCGTAGTCGTCGAACTGTAGATATCTGGTACGCGAGTCTAGCCGAAGGTCTTTGGAATAGTTCATGATAGCCGTGGCATAGGCCTGGTGGCTCTGAATGATTCCCTTCGGTTCGCCTGTACTGCCGGAAGTGAAGAGAACTAGACAGGCGTTATCAGGCCGGACTGGGACCTTGCAGGGCTGTGAATCCTCTGGCAATGTTTCCAACCACGAATGCGAGAGTTCGACGAGAGTTGGGACTATTCCTTGGAACCGCGCAACGTGACACGAATCGGTGATTAGAATGCTCGTCTTGGTCCGAACTATCACCGACTCGAGGTATATCGGGGGGTCGTTGGCGAAAATCGATATATACGCCCCTCCAGCTCTCATAATGGCGAGGCGTGCGACGATGGCCCATTTGGACTTTTCAAAACAACTTAGGACGAAGACCTCTGGACCGACGCCGAGTTTTACAAGGTAATTGGAGAGTCGCAGTGAAGCCTCGTTCAACTCTCTATACGTCATGTCTCCATCCCAGGAGCAAATGGCTAGATCATCAGGTCGCAGAAGACACTGCTTCAGGATCAGGTCATGCAGACAGCTGTCTGCGGGTGTTGGATCCATGTATGTCCAGCTTCTGATCTTCTTGCGATCATGCTGTGCACATACATCGATGTCATGTAGAGTCGTGCAGCTTGAGGAAATGCCGACCTGTGAGTATATTTGCGTGAATGTACGCAATATGCTCATGGCCATATTGGCACTGGTGTGGGATGGGTTGTACACTAGGTGGATCGACTTTGAAGACGATGCAAGTCTGACCACCAGTTGAACATCCACCTAAACCGGCCATTATTGGTAAAGCGAGCTTTCTCCGGGGCACATGACTTACCTGATCAGAGGCATATGCATTCGATGGGATTTCCGAGATGGAGATGCCCGTATTGCAATGGTGCTGGGGCGATCGCTCATCCACAATGCCAATTCCGAAACCGTTGGCTGATATGCTAGCATTATGTGAGCTTCTTTCAAGCCTCTGTAGAAATAGCCAGATCGTCTCGGTAGGGTCAAGACGTGTGAAGTACAGTACTGGGCAGCTCTTGCTCCCCAGCTGAGCCGTCTCTGGCTTCACTCTGCTGTCTTTACCCCGGTCTAAGGGTCCAGAGTACTTGAAGCAGATGACATCGGCTACAATGAAACATTGGAGTGTCAGGATCCAGCACGCCTTCAATAGGGTAGGAAGCGAGACTTCGCCATGTGCTTGTGTATCTAGATTCTTGTGTTGATCGGGCAGGTTTATATCAATACTGATGGTCTCTTTTCCGGGGGAGCAGTCGCTAGAGCTGGAAGATGGCAGGGTGCAGTTTGAGCGGTCTAGCCGAGCAAGATGATCTCTATTATAGATGTCAGCCATTATATTGTGACAGATCGTCTGTAGCTATTGACTAATTATAGGAAGTAAACAGTGACTGACAATTCAGGACAACGTTGGTGGCCGACGAAATAAATGAAGAACGCGGATGATGAAGCGAGAAGAGACTGGAGTAGGGACTGAATATGGCAACACGTAGAAATTCGATATCACTCTTGTGACCCTGGTCACGAAGTGTCGTTTCTGGCAACTTTCATCATCTGTAACCTGGCCTTCTACTAGCTACAATATGCATTCTGCGCGTCGTGACTTCGTCTAGTCGGCTTGCTGGCCCGACCCACGCCCGCAGGAGCTGAGTTTCCCGCAGGAGCTGAGTCTCCATTTGGGAAATAGAGGTTCCCCGAATCTGCTTCTCTCACGATCATACATGGGGCAGAATCCGCTCCACCACTTCCGCATTTGTCGAATTGGAGAGAATCCCTGTTGGTAGCGCTGGGGTGACAATAAAGTACCGGTACAGCCCTAGGTATAGTAACACTCTCAGCATGTGGCGGCTGCTGCTACGGTACATAATCAATAAATCTTCACTTCCGTGTCGTCCGTGTCGTCCCTGTCGTCCCTGGTATCCAGGCAATCAGCCGGTAGTCATCCTTGACCCCTAAGTGCTTCCTTGTTGATCCAGCTAAAGCTGTCAAATGCATCCATCGTCCTCTATTTTCATCGCGCACGCCTATCCAACAATCTGTCTTCTCTAGAAGTCACGATGGGCTCCTATGAGTACTACCCCATCACCGGAATCAAAGAGGGCTGGGGTTCTGATGGGCAAGTCCCCGTTAGGCGGAATATCAATGAGTGGTCTAGTAGCAGTGACCGGAATGACAAGAACCAAGTCATCTTGTACTTGTTGGCTCTCAGCAGCTTCCAAGCCCTTCCGCCAGAATCGAGGGACTCTTATTTTCAAATCGCAGGTGAGGTTTCATGATCACGAAGCACTGTACTGTATTGGCCTGACCGTGCATAGGCATCCATGGCTTTCCTTATTGTTCCTGGGACGAGCCAGAGGTCGGACAGAAGGAGATTGGCAGAAAAGGGTATTGCGTTCATGCAAATAACCTATTCCCTCCGTGGCACCGGCCCTATATGCTTCTGTACGAGGCAAGTATTGTTGTTTTTGATTTTTTTTCCATACGTTATACATTATGCGCTAATGGCGGAGAATATAGCAACGCCTGTACGAGATCATGGTGAACGAAATCATTCCAAGGTACGATGACAAGTTCAAAGACGAGTACCTCAAAGCTGCCCGAACCTGGCGATTACCATTCTGGGACTGGGCTAAGGATCCTACGACACCTAAATTGGCCCGCTCTCGTCGATTCAGGATTGAATTTGGCTCCGGCCCAGCGACCGTCATCGATAACCCCCTCTACCAGTTCCGGATGCCGAACAGAAAGACTATGGGCGTCTACGGAGTGGGCTCGGTCGTAGACTTCGACGGTGGTCCTTTCCTCGACGTGAGTGCGACTATCCATATGAGCAAACCGTGAAGCTCCTTCTGCTGATCCTGTTGCTTCATAGTATGGAAACTGCTACGCCACCAGCCGCTGTCCAGCAGAGACAGAGCGTGATACAAAAGGGAAAGCATGGACAGAGGGAGTCGTTCATGATGATGAGGTGGATAAGATGATGTCCAGATATTCGTCTGTTACTGGCGAGTCGTATGGGAGCGCTGCCGAACTAGTGTATCGACTACTAACCTATCCGATGGATTATCCCCACTTTGCGACGCTAGCCAGGGACGAAGACGCCACAAGTGCAACGGCCAGCACATCAAAGGTTACGAACGACATCAACATTGAGTTCATCCACAACAACATTCACTACTGGGTTGGCGGTAACGGTGGCCATATGTCCCAAATCCCAGTAGCAACTTTCGATCCAACCTTCTGGCTCCACCACTGGCAAGTTCAATTCTATACATAGTAGGATGTAATGAGAGTCAGCTCCTTGCTAATTTCCTCTCTCGTGGTCGTTACAGCAATATTGATCGTCTGTTTGCCTTGTGGCAAACTCTTCATCCCGACGAGTGGTTCGAAACGGACATCCAAAGGTTCTTCGATCAGAAGATTGTAGGCAGCGGTACGGTGATCACGAATAAGACTCCTCTGCGCCCCTTCCACAAGGACAAAAAAGGCACGGTATGGACCCCTGAGGAAACTCGTGACTGGTTTAAGTTGGGATATACATATCCGGAGCTGTCATCACGCCACACAAAGCCAAGTGAGCTGCTCAAGATGGTCAACGAAACTTACGGTATTAGCCGCCGCGAATATCTTTGGCTGGTTGACAAATCGAGCGACCTGCCTGCTGGGGTCACAGCCCTTCCCGATGGTAAGGGAGTGGAGGGGTACGACTATGCCCTAAGCATACAGTATTCGAAGTATGTCAAAAGCCCGTTTCCTGTGCCGTGACCCCTCAGAACACCCTCCAGGGCACTTTTACCACCATTCCACTGTCTTTCCTAGAGGAGAATTGACACATTCGAGGCTCTGTGCTTGAGTCGCCACATTTCCCTTCCCCCCCCCTCTCGTCCTGTGTTTTTACTTACGGCTAGGGTGACTTAGATTTGCCCTGGGCGGCCACCCGTTCAATATCGAGATCTTCTTGGCACCAGAGACGAAGAATGGAGAAACCACCGAAAAGTTTCGGACCGAGGACTTCGTCTGTAACGTTTTCAACTTTAGTCAACCCCCCAACAATGCCGATGGTGAGGAAGTCTGCTCCAACTGCAAGGATGGACAAGCCCAGAACCTACAGGCGATAGCATACGTTCCTATGACGTCGTACCTCCTCAGGATGGTCCAGCAACAACAGATCGACAGCATGGATGCACCCGTAGTTGAAGAAGTTCTGAAGAGGATGTATTGGCGCTTTATGGACATCGTAAGTCCCACAGTTATTAAAGGAAACGGGAGAGAGTCATCGGCCAGCTAACATACTTGAGTAGGGCGGCGCAGCTATTCCAGAAGAGAAATGGCAGAGCACGGCGAATCTCAAAATCAAGGTCTCGAAGACTAAAGTGTCGTATAAAAAAGATCCAAGTGAGAAGCCGAATTTCCCAGATCCAGAGGTCATCCCGACTTTGGGTACAAGCGCAGCAGAGATTCCAGCAATACCGCCGTAAGCATCATAGGCCTCATGAAGAAAGATACGCCTGATACTAATTATCTATTGCCCGTGTCGCAGGGGGGGCGTAGCAAACAATCTTATCTTAGGCAACATCAACAAGCTCGAGAAAGCAGTCCCAGCAGGCGGGTCCATAGTATTCAAGTCATCTTCACTAAATACGACGCGACCGATCAAGGATTCAGGTACCGCGATCGCGCTACTCTACCGAGACCCGAGCAATCAACAAGACGAACGAGACACGGAGAACTATGATATCCTGCTCACCATGGACCTCCGGAGCGCGAAAAAGGTTATGCAGTGTAATCACAAGCTGGCCGGTCGGGGGTACGGCCTGATCAAGGAGTTCACACCGAACCCATGGTTCGGCGCCCACCCGGAGCTTCGCGTGGACATCCAGGATGGCCAGTTCATCATCTCCGTGGACGGAAATCGTCTTGGGACGTATGAACGAGAGATCAAGAAGCCCGTGACACATGTGCACTACTCTACCAAGCCGACTCGGGCCCAACCGGTATTAGCGAATGGAATCACGGCGACGACTTATCAGGCCAGTCCTCCCTAAAATTTGACGCAACAATACGATCCTGTCAATGGTTGAGAGGGCAAAACTGCAAATTTAGATCGTACTTTACAGTACTTTCTTCGCTGGTCAAAACACTTTCGTTGTTGCTTTCGCGTGCTCTCACTGAAATAGGATATGAGGTTAGACCTAGGCACACTCGCTTGCTTTTTCAACACTCCCTTCGAGCCCAGTATCGTCATGTAACTCTTTTTGCCCAAATTGCAACTCTGTGCGCTGAGTTTTCTGTTTCTGGTTCGAGATATGACAGGCAAGTAACGGTTTGGATTGCTATTTAAATTGGTTATTGGCAATGATGGCCACTTACGTGACTGTCACTTAGTGGGATCTTGCTCAACTTTTTTTAGCATACGCTCATCTCTGTCTCTACCTCTAAGTATCCGCAAGTCTAATACTTTTTTTTATACGCACACGTGTCTGTGGAATGCTTTTACACACACCTCATTGTTACAGAAGGAAAGGAAACAGGTCCGGCACCAATCTTCCGAGGTCGCCTCGATCCCACAGATGAAGCACCAGAGAGGAATTGTCCCAGATTCTTCAGCGGCGCGAGCTAGGTTCTGCCGTTGGTCCCTGCTTTCCTGCCCAAATACTTGCCTCATGAGACTCTCCCGGTCACCCGCAGCGCCATCTAGCTTTGGAAGCAGTCGAGCCCAGGGGCTGCGCCGTCGGATGGCGCACATGACACGGTACTGTAAGGCCAATTCCTTGTCGATGGCGATGACCGCCCCCAAGCCTCGAACCGCATCCGGTTCTTTGGTGCTGGGCTCTAGTTCGTACAGGACATCGCGGACGGCTTTTCCGATGTGTATGCTCTGCAGCGGCCAATTTTCCCGTACCGATGCGCGCAGGATACCGAGCGCTTCGAGGAGATTGGGTAGTCGTATAGGCCGACTCACTAGAGCGCGCCAGTAGCGTATGGTCTGAGCCACGTCTGCCGGATCCGTGTATTCGAAATCCTTCGTGATGGTACCGTTAAAGTTTATCGCGATCCCGCTGACGCCGATACCCTTCCCAAAGATGACGAGGTCCGGCTGGTATTCGGGTGCTTGGCAGGCATACTCGGGTCTTTGGAATGAGAAGGGTGCGCCGCATCTCATCGCCGTCATGGTCTCGTCTATGATGAGCAGCAGGCGGTGTCGAGCGCAGCACTTCTTGATCGTGCCGAATTGCTCCGGCCGAAGAACGCGCCCGTCGTCTGTGCTCACCATATCAAATAACACTGCGATACAGCCCTTCCTCTTCGCTTCAGCGAACTGTGCATTAAGTGTATCATCGTCTGATTCCCACATGTTGATTGCGAATGGCTTTGGACCAGAGGCTATGGTGGTAATCTCCCACTCTTTTGACAGATGTGCCTGTGATGGTAAGGATAACTACAGCATCTTTCACGGACAATACTACTCACAAGAGGTCCATATCCCGCGCCGTAAATGTTTTCTGCAACTATGAACGTCGGCGTGAGGATGTGGGTCTCATCCCAGCCCAGAAGATCGAGTGCGAATTGCCGGACTCTCATTCCAGTTTCCTGGGGCTCTTCGTCCGGTTTAGGTCGTAAGATAGGAGAGTCTAGAATTAAGGGACTGGTGGCTGCAGTATTGATGATAAGGCTGGTGATCGTGGTCGGCATGAGCGAATCCGTGGCGTGAGCATGCATGGAAATTGGATGATAGCCGCCAAACACGCTGCAAAAAAGCCGTGTGTACTCATCTAGGAGTATTTGATATCTTCTCTCGACTGCCGCCTTGTCGACGACATATTGATTCCAGAGAGGGAGGATTTTGTCATCGCTCACAGCGCTCTCATTCGTGTAAAGACTCCCCCAGGCGCTGTGAAAGTCATGATCCAGGCGTGAGTCGCGAGCTGACCCATGCTGTGCCAAGGAGGGTTCGACTACTGGAGGGCTCATCTTGGCGAGTCACGCATCAAAGATCAGATAGAGAATCTAGTATCCAAACGAGAAGATCATTCAAGCCTTAATACTATGAGTTTGTTTGTAAGACCCTATATCCGATGAAGGTTCGAGGAGAAAAAAGTTGTCTACGTTTCCTTCAACAGCACTCTGTGACAGACCCAGTAACGGTACGAACAGAGAAGTTACGGTACATGTTGTTTGCATTCATGGTACTTTGTCAGACGCCACAGGGCGTCAGAAGAGTGCTGAACATGTGAAATAGGAAGCTACACGGCAGATCAGCGGGATGTAACCATGGTCTATACTCTAGACGTACACATCAGTCAGAGTGTGGTGTTCTGGCCTTTTAAGCCTACATATCCAACAGATGCCTGCTCGCCCGCTCTATCTGTATGGTGAACATGCATGCGTGTTCAGCCCTAATTATTGACGCATATGCCGGCGATCTTTTCCCAATCAATAACGTAGTGATTCAAGGATGTCATCCTCATCACGATTCCCAAGACCCCAATTGGTAGTTTACAAATGGAACTTTGCCGCAAACCCCAATCCGTACGGATGGCGTGGCCGGGATGCACGAATCTGCCAACGCCAAGGTGAGCGGGGAAGAAAGGAGGAGTCCCCGCAAAGTAATACTGGTGCTGAATGTATCTAAGGAATCCTTCCCGCTGCCCCTATGTACTCCATGACATGTGGTTAGGAACTGCGCTCTAACCGAGTCTATGAATACCTAAGTACGCAGTTGGTACCAATATGGCAGTGCCTGATAGCGAAAAGCACCGAGGTGGAGGAAACCTAGGAGCACATACCTATCAAGTCGTGGTAGAGGGCATTGAAGATCTTATCCCCGACTTTATTTGCATCTGGGTGTAGTTATTGACAGCGGGCTGTTCGTTATACAAGTCACCAGGTGCTTGTCAATTGGTGGTAGTCATAATGAAGCAATTCGTATTCGTAGAGACTGAGATGAGTGCGTTGGGAGAATATGAAGCGAAAGCTACAGTGTGACTACAAACTTCTCTCCAGCTTTCGCCTTTGTCCCCATGGCAGCTTGAATCTTGTTGAGCCCGTTTCCATAAACAGCCGCCTTGGGATAGGGCATGAAATATTTGCCATTTGCAAGTGCCTTTGGCATGAAATCCCCCCAAACCATACTGCCTACCTCATTATTTCGGATATCAATTGCCATGACAGTCTTGACCGCAACGGGGGACACATCATCGTCGACCTCAGACGCGACCGTCGCAACCACTCTCTTGCCTTTGCACGCTGCAACACCCTTGGCGATTGCTACAGTCACGCTCGAGACGCCGGTCGCATCGAAAGCGCCTGCAATCGTCCTTTCTTTCAATGCTTCGGCTAATGTGTTCTCTAACAGCAGAGGTGCTGCAGGCCTGGCGTCTAGTACGTCGGTCGCGCCCAAACTCTTCGCGACCGGGAAATCTTTCTGTGAAGCTAGGGCCAGAACTTTGTATCCGGCAGCAGATGCAAGCCTTACACCATGGCTGCCTACATTGCCTGTCGCGCCGCCGACAACAACCCATTCGTCTCGTAGCTGGGGGTTTAACGTCGGGGGCCTCAGGTGGAGCGAACTGTCCTGAAACAGTGCTGCCGAAGCGGTCGAGATTCCGAGCGGTAGGGTGGCCGCGTTCTCATAGGAAAGAGTCCTAGGGATGATGCACGCCATGTTTGGCATCAGGACAGTGAACTTTTGAAAGCCGCCATGGCGGTCGTCGTCCGTGGCGAGGCGAAGAGCGTGGCCCATGACGCGATCCCCCTCGCTGAACCCCTGAACCATGGAGCCGACCTCGGTGACTTCGCCGGCCACGTCTGTGCCTAGTATTGTCGGATATGTCCAGTTCAAATAGGGTTGGTCCTGCATGACAGTGTCAATTGGGTTCACGGAGACGGCGGCGTTCCTGATGACGATTTCATTCTCATCTGCAAATCTAGAGTCGGCCTCGTCCACGTCGAGAGGCTTTCTCTTGAAACGGACAAGCCATGCAGCGGAATTGTCATCCATCGTCTGGAAGCGTTGCTTGCTGTTGAATAATCAAGGGCTCAAGGGGGCTGCCTGGGGGAATATTCATACAACGCAATATACGATAGGAGAAAGTAAAGAGGTTGATCTCATCAACTAGGTTATTCGGTTAGGTAGGCTCCGAACGTAAGTTCCCATGGGTGAGGTATCAAGCCTGGGGTTGGTCTCTTTAGAGTAGATACAGGACGGCATCAGATCCGGCAGAAACGGCTATTTCTGCCATGTTCCTTTCGCCTTGCAAGTATCACTGAGATATCGTCAAGTACGCATCATGTTCGCTAAGTGGCTGCATGGATGATATCAAGGGGGCCGAGATGGTGGTTCTCACCACCCTTGTTATTGGTACTCCCGTAAATGGCGAGAAGTTGAGACAATCTTTGCAGCTGAATGCGTGCATAGTCAGCTGCATATATTCATGCAGAACAGCGGTTTGTGGCCAGGATTAAGGTCAACCAAGGGTGTTCGTTAGGGACTTGTACATGGCTCCCACTGTCAAGAGAGTGCGTTATCTTGGGAGACCACCTGCTCCCTTATACCCCCGACCTTAAGGGAGCCCAGTAACAATATTATGCAGGCTTGGGATATATTTGCATGCACTACGACTCTACAGCTGCATCGACATCACAACTTGCCATATTCGGGCTACCGAAAGCTGAAAGGCAGAAAGGCAGAAAGGCAGACCCCGCATGCCTTAACCACTACGTGCATAGGATACGGCGAACCATCCAAACGTCCGATTAGAGATCGATTATTACAAACTAATTTAGGCATCTGCAAATTGGATAAATCACTTTCCTTCTAACCAATAAAGGCGTAGTACAGCGTAAACAATCTTGGCGATATTATTACTACCGACAGGGGATTCCACGCCGACACGCCTTACATGGCTAGATGGCGGATGTTTTATCTGATGTAGGTGACATTCTATCCTATTCGGTCATCTGTCATACCTAGATCAAGAGGACTTGAGTCGGTGTGCATTCCAGTGACTATATTCTTACTCCAACCATACTATAGTACTTTTCTACGTCCACGGACAATCCTACCATTCAAGCCTTCTCAGGTCGGCAGTCAGAGTACATGGGTAGACGCAGATAGAGGGGAGACTCTGACAGTGCATGTGTGCTCAATGGCGAATATAAAATCTTGTGCTCTGCAGACCTGTATAGACAGGACCATGTAATAGATACTTCTTGTCGCCAACGGTTCTTAGGTAGAACTACACCTTTTTCGACAAACATCCATCATGTCTAATATCTGGGATGACGCGGGTGCTCTCCCACCAGTGCTCAACTCTACCAAATTGGCCGCCTATCTTGCAAAAGACAAAGATATCATCAACAAACAGGATCCTACAACTGGCTTGACCCCATTGGCCAAAGCGCTACTCATGGGCAGCGCTACGACAGTCAAGTTTCTGTTGGACAATGGCGCCAATCCCGACCAGAAAACGGGCGATGGAAGAACGCCCCTGTATCTAGCGGCCGACGCTCGTTCGCAAAGAGCGAGGATGATCCAGCTCCTCATCGACAAGAACCCCACTACTATCGATGAATTAGTTACGCCATATGTTCCATCCAACACGCCTTTGATGGCAGCCATTCGAAGAGGCGACCCAGCAGCTGTCAAGCTGCTCGTGAAGTTCGGAGCCTCGAAAGACACGAAGAATTCAAATGGCCAAACAGCACAAGATCTCATAGATGAGTCTAAGCCTTCAGCGGCTGACTTGAAGAAGGCCTTGGCGACCACGCCGAGTATGGGTATGGGCGGGCTAATGACCTACATAAAATCGTGGGTTTTGCCCGTTCTTTCCTATTTCAGACGTATGCGTCCTCTTTCCGATATCTTCGACGCTGCTTCCCGTGCTTTCTTCGGCATCAAGGCCCTCGGGCCGGAAGTTGGACAGGTGAGCATCTCTCACATTGATTCAAACTGACATCGTCGATGAGCATTATTATTGACACTTAACTAGGACATCACCGAGCCTAAGACGGCAGCCGATTTCAACAAGAACTTAGATGCCATGATATCGAGGTACATTAAGTCTTAGGAGGTTGGATCTCAAAGGCAAATGCTGACGATACGTCACAGAGGCGGCCTCGGAAAGATTTTCCCTCCCGGTAGCCCTTATGTCGAGCAAGTGGCGACGAAAGCCGCCGACCTGGTCAACGACCCTCAGAATACGTTGGGATCGCCTGCTCAGATCGACATGCTTGCCAAACTAGCTCTTTACCAACCCGTCTTCTACCTCGGTAAGTGGAATTCGCCTCCTTGGGGACCCATTCTAATAAGGCTGACATGTTGCAACAGACGACAGCATGTCAATGTGGAAAGATTATAATGGAACCCCCACAAATCGGTGGCCGCCCCAAGTAGAGATTGTGAAGAAAATGAGTGAGATTGCCACGAGGGCAGACCCATTGAACAGGGGTTCCCATGTCCGCTTCATCAATCAAGACACGCCGAACCACGACAATCTGAGTTCTGATGCCATCGAAAAAGAGTTGACGGCTTTCCCCCAAGGCACGGGCTGGACCCCCATAGGTACCATGTTGCGGAAACATGTCCTCGATCAACTCGTCTACAAGGATCTCGATGCAGGCACACTGATCAAGCGCCCTTTTCTCATCATTTGCATCACCGATGGATTTCCAACGGCAGAGAAAGCGATGGACGGGGATGCTCAAGCACAAGCTGATCCAGACTACCGGAACGAAGATAGCGACAGATTCCGGAAGGAAATCCGCCGATTGGTCAAGGAACTCGAGAACAAGGGCTACAACAAGGAAGGTGAGTTTATTCTTCGTATTCAATTCCTTCCATAAGAGGATGGTACTGGAAAGCCGCTGCTAAACACCTGATCTTTACACAGTGGTCAGATTTTCCATTAGTCGGATCGGAAACATCACAGATCCGGACGACAGGCGTGAAGCCGACAGGTTCTGGGACGGCCTGCAGTCCGACGATGTTGTGTCGGATGTGTTGTATATGACCCTAGGTAGGTTGAACCTCAACACTAATCTCCGGGGGACGGATCGACTGTACTAATACCTGGGATGACAGATATCATGGATGAGAAGTTCAATTTGAAGAAAGACCTGGCGGAGTTGGAAACTTGGGTAAGCCGACTCCTAAAAATGTGCCTGTATAAGTACTCATATCTGAATAGTTGTTGACCGTGCTGCTGTCGCCAATGCAATCACTTCTTAGCGAATAGGGTGTTGTACATCCGTCAGGCGACTTGGACGACGGGTATGTGATGATTGGAGCTACGGAAATTGTTTCATTGAGGAGAGATCACGTGGTGCGTTGTCAGTTATGCTTAAGAAATCTGTAACAGAACAGAGAAAGTAGGTCTCAGCGGATGATCTGATCGTTCTAGGATGATCGCCACGATAAGCATCGCATTTGCTCTATTGCTGCTACATACAAGGTGGCTGTCTAGGAGATGCGATGGGACTTGGCAGGACGATAGGTCTACGACAGTTCCCATGAACCCGGTTGGGTCTTCCACATTTTGTCAGGCTCGCTCACTAATTTGTTCTTGGGCAGCAAAGCCACCATGAGAGGAATCATCAAATCTGAGCCCTCTACATAGGTCACAGAAGCTCGATGGCGTGTCCATATGGTGTGCTGCACCAACAAAACTCATGAGCCTTAAATCATACTGGGGATGGTTATTTGAATCGATCATTGTTATTCTATGAGTTTTGTCCAGAATTCTATTAATAATATAGTGTTCAAATGAGGCAGTGGTATGCATTTTTGCCCGTAGAGGTAGTACTTACCAATCTATAAAGTAGGTATAAGATAGTTAAAGCAAGTTGCAGGAAGACGCAACCAACGTGGTATTATGTGCACCTGCGCCGATTGTCCCCCAATATATTTACGTAGAGTTTTCGCGTGCATAGAGTTAGGGAACCCTTCACAGTGGCTAAAGTGTTGGGGCGGAACCTTAGCATTTATCCCATTCGTGACACTCTATCGCGAAGGAGCACTGGTGAGGGCTAAACAATATGTCTATCAACTGGGCACTGATGACTTCAAGTATAATATTGCTTAGGAAATGCACAACAAAGATGAGCAATGGAAACGTAGAGGGCCTTACTGTCTACTATTTTAGTTCGCATTGGCCGATGTTCCACCTCGACCAAATGGTTATGAGAATGTTGTACATCTGATCTGCATGGCTGCAGAATAAAAAGATGGTATATTGTCCTTATGACCCTGTTCCTGTTTTTGACAACTACTATCTTCCAGCAGAAGTGCAGGAACTCATGAAGATTACTCACTGCTAACCGTAGATTGGATCGCTTGGGAGCAGTTTGTCATATTTGTGCACTGGTACTACCACTATGGTTTTTACCTTTACAAGCGCTGGAAGCGAAGCGCAGAAAACCATACCAGTTCAATCTCGGGTCAAAAGTAATCTGAAGACACGCCTAGAAGCCTTAACACATAAGCCCTGTTCAGAGAAATCAGGCAATAAGTCTTTGAGTATAAAGGGGAAGAGCAGGGTAAAGAGAAAAGTAAAGGCAAAGAGGAGGAGGTCGTTCTGTCACTTATATAATATGCTGTAAGAATTACATCAAGAGCTTAGAACATGCAGGTACCGACCTTAAATATTACTTACCTTAACAACAGTATTTAATCCTCTGTATTATATTATTAACTGGGCTCTTTTGCTATAGTAACCATTATAATTAAAGGTAAATATTATTTGAATAATTTGAAGGTCCTTGTTGACAGTAGTGTGACGTGTGTGTTTACCGTTGCGTTGTGTCTCCAGTTATGAAATTCTTATACCAATTCCTGTACTGAGCCCTAGAAAATAAGGGTCTACCCCCAAAACTATGTGGTTCCCTCTTCCTGTCCACACCCACGGTGTCTCGTTTCATCTCTGGCAGGGCCAAATTGCATGTTTCTCATACAACAACTACGTATGTCTCAAAAAGGTTGTACCATATTTACTCCATAGCAAAACTACTACATACTGATTTCACTGAATCGTGTTTGCTCAACATCATGCAATTGCCATGTTTGGTTAGTATCCCCCTGACGTCATTATCTGTGGCGCCGGGTGGTTTGAAGGATGCCCCGCTCTGGGCGATGAGGCTCTAGACCCAATCCTCCCCAACTATGCTACCTATACTGTAGCTCTTATTCTTCTGCTCAAGCTTCAATCTCTCTACTCTGTACTGCGCTTCTGTGCGCGTACACGCATAATGCGATAGGCGTGTATTATTTATATAAGTGCTGGTGATCAGATCAGTGGAAAACAACATCAGCTGATTGTCTTGGGTATGCAACGGCGCCCCCCCTAATCCAAATTCGAAGCGTTGATTCGTAACCGACGTGAAACACGTTGTGCAGGCAGGTTCTAGCTGGGCACAATATTTCCTAATTCTGACAGTGAAAAGCGACGTTATGTAGGCACCTACCGGGATTGCAGCGTGGCACGGTACCTGCCGAACAATACGCACATATAAGACAAGGCGCAGAAACCCATCGCCAAGAAGGACCTGCATACGTTATCCGAGTTCGGCTGCTCGCATCCGTTAAAATACCTTTTAATCGTCATAGACTTGTCACACAGTCGAGTTGTACGGCATAGATGAGCTCGTTTGTTCCCAGCACACCGCCTTGGGAGGTAAACATATCTTTGACTACATTATCTCTATCCTCATCTCCATTGGTATTTGTCTCTCCAATGGGTGTAATATTCGTTCCAACCCATTGAATATTTGTATCTTTTTGTTGAGCCTCTATACCTCTCACTTAACCCGGTCGCAGTTTGTTTAGTGGCTGAGATAGGCTTTATTATCTCCTACCTGTCCAGACGACAAATATCCGATAATTCTCTCGAAAGCCAGTAGACACTGGCTCTTCGATACATTCTCTATAGGGCTTACGGATTACGATAGTTTCAAAGAAATAAATTCAGTGTTTAGACCACTTCTCAAACATTCCATACAATGGCGACTGATAATACCTTCGGAGAGCTAGGCCTCGCTATCATCGGCTTGGGAACACAGTATCCTCCTAATAAGCTCGGGGCGGACGAACTAGGCAAACTGGCCGCTAAATTTCATCCGGAATCAGCAGCGTAAGCTTAAATTCTCAAGATGACAACGGGGCCATCGATGTCCAATCAATCCCTCTGACCCGCCACGTTTTAATTAGTATGAACAAAGTCCTGTCCATCAATCAATTCACAGGTATCGAAACCCGGTCTTCAATTGGGACATCAGAGCACCCCCTTGTCAACGAACCAGAACCACCTTCTGTAGCGGACCTACACGCAACGTTTATGAGCGAGGGCGTTCCCCTTGCGATCTCTGCGGCGAGGAAAGCGCTAGCTGAGGCGCGCGTAGATCCGTCACAGATTACTCACATAGTCTCGACGACATGTACCGACAGCGCAAATCCGGGTTTCGACCATTTTGTCGCTAAGGAGCTGGAACTCCCTCAGAACGTTGAGAGAGTGCTCCTACACGGCGTGGGTTGCTCAGGTGGACTAGCCACACTACGTACGGGGGCAAACCTTGCGCTGGGACACCGATGCCGAGGACGTCCAGCGCGCGTGCTCTGCGTAGCTCTCGAGGTTAGTACGACGTTAGTCCGCAGTGAGCTCGAAAGCATCGACAAGCTCCAACAGACGCGTATTGGTGCATGTCTGTTCTCAGACTGCGCAAGCGCCGTAGTCCTGAGCAACGGGCTGGGTGACGCGACCAAGGAGTCCGTCTACGAGCTACTGGGCTGGGATAACAGGGTACTTCCAGATACGGAGAGAGACCTTGGATTCGACGTCGATCCACTAGGCTGGAAAGTTGTGCTTTCGAAGCGTGTGCCCATACTAGCAGAGGAAGTCCTAGCGCCGGCGTTTGAAGATTTCATGGCTAGCGTCAAGCCAAGTTTACCGGAGACGTATAAGGAGGCGTCGGATTTCGACTGGGCGATGCATCCCGGCGGCATCACTATCCTGACGAACGCCGAACGCGCCCTTAAGATAAGGTCGGAGCAGATGCGTGCTAGCTACTACCGCTACATGCAGCACGGAAATTCGAGCTCTGCGACCATCTTTAGCGTCATGGACTTCTTACGTAGCAAAGAGATGGATTCTGAAGCCCTCGATGGACGGCCGAAGGAATATGTTGTCGGGTGCGCGTTTGGGCCTGGAATCACAGTCGAGATGTGCATGCTCAAGCGGAATATGGGCGCTCGCGGTGCGCAGACTCCGCCGGAGACGGATAGCGATGCGAGTAGGAGTGATGTTGGCCATGAAGATGGAAGAGATTGGGCCAGTCTTGATTGCGAAAAAGGGACACGGTCTGTAGCCGCGTCGCCATCGGAAAACCAAGATGCTACGACACGCGAGGATGGATTTGTTAGCGAAGCGTTAGAGAGCGTTGAGTTGGATTGATATATAACTTTTAGGGCCTTGGAAATTTGTTAGATGGTACTGTTTCTTACTACATGGTGTAGCATATTCATTATTTATAGGTAGAATATCTAAACCGGTAACTAAAGGTTGGATGGAGCCTGGAAATCGCTGAATATTATGTTATAATACGGGATGAGCTTCGAACTCGGTCATCAAGATGACTACTGGCGCTTATAGTCGATGCTTGGGTATGGATCTCACGCGACGGTTGACATTTATAATGCGTAGTAGACCTGATAAACGTCCGTCCGAGGGGATAAATAGGTAGGCAGATAAAGCAGGTGAAGACGTTAGTACAGAGTTCATGAAGTATATTAGATCAATCATTGAATTACACCATTGGCGTCCCCAATACACACGAGCCTTAGCACCACAGGTGGTGAGGATTAATAGCTCAGATCTTAGAGCTCCTTGTCTCCCTTCCCATTAACAGGCGGTACCTCAACAACAGCCGTCTCATTCATATCTCCGCCTCTATACGAATATGTAAAAGTCCACCCAGAACCAGCACCGCCATGCTCACCTTTGGTATTCACGACGACGATCCCGCTGCTCACCTCGGGATATTTCCTCACCATGCGCCAGACGGCGTCCTCGGCTGCTTCCTGGGGGGTCATGCCCCGCCGCAGGCTCTCAACGGCCTGGTAGCAAGGAAGGAAACGCATCATTATGTCGCCGTCGCCCGTAGCGCCGCACCCGCCCACTTCCGCGTCGGCATAGGACCCGCTACCCGTTATGGGGCCGTCACCTACGCGGCCCGGAACCTTGAACCCGAGGCCGTTGGTCGATGTCCCTGCTGCCATCCCGCCCTTGCCGTCAAGGGCTATCATTGAGACCGTGTCGTGGCCTACTTTCGTCTTTCTCTTGCCTCCTAGCGCTACTTCTTCGCCCCCCTCCGATGTGCTGGAGCCAGAGTTGGAGTGTACGTCAAGCGGCGCGTAAGGCCCGCACGACAAAGCCGGATCAGGAGTGACGTCGAGCCTGTAATTCGGCTGACACGCCCCCGCGCGCCAGGCCGCGCATTTTGCGGCCGACGCCTCCGTAGTAAGGCTCTCTGCCACAAACCCGTTGCTCTCTGCGAAGGAGGTCGCGAAGTCCCCCGCGAGCATCGTGTGCGATGTGTGCTCGAGCACGGCGCGCGCAACCCCGATGGCGTTCTTGATCCGTCGGAGAGCGGCCACGCTGCCGGATTTCATGGTCTGCCCGTCCATTATCATTGCGTCGAGGGTTGTCTGGGTTGGGTCGTGGGAGTTAGCCTTTTTACTTTACTTCATGTATCTTCTTCTAGTTCTTCTTGCTCTTATTCGGCTTCTGATTCCCCGCTCCTTTTTCTTTCTTCCTTTTTTTTTTTTT
>Ga0247782_1000336_pt1 | contig 41692 bp, 39 predicted proteins | sample UWRJL019104C5_FD_179928 | JGI IMG/M metagenome (GOLD analysis project Ga0247782, IMG submission 179928) | Plant litter microbial communities from Arlington Agricultural Research Station in Wisconsin, United States - UWRJ-L019-104C-5 | ecosystem: Environmental > Terrestrial > Plant litter >...
AAATATAAAGAAAACCAAAAAAAAAAAAAAAAAAAAAGAAAAGAAAGAAAAAAAAAAAAAAAAAAAAAAAAAAAGTAACAAATTAGATAAAAGGCTTGTACCGATCTGTGTATCGGTACCTGCCTAGAGACTCCTTGGTCTTTGGGCTCCCTGGGGCCGTACCTCGATACTTACATGCCTCCCTCGCTAGCCAAGGCCAACAAAACCAATATCTGGTCGAAAATTAAAAATATTAAATTCAACGTGGAGCTGGAGAGTTGTCATGGATCAGAAAAGATACATAACATTACCAAGTACAGCAGTACCAAAAGCTGCACGTGCAGAACCCCTCCTATATGACCCACTATATAGAGCCCCACGTAGGGTACATGTAGGTATACATAGCGAGATATCTGCTGGTGTATAGGTCACAGCTAGGTCAGGTATGGATACGAGAAAAACACGGCTGGGGGTTCTGCTGGGGGTAGGTAAGAACAGATACAGTAGCCAGGTCCTTGGGGTGGCTTTATTAGCGGGTTTTGTTCGTAGGTAGATGATCTACATACTGTACTCATTGCCTGCCAACATGTATCCTAGTACTACCTATCAGCTGCACAGGATCCATGTCTTCACTTCGTTTCCGTACCTGGTGCTAATACAGCATATCTACAGTACCTACATGCGGTATCATGAATTGCCTACCAGGTTCTTACCGTTGCAGATGCTGCGGCATACCGGAAATGTCTAGGTAACCATTGTGCAATTGGCAATTGCTAACAGATACGGAACTTTTATAGATTGTCTAACATGGCCGGGAAGCTGAAAGTTGCGAATCTAACTATCTGCAGAGTTGCCGGCCTCCTACCAGCCAGGTCTGTGATTTACCATTTCCCCTTCTCCCTCAATTGATGTTCATTTCCCTTTCCCCTCTTTCATTTTCTCTCCCCGCCCCTGTGGCTCCCTCTAGTCTGGTTACCTAAGTACCTAGATATGTAGGTTAGTATGTAGGTAGTTTATGCATAGGATTTGGACGGAGAGGCGGAGAGAAGACGTACTCAAATAGGTAGCGGCTGTGCCCTCGTTACCTTGACCGATTTACTGTTGACGATACGCGACAGGATCCTGGTTAAAAATAGCACCCTTCCCACTAGGGTTAACCACGATGGCGGGTTACGGGCAAATATGCTAGTGCTCAATCAGTTTCAAAGAGCTACTCCTTGGTTTGCGTGTTTAGACAACCTAACCTAGGCTCTTGTTGTCTCATTGGATTGTTTCGACGATGCCTAGGCAGATATGCTCTATACCTAGGCTCTATAGGTTCTATAGGCTCTGTCGTGTAAATCATACTTTAGTGATACAGGTTTCTAAGGTAGATGCCCAAGGCTTAATCAAACCACTGAAAACAATATCTAACCACCTGGAGCGTCCCTTGTTACTATGTATTCTCTTTATATCCGAAATATCACTGGCTGATCAATAGAGCTACACTCAAAACAGATTCCTTAGATTCCCGTGGTTTCAGGTATGAGCAGCGTATATACAGAGCCGAAGCATCTATAATCCTATAGCATGGCGGTGCGCCGGTACTAAATTTCAAAACCTACCCACCTAAGCAAGGAAGAGTGTAGCCGACGTCTTACTGCTTCCTTTCTCATCTGGTTGGTTACGTCCAACTGAGGCTTGATACTCAACTCAGTCACGCAGTTGCCATGAAACTGCCTGGCGCCATCGTCTCAACTCAACAAGCCACCAGCCCCATCACACTACTTACATATAAATGTTCAACTGACGCCCAACTACCTAACTTAGTACATAGAAAAGAATGTCTAGCACCGGCTTGGCCCGTCTCTATTATGGCTAGTGGCTCGCGTGCTCGGGTAACGGCATCTTCGTCACTAGGCAGTTCAATTAATGGATCTGCTTCCTTGATACGTTAGAACCACCTGGACTATCCGATGCTGAGGGTTTACAGGCGGGCAGGTATTGTATATATGGAACATTCAGTGCGGCGGCTTGTCCAGTCTGGCTGGGAAGGTGCTTGTATCCCGAAGAGTGTACTTTAGACCAGCTAGCCTAATGTTTAAGTTCAATTAAAACGAGAATGACCTATGAGAGAGGTGGCTTCGTGGGCAGTCGGGGGGACCCTGGATGGATTCGAGCTGGCTTCGGGGAAATTTTTTTTTTTTGGTGATAATAGGGTTCAAGGGCATGCTGCACGATGATGAGCCAAACCTAGGTAGCCCTTCTTCTACCTGCGCTCGAGGGAGGGGCGCTTTAGACTAGCGCTACCAAGCCTCGCAATATCACAGCAATCCTACCCTGGGAGGTACAAGGCAGTGCCTAGGTTCAGGTACCTACATACTGCCAGTGCCTGTCTCGGGTCTATCGGCAGGGTCTACGGCACACCTTCATACCGCCCTAAATACAACGTACCTCCCTTTCTTTAACAGCCGATGCCAAGGTAAGTAGGTTGGTAGATATGGGTAACTTTACTTTGAGCAAGTGCAAGAGGGTGAGAGTGGGGAGGGCCCGAACAAGCACGGGCGATACCTATCCACTCCCAGCACCTCCGCCAGCAACGGACTTGATATACGGAGCCTCAAGAGCAGGGCACAATGAGGGCTGGTCCGCCGGTGTAGCCAACAAGCCAACAAGGCAACTGACAACAAGCCAGTAATGCTTAGCTCTCGGGCGTCTCTGCGGGGAGTGACAAAGGCAAAACTTTTGACCGCTATCGCTTAATAGAACTGCCGTTTCACACAAGGCTCCATATTACTCATTAAATTAGAGGGCCTGCCATCGTATCACTCAATTTTCGCCCTTTCCCACGTCATACGATACCGAAGGCCCGGAAATCAAAGCAATGAGGCTGTTTCATCACCAGTGGTCAGGTTGCCTTCTTACGGATCTGATTGGAGGTGCAGGTGGGCACATGAGCGAGCCCTGGAGCGAGCCCTGTGTAGGCGGTGAGGACAAGTCCATTGCTGACATAGGGACGGCACATATGGCTGGCTGACTGACCGAGGAAGTTATGGATCTTCAAGTGACAAGCCCTCCTGGAACTCATCATCCAACTTCTCTTGAAGTCCTCATAGCCCGTTATTCCCGAGCGAGGATGTCGTCAACGTCACCAATGATGGTGGAAACTTATCGGTAGCCTTATTACCTACTGTACATAGGAGACGTACAGGATACCAGTACCGGGAAACAACGCTGATCGCCCGAAACATGCAAGTTACCGACTGCACGAAATCGAACAGACATGTGAAACAGTGGAATCCCACAGCTTATATTTATATGATTGGCCGGCTATCCCACCTCCTCGATCTACACATGCGGCGAATGCTTCAACATTCGGTACTTGTGTCCCTCCTCTGTAACCCTCCTGCAGAGATGTCAACTTTCTACCCGCTGCCACGTTTCCTTCTACCCTCCAACCCGTCGTGAAGCTCCACTCCGGGCTTACACCTCCACCTGCAAGCTGTAACGAATGTGGCTGCAGACACTAGCGGCCCAAAGACGATCAACACTCTTTGTATAGGTATTTGATAAGGACACACTACTATCTTACCGTATGGCCATTTCCGGGACCTATTGGAAAGGCGAAGAGTTAGTTGCTTGCCGAACAGCCTCGGTCCGTCTCTCCAAAGCTCGATTTTGCTTCGGTAAGGTCATTGATTCCAGGCACATCCTTTTTCTTCGCAGTCGGACATGAGCTGCCAATTCATCTAGAGTTGAGAGTGCGGTCGGGCTTTCGAGCTTGCATAAACACCCCCGACTTATGAGTCAACGAGCCTAAACACCCGTTGTAGAGCCTGCCCGGTCCTTCCGTGAAAACGAACGATTGCCTGTCTCACAGCGCAGTGGCTCTGTTCATTGCTAATGGGATCATTGATTGGCGGGGATGAAAGCCAAAAGAAAATCGTCAAATATCTTAGGCCTCACGTACGATTCTTCACCGGTCGAACTTGAGTAGAACACATCGCCACCAACTGCAGCCGTGCCCATGTGTCTCGAGAAGCACACATGCACGAAGCCCAGTCCAGGGGAGTCCTCGATATGCTGCTCAATGTTAGGGGGACTTGTGTAGCGGCATCCAATAAACATGATGTCTTCAGCAAATACCTCGGAATCATGTCATCATGCGTCATTTCTGGGTACACCAAAATTACACCTGGGCATAGGGAATAGCCTACCTCAACAATTCAAAAAACGAGGATTAGGATTCTGCGTCTAGCGACATCGGAAGCCGTTTCCTCCAACGGTGAAAATTTTGTTGTCCCGGAATGCTACCGTGATCACCATTTGAGGCGATGTTGCCCAAGAATCAGACCGGGCTTGGCTCTCTCGGCTTAGCCTTCATGAACTTTATTGTCGCTTGCGTGGCAAGGCCTGATAGGTCTCGGCTTAATTCGTTGCTTTTGCTACTACGTCCCTTCAATGGCCGAGGTTATCGATCGCATGCTGGGAGCTGAATTCCAACGAGGTTTGAAATATCCCATCACCGACCCCGGGAATACTGTCCTGCATCTTAGGTAAGACATGAAGGCAGAATGCACTTTACATTTCTGGTTTAAGAGTAGTCAGCAGTTGATTGTTCCAATAGAATTGCGTCCGCCTTGGAGAGGGCGGGTGGTGTGAGATTGTCGGATAGCTACCACATCATCAACTGACAGATTCTGAAGGTTATCCATGGATCTTGCCTCCAATTCGTCAATGTTGCCTGTGCAGCCATTATGCAAAATTTTCTAGAAACATTCTCCTAGCTAGTGGGTCGCTCCGGGGATTCTGGTTCGACGGCATGGTCTCGCTGTCACCTCCTTTCATGCATAGAAGTACGGCGTCGAAGTCCTTAGGCTAGCCCATTGATCGGGCCGCGTATGGCAGTGAAACGTGGAACCAAGCTTGCACGCACGGTATGGTCTCACGCAATCTTTGGCATAAAATACTCCGTTGGCAGTAGACTGTGGATGTTTCAATCTCGACACGGGCTAGTACCTTGGATATCTCGTTACGTTGCCGAGGACGCCTAGAAAACCGAGCAGTCCGTCCTGCATTTTGCAACCTCAGTTGCATACGGGGCGATAACCCCGACGCGGGCAGCCCGGGGGCCTCATGCACCTACCCATGGGCGTCCGTGGGTAGCCGTGGTTAAAAGGGGGAGGACGTGAGTGAGACTGGAAAAACGAAAGCAGAAATGATTTCCTTTGCAGGTGGGATGGGCCGACCTCACATGATCTATAGACAAGAAATGATATGATGAGGTGTTATTCTATACGAAATTCGATACCGAGAGGGAACGGGATGAACTCTTACCTCGGGACTTCTCTATTACCCCCCTTTTAAAGGCAGTGCTGCATCTGTCGCGGCTGCAGACTGCAGGCTGCAGGCTCCCTGTCCATACTATGTATCAAGGGTCGGCCGATGGCAGAAATATCTATACGAACCGCCGATTCCAAGTGCCCATTTTCTTTTGACTATGTGTCCAGGTCGGACATCGTTCCACTATCATCCCACGAAAAGGGCAGTCCACGCCGTATGAGCGGTAGTGCATGTAGCCACAACAGTGCACCGCCTATTTTGATATGGCAGTGCAGTGGTGTCGGCCATACACAACTGGGCCATATTGCATGCACAAAGTACGTGGTGGGAGCAAGTGGCAACTAGAACAGTAAGTTCAATAACTGAAGTCGCGAACCACAACCGACATATTACTATTCCGAAAGATCTTCAAACCAAGACGAGTATTACCATCCGGCTCAAAAGCATCAAGCCCTTTCCATACTTCTGATTCCAGCGTACGCCGACTCGACAAAAACACTTGCTTACTCTACGTAGCTATTTATATTTGTGTCCTTCAAACATCAACGCCAACACCAGCAGGGCGGCTCCCCGTCACCTAACCACCTTGACACACGCCTCAGCGTGCATCGTGTCGAATTCTACATCTTGCACTGTCGCCGATCAACTCCTCCGTCTTCTATTATTGATTCGTAAACCGAATGCAGACGCCCAGACTTACGGCACAGATCCACAGCCTGGCTGATGCCTGAGGACAAGATACCGTGCCATATCTCGAGCACAAGAAACACAAGTCTCGCTTCGTCCGCCTCGGCGATAATCATCCCCCCTACGGTCCACATTGCGAGACATATTAGCGGCTGCTAACGCTATCGGGCCAATATAATAGGGAAACGTTCATTGCGGACGAGACTACGGAGACATTGAGTGCCTGGGTAGATTGAAGAGGGAGCACGGCCTCGAAAGGTACACAACAAATCGGTAATGGTCATCGCATAGGTGCTTTTGAAGCTCTCCTCTGCTCTTGTGGATATAGCACTTCGCCAACAGTCGGCTATAGCTTGGATTGAAATACTTCGCAGCAGCGCCTAGTATTTGCGAGGTAATACAGGTCTACGCTTAAACTAAAAATTCCACGTTCTCGAGGCACGAAAGTTGGGCTTCCGATATGGACCATGCCACAGGCCAGGACGACACGCTTTGGTGACAGGTACTTTCCTCCTCCTCCCGACCGTCCATCTGATTGGTGCCGGATTGTACCGGATATAGTCTTGGCCAACGATTCGTGGGTGAATCTAGTCAGAGAGCATCACTTTGCGAACGTAACATAATTCGCTTGGAGCTCTAGCTTCCCCTCACCTGACGTAAAATCACTGCGCGTCCACAGACTCAGTCACAGATCTCATTGAAACTACACGCTCTCGATAAATTCGCACGTAAATCTGTACGTTGTGGGGCGGTTTCGATCTACCCACTAAGCTCATTTGACGTTACAGAAGCATACTATAATGGCTTCCCACGACATTGCGAAGAGAGACTACGGCGAGAAGGCAGTTGAGTATCAAGATTTCTACGACAAGCGGTCGCTAATGTCTCGGCTCGACGAGGATCTCTTCGGCGCGGCCGTCAATGATTCGACAACGAAGGGTGCCGTGATTCTTGACCTCGGCGGAGGTGCGGGTCTAAAGGCCCGCATGGCTCTCGACGCCGGAGCGGCCGCCGTCGACGTTGTCGACTTTAGCCCGGAGATGATGCGCGAGGGCCAACAGATCGAAGCGGCGCTCCGCCGTGACCTGATCCGCTGGTTCGAGGGGGACGTCTCGCAGCCGTTTACCCATCTCCCTTTGCGGCCCCAGTATGACATCGTGATGGCGAATTGGGTTTTCGACCACTCCAGTAGCATGGAAATGCTCGAGGGCATGTTCCGCAATGTCGCATCATACTTAAAGCCCGGCGGCCGTTTCCTCAGCACCCGAGCCGGCAACCCCCGAGCACCGTGCCTTTCAACAGGCGAGCTCGGCGTGATCTATAAGGATCTTGAGGAGGTTCCCGGCGGCATAAGATACCGGTTCCACTTCACTTTTCCTGGAATCGACATCGAAGGTTGTTCGATGGAGACGATGTACTCTGGCTCGACGGAAATGTATGAGAAGTACGGGTTGGTTGACGTGGAGAACGAGCCGTTCGAGAATGCGGAAGTCGTTAAGGAGAATCCGGAGCTGTTCAAGTCTTTCTTCGATGACCCCGCCTGCGTGGTCGTGAAGGCTACTAAGAGATTGTGATTTGCGCGGGGCTGTCAGAGCTGTCCTAATCCCGTTCCGAGATTCCTCGGCACTGCACGAAAATCGGAGGACTACGGCGTATTACTATTTGCTGCGAGTCCATTGGATTTCTTGGTTGAGAGTCCCACAACGTTTTGGATAACGCTTTTGTTTACAAATGTCTTGACGTCCACACTGCCCCCTCAAGTTGATCCAGGCATGTATCAAGACCATGCAATCATACCACGACCACCTATCACATGGCATCGACAGTGAAACCGTTGCTTTTATATCACATAAACAACAATATATAACCTAACCTTAGGGGTGCAGGAGTGCTTCATTCTACTACTAGCCTAGCGCGTCTCTCGAGCAGCTACGCGCGCCGAACCTTGGAAGCCGAGCTAATCAAATAGTTCCTAACATATGGCGTGCAAAGTAGCGTCAAATGTGGTGAGCCAAGAAACGTCCTGTAGGTACACGGAAGAATACATGGGTAGCTCTGGTTAGTATTTACCCACCCTTGATACGCTGGGGTGACGTCGATCAGCGTCATACATGCACATCTCACAATATCCGTTCCGACATAGTCCTTCAATGCGAAACGAGATATTGGACAGTAAGTACAAATATGATAGATAAGAACAAGGTTGTATATCTCATTATTTGCTTCTTTTGTCCAATAGGTGTCGAAAAGGAAGAATAAGAAAGTACTTGTCTACTCATACACTCTGTGCTACAAGCTAGCATTCAAACACGACGATGCTCTCTAGATCCATTCGTCTAGGCCGCTGCCTGGCATCTCCCGGCGTCACTCGACGTGGAATAAAACCACCGGCGCCCATGATCCGCCGACATTATGCCGAGTCGAGCTTCCCTAACTCCAAGACCGAAAACCTCCAGACAAGTCAGATATTCAAAGTGAGCCAGGCGATCCAAGAAGATCATCATCAGCTCAAAGACTACTACAACCGCGTCATCAACTCCAAGGATCCGGACGAGCAAGAGAGATACGGAAACGCCTTCATATGGGAGTTGACGCGCCACTCCATAGCCGAGGAGATTGTCGTCTACCCGGCTCTGGAAAGGGATATCCAGGGCGAAGGGAAGGGCATTGCCGATAAGGACCGGGCCCAGCACCAAGATGTAAGTGCTTCTCCGAGAGAGGTCACGGCATTTCGAACTCCTTTTCACGTGAATGTGTGCGTGTGTACATTTGCTAACCTCAAATCCTGTCACATTATCATACAGATCAAGGAGCAGCTATACGAGTTTCAGAAGCTCAAGCCCAAAGACGCGGCCTACATCCCTACGCTAAAGGCACTATTCGAGGACCTCCAGACGCACATAAAGGAGGAGGAGGAGCAGGATCTGGTCAAGCTGGAGAGCAACCTGAGCCTGACCGAGTCGAAGGAGCTCGCCCAACATTTTGAGCAGACCAAGATGTTCACGCCGACGCGCTCGCACCCCAGTGCCCCCAACAAGCCACCCTTCGAGACCGTGGTCGGCCTCATGACCGCGCCCATCGACAGGCTGAGAGATTTGTTATTCACGAAATTCCCCGAGAAGAAGATGCCTGACATAGGGCATACTCATCCTGGCGTCGGCAAATCAAACCGCTAATGATAATTAACATACTACAAGTTCTTCTCCGTCGTTGTCTCTAGCAATATTAGGCGCAAATGAGAAAAGGAGCATAAAAGCATAACTAACTACCACCGAATAATTTGCCCCGATCGGAGGCCGGTAAGGCGTGTGTTGTGTATGTTTTTGTACTACAGGTATATACTAGCTAAAACTCAATAAACCTCGATAAAGTAGACTTTGCTATACGCTCTTCTACCCTAAGACGAATTGTGGGTTTCCCGTACGTGGTTTTTCGGAGCAGAGTTGACGTTCTGGGGCTGTCTTATGGGAATACTCTTCTAGAACCGTCCAGTATGTAAGAAACCCATAAAAGAAGAATTAATAACGCAATACTTGGTATGTTAACGGTAGAGATCAAATATTTAATATTTTGCCGTATCACTGTACGTGATGGTATGTCGTCGAGCCATTACTCTGACGGGGAAAGTTGCCGTGCGGCTCTGACGTCGCCCCGTGGATTCACCCGAGATGTTCGCGTCGCCATGACGTAAATTTTGGTTTGCATCGTCAGGACGTGGGGGACGTGATGTTACAGTAAGGGTCCTTATAGTATATTTAAATTCCCGATCCCGTCTACAATTTCAACTAATTCAGTTCCCAGACATCAAAAGCATACTTATCAAATCAACTATCAAAGAAAGACACTTACTGTATACCGACTTACTATCGACACGTCCATTACAACAAATACACAAACCAAAATCACAATGTCTGACAGCACAAAGAAGCCGTTCGACACGGGTGTTTCGGCGACGCTGCCCAACGTTGATTTCTCTGACGGAATCTACGAGGTAGACCCGCCCGTAAGTTTTGAACTTGTAGCATTCCTTCAAAAACATCCCCTAGATAGCCTCACCCCCTTTCCCTACTTTTCACTACTTATACTTAATCATCTAATCTAACTTCTCGGTGAAAAATAGACCGGAATCGGAATCATCAGCAAAGGATCCGAGGGCATCGACGAGACGTCGTCCAAGACGGTGGACGAGGTCAACACCGACGGAAGCATCGACAAGAAGGTCAAAGATACGGCAGGTGCGAGTGCAATGATTCTATAACATATCCCCTTATTAACCAATTTTTTTATCACATCTTTTCCTTATTTGACCTTCTTTGCGATGAGTTCGTCGACCTAACCTACTCGCTGCTAGGCATCAACGATGTATAAAATATAAAAGTTCTGTCGGATTGGGAATGGCGCATTTAGAATAAATATATTCAATTAATCGCATGAACAAGTTATGATGTCTTTGTGACCTGTGGTGATGATTAAAGAGTTTGGGTGTGAAGTAGTAACATTTGAGCCATGAAAGTCCGATTAAGCTACAGTTATATTAAGCTCTTTTCACACAATTTGAGTACGCTTAAAAAGGATTGTGATATTCCAACATATCATATACCGACAGGAAACCAGCCACATACCTTCCTTTCACTCGTCACACGTAGTACTTTTAGTAAGCAACAGCAAGCCTATCCCTCAAAACACCCTCCACCAAGTTCCAACATCGTTCCCTCAACTCCTCATCACGGGCCAGCTTACTCGGCTCCGTAACCTTACAATCGGGGACGATATACTCGCCATCGACCCCGTCACCCTCTTCCGCCCCCACCACTGCATCGCTCGTCTCGACAAACAGCATAGACCGACAGCCCTGATCGACCGGGTCCTTCATGAACAGTCTCAGTACCTTGACGGCCAAATTAGCGAGCAGGCCGTAGGCTTCCACAGCCTGGCTCAGCTGGTCTGTCGCCACTGCCCCGGGGTGCGTCGCGTTGATCCACGGTCCTGCCCCTCCCGCCGCTCCCTCTACTGCCTTTTTTCCTTTCTGGCGAGAACCCGAGGGCCGGGTCGGCGCGCATCTTCCGCCGCCGAAAGGCGCGGCAGAGGAGGATCTACGCGAGCTTCGACCGCGCGTACAGGTTCGTGGGCCCGACATCCCTGTTCAGCTCCGCCACGTCGCGGATGACGTCAAGTCCATTTGTATAAACTCTATATAGACCACCACCTGGGTCACCTCATTTATCAAGATGCGACATGACAAATGAGATGCGCTGTTTAATAAGTACTATGCGTCACCTGCTAACCTATCTGGTTCCTCATTTGACACTCAGGGGAACTGGGCATAATAGGGGGTTGCACGCTGCACGAGGTGAAAGTAATTATCCTCGACTAGACCAAGTTCGAACAGCGCACTTTGCCTTTGATGAGAAGAAAAGAGAAAAAACAAATATCAATATCCTGCCTCTGGTTCCCAAGTTTCTGGTGGGCCTGGATGATGGGTCATGTTTCTCATACTGAACTTCACATCGCAGTTCAGATGTTTCAGGCAAAACGACCGCCTGATAGAAGCTCAACCTCAAGGCAGTGAGACGAAAAATGCATCCATTCTGAGGACTTATAGGAGCAGACCGTATGGTTTATTAGTAATAAATGGCATGGAAGGGCTGCAAAACCTATCAGAGGACTTGCTCTTCGGTTGACATCGTATCATAATCTAGCTCATTTGATGCCCGCATACCTACTAATAGGCAGTAACGCTGTCTGTTTCATGTAGGTAGGCATGTATGTATGTATCTTCCGCACTTCCTAAGCTTGAGGTCGGGATCGGAATTACCACAGGACATATACCAAGATCGTGATAGGGCGTCTAGGTAAAAATGCTACCCCCCAAGAATGCTAATCCCATCTTTTTAGCGCTGTGATGCTAAATTTATCATAATGGGGACAAGACAAGACTACATCTTATAGAAAATTTTACTCATCTCGTGCGTTAATAGCTTGCATAGCGCGGCTATTGCTGCCAAGGCATTAGATCGTGGGGGTTTAGGTATGTATTAGGCAGATTATCTTGGTAGTCCACTTCTGTGAGTCAGCCTTTGCTCACGTGGGCTCTTTCGGAATGCGGTATGTCTGTCTGTCCTCCAACAGGTTGTCCACCCTCGACCACCGAGATTAGCGAGTTATCCGCAGAGCTAAAGGGCATATCTAGGGTTTATCCCAGATTTTCTTGTCTAAGGTGAGGGAGGTTCCAGTCATAAGGGACGTAGAAATACAACGTCCTCAACAGGCGGGTGATACATAGTAGATATTAGACAAGTATATGTCCACAGACAACTCCAGTTAGTTACATCTTTCGACATATACTCCTCGTGGACTTATCTTACCTAAGGTTAGGTAGCCTACAGCTGAGATGCACCTTTTTCTACTCAACTCGGGATGATACGATAAATACACACCTACTAGTGCATATCCATGGAATAGCGAACGAACCTTCCGTCAGTCCGCCAAGATGTCACAGCGCTAGGCACTTGTCACTCCGTCAGGCAGCAAGAGAAGATGCGTAAGGCCGTGTCGTGGGGCGGCAGAACAGTAGATATAGGCAAGCGCACACGGGAAAAAAAATCTTCAAGGTTGCTCTTAACCCTTAGGTAGAGACCGTCGTTTCATGTGTCCGGGTAGCCGGTAATCCAAGCTTTGAGAACTCCCGCTACACAACCCAAATTACTACTCCATCGGGGAAAGTAAGGATGTTTAGAGCAGAGATGCAGCAAGTAAATGGAGTCAAGTACCCAAAGGTAGAGGGTACTTGGGCCGCAAGGACAGGCGGGATGACATGTACCTATACCTATGTATATATTTATACCTATATGAAGTACACAGAGATTTTGCAAGGATGAGACGGGATGACTTGCATGATAGCAACATCAGGTGATCGATTATGCAATTCGCGATTTGGGCTGAGCCGGCCTGAACCGGGCTGAGCCGTCCCGAGCTGATTTTATCGGGAGCTTGAACTTTTTTATCTTTGTATTGATATTGAAAGAAAGAACCGATTGATACTTAAGAGACATTTATTGTATCTCTTTCTCGACTAAAATGGCACTAATTTCCTGACTACATCGAGAGGGTCATAAAACCTACACTGGCCCCTGTTGTGTACAATCTGGGTTCTATAATGTGATCAGGGGTTTGGTGCCATCTTGTTAATACAACCTAACCAATAACTCCTCACCTCAGACATCGCGTACATGCAGACTCCATGGGATCTCTTGTGACCACGGTTAGTCGACACCCCTAGCACCTAGAGTGCTGCAAGAGTTAGGTCTAGCTCCTCTAGAAGCTCCAGTAGAGCGTAGTCCCTGTGGCACGCAGCATATCTTGCCCACGCAAAATCGACCAGCTTCCTGATATCCAGATCGTCGAGCCGCTCTCTTACTTCGGGGCTGAAGAGAAGAGGGCATATGTCAACCCAGCCTTGGAAGAATGCGATTTGGAAGGGAAGGAGGCGTCTGCTGCCCTTCTTAGTAATGTCTGCGCCTCGGAGTACTAACGACCGGACGGTCTTGCGGATCTGACCCAGGACGGCAACGGCGTTGGAGGGCGGCATTTTCAATGCACAGAGCAAAGGCGTGTCGCCTTTGCGATCTGTCTCGTTGATATTGGCCCCGTGCTGGATAAAGAGGCCAATTAGTTTGGTGACAGGGCGCTTCAGCCGATCCTCCTCGATCTCGCAATGGCACTCGAACATCCAATCACCACGCCTATGGGGTGAGGAAGAGTCGCAGCAGAGCAGCAGCGGCGAGCAGCGGTCGTCGTTGCGGGCCGATACGTTGGCCCCAGATTCAACCAACAATTCCGCGAACCACTCGTCGCGTGCCTTCGCTGCTACCATAAGCGGCGTGTCCCCGCTGCGCGATTCAGCTTCCACATCCGCCCCGGCCTCGAGCAGTTGTCCGGCGAGACGGCGTCGGAAGTACGCCTGGTCGTCCTTGGTCGCGATGACGTGGGATCCGCGGGCACAAAGGTGCAGGGGAGTCAACTGTGACGTGTAGTCTTCGCAATCTCTCACGTCGGCGCCAAGTCTCAGTAGACCCATGGCTTCCCGGTACTTGGCTAGCCCACAGGCAACAAGAAGCATAGGACCATACCAGCTCCCAGCCACCATCATGGCGTTGATGTCAGCTCCCATCTTGACCAGGTAAGGGATGATGTCCCTGAAATGCCCGCCGCAGAAAGCGTATTCAATTGGCCTTTCCCATAACCTGGTAACCGTCTCCAAAAACTGGTAGCCGCCTTCGACCAACGTCTTTACCAAATGGAAGTGGCCGAGATAACACGCCGTGTGGAGGGCCGTAGATACCTCGTTGGGGGGATCCCGCGGAATCCTCCCACTTTCATAGTCGCTGAGCCAATCGGCCTCGAGGTAGGCAGAGGCTCCGCGGGACAGGAGGAGGTTGGCGGTCGACAAATTGCCCCGGCAGATCGCTGCGTGAAGCGGCGTCCAGAATCGTGGGGGCGCAGGAGCCCGGCGGCCGACCCAGAGCTCTCGGCAATCGCACATCCCTATAGATCCTGCGTTGATATCGGCGCCGTTGTCTAGTAAGAGGTTGACGGCCTTGTTGTTTCCATATGCGGCAGCGAGGTGCAACGGCGTCCAGGTGTATTCATATTGTTGGGGATTGTTCCTGTCTAGCCGAGGATCGACCGCATCAAAGACATCTCCGTATTCGCGAAGAAATTCAAGATTATCGAAGCTGATCTTGGTCTCTTCGAATTCAAGCTCATCATGATAGAGGCGGACATATTCTCTAGAGAAACTACCAAAGAGGGTTCGCATGGCTCTGTTTGCCCTTTGGTCCTTGTAGTAATGGAATAACTCCAGCGCCTCCTTCTGAAGTTTTCCGGCAGCCCACATGTCCAGGAGCCGCTTGCCTTGGATGTCAAGAAACGACCAATGCGAGTCAAACTGTACCCCCAAGTGGTGGCCGGTTCTAAGTAGCATCTGCATTGGACCAACTATCCCGGCTTCGATACTTTCTCTGATAATGCGGGGCCCGGAACTGTCGCCTGCTTTCTTGTACAGCATATAGTTGGCTATCGGGTAGAATCCATGGCAAGTGCGCGCAAACCTCGCCAATTCATTCTGTTGTAGATAGTCGATTATCATGGAAGCTATCTCTGGCGGCAGCTGTTCATATTTATCATCAGTACCGCCGACTTACTATGTCCGTCGCCTCTCCCCCTAGAAATACATAATACTTACACGGTATATCGGTGTCCTGAGCGCCATCCAGGGAGGAGCCCAGAAGATAGTCACCATGGTGTGCGAATTATGGCTCATATTTGCCCTTTTCCGCGTCGAAGCGCGCAAGACATGTTGAATATGATACTGGGTTTGTGGATATGTCCAATACCAGCCAGCTGGTAAATACTCATGGCCTTGAAGGCATAGAAGAAGTAGGAAGATATCAAGCAAAAGTAAAAGCTCTGGGAGAGCAAGACTAGTTGATCGTGGGGGGGAGACTGTTGCGAAGTTGGGGGAGTGGCAAGATTTTAGAGAATTAGGAGAGCCAAAAACATCAAAATAAATATATTTTAAAAAAACAAAAACAAAAAACCACCTGCCCAGTTCTTAGAGACACTTGTATTGAATTAAAGGTTGCCTCTTGACTCTCTGCAAGACCTAACCTTGATAAAAGTGACCGGTGGGCGCAGTTACTGCTATGTCCGCTCTGGCTATACGCAAAGAGTAGGGACCTTTATATTCTTCGCTACCCTCCCATTAGGAGATTAGGGGGGGGGGGGGGGGGGGGGGACCACAAGCGTCTGTTTAAGCCGCGCCTAGAGAAAGAGAGAAATTCTCCTATTGTACCAATATTTAGCGTTCTGAGCTACATGCATATACGCACTGCATGCTGAGCTGGATAGACCACAATGCACACGTTGCTAGATGAGTGACTGCAGTATCGATGCTATGCCGTGCTATAGCCCTCTACGTGCATAGAGAACGTTGTCATCGGCACGTGTAAAGTATAACGCACTACGTCCGAATTTTCGGCTCGCATAGGACGGGGACTAAGAGACCGACGCCCGCCGTGCAGAAACTCACGCATCAGACCGTGTTAAAGACAGTAGCCGTCATCATTATACCCCTATTCTTTGGCTAACTACCACCTACAGTGCTTTACCTTTATTTCTTTGACGGGAGCTTAAATCTATATATTGAGCATTCGTCTATAATACTAAAGGATTAAAACAGACAAGTCGACTAACCTAGGTACTGTGACGATGGCGATACCAGACTACCTCCCTCACTCACTCTACAACAGGAACAAGCCTGAGAAGGGTCTCCCTTCTCCTACTACCACGGCAGCAACGTGGAAGAATGATACATACATACCAGAAACACAGAAACAAGAAATAAACGAAAATATCCCGGACAATAAAGGGGGTGTCCCCACCCCGTATGCATGCCCAACCTCCTCAAGTCACGCACGTACTCCATACCCCGGAGTAAGCTTCCAACTGACTGTTAACGGACATCTACCTTAATAACCGCGAATTAGGTTAGGGTTATATTTGCTAACCACATAGACTTGATTGAGTCATGGCAGAGGAAGTGAGCAAGCAAACAAGAGAGCACACCTAGTGCTCAGTTTATTAATCGTTACTCATACATGTACCCATAAACGATGCCAGTTTGACAACACGAAATAATCACTCAGACCATTAAACGCCCCGCCATGCCATGTCCTGCTATACCGTACCATACCGTACCATTGTCGTATTAACCGGAAACCACCAACCGGTGCCGATTCACGGACCGATCTCAGCCGCAGGAGGCGAATAATGCGGTCGTGCAAAGAGGAGTCAGGGAAGCAGTTCGCCTCGCGTCAGCTCTACAGACCATGTCTCAAGCACACGCGTTCAAGAGTCGCAAGTGTCTCAGCTTGATACATGCTGCTTATACATCATCAACAACACCGTCTTTCTCGCTTGCCGCCATCATCAACATTACCATCTTGCTGGTTTCCACCGGTGTTTCCCGCATTCTCAATGGTAACACCGGGTGAGAAACCAGGGGAAAAGAGCCAACTCCTCCGGTCTCTACCAACCCGGAAGCTCCCTCTTGGATTTACACCGTCAAAGTAGCCCTCGGCGCCCTCGATGCCGGGGGGACTAAGCCCGGGTGTCAACAGGGCGGCTGCGATGGCCTGCTGTATCTTTCGATTCTGCTCAACAAGTTTACGCGTCACAACCCGAAATACCTCCTCGACGCCCTCTCCGCTCTCAGCACTGATCTCATGGCATGCATCCCACCCAACTTCCTGGCCCCAGAACCCGCTGCTACGTTTGCTACTCGGACTGCGTGGTTCTGGTGCGCTTGAAGGGCCGGGCCCCAGAGGTGTTGTGATCATCGACCCCGACGTGTTCTGTCCTGTAGTGTACGATTGACTGCTGCTTGCTGGCGGTGGTAGTGGCAGGCTTGTCAGTCCTACGGGTGTTGCCGTGGGGGGTGGCGTAGAGCCTAACCCTGGAGCTAGATTCTCGGCTACATATGCTATGCAACGCTCAAAGGGGACCTCACGTCGAGAAGGATCGCGAGCCACAATGTCTGCTTTCGTGCCCACTACATGCAACACGATATCGGGCGGGAGGTTTCGTCGTAACTCAGTCAGCCAAATACCCATCTCGGCAAAGGAGCTTGCATCGGTGATGCTGTAGCAAAGAATACAGGCATTGGCGCCGCGGTAGTAGAGGCGAGATATCGAGCGGAATCGTTCTTGTCCGGCTATTGATAGAGAAGACATGGGAGATTGATCAGTATGGCGAAAACACACGAGAATCAGTTCTGGAAGGCAACCATACCTGTGTCCCATATCTGTAATCGTACAACTGTATCGGTGTCGGTATCGACCACACGTTTCGTCATGAAGCTTGCGCCCACCGTGGAGGTGGTCTGGGCTGGATTGAATGCGCCTTTGCAGTAGCGCATGACGAGTGACGTTTTGCCGACGCCCTGCGAGCCAAGCACGACTATCTTGGCCTCGAGCGAGGACATCTTCGTCGGTTTTTATCTAAGCTGAGGGAGGAGAGAACCGAGGGGTAAATAACTGTGGGCGCGTCCCACGTGAAGAATAGGGGCAGAGCAGCTCGTCGTAGTGCAGAGAATGTGAAACTCTTGTTGAGCGAGGCCTCTTGCGAACGAGAGAGCGTCTTCGCGATTCAGAAGTCGTAGCAAAAACAGGGGCAATGGTGGCGTTGGCAGTTGACACCGCCTGATTATGTAGCGTGGAGGGATGAATGCAAGGTGGGATTTGTTGACGATCGTCGTGTCATGTTTCGTCTCTTGGGCTATGATGGTCAAAGACTGTATTGGTATGAGCGTATAGCGTTATGGCATCTGTAGCGTTGTAGCGTCAGAGGGCGTGGTGCGAAGGAGGGTATGCTCCGGTGGCGGTGTGCTGTGACATTGCCGATTCGACCTCGATAGGTAGATGGAAATGTAGGGTTGCCGATTATATGGTATTTTGGTATGCAAATATCCAAGTTCTTTGTGTCTTCAGTCAGTCCTGCATCACGGGCATGGCAAATGTACATATGGGGAAGTGATTTCGTTTGGTAATCGCGGTTCATGCAATAGGTACCTACATATTGTACTTGAGTCGTACCAACCCAAACAGATCTTAGATCCGGTGAATGATGCCATTCCTGCAGCCAGGGTGTATGTTACCTGTAGGCTTGTTCCCACGGCGTTAATACAGCAGCAAATATGCGCTACAGAAGCTACTCCCTGCTTGTCTAGGTGCCTCTGCCCTACCGGGTAGCTACTGCTTTTAGGTAGTTATCCTAGCTAGCATCCCTACGAATCCACCTAGATTACTACCTTCGTCACAGATCTGCATATGGGTTTTGATTGGGCGTTTCGAGGAAAGAGTCAACATCGAATTATTCTAGAACAGAGGCAGGAACCATGAGAATACCTTTAAAACTGAGCTTTGCTGGATCCTTCAGATTACACACCGCTACGGTTTATCAGGAGGCATTGGGTGTCGGTAACAAGCTGATACCACTTAGGCATTCGTATTGTACATTATTCCAAGAGATGCGGGGCCACCCGGCTGGTTATGGTCACGCACGTAGCATCACGCGCGTCATATGAATGGCGCTAAGACATGGTATGTATGGAGATGTATTATGTACATATATCTAGATGTAGGTACGTAGATGTGTTCTATGTAAGCGTATGCTTAACAGGCCTGATATGCCTTCTCACCTGAGGTAGGTCCTACCGGAGCACCTCAATAGAAGCGTTGTTACATGTACATTAACTTAGATGGCTCCGAGAACACTGTGGTACAGGGGTTTGTGTAAGTAGGACTCTCTTTTGTGTCTTGGTATCTACGGGCCAGCTTGGTTGTATACTATGTAATCCTCAGTACCAAAGACGAGTGAATACACACAAGCATACCTATGAGTAACCACACACACTTAATGACGAATCTTAGCGAAGTGGGTGTATCCGGACTGGTTGGACTGGGTTAGGTAAGACTATACGGATTTCAACGGTCACCCAGGTAGCCAAACATATGACCGCTATCAAAACAGGCCCTTTCTCTGATTGTGCCAGTTATTAAAATAGCTCAAGTGCTCATACGTCACACCCTTCGGTGTAGTACGAATCTTTGCCTTCAGCACCTCCATAGCGGTGGCATTGTCGCCGGGCTCCCTGCTTCGGCTGAAGGCGCTACCACATATATTAGCCACCTCGGCACCCGAGTAGCCGTCCGTCATTCTAGCCAGTTCTTCCACGTCAATGTCTCTGAACCGGAGCTTCTTGGCCATCCGCGCTATGATGGCCTCTCGTGCCTTAATATCAGGAAGGGGCACGTAGATCAGCTCGTCGAAGCGGCCCGGCCGGAGCAGGGCCGGGTCGAGCGAGTCGGGCCTGTTCGTGGCGGCGAGGACGAAGATATTGCCCCTCTCCTCGAAGCCCGCCATTTCCGTGAGCAACGTTGTCACAGCTTGGACACCGCTACTGCCGCCAGAGCCGCCAGACCTTGTTCCTGCCAGCGAGTCGATCTCGTCGAAGAATATGATGCTCGGGCTGGCTTCAGCTGCCCGCTTGAAGATGTTGCGGATCGCACGTTCTGTTTCTCCGACGTACATGTTTAGCAGCTCTCCGCCTTTGACTGCGAAGAAATTGAAGCCGGTTTCTGTTGCCATGGCTTGTGCCGTCATGGTCTTGGAGCAGCCCGGAGGTCCATATAGTAGAACGCCCTTTGTCGGCACCCACTGATTCTCTTGAAGGCCCTAGTTGCACGTTGTCAGTTCTGGCACCTCAGTTTCTGAGGAACAGACATACCGCGGGTGTTCTAAGGACGTCTCTGAGAGCCAGTTTGACGTCGTCGTAACCTCCAATATCGCTCCAATGTATTGTCGGCGGCTTCAGGTTGATATCCCTCATAGCCGATGGCCGAACTTCATTAAACACTTTTGTGACGTCTTCCCATTCAAGAGGCTTGTCCAACTGTGACCCAATACGCTTTCTCCGGGCTTGCATGGCTTTAGCAATGAGATTTCGCAGGTCGCCTCCTGTAAAGGCATGCGTCCGGTCTACGAGGTCAGCTATGTATTTATCGGAATCTTGGGATGGAAAGCACGGTTTCATCGAGCGTAGGATTTCTGACCGCCCTGGCGCATCTGGCGTCGGAAGACTGACGTGCTGCCAGAATCTCCCGGGGCGCTGAAGGTCGTATGGGATGTCGTCAAGGTAATCGAGGCAGGAGGCCACCACAACGACATTTGGCCTCCGGTTATCCGTCTTAGCCTTTTGAGATAATGTGTCGAGGCCTGTTTTTATCGCTTTGATATAACCCGGTCTGTTCGTATTTTGCTTCCCTATGAGAGTCGTAATGTCATCAATCAGAATCGTCGTAGCCCCACGCTGTTCTACAGCAGTCTCAAAGGCGGATTGAATTGCAGAAGGTTTATCATCTTCGCTGATATGTACGACGCGCCCCCAGCGTGCTCCTGCAATATGATCTAAAAGCATGGTTTTACCGGTACCATGGTTACCGTCAATGATGATACCACATGTAAAAGGGGGTATGGCGTTGTTCTCAAGGTCAATATCATACTCGTCGAAAAAATCGTTTAACTGCCCAATCTGTCGAGCCATAGTTGGGAGCGGCTCAAGCCTAAGCTTTCCAACAACCGCATTTGCTTCTTCATTGGATATTTCAACAACAGTGGTGTTGGGATCGTATCTGGCCACTGATTTCGTGCTCCCATTTACAGATTCAATAACAAAAGAGCGTGTTGTGCCTCTCAAGAACACATCTTCAAATGGCGTCCCAGGCATAACATAATCTGCCACCTCTGCGTAGAAAATTAGCTTCTGCTGTTTCCACGAAGCAAAGCAGATACTCACCAAGCTTATACTCGAGATGATGTTGCCATCGCTCATGCTCAGCGCCAGAGTCAGGCAGAGGAGGTAAGTCCACTGTGGTTTCTCTAATTACGACAGTCTGAGCACTTTGTATTGGGCTACCGGGGACCACTCGAATTATCTGGCCCAGTTCCAGATTTGTGGCATTTTGAAAAACCCGGCTGACGGAGGCGATGTTATTGGCAACCTTGGAATCACCTGGCCAGACCACAGCCTCACGTTCTACGCCATTAATCTCAACGCGACAGGCATGTCCCGTCGTGAATCCAGCCTGTGCGAATGTTGACGGATGTAGAAATATTTTGGCTGCATTCTTGTGGGATGGGTTTTTCTGCCCGACCATATCGGTCGGTTGGATGCGGGTTTTGTATTCGTCCTTCATTTTTATAAAAATTCTTTAAATATCAAGGCTTACCGTCATTCATTATTTAGAAAAATGACCACTCCAAATCTGGATCTGTACAATATAGGTCAAGATTCACGTAACATCTCGTAGGGCTAGAAAGCAGACTCGATTGTTCAAGTCCCAAGTGTTTTTGCTTAATTGCATAATTAGTGCAAGTTTTACTAGATAAATCTGCACGGTAAGAGATGATTTCTTCTTCCTGATACGCTCCGATGGAGAGTAATCAGTGTGCAGCATTTGAGAATTCCAGAACCATGTAGTTAAGCAATCCAAGTTCTGGATGTCTTAGCTCCAAGAGATTGTTTCCAAGCTAGATGTGTGTGTTCATCAAAGTGGTGACCATAATTTAGGTTGTCTGGATGACTAGCAAAGAAGCTCAATATTGTTCTTGCACGTAATCAAAGAGAATACAACATACTACAGATCAGGCAAAATATAACAAAATATTTAAAAAAAAAAAAAAAAGACATAGTTTTATCTTTACAACTTGTTAGCAGCCATAATATCTTATTATTTAGTGTAGTTAGTTAACTTATAACTATAACTAACTAGTTATACTATTAGTTTTGTCCTGATATATGTATAGACCACAATTCAGACATTGATTCTATCTTAATACATGCAGGTACACAGTATTACTATCGCTATAACGGGTTAGCAAGCGTACTATAGATCTGAAGATAAGTATAATTTTATTCCCCATGCATACTATTTCGGTCTCTAACACAGCATATAGTGCTCTACAATGCGCACCTCATGCTCGTACGATTGCTCCACCGACCTCTCTTGCGATCGGTAGCTGCAGCATGGCAACCTGCAACCACCTCCGCGCTTCTCCACAAAGGTGACAGACGCCGCTACAACACGAATGAGCCTGGCCAGCCGCACCAAGATGACCAACAAGACGATCAACACAACCGAGTAGTAGGCGGCCTAGCTGCGTCTCAATCCGAACCTAAACTAGAACCAGTATCCTCGAGTCCGGCAGAGAAGAAGAAAAAATCGCTTTTTGAAAAGCTATTCCCCGATGAACTCAAGCAGGCCCGATCAACGCTGAAGCGAGATGATGTCAATACGTTCAGGAACAGCTGGGTATCCCAGATTTTCGAAGAGCCGCCCCGTCCAGGTCAAACCGCCCTAGAGAAGCCGCGCAGTGAGAGCGGTGAAAAAGGAAAAGAAGATGAATCTCCCTCTACAATGGCAGCTTCGGATTTCTACAAGTCCAGCGGTCCTCGCGGCAAGGCCATGCTGATTCTCTCGGGGGCGAGCAAGCATCTCAACGAGAGCGACTTCATGCGTCTCGGTATGAAGGGGAAGCACCTAGACGGCTGGATGGGAGGGATTCAGAAAGGTAAAAAGCGAAAGAACATTCCCCAATCAATTATCTATCCGTACCCTGTCTATAGCATGAAAAGTTCCACCTGGCTAAGCGTCCCTCTATCTAGTGATCCAGTCTCGCGACTCCGACACCCTCGAGCCAAAGGGGCAATACGTCATATTCTTCGAGACGCACGAGGCGGCCATGGTATACCACGACAGGATTGAGGAGCTGTGGAAGCTGGGCAAGCAGTACGTGCCGAGGGCACACCACAAGCGCGCCCACATGATGCAGGACCCGCTTCCCCTGGGCATGAAACGCACCAAGGACGGCCAGGACCTGAAGAAGCTGATCCAGTCCTTCACGCTCGTACCGCCCAGCCAGCGGCGCCAGGTGGAGCTCTCGCGCATGACCCCCGAGAAGATCGAGGACGCGTATCGCCGAGGCAGCTTCGTAGACCAGCTGGTCGCCAGCACCGGGTCGCAGTTCCTCGTCCTGCTTCGTCTAGAGGGGGGCTGGTTGTCGGTGGAGAACCTCCGCCGCGCCATCGAGCACGACGGCGAGCAACGCAACCTGCCCTGGCGGATCACGAACCTGTACAACGGCATACTGCCCTTTGGCAAGAGCATCCTCAAATCAAACGACAGGGTTCACCGGCTCAGGAGCAACACCTTCGACGACACATTCTTAAAAAAATTGATGATAGATGCAGAAACCGATCGCGTTGGGCGACAAGTCAGTGCCTACGACCAGGCTCTAGACCAGCAAGTGGACGAGAGCAACGAGAATCACAGGCAGTTTCCCCGATTCATCGTTCCATTCGAGGACAAAGCTGAAGCCCATCGCTTCGTTCGGAACTGGCACCGCCGAGAGCTGACCATACAGATGGGCGGTAGGGATTTCAACGAGCCTTTTTGGGAGGCGAGTAGAATAATTAATGCGTCACTTCTCTGGTGAAACGCAAATGTCACGAATACTCCAATCAATGCCATGAGGCCGACACAATTAAGTTGCTTGTACTATACTAACCCGATACCACATTACATTACATTCCTCTGAGATCGTGAGCGCAATGCATCCAGTCAATATGATGCATGTGTAGGAATAGCAGAAATGCGCTCTATGAAACGATCAATGGATTGAGAAATATAAAAGTGTATTAAAGCCCATTATCAACCAAACTCCGGCAGACGATAACTTTGCCCCCAAGTTCCAGAAGCTAGGCAAAGCACCGTGTTCTTTACGCTTCTTTCAGATGTCTATCGCGGAACACACGCTTTTCTGACCAGGCCCTCCAAAATGACGACATACTTTGCTCCCTCTTTCATTGATGATACAGCTGGTCGACAATTAGGGGCAGCTCTGTATGCTGTGTCCGCTCTTCGTAACCCATGTCGTCAATCTACTGTCCGACGCTCAAAGTGAAACAACATGTCACCCTAAGTCTCTACCGCCTATATGTATGGCTAGAGTACGGTGCTCCATGACATTTACAGGCGAAACCAGAAACCTGCGGCGCTTCTGCGACTCTCATCTTCAACCGTCTTAGTCGCAAAACTTCGCCCATTCCAAAACACTACTTTTTAGCAACATTTGCTGCCGGAGCTCGTGCTTGCAGGACCAACAGGAACGCTAGAGGAGGACTGCTCGGTCTTGGATGTGTCGATGATGCGCTTCTTGATATCGGACGCTAAGCTATAGAACGCTTGCTCGATATTGACGTTGCTCTTTGCAGAAACCTCGAGGAATGGAATGCCTAGCTCCTTTGCTAGGGCCTCGCCTTGTTCTGTTGATACCACACGCTTTTCCACCCAGTCGCACTTGTTACCGATTAAAATCTTGTTGACGCCTTCAGTAGCATGTTGCTCTACGTTGGCAAACCATGTTCGGATGTCTGTAGAAAGAAACGTCGAGTTAGCCCCAAACCAAAGCCTGTTATGTCCCAAGTGGCCCAAGCCCATGTATCTATGTATGATAAGCCAAAAGCGGAGCAGTAGTATATGGCTTACTTTCGAAGGATCTCTGGTCGGTGACGTCGTAAACGAGGAGAATGCCCATGGCACCGCGGTAGTAAGCTGTGGTGATAGTTCGGAATCGTTCCTGGCCGGCAGTGTCCCAAATCTGTAACTTCACACGCTTGCCATCTAGCTCAATGGTCCGGATCTTGAAATCGATACCGATGGTTGTAATGAATGAGGGCGTGAACGAATCCTCACTGAATCGCAACAGGCAGCATGATTTACCCACGCCCGAGTCGCCGATGAGCAGGAGCTTAATCTATACAGCGAAAATACAAGGTCAGCCATGGTCCCGTGTCTCAGAGCCTTCCACGGGGGCAGGATAGGTCTTAGTCCAGCCAGCAGTAGGCAGGTAGGGGGTCGTTCTGATGCACGATAAAACCGGGTTAACCCACTAAAAAGTCGTAGTTCCTGTTACTCGACATGTTGAAAACAATGGAGCAAAATACGGCGGAATGATGCTGTAGCGAATGGGAGTGGTGGTTCAAGAAGGAACTGTTCAGATGGTTTTGGCTGTTTGACGAGGACAACAAGCGGCGCAGACTGGACGATCAGGGAGGGTCGAATTGATATCGGGGCTCAGGAGCCGGGGGACGAGGAACCGAGACCAAGACGGGTACTGGAACGCGAGTCGTCGGCTGGCAGTCTAGCAGATGCGGCGGAATCGATGACTGCAGCGAGATGATGTGGTATGTGGTTTGGTTACTGTAATGTTGATGTAGTGTAGTAGTGTAGTGTAGTGTAGTGTAGTGTAGTGTAGACCTGTAGTGTTGTAGTGTAGGTGAGGCACTCCTGTCCAGATGCAGGCGTTGTAGCCGGTCTTGGCAAAGATGGATCGCCTAACTGCGGTAGTACTAGCAGTACCAACAGTCGTCGCACGAGCGAGGAGATACGTACGACGAGGCGGCTGGCTTTCTCGGTTCAAAGGGGTCTCAGTTTGTCGAAGTTACGAAGAATTTTATTAACAGGAAGGGAATAAGGGAAAAAGGATGGTGGCGTATTCAATGTGCGAAAGACAGGCAACTGCAGTTAGTACCACTTCAGTAGGTACATAGGTACGTAAAACGTGCTAGATAGGAGGTGTCGGCAGGTTCGGTTTATAGCGCTACCTAGGTTAGCAGGTTAGGTTGCACATTGAAAGATTTCCATTATTTTACCACACACGAACAATCGGGAAGATGCAAGACAGTAACGAATGACGGTGCTGTTAGGGGGCACCTACCTACTACGGACTACTCTACTTTATTCCAAGGATCAAGCAAGTCAGTATGTGTTTTGAAGCGTTTACGTCGTGTATCTATCTAACCTACCTTGGTAGGTATGTATGTTTATACTCGGCTCTTGCTTGCATTTAGATACACCGGCACTACTACAGTTACAGTACCTTGAAATCCCCAAGGTTCGTGCGAGCAGTGAGTACTAGTAGGGCCCTTGGCCTCGTTTGACCATACGCCGCCCACATTTACAGACATTCGCAATTGCTATAAGGCTGCCTACATAGACTTAGGTCGAACCGGAATTCGTCAAAGCAAAGTTCGACATCGGATCTAAGCTATCTACCTACCTACTAAATAGATATCAGGTACCTAGATGGACTGCATATTGCTGTAGCCTGTATCTATGTAGTTATGCTGGGTGCCTGGTGCCTGGTGAGGACAGGTCTAGCGCTCTCGCCGCTTTTGCTCAGGCTCGGCTCACATTATCATCAGTCAGGTGACCGAGAAATTACATTTTAGGCACGGGTGTAGGTAACGAGGTATGTGTAGTAAGACACTCGTATCATCTAATGGTAGGTACGAAGAGTAGGTATCGGGGGATAGTATTGGAGTCCGTTCATTCTTCGTATTATGTTATCAACGGCTTCATATTTTGATCCGCACCAGTATTCTCAGTAACCAAAAAAAACTAATACAAAGCGCATCAGGCGCAAATAATACACATCTGGCGCGGTTGCCTTTAACAGTTTGATCTTGAATAGATAGACAGGTCCACGGGCGTGGACGAGGAAAGCAGGAAGGCCATATCTTACCCAATAAGCCCCTTCCTCAAGTCAGCTAACTTACTTAATGGGCAGGAGCTCATCTCCTCTCACATAAACAACATCCATATTTTCTTGTCAAGGTCCAAGCTATCTAATCAAGATAGTATTGCACGGATATTTCCGGCAAGGGGTAAACTTTTCACGCTTGGCAAATTCGAATAGAAATCCGAGGGCCAGAGCTGCCCAAAGAGGGATGTGTTATGGTCGACCTTTATCGACGCCGCCGTTGGAGCCACAACTCTCGGCTTCACCCATGAGATGGAATGCGCGTTGTATTTGGCTCCCTGTCGTGCGACGTGACCAAGGTGACGGCAAAAATTGTGACTGGCTTATCAGTCCCGATACTCCCGATGTCAAGAGCTTTATGGCCATATAATTCCTGTATATGTGGGGAAACGAGCATAGAAGATTGAGGATAAACGGCCGACAGCATGAGCTTATGAATTGAAACTCTCGCCGGAATTTCTCCAGGACGTCTTCAACTTTGTAAGAGCTATAATAGAAGACATACCCCATAGCCAGTGCTGGAACTACTAGCATGCTACTGTTATATCCTTCCACCTATTTATGATTAGAGGTAGCTTAATAGCCCTTAACTTCGTCTCGTAGCATTTGGGTCCCTCTAGTAGTTGTAAAAGGGGCGAAAGGGGATACGTATAGCCGCAACCACTGCACTATCTAGGCTTACCGCATAGTATTAAGAGAGAGGCGGCATGTAGAAAGGAGAGTCCGACGTACTGGAAAAGAGGGCGCTGTTGATTTCGAAAGACTTGAGGTCGAAAAATATATCGCGTCGAATAGGGTTCCAATTTAGACAACCTAGGCTCCTCTCGGGCAACACCCAAGCAGAGAGCAGGCACAGTTCATATTGGGATCCCGATAGGCCCTGTATAGGGCCGTTCTCGAGTCGTTCATCGACTGAAGCCGAGACAGTAGCACGTGTCCATGAAGAGTTAATAAAGGCATACTACGTCCACAAATGCCATGGACAGGAACATTTCTTTCTTCAAACTATCGCTCCTCTTATGCTCTGAGCGTCAGGATGGCTGCTATAACCATCTTCCAACCACCCATGCTACTTGTAGCTTGGAGTATGGTTTATCATGAATGAAGTCTACCGTTTTAGCTCGGAAGCTATCCTATAGCATTGGATGGTGACCCGCGATGTCTACATGGAGAGTGGAGTTTCCAGTACCAATGGATGTGACAAAGCAGTTAGATAGGATAGTATATTCATCCAAATATTAATTATCTCCGTCTTTCTCCTCTCTCGAGCAATTGCTCATCTGATATCGTGAACCGCCCCAATAAGAGACACTTTATCAGTTGTCAAGCCCAACTTACAAATAACAAGAACATATGTCTTCCCCCGCCGCACCCCTCCTCGTGATTGTACCGGGCGCATTCGGAACCCCGGACGGGTTCGATAAGCTAAAGCCGCACCTAGGCGGGCTCCAGACCCGGCCCGGACCGAATCTCAGCTGCCAGCCCAAAGACGCAAAAGCCGTGACCTGCCGCGATGACATTGCAGCATTAAGGGATAACATCCTTCTGCCCCTGCTAGAAGGAGGAAATGACGTGGTCATCATTGCACACTCCTACGGCGGCATCGTCGCCGGGGGTGCTGCGAAGGGTCTCGACCGGGATGCCCGCAAGGCTCATGGTCGCGACACCGCCGTGCTCGGTTTGGTCTACGTGGCAGGCAATATCTCGCTCGAGAATGAGAGCCTATTAAAGTCCATCGGCGGAGAGTTCCCCCCTTTCGTAAAGCTAGATAAGCCGGCGGAGGGTCTCTCGCTCATAGAGCCGGCTATGGAGATTCTCTATAACGACTGCGACTCCAGCCTTAAGGCGGAATTAGAGGAGACTGTAAAACCACATGCTCTCCGAGCGTTCGACACGGAGCCTACTGCCCCTGCCGTGAGTTATTATCAGTTGCTGTTGTTGTCTTCCCAGTCGTCGATTATGACCCCAGACCGAGTAGCTTTTCGAGGCGATACATCTATTTTTTCAGTTTTGTAGTTATTTGAAGATCGTATAGTGAATCTACTGACCCAGGGTATTGCAGTGGGCTGATGCAGGCTTCAATGGCAGGCGGTTGTACGTGCGCACGCTTCTTGACAAGTGCAATCCCTTGTTCGTGCAGGACTTGTGGATGGAGAAGTCAAAGGTCAAATGGGAAACAGTTGATATTGAGGCTGGTCACATGCCGTTTGTCAGCCAACCGGAGAAACTGGGCGCTATTATAGTCGATTTTATCGATAAAATCAGGAAGCTCTAAGGTTCTGGTGCATGCTGGACGGATGTCCAGCGCGTCCCCTGCGAATTGTGCGTTGTCTAGGTAGATCTTTAGCACGGGGATCATGTAACCCAGTAGGAGCGACCGAACTACCGATCCCGGATGTCCTAATATCTCCGTAGGCAGAACGACGAGTTAAGTCCTGTGGAGGGTTAGAACTAAACCAGCCCATATCGGATTACTCGATAGCCTTTATCTTATACATGGCATCAAACTCAGTGGACTAGGTTAGCCTAAATCGTACACGGAACAAGCAAAGATTGAATCTGAACACGGGTTGAGTATATTTGCTGTTATCCCCAGACATGATACTGAGATTTGTACCATTTTATAGTAACAAAACGCTCGTTTTTCCCCGCTATATCGCATAGTCTTGTCTCGCGGATGGATGGTTAGCTAGAGCTAACAGTCACACAAATTCGTACTCCGTATATAGACGTGCGGCCCTTTGGATAAACGTTATAAATGTTGTCAAGTAACAAGACACCACCTCATCACGTGGAGCATATTATCTACTCAAATCATCACTGATAGGTCGCCTGAAAGGCCTCAGCTGACTGACTTGCTCGTTTTCCACTCCGGCGAGCTAGTTCAGTTTCACTCACTCTTTTTGCCGCCTTAGAAATGATGACGGGGAAAATGATATGTAGCAGGTTTAATAGTGTTTTCCCTCCCATTTTTTGTCTTCCCCCTTTCAAACTTAAGTGCCTAACTTACTTATCGGGAAAAAGAACCTTAGGCTCTACACGGTTCAAGTCTAGGTAGTTTCCATGGAGATCATTTGAAAAATTCATGCTACCTCTGTGATGTCATGGTACAGCATTACCTACTCAGAGGAGTTCAAGGGAAACCTAGCACATTTGCTTGTCATGTTTCTCTATTTGCAGGCCTTTGGCACGTGAAGCTACGGCCGGATGATGATAAAATTTGATGGCACGCGAACACATACCATACCCTCCCATTAGTCCCTCATTTCACTTTTATCATAAGATAGATATATTTATATCCACACGGGTGTATTCAACTCCACCGGAACGAGTGTCGCCCTAGGAAAATATAATAATGAGACAGAAAGAAACTTATAAATAAAACCATACGACTTACAGATAGCTACCTGCCTACTTATTTACTGTCAGTCATAAATACAGACATCTACAACGCGTAGATATAGGTTATTGGCTAACCGCCTTTCTTTGATTAGTTTTATCGACACTTGTAAGTACCCAATGTAAGCTTACAGACTCTATATAAAAGATGGTAATCCGGAAAACCCACCGACTTTTTAAGTTATTACGGTATCCGGGGCAGGTACATAAGACCCTTCCTGATCGTCGGGTGAATTTCCTTTTCTTGAGATCTCTCTACATACATAAGACGATCTCCTTCCCCATCCGGTTTTTTGGTGCCTTCGCCTATCTACGTACAGCGAGTCAGCAACATGCTTTGGTTAGCTACTAACCTACCAGTACCTTTGCATGTAGATATCTAGAAGTATTACAAACTCACATACACAAGTATGTGAAACTGTGGTACTATGTACGTACGACACGTGGTAGAGATCTGATCGGCTTACTTAGCCGATCTATAGTAGAGACCAATGACGGGAACTACTTTTATAGTACATATCTATCTATCTTTCTTTCTTTTACTTTACCTGCGCATCCCCTTAGGTTTAAAGAACAGAGCAGAAGAGAAAAGATAGCGGCAAGCATACACGCTGCTACTTTCTAATACCCTGTCACCAAAAAACTTCCCGAGTGTGAAGTGATCGTCAAAAACCCATCCACCCCAACTAAAAAGAAAACACTTACTCCCTGCTCTCTCCGTATCCCCGTGAGTATCCTTCCCTTCAGCCGCCACACACACATTATGCCTAACTTTCGAACATCGTGAATTGTACACGTAAGTCTTCATGTTGGCAAAGCAATAACACACACACACACACACACACAGCTGTATGTACAGTGCGTAAGTATGATGATTACCTTCGCTATCCGGTAGGATCGTGTAGCTCTAGGTTAGCATCTATCACGTAAGCACTCAAAACTCCTTCCCGCTTGCATTCTTGCATCCTATCCCATTTAATTACCTACCATGTAAAGAAAGTGAGTAATTACCAGCTGCGTTTTGTTGCGGCCGAAAGAGAGAAAGAAAAAGGATTGTCGAACCATGTTTGTCAGTTACAACGCCATTTGGGGCCTGGAAAAGGTTATTTGGTACTTATGAGCGGCCGAACAGGCTTCTTCCTTGGGTAATTTGTATGGGTGTAAAACACGAGGAATAAGAATAGAAACATCCCTGGATCTGAAAGAAATGTAGTTGAAGGAAATACGAGGGAGATTTGATCTTGCACTTTTCGATTTGTCGACGCAACAAGGTATATATTAAAGGTTGATGGGCCATCCGAGTGATCCACGTCTCCCTCTAGTAGCTGAAGATAGAGAATCATACAAAAAGAACCCATCCGACAGAAACATTACTCTCGTCTATCCATTACCTTCTACATCACCTTTCTTCTTCTCGTTGTGTGTGAATTTTCCCATCTTTTCTCTTTTCTTCTCCTACTCCCCGAGCCTCCTCCTTCTTCCCCACAAGTCAAAAGCGTCGCGAGATCCCGGACTCATCGATCGTTAACATAGAGTTGCTGACCTGGCTCAACCTTCTCCCAGCCTTTGGCTTAGATACACCTGACTGGCCGTCGCAAAACCGAAAGAGAGAAGATATGGCGTGGTCATCATCATAGAAGTCCTTGGGAACTGACACCCTCCCTTTAACTAAGCGGAACTCTTTTACAGAGCAAAGGCCACAGCAGCAAGGCCAAACGCAAAACCGGCCCCTACGCGGACAGCACCGCCAGTAGGCACGGGGCTGGAGGTGGGAGTGGGGGTAGGAGTAGTCGCCGGCGCCGTGGTGGCGGGAGCCGTGGTGGTGGCGGGGTAAGAGGTGACAGTGGTGAGGGCGGTAGTGGTAACGACGGTCACAAGGGTGCTCGAGGTGCTCTCAACAGGGTAAGACTTTACGCTGCTAACGCTGGTGCTTGTGTGGGTGGGTTTAACAGTAGAGTTAGAGCTCTTGGTCGGCGACTCAACTGGGTAGCCGCTGTTGGTAACGGTGGCACTGGCACTGGCGCTGGCACTGGCGCTGATGCTCGTGGTAGTGGTGCCGTTATCATCATTGCCACACTGTTCATGGTAAGTCAGGGTGTGCCAGCATTCGTCTCTGAATGGGAACGAGAATTACAAGGGGAAAGGAGAAGGGAGCGCCAATTCCGGATAATCTGAAGCATCAAAGTTTTGCTTACCGAGGGTCCCTTAATGTGGAAGGGGAACGAGTACTGGAATGTCGCGCCATCATCGGCCACGGAAAAGATCTTGATGCCATAGGTCTTCGCCTCGCCAAGGGTGCAGTCAACGTGCCAGGAGTAGGAATCATCCTTAACCTCAACACCACCGGCTAAAAAACCGCCCTGTTAGCAGATGTTTACTCGGGGACGGGATCCGTGCAGCTTCAACTATTTACTACACGTTATTTGAGGCAAGCTTACCAGCGATGGTGTCAACAACTTCGAGATGGGCCGGGTCAACGCCCGCTAGAAGCGAAATACCAGCAAGGCCGCTGTATTTGCCGGCATCCCACTTGATAGTGAAATCCTTTCCGGCTGGAACGTTCTGCCCCTCGGTGGGAGAGAGCACGACAGCGTATCCTTCGGTAGGATCAGCAGCGAAGGCCGAGGCGGCAAAGGCCAGAGCAGATGCGAAGAAGGTAGTAGAGCGCATTTTGATATAGATTGGCTGGGTAAGTAACTCGACGTGAAAGTTAAAGATATCGACAACAGCTCAAGCAGTGAGCAGTGAAAAACTGGGAGAGCAGGAAGACACGATCAACCAATTCAACAAGGGAGTGACGATAAGTCCAGGGCCTGGTTAAAAGAGTGACGGGCTGAGAATGTTGGTCTATAAAGAGTGTGGATGCCGAGACGGGCTGACAGCGGCGACTGGACAAAAGTTGGCAACGAAAGGAGCGTGATACTCTGAAAAGAGATTCAATTGGCGACTGGATGGGTGAGAAAAGGAAGAGAAGGTGAACGGGAATCTGGACCTGTAGTCTATCAAGAGGAGACTGGTCTGAATGTCACTTAGCTTAAGACTAAGCCTGGGCAATTCCAGCGCAAGCGCAGAAATCTTACCAAGTCATGCCAGACTTACTAGGGTCACCGCTAGTCCCCGTTATTAACCCAATTAAAAGGTGATAATAATAGCAAGGACACGACGCCTTGCTCATCTTGTCATAGCCAGCTCCTAGGCCTTCAGGCCAGGTTCTTTTGGATCAAACAGGCTGCTGGACCGGTCCTACGGGGACGACAGGGGTTGTGTAACAGACTTTCATAATGTTTGCGTTACCGGCTAGGCTCCCATTGTCCTCCCCAGGATCCTCCCCAGTAATGGAGGTAGGTGCTTACATGTGTCTGTAGGTAGGACTCTGGTAAGTCTGCCTACCTGTTCACGATGCTTCATGACGTGACAGCAGCCTCTTGCCTCTTCGTGCTGCAACTCTTGAACCGGACTCCCGGCCTAATACAAGATATTGGTATAGCACTTGCCTACCTACGACTATCTAGGCGACATACGCTACTGTGTTAGCAGTAGAAATCGTTCATTCACGCAAGGTTTTCTCCTTCTTATCCACTTGAGACGGAGGAGTGCGATGCGCTAATCCATTGAAGCGGCGGAAAAAGATGGCAGAGAGCTGAGAGTCGACTGGGAGACTTGGCTAGCCGACCCACAAAGGCATAGTGGGGCTTCCACATTGGGAAATTAAAGCGTTGAGGCAAGGGTCACACGCAAACAGAAGGCTCTGCTCAGGCGCTGTTCAGGTTCAACCACCGTGAGGGCGCTTATTCAGCTTAAGATGAATAGGGGCCTCGCTTGACGGAGATCGGTTGTGCATACCGCTGTCCTGTACATTCTGGTGGGGAGTATATGCCAAGACTGGGCAAGGCGTTGAGCTTTACGTCGTATTAGTTGAAGCATGATTGGTTGGCCGTAGAGTTGGCAGCTCCTTGCCTCGACAATGGAAAAACTTTAGCCGGTCGGCAACATTGGATGGATGCAGAGCAATAAGAAGACGGTAAAACTAAGGAACACACTGAAGATGCGCGCGCAGGCGTAGATATATTACAACATAACACTCGAATTAAAACACACACAAGAAATACTGGTCTAGCACGTGGAATGCTATGATCCTTTGTCGTCACTTTCCTACGTGTGCCACTCACTACTCGACCTAGGTACCTACTACATGATTAGGTACATATATATGCTATGCATGTGCCTTGTTCGAGCCATTTCTTCATCTCATTCTTACCTATCCACGTTATCGAACGACCACCCGTAGACAACGGCTTTGCAGTCCACCCTATAATGTGTGTGAGCTGCGATACTACTAACATTAATGCAAGTAATAGTGTAGCGTCATCCATACTAGAGTCTATCCATCGATGCAGAAGCTTATTCGCTGTCACACCTACCTGGCCATACAAACCCTCTCTTTGCAAAGGATGGGAAAATGTTGGCATTGGCTGAAGTGCCACCATTTTGCATTGTCTGTTGGTCTCAAGTGATGATGTATCCTACATATACTTAGTAGACAGGCTACGGACCCCGAAAACCAGGGCCTACATTTTATTTATTGGTTTTTTCCCCTTCCTTTTCCTTTCAATCTCTATATTGGGTAGGCAGTGCAATTGGTAGTTCCACAACATAATCCGTTGGGCCGATTTGGAACCTTTTCGAACAGCTCTGGTTCCACACCAATTTATACTACAACATGCCTGCCTATAAAGTGAGACGAGAACAAAAAAGGACGGTTGAATGGGCCACGAGCATGGTTTCCTAAGAAATTGTTACCACGCCAAGAGTCGTGTCTATAGACAAGTTAGTATCAGGCTTCTCTCTTCGTTCTTCTTCTCTCGAATTATAGGCAATGAGCTGGAAGCTGGAGGCTCTGGGAGATGGATGTACGGTATCCTAAGCGGGTGACAGCTGAAGACATGGAAACGGTACGGAATAGATAGTAACTGCGGAGAAAAAGAAACATGTGTCATAAGTGCAATATAAAAGATATTAAAGGGCCTGGGTAACCCGCTCATAGTATCAGCCATTCTCCATGTCGACAGCAGGTAATTCTCCTGCCCCAGCCGCGCCCAACCTTTTGTACCAAATTGACCTTTGAGAAACATGGAAACCGATGACCAAACCGTGACGCCACCAACCACCATCAAACCCCTCCCGAGACAAGAAGCCGAGTAAGCCGCGAAATACCTATCTTCACCAAGGCGAGTGCGGAGCGCTGGAGAAGAAGTGTCTTGCGGATCGGATGGGGAACGTGAATCGCACGGAAAGACTAGAAGGTAGCCAGGGGATTCTAACGATTTAGATGCGGTGTTTCTCGCTTTCTGTGTTTAGTGGTACCGACAATTAGCCTTAACCTACGTTAATGCAGCATCGAGCCGGCTTTAACTAGCCGCTCTTTTGGTCTTTGAGCTCACCGAGTCGAGAGTATAGCATATACAATGCCATGCGGTTGCATTCCTCAGTTCCTGTGATCGTGACGAGACGCTCGTTGCTGTTATCCTGGGGCTCGTTGATTTTGATAACGCTGCCACTGAGTTGTCGAATCTCATTGATCTTCTGACCTCCCTTGCCAATGATAGCTCCTACCATGTCATTAGGAATGAAGATCTGTTGAGTTAAAGGCGCCCCCGCCATTCCACCGTGCATAGGCTGAGTAGGGGGGCCTCCGTGGTGTTGAGGGGCAGCAACGTGACCACCTTGGTGGGGAGGCATGTGTGGAGCGGCACCATATGCCCCAGCCTGAGGTTGATAATGCATGGGGACATTCGGACCAGCATGGGGGGTAGGCGCATGCGGATACGGCTGAGCGTATGGTGCGGGAGGATAGTGGTGCGAACGAGGATCCGGGCGTCTTCCGTAGTTCTCCCGTTGGCCATAGTTGCCACCGGCGGGTAGCGGGTTGTACGGAATAACCTGCATGCCGCCTGGCACAGCACCGGCTGGGCCACCGCTTCGTGTCGCATATGCCGACGCGGCCGGACCTCCGAATCGTTCGTTCAGTTGTTCGAGAAGGGTGCTGCCCACGTAGTAAGTAGCAATATGGACCGCGTCAGCTACGCCCATAACAACAAGAGATCGTTCACTAGAGAGGGGAAGACACGAATCTGATGCGTTGAGGCGCGCACCTGATGCGTCTTGAATCTCACGAATCCGTACGCCACCTTTACCAATAATGGAACCGATTAGCACGTGAGGAATCAAAAGCCGTAGTGGATAGGTTTTCGATTGTGCGCTCGAGGGCTCATCTAGGGGCTCATTATTCAACGTGCGGATGATCAAGCCAAAGGCCTGGAAAGTGTCAGTGGCGCCACGGGCAGGAAATGATATCTGAGCAGTTTTGACGTACCTTGGCTACGGCATCGACGACACCGCTAACGGTCAAAATTCGCTCTACGGCACCCTTTTGGTAGTCACTGACCGTGCACTTGGCACCTGATAGTCTGCGGATATTGGAAACATTCTCACCGCCCTTGCCAATAATGGTGGCTGCCTCTGGGCTCGAAATCACTGCTCGGACGTGAATCCAAACAGTCTCATCTGCAGCGTTGGCCGGAGTTGAAGTAGGTACTGCGGCGGTACCTGTAATTGCAGGAGCAGCTGTAGCCGCAGTCTTCGAGTCATTGGCGTCGTTGACAATAGTGTCGCCCTGCTCATCCTTGCTTGTGCTCTTTTCATGGCCATCGGATTTACCCGTGCCGTTGGCTTCTGCTGGGGCTGGTACACTGTCACCGTTGCTCTCAGGAAACTCGGACTTCACCTCGTCGTGCTCGGCATTAATGACCTTGTCGAGGGCAGGTCTTTTGGCCTCGGGCTGGTCATTTCGAGAAGGCGACGAGGCGTCCTCAAGCGGACGCTTGGCTGGGTTGGTCGTTTGAGTTGGAGACGCTGACATTTTGTCTTACTGGACAAATAGATTATCACACAGATTTTATGGTGAATGTGCCTCTAAATGTCGAAAAATCTTGTGATTGGATTTTGATTATCGAATTTTTGTTTATCTACACCTTGAAGCTTTTTCGTAGGAAAACGTGCAGGTATAGGGGCTCGGGGCGGAATGCAAGCGATGATGCACACTAGGCAGGTGAAAGATTTTTAGGTGATCTGCAGGCTCGGGTCGAACTGGTTTGCGGTAGGGTCGATGTAATGACAGAATCGATGCTGCCGGGTCGGGCAATGACGGCTTGAGTGTGAAGAGTTGTGCAAATCTCGCTGAATTCAGCCGATCGCAGAGGCAAGCGACAAGGGCTCAGAGAATGTTGGGTGCCTATGATCAGGCGGTAACGACTGAGGGCGTGACGGTGGTTGAGTGAGAGGCAGGGTGAAGGCGTGAGGCGAAAGTGGACGAGGTTGAAGGTTTGATGTTGATGTTTGAAAGGAGTAGAAGTAAGCGGGCAGAGGTAGTTAGGCAGATGAATGTGGATGGTGATGAAACCACTAGCCTTGAGGTGTAAATTGTTGTGCGTGAATATTACGGATTGGATGGTGCGGGAGTGATGTAGGTGAGACGAATTCGCAAGATGGCGAGTAATAGCAGAACCAGAGAGTTGAAGTTCCAACGTCCTCAAACCTTTCCTCCGTTTGATAGAACAGAACAGCCACGGAGAACTGCAAGCTGCCGGTCGCCCTTTCTTCCGCCTGCGCGTACGTGTTGCTTCTCGAATATCCTTTGGGACAGCTACCAGGCCTTTCCCGGACAACTATAGGGATGGCGATTATGACGGGTATGATGGATTGCTCTCGATATTCTCGGTCGAGATGGCGGATGTTGTGGTTGGAGTTTGTTCACTTGGAAGAATTGATGGTGAGGTGAAAAGTGGACCAAATGGAGTTGGTTGGAAAGAAGAGCTAAGGTAGGAAGTAGGTACAGTGCCGATAAAACAGCAGTACATTCATGGCCATGCCAGGCGATTTGGGCACTAAGAGGGGTGCTGAACGTACGTAAATGTACGTAAGATACACACCGTACAGATGTATTGTAGTGGGCTCAATACAAATGTGCATGTGCTTGAAATGGTTTTATCCTAGGCACTGTATAGCTAAACAGGACACTGTGTCTACATATTGTTGTGCTTTGACACCTAGATTCCTAGGTACTGTATATTGCTCACAATGAATCTTCACTGTAGCTTATAACAGGAGAGGCCGGAACGCAACATAGTGGGCAAATGTTCCCATATAATGTATTATAGTTCAGCACGAAAAAATTCATAGTATTTCCTCGGAAAGTCAAGGTCCTGGCCTACCTAGAACGTGAGAGAAAAGTAGTAGGTAAAGCTTAAGTACCTATGTATGTAGAGAGCCGGATACGGAGCGCTACATATTGTCTGCAGCGTCTCATGCGTCCTTTCTGGTTCTAATCAGGAGCCTAATGCAAGAAAGATCGACGGCATGCACGGTCGGAAGTTAGTAGGAAGGACCCACAAAACGTTCAAATGGATGTGAGATGGTGTCCAAGCGTCGTCTTGACTCTGATTGGTATCATTCGGTACCTACCTACATGAGGTAGGTAAGCAGTTGTGTACCTTTTACTGCCGTACTATGTACTTAGGAGCCACTAGATGTGCATCCAATCACTATGCCCAACCAAACTGGGAGGAAGTGTATTACCTACATACATGAAGGCTTCAGCCCCAACTCGTTACTTCTGTACCTACATAGGTAGTGACAGTACCTACAGTACCTACAGTACCTACATGACCTCAACACAGCAGTTTGTTGCCCGCAAGAATCAAAGTGTTCGCAACTACTATAATGCTACGACTTTGAAGTATTAAATGCTATACAAACGCCAACTTCACGTGTTGGCCGTATCAAAGACTGGAAAGCCGATTTCAAGAGTTGATGGCAAAGATAGAGAAGCCGACTGCCAAACTCTTGATATGAAGACTACCAACCTGCATACCATAAACAGATACTACAGCCTACGTCCCTACGTTTAGTCACTTGCAGAGACTCGCAACAATTGTGTTGCATCTTGCATGACTTAAAAGGCCCAAACTGACAAACCTGTTATTGGAAACACACAAATCGCTTGAAATACGCGCAGGCCCTCCGCACAAGGTCGTTGAAACCTCCGTAGGACTTACAAGACGATCATGGCTGCCTCGATCCACGATGCGCGTCAGATCCACAGCCACGAGATAGCACACGCTCAGAACCTTCAAGATGCTATACAAGAGCTTGAAGGATTGGTAAAAGAGCATGAATACATCCTACAAAACGTAAGGAGCCTTCTTTTACTGAGGCATTCTGAATCGCATACTGATCAGAACACAGTTACGTGCGGATCCTGCCGTCAGCCAAGCAGGTCAGGGTGTTCCTCCAACAGCATCACTAGATATCATGAAGATGGCGTATGATGAGCTAGCCTCGCAAACGCCATTTCTTCCCTCTCCAGACTCAGTTTTGCCTGCACTAGTCGCGCTCCGGAGAACACACCAAACTGTAGAAGAAACGAAAGCATATCTACTAACCCATAACGAATCTTTGGAGGAGACTAAGAAGCAATTAGATCTCGCAAAGACGGATTTCAGCAACCAGCAAGCGCTGGCTCATAGCCTTCGAGTTCGTATCCAGTCGCTACAGGACGGACTGGAGTCTCACATGGAGATGAGCCCTGAAGACATTGCCCGCGAAAGAATTGACGAGCTGAGCCAAAGGAGGAAAAAGTACGACCGCGAGACTTTAAGATTAATGAGATCACTCAAAAAATTCATTGACGGCCACCTTGCTGCGATGCTTGCCGCTGAAGAACTTGGGGGTCCGGTGGTTGGTGATATGATGGACGTCGACCAGGACGATTTAGCGGCAGGTTTCAACTCGCAAGGCCGAGTAAAGACCACAAAAGCCAAGGGGGTAAACGACAACCGCCAAAGACGCATCGATGAGATATGGGGTGCTCGGGAGCCAGGTGAGACGTATGAGGGGGGAAACGAGGGGCACAATAGGAACGAAATCACGGCCGCAGGCCAGGAAATGCGGGATCTAACAGAAGCGCTACTCAACAGCCTCTCCCATGCTGAGGGTGATAACTCAGCGGCCTATGTTCATCTCACTAAAGAGTCAGCAGCGGCACGATTCCTCGTGCGCGCTAAAGTTGCCCAGTTCCATCCCAAAGATTCGAGCAGGTTACGACTAATAGACTTTGGCAGAGAACTGGATGATTAAGCGTTTATATTCTAGTATTCTAGCAAAAGTAATCTATCTACTTGGACTAATATATTCTAATGATTTTATAATGGTAAGGCTAGGAATGACGATTTTACTACTTAGCTACAGCATACAATGTCACTTTCATCTTTGTTCATCGTCTTTAAACCACAGATCGCATGCTGCGATCAAGGTTGATTAGGTAGTCAGGATACTTTGGCGCAAACCGGTCCCATCCGCGTTTCTAGCCCCACTTATAAAGTTATAGAGTGGCTTACAACGCGCTTGAGACGCGTCTGTCCAGGCGCGACAAGACTAGCGGACTGGCCGTAGGCAGTGAATTATCATAGGTCAATGCCTTCGGTATCTCGAATCACGATTTACCCCCCATCAATACTACCACAAGCAAGCATACGACTTCATAAATCCGCAATTAACGCGTAACCGAAGACTCAGAACCTTCCAAGACTCTCAGGCTCTTTCCATAACATGACCACTGACTCCGTCACCTCTCCCCCTAACTCCCCACCCGCGAAAAGAGTCAAGACCACCGAGAGCGATAACTCCAACAACAACACTATCACCGGCACAATGGCAGCAGAGACAAACAGCAGCGCCGCCGTCTCCCAGCTCGAGCAATCTCCACCCCTCCTGATCAAGAAGCTATCTGATAAGGCCCGTTTGCCCACTCGTGGGAGCGCCTTCGCCGCGGGCTACGACATATACGCCTCAGCGCCCGCGACGGTCCCCGCGCGGGGCAAGGTGCTCGTTGACACCGACATTGCCATTGCCGTACCGGCTGGTACCTGTACGTCTTGCTTCTCTCCTCCTTCCCTCCCTCTCTCCCTCTCTTCCTACCCCCTTTCCCCGTTTCTCCCATTCCCACAGTCATGCTCCCCTCCTTCCG
>Ga0247782_1000337_pt1 | contig 41383 bp, 37 predicted proteins | sample UWRJL019104C5_FD_179928 | JGI IMG/M metagenome (GOLD analysis project Ga0247782, IMG submission 179928) | Plant litter microbial communities from Arlington Agricultural Research Station in Wisconsin, United States - UWRJ-L019-104C-5 | ecosystem: Environmental > Terrestrial > Plant litter >...
TTTGTTTTTTTTCCCTTTTTTCTTTTTTTTTTTTTTTTTTTTGGTTTCAACGCTTTAGTATGTGGTAGTACCTACTCCTGAATCTATATACATTCACTTCACTGCTCAGAAACTTGGGAAGTAGTTGTTGCACAACGTTTATAACTGTGACAAATATAGTATCACGCCTTGCCCGGTAATGCTGGCTTGTGGGCTATGCCAGCATAGGCTGCCATTCAATGAATGTATGATACGGATTTTCAGTCAATAGTGATTGCCATTTCATTGAAGCAAAGGTGCTAATTGCGTACCTCTTCATGTTTCAAATCGCTAATATGGGTACTTTCATAGAGCATTATAGTGCTCGAGTTGTTTACAAACGATATCTACGCACGAGCTGAGGACATTCTTCTATATCGTCCCAGTAGTTCCTTTTGAGGGTGTAGGCAGGTATGTTTACCCTGGAAATCCAAACTCAAACAACAATTTAGTACATCAGACTGAAGTACCTCCCCATTCAAGTTGACATCTATTTTAGGTACCGAACCTACAGCGTGCCTCCTATTTCAGAGAGCTGCCTGTATTACCTCATTACCTAACGCACCTACCTACTTACCTACCTTCCAGTAGATAATTACAAGGACCGTTACCTGAGCCCACAACTCAGAATCCCTTCTTAAGCCAAAGCACTTTCCTCCCTTAAGCCTGCTGGTATATACGTTCTACTTCTTCTAGGTAGATACTCGCCTACCGAAATGTACATACCTACCTACTACCTAGGCACAGTTTGTAGAGGCGCTTGCTCAGTCGCAAACACCTATCTTTGACGGCATTAGTAGGTATGTACATACGTGGGGATTCCTTCTTTCATATTGCTTACAAGCTCGCCCGCAATAGATCCTTACTTAGTTCTACCGTACCTGGGCGTTTTACTTGAATTACACACCCCGAAGCAGCACGAGCACCTCTCTTTCTACTTATAATTCTGATTTTGGGCTTCATTTCCGCGAGTCACACCTAGGAGACACCTTAGCGTCTCTTGACTCTTACCCTACATCATCACAGTGACCTTGCTTGATGCACCGGAACCATGCAGGGCACGCGCTCAGCTACTAGGACTCGAGCTCCTCAACATGCTCGCCCACACCCTAGACCTTTTACTGGCGTAGGAAGCCATCGAGACAGACATAGAAACCGGCAGTTAAGGTGTCGCGCGGATTGGATGGACTGGGGTAGCCTGGCCATCCGGCTCTCGTTTCTCCCGGAAGAGACCACCACACTAGATTTGGCGAACCACTTTCGACGCTATGGATCCGTTGTTTATATAGACATTGCTGAATCGAGAAGGGATTCTGCCATTGTTCGGTTCTCACCCCCACCTTGTCGTCCTTGTTGGCCGGATCGAATGGTAATTACCATCAAGGGACAAAAGCACGAGGTTAGGGCACGACTGCTACCTAGAAGAGACCCTGAGGTCATACTCACACCAGCAGGAGATGCATATTCTCCACAGTTAAAGTTGATGCCAGAACAAATGCAGTTCGGAGTGCTTGCACAAGCTGACAAGTTCATGGCAATGAGGACCATAGAGAAGGCTGAGAAAGACGAGCTCGTTTTTCTTCTCGATTTGAAACACAGGAAGATTGAGGTCACATTTCCCTGCCGCATCGCAGATCCTCGCCGAGCAGACCCTCAAATCAAGAATCCTTCACCTATCGGAGAGAAAGAAGCACCTACAACATACAAAGCACGCATATTCTTTGCTCACCTTACAAATCTCTTAGTAATTGACGAGGATCAGTCGGCTTTCTCTTTGCTTATGCCGCTTCAGAGCCCCCCCGTATTCTTTAGAAAACTCGACACAGCAGTGGCACACTCCACGGGCAAAACCACCTGGGCCGAGTGGGATTCATGGCACCGAGCAGTTGATATTGTCTACGACACGGCATGGTTCAAAGACGAAAAGGTTTCCCTCCAGAGAGCTCACCAATTTGTGGATATTGGGAGGTGGACGACATACAAACTTACCTTTCAGAAGTCTGATTCGGCTGTTGCTGGATGGACGACGATGAAGAAGATATTGCGGGATTATAACGTATCGATACATGACACCACTTCTGACAAGCTTGGCATGGTCCAGGCTACCACCTCTAGCTTTTGGCTACTCTTGAACCCAAGCGTAGCAAAAAGTCGCCCCAACACAAACCTAGAGCTCCTTGCTGATACTGAAGCAGTAAACCTCTCATATGAAGTACGGTACCAACTCGAAGTATGCATCTCTCAGGGTTACTTTGATGAAGTCAACATCGATGCGGAATTCCTTCGGAAACTTAGCGAGCTTTCTAATGCACGGAAGGGGACTAGAGACCGGGCAAGAGATTTACTTACATATGTTGCCGAATCGGGAGGGCCAGATAGAGGGGACAACAACTCGAATCTCTATCCAAGAAGATATTATGATCCGCTGGCGCTCTTCTCGGATCGAAAGGCCTTGTGCCACTATCCGGAGCTCGGAGTCCCTTCTCACTGTGCTTGGGTTAGAAAAGTGATCGTCACACCCTCCACCATGTATCTGAGCACGCCAACTCCGGAACCTTCTAACCGTGTGCTTCGCAAGTTTGCTAGACATGCTGATAGGTTTCTGAGAGTACAGTTTACAGATGAGCTAGTCAAAGGCAGGATCTTCTCGGCCCCCGATAGCATACAGCAGAATGCGCTGTTTAATCGAGTCTTTCGTACCATGTTGAACGGAATCGAGGTTGGAGGCCGCCATTTCGAATTTCTCGCTTTCGGAAATTCCCAGTTCAGAGAGAATGGAGCATATTTCTTTGCGCCTACAGACCATACAACCTGTGATCACATTCGCGCTTGGATGGGAGACGTGGCACACATAAAAGTGGTGGCCAAATATGCGGCTAGGCTGGGCCAGTGCTTCTCTACAACCAGGCCACTTACAAATAGCCCAATAAGTCAGAGTGTCCAGCAGATTGCTGATATTGAATTCACTGATACCGAAGAAAACACATGGTGCTTCACGGACGGAGTCGGACAGATCTCGCCATACCTGGCCGAGTACGTGGCAAAGCCTCTTCGGCTGACACAGAAGCTTCTACCATCAGCGTTCCAATTTCGGCTCGGTGGTAGTAAGGGGCTCCTAGTTGTGTGGCCTGAGCTGACGTTCAACAAGATCTTGTTACGACCATCACAGCAAAAATTCAAGGCCCAATCGACACATCTCGAGATCATCAAGCCCTCTCGTTACTCGGTGGCCACGCTGAACAGACAAACCATCACGATACTAAGTTGCCTGGGTGTACCAGACAAGGTATTTTTGCGACTTCAAAAGAAGCAGCTGATTGGCTACGACAAAGCCATGAACGACGCCGAGATAGCAATATCTTTACTTAGTAGATTCGTGGATCCAAATGGAGTAACCACAGCGATAGCCCAAATGATTAGAGATGGCTTCATGCGGACTAAGGAGCCTTTCCTCACGTGTGTTCTCCAGGTCTGGCGCGCCTGGTCGTTGAGACTACTCCGCGAGAAAGCCCGCATAGTCGTTGAGAATGGTGCCTTTGTATTCGGCTGTGTTGACGAGACGAAAACACTTCGAGGCTATCGTAACCCAAAACTCGCCAGCGGCCCAAAAGATACGGCTACCGGTCAGACAGCCGAAGAATTACCGCAGATATTTCTTCAAGTGCCAAAGCTAGGGGCCCAGCCAGGCGATCCAAACAGCTATACAGTCATCAAGGGACTCTGCGTCGTGGGGCGGAATCCATCATTGCATCCCGGCGACATACGTGTCGTCGAGGCTGTGGACGTGCCCGCACTTCGCCACCTCTATGATGTAGTAGTGTTTCCAGCGACAGGCGACCGTGATGTTCCCTCGATGTGCTCCGGGGGTGATCTGGACGGTGATGACTTCTTCGTCATCTGGGATCATGATCTCATTCCTCCGGAACAAAACCACCCGCCTATGATCCACAAGCAGAAAGCCCCCCCGACTCTTGACCGAGACGTACGGGTCAACGACCTCGTTGCCTTTTTCGTCACTTACATGAAGAATGACTCTCTGAGCACGATTGCACATGCCCACCTGGCTCAGGCGGATCGGCTTGAAGGGGGCCCAAAACATCCAAAGTGCCTGGAATTGGCTCAACTTCATTCAAATGCAGTCGATTATCCAAAGTCCGGACAGCCTGCGCGTCTAGACCCGGCACTGCGCCCAAGCGCTTTCCCACATTTCATGGAGAAGCCAGCCAGATCCTATCACTCCAAACAAGTTCTTGGACAATTGTACGACGTTGTCACCAAGGTGGAGTTTCACCCTAACTTCACTGGAGCCTTCGACGAACGCATCCTTCGCAGATTCCAACTGACTGATGACATGCTGAAGAAGGCCAGAATCATTAAGACACAGCATGACAGAGCACTAAAACAGATCATGAACCAGCGTGAGATTGGCACAGAATTCGAGGTGTGGAGCACGTTTGTGATGACGAAGCCGCGCGTGGGCAGTGACTACCAAATGCAAGAGACGATGGGACCTATCATCGCTAACCACCGTGAGCGTTTTAGAAGCGCTTGCATCAAGGTAGCTGGGTCGCGCGACCCCGAATGGTTGTATCCGTTTATTGCAGCAGCGTACCGGGTCACATGGGAGGCAGTTCAGATCGCCATCACGCGAACCGATAACGACAAGAATAATGAAGGGACTCGGGGCCAGGTGATGCCCTTCATCAGCTTTCCGTGGATCTTTGACCAGGAACTTGGCCGCATAGCTAATATGCCTGATGATAGCGAACTAGACAGTATGCCGGAGATACTGGCGGATGCATTTGAGGATCGGGACGAAGATGAGATCGAGTATGAGAAGCTCCTCGGCCTCGGTGTCTTTGCTACCAATCTGGAAAATGTGGAAGGCCAGGAAGTTGATGGCAACGAGACCATTGTTCCCACGGTGCCTCACGAAGAGGTAATTATACTGGAAGAGAAACAAACAGGGATGGATGAGTTGGAGAAGTTGATGGGTGATCTTTAAATGAAAGCCATGCTACGCTCTCTCTCTGTCTCTCTCTCTTTTACCTTGCCGTGCATCGCTATCACCTTGGCGACTGCATAAGAAGCTTCGTGTTTGTTGAGCGGTTTCAGTTCCTGAGAATTAGATTAGTTAGTACATACTCTAGAACGTTTGCATTGCGACTGTGCCCTTCAAACCATGCGGCAACCTGATCATGAGCTACAGTATATCAAAGTATTGAGGCACATACCGTATTTTCTCTGTTTCGTCATCAATTAGCGCGTAGACAGAGCCCGTGTATAATGGGGTCGACGTAGTTAATCGGTACTTAAATACCTACGTAGCGGGGTGCTACACACCGATGACAGGGGCGGGGCGGCCCCGGAGTGTGGGGCATTGTATGACTTTAGGCGGAAGAGGGTTTCTCCTGTAGCGATGGCTGGAAAAGTCTTGGCGGCGCACATCCAATTTTCTGCCGACCAACCTAACAAGCCGGGAGGAGCACCCACTGCGGATTGAATGCTTGATTAATCCTAGACGACGACGACAACGTAAATACACGCGATTCCCCTGGTAAGTCAAGGGCCTAGTTCTCAAGAATTTGTAGTCCTCTAAATCGGGTGCTGGCATGTCCTACTATGCGTTCATTTGCAGAGGAAGGCAAGAGGAGAAAGCAAGAGAAACGCAGCATGACTAATTGCTCCATCCCCATTTTAGAACGCCGACCTCGTTTCGCCTTCGATCTCGACCTCCTACAAATTACGCCGACATAGCTTGTCAGGATCAAAATGGCTGACGTCCAGGAGCTACTGAAGAAGAAATTCGGCGGTGCCGCCCCGGCACGAACCGGTATGTTATCATCGAGCCATTCGATCCCACGTCGGCCACTTCGGAATGCAGAATGCATGAATGCGCAAAGCTGATACAATTGGATTTATTCTTATCAGGCGGAAAGGGTACTCCCAGACACAAGCAGAAGCGCAATGTCCCCCGAAGTGCGAACGATGACAAGAAGCTTCAGGCGACGCTTAAGAAGCTAAACACCCAGCCAATCCAGGCTATCGAGGAGGTGAACATGTTCAAGAGCGACGGGAACGTAATTCACTTCTCGGCTCCTAAGGGTAAGCCTAGATGGGATATCCCTGCTCTCGCTGTTTCCCCGCCGTAGCTTTAATCAGCACGAAGGACACAGCATGCACATACCCATGCAGCTTCGGCGGCGCCACGAGGTATAATGATAATGCTTGTCTACTAACATTGTCATCTCTATAGTCCACGCCGCTGTCCCTTCAAACACCTTCGCCATCTACGGTGCTGGCGAGGACAAGGAGTTGACGGAGCTGGTGCCTGGTATCCTGAACCAACTGGGCCCTGACTCTCTAGCTTCTCTCCGTAAGTTGGCCGAGAGCTACCAGAGCTTGACCAAGGACAGCAAGGAGGCCGATGATGACGACATTCCGGATCTCGTCGCCGGCGAGAACTTCGAAAGCAAGGTCGAATAAATGGCCCGGCGCCGAGGCCAAAATGCTCCCCGCAATATGGAGACGACCCCTGCTGCCGACAACCAACCCCATCTTTTAATTTAAAAACACAAGGCAACGTATCATGGTTCATTCGGAAAGGGACACGAAGGAATGGAAAAACACAACACTAGTTGGGCATCTCGTCTTTCGGCCGGATGGAGGAAATGAATATCACGACTGTTCGCTTCGTCTCTCTCTCTCTCTCTTTTAATCAGAGGATAGGGGCGGGGATAGAAGGGAGTTTGGTAGCCTGTTACTGGCATTTCGAGGTTTTCCAGTCATGATCGTAGTCTTTCATTGTGTTGGCTCCGGTAGTTTTCTTATCCACCCAAACATAAACCGGCCTTGGTGATTGCTGTCTCATGCTCTTGCATGTCACTAGTTCTGCCAATCTGGGGGAGGGTCTTTTGTGGATACTAAAATCAGTAATATCCGTCAAAAAACCATGCGAGGAACGTTTCAAATTTTATCATCGCCTGACCATTTCTGTAGTATCCATGCTTGTTTTCTTTCCTTTGTTGTTGAGGAGCAGCAGCTACTACCTGACCGGCCGGGTCAGCTCAGGCGGTGGCGTGTCCGTCAGTGATCTATTGGGGTTTTCGACGACCACTTGCTTGTACCAAATGAAACACGAAATTTAAGAAAAGAAAAAATTCGCTGAAACTAGGTGACTTCAATGTATGGCTTCTTTGGCTACCTTGCTCATCTAGTTTGTTGATGCATGGCATGCATTGTTTTTAGGGGCTCGAAGTAAGGTGGGTGGATGTAGTATCGAAGTATTCCCGTGAGAACATATATGCGTTAATGGCCGATTGCTCGTAGATAAGAGGCATCATTTTTTTTATACTTTGCATTTTCTCTAACTATATCTTTATGATATGACCTGTCCGTGTCTATCAGAATCCCTTGTTCCCCACCGCCTCCTTACCCAGTGCAACTGAATACTTACGATCATTTTGCAATCACCTCTTACGTTACATATCTGCACGATTCTTGACATGACACGTATTAGAAGGGCTTGCTTTGCTTTTCATCTTTTTATTTTTTTCAAAGCACGAAATCCTCATCTCCCTGATTCCGTACCCAGCCCTTCAGCGCCAAGTTCCTCGCGTCCTCTTTCACTTGCTTGCGCGGCCCTAGCAGGGGCGACTCTTTGACGGCGCCGTAGGTCATTGCTTGTTTTTCTGTTCCTATTTCTGCTGCTGCTGCTTTTGTGGTGGTGGCTACCCGTACTCCTTCCTCTCCCTTTGCCTCTTCCCCTTTCCTTACTTCACCCATACCGGACGCAGAAGAACCAAGTGCATTTTGGATCTCGAGGATGTGGATGTGGTCTGGCAGCCCCTTGCCCTTGCCCTTGCCCTTGCCCTCGTTTCTTAAAAGGTCAGCGACTTCGAGGGCCAAGATCCACATACGGCGGCGGGAAGCGAAGCTCGCAGCCCGTATGTCCGCTCCCGGGACCTTCCGGCCTTGCAGCACGCCGTTTAGCGTCGTCTCTTCTAGATCTGAGGCTGTCTTGGCTGCCGAGAGTGGACTGGGGGTTGTTTTGATAACAACAGCATCAGAATCAGGATCGGGATCGGAAGTTTTTTTGTTGTTGGGGCTCTCGTCTTCGTCCTTGTTTTTGTTGGAACAGGAAGGGACAGAAGGGGCCTGGGGGGAAGGAGAAATGGAAGGGGAAGGCGAAGGAGAAAGGCCCCGTCGCGAAAAGGCGAACTCGAGATCTGTTGTCTTGACGGTGAAGGGGTGGAACTTGTAACCTCCACCCCAGCCCCCTATCTGCTTCAGGGACGCCATGCGAGGTTCTTGTGACGGATTCCCCTGCCAGTCCTCGTGTTCATTGTAGATTTCGTGCTGTATCTCGTTTTGTTCATACTGGCCGCCGTCTGAGAACGCCCGTCGACAACCCGGTGCGCTGTACTGTGACCTAGGCAAAACAAGCGTCGAGATATACGCATGGTCCGGAGCCACGAGAAGTGAAGTGAGCGATGAGAACAGAGACGTGCACTGGTGGAGTGATAGTTTATCCGAGCAAGATTTGGACAGCGTGGGAGGTGCGTCGCCCCGTGATGGCTTGCGTCGGACGATGCCCAGTTGTGAGAAATAGGCCCTCCCTGGGAGGAGAAGAGCCTCTTTTAAGTCTGGAGGCTGTTGTCGTTGTTGTTGTTGTGAGGACACCGAAGCTCTAGAAGATGCCGATGTTGTTGCTATGTTCTTGTCCGGGATAGCCCATGGTGTTGCGTCTTGTTGGGATGCCATGGTAAGTTCCATGCTTGCATCTCCACCTGTGGATAGTCAGTCAAACGTTTCGAAACAACCGAAGTAAGTTAGATTTGATTTTGATTAACTGAAATGTCAACATACAAGGTGCTTCGGAGCAATACATATAGAGGAGCACATCCTCGCGCCATGTGAAGGGCTGCCCGTACCAAGAAACGCTGTCATCGTCACTCTCACTCACCTCACTGCTCCGACGTCGTATAAATTCGGATGTGCCCTTCGTGCCACATGCAAGTGCGCGACATTCATCTAGGACGAAGCAATTGAAGGCACGAATAGCGAGGGTCTCGGCGTGCCAATCGTGTAAGACGTTTCCTCGAGCTTGTGAGAGCTTGGATGAGGGAAGACATTTCATGCCCGTCCTGTCGATTTCTTAGCATAAAAGTCTACATATGCCGTGCGATATATTCGTTCTCATAAGGGAGACGAACGTACGCCAGGGCTAAACATGTTAACTTGCCGTCACCCCCTGGAGACTCGTCAGCTTATTTGGCTCTGAGTAGACGGAAACTAGAATTTACAAAACTACTATTTGGGGGCCATTCTATTTGAGCGGGCTAGCCATATGAACGACACGGGGAGGAAAGAAATATTGAGTTACCTTCAGCAATGATGCCGCTCAGGGGCACCCATTCACGTAGGCCATTGTCACGTACTACCGGTTTCCGCTTTGCAGGTAACTTATCGAATTCTTGCAGCACGAGAGATGCTATGACGTCCGCGGCGGCTGGCATGTCATACATGACATGTTTATAGTACTTGTCAGGGTCTACGTTCTGTCATATACTATACTCTCCCTATTGCAGTCCCCTCAACTGTTGGTAGAACTTCAATGATAAAATCAATACAAAGTATGTAATAATAGGGGCTTTTATATTGCTGTAGCAGATGAGCATGCGACTAAGCGAGGCTAGCCACATTCGGTCCCCAGATCAGCGCCCAAGCCACAATGAGATAGCGAGCAGGGCAATTTTTCTGCTTAGTCATTTACAACCCACAATTACAGCACGCACTTTGACTTTTCGAAATTCGAGCAAACCAAAGCCCGCTCTGGTCTCTCTTTGAGCCGCCTCTCCGAATCCCAACATACGTCCTACTAACCAACCACCCAACAGCCGGAAAGTTCTCAGCACCACCAACCGTCAAAATGAGAACTTACGACGACTCCTTCTCTGGCCAGAGAATCTACCCTGGCAAGGTATGCTCGCAATTCCGACCTACTACGGGCCGTCATCGTCAATCGCATCGCATCAGTGCACCTATCGCATCTACTGTTTGGTTAGAAGAGGATCGAGTGATTCTGGGAAGAGGGAAGCGAAGAAATATAGTTTGAAGGAGGGGAAGTGCGACCGGCTGCGATGCTATGACCGATGTGATGTCGTGATGACGGCCCTGTTTTATTTATGAAAGAGGTCATTTGCTGATGGAAGCTGGCGGAATAGGGTAAGCTCTACGTCAGAGGCGACAGCAAAATCTTCCGATTCCAGAACGGCAAGTCCGAGTCGCTCTTCCTCCAGCGCAAGAACCCCCGCCGCATCTCATGGACCGTTCTCTTCAGACGTCAGCACCGCAAGGGCATCACTGAGGTACGGCATATCACCTATTTGGGGACCTCTCCGACTCGACTACGAGCGCCGACATGATATTTCCTGGCATGCATTTTGTGCTCCGCATGGGCAAGGAATGGATTGACTTTGTACTGACAACCAAATACAGGAAGCCGCCAAGAAGCGAACCCGCCGTACCGTCAAGTCCCAGCGAGCCATTGTTGGCGCGTCTCTGGATGTCATTAAGGAGAAGCGATCCATGAGACCCGAGGCCCGCTCGGCTGCTCGTCTCCAGGCCATCAAGGAGAGCAAAGAGAAGAAGGCCGCTGCCCAGGCTGCCAAGAAGTCTGAGAAGGCCAAGGGTGCCGCCGCCGCCACCAAGGGTCAGACCCAGCGCATCGTCGGCAAGCAGGGTGCCAAGGGCTCACAGCCCAAGGTCCAGGCCAAGTCCCGTTAAGATGACTTTACTAGCATTTTAAGATGGGATCTGTGGGGAGAGAGCCGGACGCACTCGAGAGGGACGTGTGGCCGGCCAGCGGATGACGAACATTGATGGTGGGACGGACATTCTAACAACGTGTCTGGCGGCGTCTTGGGTGGGATATTAAACCTCGACTTTGTCATTTCGGCCTACGAATCAACCAAAACATGAAGAATAGCTCTCGGTTGGGGGATTTGCATGATACACTCTCATGGGTATGAGAGACCTCCCCTGGTAGCTCATTATAAATGCCAGCATTGTTCTATGATCTGACGTGACGGGTTTTTACTGCGTGATGTTTCATCCGCATTTACCGTGGATTACCAACGAATCTACCAGTTCACTCGAAGACAAGATGCGCACAGCAACTGATGTTGGCCGCCCCAATATAGCTCCTCTCCCCACCCTAGATGTTACACCCTCGCCCCTTTGCTCTAAAAACTGGGGGAAGTTATCAATATGAACAATCTGTGACATGCGATTTGGCGAATTGTTATGAAATGGCTTTCCTTTTCCTCATTATGGCCCTTACTCTAATCTATAAGATACCATAGTACATAATCGTCTTGGGGAATCTAGATTTTTTTATATTTTCTTTTCCCTCATTCCGGTTTCGTTCCGCCTTGATAGTCAAATGAAATGGTTACCATTTCTGAAGAGCTATCAAACACCTCACCTCAAACAATTGAATGTTCAGGTTACGTCATTTACCTGACTGATTTGGAGATCATGGTATGTTTTTCTTATAGTTTGGCCAAGACCTCATCGACACCGGAAACGGTGACCTCGCGGCCAGGTTCCTTCGCAGCATAGACGACCTTGCCGTGGTCAACGATGATGGCGTAACGGGCAGTGCGAGGGCCCAGAGTCCAGCCGATAGACTTGCTGAACTCGGCTTCGTTGTCTGACATGAAGAGCTGCGAAGTGGGGTTTTAATGTGTCAGCTTTGTGATGGATTGATTGCGCAGATACTTTTATGGTTTGGTAGGTAGAGGGAGGAGGGGGATGAAAAACATGAGAGGAGAGCCCTTACGAGAGAATCATCCTTGATGCCGTTGGCCTTACCCCAGGCAGACATGACGAAGGGGTCGTTGTAGGCGATGGCGATGACCAGGTCGGCTCCTTTAGCCTTGAGCTCGCTGAGCTTGGCTAGGTAGCCCGTGATATGCGTGACCTGGCAGGTAGGCGTGAAGGCGCCGGGGACGGAGACTAGGACGACCTTCTTATCCTTGAACTCTGTGCAATTTTGCAATGGTCAGTGGCAGGTAGTTAGGTAATTGGGGGTTGCGGGCTGCGGAGGGGAGAGAAGACGGCATACCGGCGCTGGCGTCGAACTTGGTGGGCATGCCGCATGCGAGGACGTCGCTCGTCTCTGCGGTTGGCTTCACGTAGGCAAAGCTTACGCCCTCGGGGAAGGAATCACCGGCTTTAAGTTCAGACATGGTTCTTTCTGGTTTATGTACGGTAGATAGGTAGGTAGGTAGGTAGGTAGATAAAAGGGTTTACGCTTGAAGTAATGGGTTAGAAAACTAGTTGTCAAGAGTTGTCAATGGTGGCAGAGACAAAGACAGACGAAGAGGTGATGTGATTGAGGGGCAGGAGGGAGGAGCTTTATTTAGTAAGTTAGCATCTATCTACCACCCCGCTTATGTCTGACCGGAAGGGTCCTCTGGGGCTTTTCAAGTATTGAAAGCGATCCGAACCAGGCAGCGGATTAAGTATTTGTAAGTCACAATATGTATGTAAGATGCGGACACCGATAAAGGCTGCAATACCATATTTATTATAGAATCTACCTTCTCGGCTCGGACAAGGAACAGACGGCTTTGGCGACGATAACGCGCGCCATGGTGGGGTTATATTTGTCAATCGGCTTTGGTGGGGTCCTCTATGTGGCATAACCAAGCTTCAAGCTGGTTTGTTTTCTCGTTGCCGAGCATAGGAACAAGTATAGCGGGCGGCTCCGCGCTTGGTCTTCATGCCTTTAAGCTCTACAACTTTGCCATATTTGCCATTCAACTGACCGCAACAGTCACACGAATGGCTGCATAAGTATGTACATAACGGTCCTTACTCTTTCTGTTTTAACTACTCCGAGGACACCCGCAATGTTTTTGCCGAACCTCCTATGTACTTGCCTTATGAACTTATGAATGTCAATCACCTAACCTAGGTAGGTACATAGAGGCCAGAGCCCCGTCATCGGCCATTAACCGCTGTCCGACTATCCTGCGCGCTTACAAATTTACAGGCGGAACGCGTGGGAATTTGTCGATGTAGTAAGTTATACGCTTGTAGAGAGATTAAAGCTTTGGCCATCTTTTTATCAAATAGGTCTATGACGTTAAGCCTCTTCTTATTGGCCAGGGCTGATGTAGGAGGATATCAAATAAGGTTGAGCTGTGCCAAATTGACTTACCAAAGTTACAGCTGTATTCCGCTTCGAAATCCAGCGAAATCGGTTCATATAAATCATGCAATGATAATCTCTTAAGAATAAGAATTGTTTTCGAGTGAAAGAGCTCATCACCATTTCAACTCCTGTCTCTTACCCTGTTTTGCCCAAACCAGTCTACCTATTCTAGGTTTTAGGGGTTCACATGTAGGTTTTGTGTAAATTCCCGTGCCCCTCTTTCGCTCACCTCGTCGCCCTACCTACCCGGGAGATGTAGCCCATTCTCGATACGATGACGATACTTAAGTTTCATGTCTCCGAAACACTTTTCATTGCAAGGCCATATGCGCTTCAGATTCTTAGTATTTGTCCGCGGCATTTGCTCTTCGGCCTCAGAACCACCATTTAACAGAAAAACGGGATCGTCCGAGGCAGGCCGAGCAAACGCCGGTGTGACTCGTCCAATCACTGATTTTATGCACCATCTGCGGACTTCCCAAGTTCTCACTTCGGAAGTGGAACACGGCATCGTTGTAAAACCCATCGGTTTTCACCACTGACGCCAGCAGAAGTGAACACGTAGGATTCATTCAACTGTATCGCATCATTAAACAATAATTGCGTAGATTGGCAAGTGGCGGGGTCCACTTCTCAACAGTCTAGGTTAACAAGTATAAATATTAAGGCCTAACCTTGAGCGCCTTCAGGAGAACTGCTTTTTCATTCACTTGATCCGAACGTACATCAATAATTTCAAGCCTCGCACAGCGCTTTCTTAGTTAGGACCTTCTCACAAGCGTAATAAATGATGGCGTCTGAAAACCAGGGCAGACCCCCTTACCCGCCCTTCACGGCCGAGACGGCCCAGATTAAAGTGAAAGCAGCACAAGATGCGTGGAACACAAGGTGCGTATACTTATATACATACCTTACCTAGCCTAGATAGATAGATCACCCCCTTTCTCTTTTTTACCATTCATATCCTATTCGTGATGAGATCCAACGTCCGGACCGAGAACTCTACTAAAAACGATCACATTTACAGGGACCCGGCTAAAGTTAAAATGGCCTACACGCCCGACTCAATCTGGCGTAACCGCTCCACCTTCCTGCAGGGGCGCGACGAGATCGAGGTCTTCCTCACGGCGAAGTGGGAGCGCGAGAAGGGGTACCGTCTCCGGAAGGAGTTGTTCGCGTTCACGGACGACCGCATCGCCGTGCAGTTCTGGTACGAGTGGCACGACGACGAGGGCCGGTGGTGGCGCACGTACGGTCTCGAGGACTGGACTTTTGCTGCGGACGGCCTCATGCGCAAGCGCCAGATGAGCGGGAACGATGTCCGTATCTCTGACGAAGAGAGGTGGTTTAAGGATGGCGTTGATGTCAATTCTGTTGATATTTCGGAGAGGCATTGGTGAGCTGAGCTGGCGGTTGGGGCTCTGGGGCTTGGCGGGATATGGAACAGAGGTTAGGGATCGAGAGTCAAGGGTTAGGGATGAAGTCAAATCGGGTTTGCCTGTGTTCTTTCAGGCTGTATGGAATGCCTGCTACGCTCGTTTTAGTTCTTTATATGTCGAGTCAGAACAGGAATGCAAATGCACTCAGGCTTGACAACTTGAAGGCATGTGGAAGTAACGCGCAGTAGTTAACAATTAAAGTAGGAAAAGTGCGGGTGATCCTCAATAGAGGTGCTGTTCGATACTGATAAATTTTACTAAAAAGGGATGATTCAAACCGTACATGTAGCATCGGTACACTAACTGCAAGAGCATTAGGTCATCGTGACTGCTTATCATGGAGATTTCTTCATGTTAGCAAGCTGGGATGGTTGAGCTGTACCGGAGGTACCCTTTTGGACCTTGGTCAGTTGTGATCCGCTGTCTCGTGAGAAGCGATCTAGATAATCTAGTAGAATAGCACTCACATCGACTTACGGAGGGCTTGATAACCATTCCGCGTAGGATTTAAGAGTTTCTAGGAGGCGCAGTGTCTGTACACTAAATCAGGGGTACTAAACTCTGCACCTCATAACAACGGCGCTACTTTCTAGGTTAGAAGGGTGATACGAAAAGAAATCTAGAACGGAAGACCGTCGACGGACTCATCTAGCGCAACTTGGTTACGGTATCTGAGAGAGGTCAGGCTAGTGCCTAAGCTACATGTGGCATCAGCTCCCTAAAAAGCCTCATAAAAAGTCTTATCGTGGGTTCGGGGACCTGTGCGACTAGGTTAACGCCGGTAAGATGATGTGAGGGGAATGAAATGCTCGAGACAAGACTCGTAGAGACGCTCAGATCATGTGTTAGCTGAAGCTCGGCATAGCGTGGCGCGTGTAAGTATTGGATGGCCCTGTATACCTAGGTTAAGTAGTTGATCGGAAAGGGGTAGGTAGGTAGACATTGCATCCTCTCCTGTCAAAGCTTAGGCCGAAGACTTCTGTCAACTCTGCATGAGACACAGAATAGGAGGCCACTAACGTGTTTCTAACCGGTATACATCATAAGTTTCTTGTGGGAAATAGGCGATCTATATACGTCGTGTGCCGGGTAATACCGAGCTTCTTTCCCAGGCATGATATTATTTAAAAAGTATTCGATGTGTACCCGTACTGTCAGTTCATACGCTGTCCTTGACCTTAAACGCCCTCGATTTTGAACATTCAAGGGAAGGTCCTTAGCTTGATGTTGAGCTTTGTGATCTTGAAGCCTTTTTCTTTTAGGCCATTTATCTCTTGTAGTTGTAGCTGAGATGAGTCTATTGCGCCTCGGTTTTAGAACTATTTGTATAATATGGGAGCATTCTCAAAACCCTATTGGTGAATTAGCCGACTTCTCTATTAACTATTTACCAGCCTCCTTCGCTGGCGTAGCGGAGTCTGACCATGTGGGAGGTATGAGAGCCCAGGTCGTTGCCAGCTCGGCTTGTTACCACAGCGCTGGGTTTTCGCCCCTCTCCCTTACATTGTACTGCACATTAGAAAGATTGAAACACCATGTGATGCTCGTGGTAGGTTAACTTGTGTTCAGAGTAAATGAACGAGGAAGGTGTGATTACCTCCTCCCAAAATGACATAACCATCAAACTTCGGTCTGACTTCTGTTTCTTGTGAAAATCCAGCTTGTCTCGCAGTAAGAACCTCATTGGGTACCGGTTACACGATGCGTCTCACCACTATCTTAACACTTTGTAGAACTATGTCGCAGACGATGCGCAGCAATCGTTGGTGAGCAGAGCCTGCTTATGCTTTCATGATTCTATAGTGACACGGACTTAAGACTCGTTTTATATTTATATAGATATTGATCCTCTCTGCCCGTACCGTAAGGCGCTTGGACTCAGGAATAAACGTCGTCATTGCTATCGCTTCAAACACACAGTCTACCATGTACGCCACCATGGGATTGCTTCCGTTGACTTATCGCCGTCCCGGTTATGTTGATAAAGAGCAATTCGCACAAGCCCAGGCCGTTACTCACGATGCTGATCTCGGCGAAAGAAGAGATGTCTCTCTGAGCTCCGAACGGTCGGGCGCTCCTGCAGGGATACCAGATGCGCTCACGTTCGACAAAATCATCAACGGGGGAACATGTCCTGTAAGTTTTTGCGTGAACTAAGTTTCCTTCATCTGCCTCGGTTGCTGATTGTTCATGAAAGCCTTGCACCATCCGAGATTTCATGAACTACCTGATCTATGTCGAGCATTCTGCCGAAAACCTGCAGTTTTTTCTCTGGTATCGCGACTATGTCAAGCGATTCAATGAGGCGCCTGTTTCGGAGACTGCTCTGGCCCCCGAATGGACTCGGGCTATGGAATACAATGCCGTAGCCAGAATTCAGAAAGACGCTGCCGGAAAGATTAAGAAGGATATACCAACTCATCTGGGAATCTTCGAGGGAACAGACTTTGAAAAGACAATTGAGATCTACGTCGGAAGCAGAGGTTCCTCGACGCCGCATCCCTCCTCTGAAACGAACCGAGATGGTGCCTCGTTCTGGTCCGCGTCCCAAGTAACGACTTATGAAGTCGTGGTTCAGGATGCCTTCTCTGCAGCTGGCGTCAAGCAACCGTGTAAGGCCTTCTGTCACCCGGTATGGCTGATTAGTATTGCTCATGGTATATAGTCACTATCCAACCCTTTCGAACGGAGATCAACCGAGTCATAGGAACCTACTTGGCCGAAGACGCGCCAAGACAGTTAAATCTCTCTGCTCGAGAGCGGAAGGCGGTCATCTACGCCCTCTCATACACCACGCACCCTTCTGCCTTCTACGCGTTAACGCAGAACATCGAGAATACCCTCCGGCGACAGGCTCACCCCAACTTCATCCGTTGGACAATTCGCAACGGGAACCCTGCCCGCATCATGTTTGCCAGGGGCCTAGGCGTGGGGACCATCTTGCTGGCAACGATCGGATCGATCGTGTTAACGTTGAGCGGAGCAGGGCGCGGATGGCGCGCGCTCTTTGCCATCCCTTTTTTCATCGGGGTTGCCACGCTCATCACGGCCGTCAAAGGCATGTGCGTGGTGCTGCACGGCCTACACCATCGGCATGTTCGGCCGTGGGAGCTTTTTATAGACGACAACTCGTGCTCATTGGAGCAGCTGAGCGAGGGCAAGGGGAGCTTTGACTCGTTTGGCTCTAGAAACAGCTACGAGGACGAGCCTTGGGTGGTTAGGTACGATCGCCGGTTCCTGGTGCGCAAGATTTTTGACCGTGAGGTCTGGATTCAGGAGCCGGCCCTTCGCCAGATACAGGACACCATCTTCTTGCAGTCTGTGCTATTGGCGCTGTTGGGCGCAGGGGTCGTCACGGCTATCTTCGTAGCTGTTCCTTCCGGAAACTTGTTTTAGATGACGGTGTTCTTGGGACGCCAGATTGCAGATCTTTCGCAGGAATTCCCGCGGATTGCGATTGATTATGATAGGAGCTGATGGCCTTGGGGTTGCGTCATCCTGTTTGAGCTGCCGTCTCCGGCGATACCTTAATCACCTATCTTTTACTAAAAATAAAACCCCTTGACACAAGATACTCCTCTAAGTAAATGATTAACTAGGCAATGGCGCTGACCGAGTTAAGTATACGTTACGCCACTGGACAGTCTTTGAGATAGTTTTGACACAAACAACTTTGAAGCCGGGCCCTGTCTACGGTGGTAAGGTGGTATCGATGCTACATGGCCATCCCAGCGTGCCGGCGTGATGCATGCGGCAGCCTCTCCAGGGCTGACTACATCTCAAGTTTGTTGATGTCATAGGGAGATGGCTAACCATCAACTTACTAAAGACACCTATTATCCATGCCCAAATCGAAGCCCTTGGTAGGCTAGGGCCAAAGGATGTAGTTACGGGTGGCCGTCGGCTTCACTGACAGACTCATGCTAATCCATTGCTTTTAAGCCGAAAATGAGCTTTAGATGGTGTATAGCGTTGCGCTGGTATGGCATTGGGCAACGTCAGTGGCATTTAGCAGCGGAAAAGGCTTAGGAGCACTGCCGTATTCCATGTCGTTGCTCAGGGACGTTGCAGGGGTCAATCAACAATATTGTACATAGCCAGGCTGAATGCGTATTCGCATTCTTAAGTCTAGTTTGGTATTCTACCCAAACGACGGTGCGTTGTAACAAATACGAACACGTTTAAAACCGATGATACATGTAAAGTATTCTGAGTTCGCTTTATATCGATAAAGGGTCATTTTCTCGGGGGCAACCCTGAGGCTCCACAAGGACCCCCATTAATCTGTCAGTTCCTCAATTGGGAGAAGATCACTCAGGTCAATTTACCCCACCAAAAAGCCCCCTCGTCCAACAGAGTTGCAGACAGACTCGCAAGCTCGCCGAGGGGAACCGCGTGACCGAACCCGAACCTTGATCAGTCATACTCGGTAGGGTTGCAAATCGACCTTGTATTTACAGTACTTGGGACGCCGCCCCTTAGTTCCTACAATCACACTAATACCTATCTATAGCAAAAGACATGTCAGATTGATAAGTCACACTCGTTGATTGTTCCATGATTCCTTGACAGCATAGCATTGCTTATCATTCATGCCGCCTTAAAATACCCATCAGGAGTTCGGCTTCTGTGCCGCATATCATCATAGCAATATACCCTCTTCGAAACCCTCTCCTTGTTATATCTACAGACTGAATTCTCTTTAAACTCACGATTCACCCGGCCTTTGACCATGTCCCATGATCAAACGGACCATAATGATGTCGACTCGGCCATCGCCGCACGACCGCACACCATGACAAGTACCGCCGAGATCGACAGCACGATATCGCATCCCGGCTCCGTGCGCATAAATGTTAAGGGCGCATTCATTGTCGACGGCTCCGAGCAGCCCACCACCCCGGCCAACGGCAATACGAATGGCAATGGCAGCTACCACGAGGGCAAAGATATTAGGTTACCGAACCATACCGCCGTGGTTAGCCATATTGCGGTAGATGTACGTGTTGCGCCAAGCCCACAACACCCGAATCCATATTTTTGTCCGTTATCGTGTGCCACGCACGATACTCTCTGCCTTATGTCAACTCAGAAGCTTATTTCTATTCTTAACCTGTCGTAGATCGGCGGTTCTCTAGCTAAGCTCGTCTATTTCTCCCGCGAGGCGCATTCGACCGAACCTGGGGGCAGACTCAACTTCCATTCCTTCGAGACTGATCGCATCGACGATTGTATCGAGTTCATGCGACACCTGAAAGATAATGCGCTGGCTCTCAACGGCTCTAAGCCCAATGATCTATGCATTATGGCCACAGGAGGTGGTGCTTTCAAATATCATGATAGGATCAAGAAGGCTTTGGGTGCGGATGTCCTACGCGAAGACGAAATGGCCTGTTTAATAATAGGTGAGTTCTTATGCCCATCTCCACATAGACGCCAATGCTTAAGATCGCCCGTGTGCCTACAGGCCTTGATTTCTTCATTACCGAGATACCTCGTGAAGTATTTACATATTCCGAGACCGAACCCATGCACTTCGTGGAGCCAGAGGCCAACATCTACCCCTATATGCTCGTCAACATCGGGTCAGGCGTGAGTATACTTAAAGTGTACGGACCGAAGAAGTACGAGCGTGTTGGCGGTACATCACTGGGTGGAGGCACACTATGGGGCCTTCTTTCTCTCCTCACGCCCGCCGAAAGCTTCGATGACATGCTCGATATGGCTGCTCAGGGCGACAACGCCAAGGTCGATATGCTGGTCGGCGACATATACGGCACTGACTATAACAAAATCGGACTAAAGAGTACTGCCATCGCTAGCTCTTTTGGCAAAGTTTTCCGAATGAAGCAAGAAGCTGAAAACGAGGCCGAAGACCATGGCAACATTGCGCACCATGACCGCAACCCGAACGAACAGACTCAAAACCCGTTGGATAAATCTACTACGCCCTCTACACAGCCGAACCACCCCCTTACCACCTCAAACCCTCGCTTTTCTTCTTGCGACGTCTCGCGCTCACTCCTCTACGCTATCAGTAACAATATAGGCCAGATCGCATACCTGCACTCCCACATCCATGGCCTGTCGCACATCTACTTTGGCGGGTCCTTCATCCGCGGCCACCCGCAGACCATGAACACGCTAAGCTACGCTATCCGGTTTTGGAGCAAGGGCGAGAAGCAGGCCTACTTCCTCCGCCATGAAGGCTACCTCGGTGCCGTCGGCGCGTTCCTTAACCGGCAACCCCGAAATTGGGGGCGCAGGGGCAGCTTCGAGGAAGAAGGCGCCCTTGAGGACCGGTTGCGGGCACGTAGCGAGGGCGGCCATAGTGGGGGAAGGGAAGAGCTTTTTCTATGAAGCGCATTTCCCTAACATAAGAATATGTTGAAGAAGTCAAAAGCTCTTTCTCGCACAATTTCCCCCAAACGTGGGCGCTGGACTGAGGGAAGACTACTCGACGGAAAATCTGTTGCCTACTCGAAAGCGTGTTCATCAATATTTGGCTGTAAGAGGTTCTGATATAGCAAGCGCCGTCCACAAAGCGTTCTTGCATACTTTACAGGGCATGTTTGTGTATAATGGGGGGTCACTTTTACTACTACTTGGCTCGCTCGTTCGAACGGTAAACTAGTACAGTAATAGGTAGGTAGATAGGTTTCGGTGTAGGGTCCTATTCTATTTTGGATACCCTCCCTTGATGAATGATACCAAGAATTCGTTCGAAGTTATGGGGGAAAGAAAACGTCTTATCTTTGATGGTCCCTGTGTAATAAAGGCGAGTCCAAAGTTCGCATGGGACAGATAAGGTAATTTGCCACTGGAAGAGGCAGGTAGATAGCTACTGTGCTTTGGATTTATGTCATGCTCTGAAAAGGGCGGCCTCTCATGCGTTTTTTATATTGGTTTGTCTAAATGCGAACAAAGCAATGGCTGCTGAGAGCGTGTAAATGGCGAATATTCATCGATGGTGCAAATCATGGTCTCGGCTCTTTGACAGGAGTGAAACGAATCCATGTCCGAGACACTGTATCAAAATCTTCTTTTCTTCCTATATGTCCTTGAGAGACAGAAGGCTTCGGGGGCACTTCCGATTGACGTATCAAAAATGTATCTCAGGTGGTTCAGGAGTCGTGAACATGGTCACGTGGTGAGAGACTCGCGAGTCCCATGTCGGCTCCCTGACCGCAGTGCTGTCGAAGATGGGATCTGGCAAGTTGTCCTCAAATCCATCCAGAAGTGACTGCGCCTCTTCTCATAATCCCAGGAGGGACGTGCCTGGTCTCAGAGTCGATGGCGCATCTGACGGGTTAGGGGCTAAAGGTTAGGTAGCTGGATTACTGGCGATGATTTCATCATCATCGCCGCGGAAGTAGGATTCACCGACCGGGGTGTCCGTTGATGACTTGAACCGAGAGGGCATTCGCTATCCGTAACATGTCTGTGCAGTGGCGTAGGTTAGTGAGTGTTAGTCCAAGATCCGAGTATCGGCAGGATTCTCGACACAACCCCTTACGTAAGCGCATACGTGCTGGTACTCTTGTGACATGCATCTTGGGCGGCCGCACTGATTACTTACCTCGGGAACTCGGTCTTGGAGGTCACAGGCTTGCTTTTGAGTGAGGGCACGGGTGTTTCTTCGTCGCTGGACGAGGAGGACTTGGAGTTTGTGGGGTTCATAGCCGTTTCGATTGGCCATCTCCCTCTTCTGGAACGATAGCGATTCCGACGTCTTTCTAATGTAGGAGTTGGTTGGAAACCAAAGATTGCCTTTTAGACGTACATGTATGCCGACTGAAGAGCCGTTGCTGCTGTGCTAGTTCGAGCTTTTGTAGACCGGTCAGCTGAGAGGGAAGAAGGCAAAATGTGATTCGTCCTGGGAAGCTTATCCTCTGAACAATTGCCGGCAATAGACCTTTTTCATAGCCGCAGTTTCCTGTGCTGCTGATGATAGTGTACAAATTTCCATTCTTCGCCTCATAGCTTGGAACCCAGCAGATATTCTTGATGGCAGCTACCAAGAATTCGTAGCTAGATAGGTTTGCCGCATAGATGTCGTTTTCCCGGCACTTGTCGTTCTGTTTCAGACAAACCCAGACACAAAACTTGTCTGCCTGAGATCTTGGGGAGACAAATACGCCACGAGCAAGAGTTCAGTTCGACTTTCCATTGGCGATTTCCACAAGAGCTGTTGTAGCTTTCGACTCTTGAGGTTCACCCGGGTGGTCCCCAGTTATCTGACGGACGATGACTCTAACAGGTTGAGTTTTCAAGTGAATGTTAGGTGACTGAACCACTTATTTTCGTCTTCATAAAGAGGTAGTTTCGCACGTGTATCCAAAAGGAGACCAACGCAGATTGAATAGCCATTGTTCTCTATGCTAAAGAGTGCTGGTGGCGGCTTGGCGGGTGGTAGTTCGTTGGTTTTTGGATGCCGCCATTCAAGAAAGAGCGTGGTTCTAATGCTGTTGAGGCCCAGGGTCTAGATTGTCAACTCCCTTGTCCCCGACTGATCTCAATCTCACATGCAGCTACACTTAACGACACGGGAAAGCAGAAAGCAGAGGAATAAAAACAGCAACAACAACAACAATGCCACGAAAAATGCATAAACCCGTGCTGAGAGTTAGATGCTTTAGTACTGATAAAGTACTGGCAGAAAGTGCGGGAACTACTAGATTCATATTGGGCATCACATGTACGAAGCAGATGTGCGGAGCTATATCTAGGCGACCTTCGTACCGAGCCATCGGTTAATGGTCCGACCTAGGTTGACTGTACGAAGGGGAGCGCCCTTCGTCCCATTAGTGCGGCAAGCTGGGTCGGTCAAGATAGGACCAGGCCATCTATTGGTCTCGGAAGGAAAGTAGGCTTAGTGGTGATCGGTAGTAGGTAGCTGTATAGATGCCGTCTCCCAACGCGCTTCAGCTCGTGGGTATACAGATATGCCTGAATAATACAAACCATTCCTAATTGCTGGGAGTGGCTAATGGTCACCCTTGATGACCAGTGCTGATGTTGACAACATTGGGGCAGCGCTTTTGCAAGGGTCCTAAGCGCAGAACCACCACAATGATGCTTTTTTAGAAGACACGTTTTGCTTTTTCTATACCTGGTTCAACCTGCATTCCCCTTGGTCGGACCGCTTTCTTCTGTCTTCTCGTTTCTGCGCAAGAGAACCTTGGCCACCCATTCTTCCATTTCCCGCTCTGCCTCCTCATCTGTTGTAGCTCCTGTCTCGCCCATATGTCCTCGGGCTCGTCTCCTGAGGTCTTCAGCATTTGAGATATCGAAGGCCCATGCTAGCCCACCGGTCAACATGATGCCGAATCCGAAGACGTTGAGTGTTGCTAGATTGAGTGCTTCGAGGGCAATGAGGGAGCTGTCTCCGCCCATCTTTTCGACAGGACGGTTGCTCGGTATAAAGAACCTGGGCACCGTTGCCCTCACCTTCTTCGCTACTGACCGTCTCGTGATTATAGTTGAAAGAGTAAGGAAGCCTGCGCCGGCGAAGAAGAGGCCGAGTTGCCTCAGTGAGCGTGGTGATAGGACGGATGTGTGAGTCGCTTCCAGCGGTGTGGATGGTGTGGGCAGTGCTTGTGGTATCGGCTCAGGCTGGGGCGGTTGCGAGGGCTGGGCTGATGCCGATTCAGACTCGCGGTCTTTCGGCATCGTCATTGTCGTGCCGAATGACCACATTATGTTTACAAATCCAAAACGAATTGTGTAGCGACTGCGCCGGTAGACTATGCTAATGCGCCAAGAAGAAGAAGAAGAAAAATTAGGACGTGGAGTCGATGCGCGCGCGCGCGGTCCTACTTGGCAGGGTCCGGTCTAAGTAATGAACGTGAGGCTATCGCGATGTAAGTACCGCTGTAGTTTATTAAGATATTGAGATAAGGTTCCCCAGATTTATTTTGGAGCGCCCGAAGTTTTATTTCGAGAGCGGTTGACCCACTTAATTCAACTGTTTAAATGCATTTGTAATTCAACATTCGAGGTCCAGTACTTACATAGTGCAACATGCTGTACAACCAAACTAGTATATGCGTCAAAACAGTATGCATCAGGTGGACAGGGTTACATTCTTGACATACCTACATGATCTTTGTGACCGTCCGGCATTCCGCACTATACAACACGTACTTATATGAGAGCAAAGCTATTGAATGTCTCTACAACTTCGCTTTCGGTGATTTTGGACTTACTAGATCAACACTGATTTGGGGGTTTATGCTCCACTACGTTTTGTCTGTTTCGGCTCTATCATTCTCCTGATTGACTCTCAGGCAGGGGGTGGTTAAGGATCATGGGCGGTAGTAAAAACAAGGCTGTGAGCAAGCCATCTTCAGACAAGAATTCCGAAAACAAACCCAGCAAGGCCGATGTAGCGCGTCAGTCACCAAACTGGCCACCCTTCAAGCCCAACCTGCCGGTAATTCAGCTGGTCTTCGACGCACCCATCCCCGCGTTCCAAGACCAGATTGTCTTACTCCACAACTTCTGGCCTAAGAGTCTCTGCCGGGACTACTTGAATTTTCTGGCTAGATTGCCGTTGACAACAACGCCTGGCCGCCCGAAGCGCGGCGAAGCTACTCGAGTCAACGACCGCTTTCAGACCGACGATCCGGGCTTTGCCCAGAGATTGTGGCTCCAAACGGGCCTAAGAGATGCTGTTGTTGACGATTCCGTCAAGCATCTATGGTATACCTATCTTGCCCTGCCCCAGCCATACGACCTACACAAGCAATTCCCGACATAGTAGATATATGTGACTGACGTTGTTGAGACAGGGGAGGGGATGTGGTGGGGCTCAATCCGAACATCCGCGTGTACCGGTACAAAAAGAATCAGTTCTTTGATTGCCACTGTATGTGAAGGTTTTCGAGCTTATTGCCACCAGTCTTTGGTTATATCTGAACTGCCCGCGGCATTGGCAGAAGTGCCTGCTTCCCAAGCGGCATGTTTGGCGACCGCTCTTGCTTGTTCCACTGGATCCTCCAAGCCATGTGTCGTTCAAGCTCCAGGGTAGTTGGTGGCTTGCTTATCTGCATGTCGGCTTTCTCTGTTACCTGCTATCATTGCTGAATCTAACACTGCCCTGGCGCGTCAATCTTTATACTCACCTTATCGAAGTTACCTAACTATGTAGCGTCTGTAGCGTTGGCATATTGCACCAATTTTTTCTCCGTCTAAACCCCCATTTTCTACCATGGGCTAACGAAACGAGAACTACTATACAGATGATGATTACAACCTAGTAAATGTCCCTTCTACTGAGGGTTCGGCCAATATCCGCGCCAAAACGACCTGGACGGCATTACTATATTTGACGTCTTCTACCGACGGTGTTGTCGGCGGCGAGACGGTGTTTTACCCTCATGACCGGAAGACAGCAAAGGAGGAGCTCGTCATAGCTCCCGAGACAGGCATGCTTCTTCTTCACAAACATGGCGATAATTGTTTATTGGTATGTCCAATCATTCTGCGAAGTACATCATCGTTATACGTTTCGATGGGATTGGAGATGCTGGCTAATCCCACTCGATCAGCATGAGGGCCGCGAGGTAATTGCCGGCGAAAAGTGGATAATCCGGACAGATCTCTGTGTGCGTACGTAGATGCCAACTTGAGATGCACGTCGAAGCAAACAGTTATGAGCCGCTGCTGCCGCAGCGCATGGTCTCCGCAGCAATGGCAGGCGTACAATCCCAACGAACGAGGGGTCTATTTGACCAATGACCAGCCTCCTCATGCCATAAAAGAAAAACCGTCCGCTGATTACATCAAGTTCCGGGGCGAACGCCAACCTGATGCGAACACCTGGACATAGCGCTCGCTTCCATCCCGCCTCCCCTAGGATTGTCGACATGAGAAAGCACCAGTCAAAAGGGAAACGTCCGGCTCATAAGACCACTGGTATAATGCGCAGTTTGTGCCACGCTCTCATGCATACACCACCTTATTTTACCTGCTTATTCCTGATTTCGTAAGCCATGAGATATTGGGTCGCCCTGTCAAGAGGGTTACCACTAACGCCGGCGTATCGCCACGCCTCAACGCGCGGTAGAGCGGCAGGGCAGCGTAGTCGATGAACCTAGACCGTCTAAGACAGATCTTGAGGCATTAAGCTATCGACGGAGCTTTAACCCTGGCCCTGTGAGGCGCACTGCCAGGTTCTCTTCAATACGACGATAGACTGTTGCCGTTGCCGAAACGTGTCAACATGTTGTATTAACTAGCCGTCTTTAACGAACTCAGCTGAGAAGCTTGTGGCCAATTAGAGCCGTGTTACAACCTGGGATATAGCATTTATCGGTCCTTGCCGGCAAAATCCGGCTCCAGCTTTTGCCTCCTTTTTGAACGAGGAAGGCAGTGGAGTCTAAATATAGTCGGGAATCCGCTCTTAACTGTAGTTTGACAGTCATCTCTGGCTGATGTTTGATTTTATTTACGCCGTAATCCGACCAGGTGTTCACTCAAGAGACTGAGGCAACCTAGAACATTAAATCAAATTCATGTTATAGTTGTGGTACGCCGCGATTTTTTTACATTCAAAGGTTGACTTTTTATGTAAATAGCAAATGCTGCTAGCCATGCAAGTCATTACTTATCTAGAATGTGTGTGGGCGAGATACAAGCAACAGAAATCCATGTGAACACATGGTTTCCTACATCGTATTTTGAGTGACGTGATCTTACACATAAAGCACATTGTTTACGCCTTGAAGGTAGATTGGCGTAATACGACTAGCCGTCTGTGATCGACCAGGCGAAGACATCTGAGACGCTGCCGATGGTTATCAAGGCTATTGCGCCTGGTTTCTTTCAGCCGTAACCCCCGAATATCGTGATGCGCGTGCTTGTTCCATGAGCCTTGATCTACATGACAAACCAGAGTTGCGGTGTTATGCTATTTTCTAGACTGCAGAATGCTAGTGAGTTTGAAAGCTAATCACTTCGCGTTTCCCTAGAGACGAGGAGGGAGAGAGAAAGAGCTCCTGCCCGCCACTCGGCCACTTTCAGTGCTTATCCTCGAGTAAATTTTAGATTTTTCTGCAACGGAGATTTTACTAACTTCCACTTCACCAGTGGCGAAGAGCTATTCAAAACTACCGATCAACGAAGCCGTCTTGCTGGATATTGGTGCGCCGTGGCAGCAAACTAGCCTCGGTCGGACCATGATAGGGATGCTTGTTAGCCAAGAGGGAATCAAAAATCAATGTCGTGGATTCTTAGCTGGCGACATCCTCAAGATCGGCGTATCTGGACAAAGGGCACCGAAGGTGTGATTGAGGTTGTCTTGGGACGAGTGAGAGAGCCGATCCGTCTCAGTCGGGGACAAAGCAGAATCACGATGTTGAAACCATAACTCGTATGGAACAGGAGACAAGCTTCTGCCACGACCTAAACTAGTCTAGTATAGCCGCATCCTTCGATAGAGGTTCAAGCGCTCAGGGGAAGAGTCGACAAGTTGGAAGAGCATCACGATTCCCAGGTATATAACGAAGTCCTCTGGCCTGAGAATAGTCAACCCACATCAGCTCGATTTCTTACCTCCGTACACGAAATAACCGAACTAAATCCACGAACAAATTCGATAACAATCATTCACAATGGACTTCGTGTACAGACCAGGACACCCCTCGAGCCAACACGAGAAACAGCTCGCCGCGGAATTCCCCTGGGTACGCACGAACAGCATCGAAGCCACCCGGGTAGGCGAAAAGTTCGACCCGCAGCGACCAGACCGGTTGGGTATGCACTCGCACCACGGCGAGAACACCCACCTGATCGTTTCCGGAGATCTAGACATGGAGATCATGGGCGGCACGCGCAAAGGCGAGCACCTGCGTATAAGCGCCGACAGAGGAAGCGGCTACGAAAGAGAAGGCATCGTGCCGCCGCACGTGCCTTACGCAGCCACCTCGCAAAACGGCTGCAGCTTCGTCGAGGGCCACCGATCTCTGAGCCCGCGCAGCGCCGAGCGCTTCATCGACCGCGGCACGCTGAGGGCGGTGGCTCGCAATGCGGCGGCCCGCTGCGATTTGCCTGACGACGAGACGCTCAAGCGATACCTGCGGCAGGTCAAGTTCGACCCCACTGGAAAGGCAAGCCCCAGCCGTTTGAGGGGCGAGACAAGGATTTTGACTCCTACAGCGGGTTGTCCGCGCATATCTGACTCCGCGCAGCTCGCGCTCGCGCAATGGTTCGAGAACGAGTGGCGGGAGCAGTCGAACAGTTCTTCCCCGACGTTTATGATGGTGGTGCTTATTGGGTTACTCGTCGCGATAGTGTGGCATATCTTTCTCTAGGTTGAAGGACGGAGAGGAGGGTGGGTTTAAAGCGGATTTTATGACAGTCTCGATGTTCAGACTGTTGATTAGATATTTATTTTATGCATTTACCTGAGAGCCCTAGACAAGACGCTTTAGATATCTTCACGCGCACATACTAATGGCATGAGATGTTGATCAGAAGACGACGTGAACCCAATTACACGTAGTGACCTGTGTTGTAATAACGTAGTCCTTCCGATATTAAAATCTGCTGATTGGCCTACTTCCTCACGCAAAATTCATAATATAGGATAGCCATTTGTTATATATACATTAGACAATCCTTATTAGCATCAGTTAGCTCTGGGGAAATGTTCGCTCCAGCCTTCTTTCTATGCTGTAGACTACTACCTAATATCAGACTGAAAGAAGCAAACCAGCTTTCCAGTTGTATAGGTGCCACCCGTGACGACACCCCAGTGCGGCCCGAATCGGGCCGGAGATAATGTCAGCACGAGGGTAGGCACATCCAGTGACGTATCTGGGAGAATTGGGCGCCTTGCCATCCAAATAGGTTTTACGTCAATTCAAAGCCTTAGATCATATTTATTTTTGCTTGACCATCTCATTATCGACGGTATCTTGTTAGATTCTCAAGATGGTGGTGGTGGTTATTGCCAGCAAGAGTAATTTGTAACGGACGGGTGAATCGCAGTTGTGGCTTTGTAATCAGTGCCAATTTTGCGCGCACGAACTCCGTCTCTCCGGACCCAGAGTCAGGAGACGCATATCTAGAGACTCGATCCATCCGTGACCACGCGTAACAAAGTGAAACTCGCAGCGGGTCTTGTCGTCGCAGATTAGAAAGCAATAGAAAAATGAAAATGGAGGACTGTGAACAGTGTTGTAAGCTCGGCGCAATTCATAACCTCATGAAACTCGACCTCCTCTCATGATAGTCCGTGACAAGTGTATATAACCTGCCCGGCATGGATGGCTTTGATGAGGGGCAGATATGACAGACACGTCTACAACACTTCTTAAGATCCTAATATACACGCTACTATAAGACTACTATTCACCGCAATGGCCCAATCTTCTTCCATCGTCTTGTATGACTTGGCCGGAGGGCCACCTGAGAACCCTACTAAGCTAACGGCACCGAACCCATGGAAGGCACGATATGCATTGAATTTTAAGGGGGTGGATCACCGAACCGAATGGGTCGACTTGCCTGATGTACCGTCAGTGCGGCAGAGTCTGGGTGTCGAGACAAAAGACAAACACCCCGACGGCACACCCTACTATACCCTGCCTATCCTCAAAGACGATAACACAGGGAAGCTGATAGGCCAGGCTTTCGACATCGCCGTGCACCTGGAGAAAACCTATCCTAACGGACCCTCACTCTTTCCCGGAGGCAATATCGGACTCACAGCCGCTTTCAATGACTACATCGAAGCTCTCCTCTCCCCCTTCATCGTGCTCAACCTGGATGAATTTCCCTTCAACCCAAAGACCGAGAAGACGTCCAAAGCGAAACTAGCCGCCAGATTTGGCAAAAAGAGCTGGGAGGACTGCCTTCTCCGCGTCGACGCTCGACGGGAACTGCTGGTAAAGTTCGAGGCAGAACTGGAAAAACTGGCCGGTTACTTTGAAGCTACGCCTGGACCTTTCCTACAGGGTGGGGAGGCGCCTACTTTTGCGGATTTCATCGTCGGTGCCCGCCTGATGGCTTTGGAGTGCGCGTTGAAAGAGTGGGATGAGGTTCAGACGTGGCACGGTGGGATCTGGGCAAGACTTCACAGGGCGTTGGCACCTTGGAGGGAGGTAAAATAGGGGAGAGATTCTGTTGAACGTTAGCGGACCAATGGGTATCGCAAAACAGACATATCTCTTGCTAGGAAATCTTGACTTGACTTAGGCTCACAAGAGGCCAGGAATCAGCTCTCAACAAAACTACCGGCGCGCCAGTACAACAAGAATACTAGGTCTATCATTTTATTATTGTATACCACTATAACCCAGAGTATAATACCATCTACAAAGTGCAGATTCTGGGCTCACGATAGGAATATAATCGCAATGTCTATTGTTGGTTTCATGTCATCACTGGATATCGCCCCAGATTCTCGGCTCCTGTTTACGGCAGTGCTAAGATTGGCTACCCGCGCACGCGCGAAGGTATATTTAAAGAGTTCGACTTTAAATATACCTCACTGTAGGCAGTCATGAGTATGTTATATCCTTTATTTAGGCATGTTAGTCCGGGCTCTAGAGGAACAGTTCCCTTCCGGTGGACAGGAGCATAGAATTATACTCCTTGATAGCCAGACTGAAAACACTTAACTTCCGCTTTCCGAACTACTAATATTCTTTTCTATCGTCCTACGTATCTAGCTCCATGATCACATAGTTTGTAGTATTAATCCTCCCAAAAGTCCACGACTAGCAGTCTGAACCCCTTTAAAAGAAGCAATATTGTCTCTGGGCTTGTCGCTACAGTATTGACATTCTCTACTATGTTCTGAGACTGGAACAACCAGGGCACATTTGACAGTTTGCGGTATACAAAAGCTATGTTAAGATCGAGAAATACTTGAACTGAACTATATGCCGAAGGTATGATCCGTGCTGTGCTAGGATTTCTACTGAGTTGTTGGGTTGAATCAATACACGGAAATCCTGTGTCATGGTGGCGGCCAAGATGAAGATATAGCCCTCAGGCCAGACGGTAGTGCTAGATAGACACGCCGTAAATAGGCCGTTGCGCACTTGACGGAGATAAAGAATTAGTAAGCTATATCAAAGAGGGGTTATTGAAAAATATAGTTATATGTTGATCTATCAGGCGTGTACTGATAGTCGCTCAATACTCAATTTTCGAGTCATAGACGAGGCGTTCCCCAGATAATCTTATATGCGAGCATTCCTTGGCGCGTACGGCACATGTGTGCTCGCCATCGTATTTTTGAACATTCTTTAATAGACAGGGGACTAGAACTTTACCGGCGATCCAATCGTTTTCCTCGGAAAATTGCCGCTCCAAAGAGTGGCAGCCGAGCGGCCTATTGCAATGGTCCCAGTTAAACCACCATGTCACCGGTAAAAGTAGTTTAATCAGTCTTGAGAGTCCTGATTTGCCTGTGGAGCACACCATGTGCCCTGGGATCCCTGATATTATGATATCTGGTTGCCGCTACATCTGCTCAATGCGTATGGGATTCACTCAATCGCTTTCTTCGGATATGGACCATGGCAAAAGGGGCGATAGTTGAACGAGTAAGGCACGGGGTACGGTGAAGACACAATCGGCCAAGACATGTACATAAGAGCGCGAGTCGGCACGCAACCGAGTGCCCCTGTTCCTCTCCTCTTTGCAACCATAGACTGCTTGCTGCTAGAATAAGCCGCTTGTAAACATGAAGTCTTTCGCCGCCGCTATCGCGCTCATTGCGCCTGTCCAGGCAGGCCTTCGGTTCGGGTGCTCGTCGCTCACCATCCAGCGCCTCGACCCTGTCGTCGAACCGGGCCAGATCCCCTCAGCACACGTCCATCACATCGTCGGCGGTAATGCCTTCAACGCTACCATGACCGGCGATGTCGGCGAGAGAGGTACTTGCACAACCTGTGAGATGGCCGAGGATTTCTCGAACTACTGGACCGCGGTCTTGTACTTCAAGCATCCCCAAAATGGCTCCTACCACCGTGTCCCCGTCCTCAACAATGCCGCTCTGGCTGCTGGGACGACCGGCGGCATGACAATCTACTATACTCCGGTACGTTAAATTCAGGTGTTGAACAGAGTTCTTACTCTGTAAAATCTCGCTTGCATAGTAGGCTAACAGCTTAATAGTGAGTCAGCATCACATCTCTTTATATAATTATAGGAGCTCCTAGCCATGCTTCTAGTAATCTACAAGGAAACACATAATTGGGTGCGTGACAATATATTGACACATAGAGACCAGGCACGACTTCACCACCGACGCGTTGAAGCAGCAGTACATCACCGCGTTCCCACCAGTAAGCCCTCCGAGTGCTTTGTCGTTGGTACGATGTGCTAATTTTATTGATAACCAGGGCTTCCGCATGACTGTCGGTTCACCGGCCACAAGCACCTTGGACCAGGCCAAGGGCCACATCGGCCTGCGATTCAACTGCCTCACCACGCTGCTCAACCGAGGCCCCGAGATGGTTGACTTCCCGGACAAGCCATGCCCGGCCGGCATTTTCGCTGTCCATCATTTCCCCGCGTGAGTTATCAATAATTAAAATAAAATAAGTCGTAAGTATTCTCTCTCTGACAGACAGGCAATTTTTAGCTGCTGGGACGGCAAGAACCTCGACAGCCCAGACCACCAGTCTCACATGTACAACACCATCACCCGCGACGGCTTCACCAACGCGCCCCCTTGCCCGGCTTCCCACCCCGTCCGCATGCCGCAGCTGACCTACGAGACCGTCTGGGACACGACCAAGTTCAACAGCATGTGGCCGTCGGGCACCCCGAATCCCTTCGTCTGGAGTTTCCAGGGCAGCCGAGTAAGAATCAGCTCCACCACCTTGTTTCTCTTTATCAGACACTCTTTTTGTACGTAACATATTACTAACGCGACGTACTTACTGCCAGGGCTACGGCACTCACGCCGACTACATGTTCGGCTGGAAGGGCGACTCGCTCCAGCGCGCCATGAACAAGTCCGAGTGCTTCTACGACGGCTGCGGCTCCATCAAGAAACAGGTCATGTCCGTCGCCAACAAGTGCACGGTCAAGGACCAGATCGGCGAGAACACCGAAGGCTGTAAGTCTTATCCTTTTTTCTCCCTTTCCTTTCTCTTTCCTTTCTTCTCTTCATAGTCGCAGTTCACAAACAAACGATTGCCATATTATCACGGTAATTACTCCGTTGCTGATAAGACATTTTTCACAATATTAGGGCTCACCCACCTCCCCGGCATGTCGGCTTAAATTAAAACTCATCCCGTCCGGTCCTGGATTGGATTCAACGGTCGATATAATGTCCGGTCTCCCTGACTATTTGTGGATGAATGATCTGCAGAAGGGGATTTTTTGATCTTTGATCTTCGTCTGATTATAGTTTATGGACCTGCAGCGCCTCATAAACTTTATTTTGACTTAGCTTAGCTTGTTTTGCCGCGAATATTTACTGCTATTATAAAATCCGCGACCTCCTCTCGACGCTCGTTTTATCAGGTAATTCTTATTATGACGTTGCGTAGAATATACATTGTTAATTCCTCCTCGGGGTTAGCGACGTCGTCTTTTTCCGTGACATATGATTCTTGCATGGGGTGCGAATGTGTGAAAAGTTTGGAGTTATGCTTTGACATTATCTAAATCTAAAAGGTCTTCCTCTACAGGGAAAAAAAAAAAGCCGATTTAATGACTTGTATTAATATGCGCGCCGCCTAATTATTGCTGGGGTCGAGAAGTTGTATATATGCATGCATGTGTACGCGCCCCGTCTCCGTCATATTTTCATACGGGTATTATTCATCATCGTTTTTTCTGTCCATACTTTCCCTATTGGCTTGCGCTCCTCCCCGGTTCCCTTCATGAATAGGGATCTATAAGCATTATTGCACCCTCATCCTCACTCCTTCCTTCCCAATCAAACCGATTTCATAAACACTTCTTCCCATCCCTCTACTACAACCACAACATAACAAAAGCGCTCAAGAGCACCCATGTAGCTCCGCAGATATTCGTCACAGCCAATTTACCCGCCGATCCCGTAGGCACAGCGGTCGGTGAAGCGGTGCCAGTAGGCAGAGGTTCCGTAGTAGTCGGAGTAGTCGGAGTAGCCGGAGTTGTCGGAGTAGTAGGATTAGAAGGAGTAGTAGTAGCGGACGGCACAGTAGATGTGGGACTCGTGACTGGCGGCTCTATGGGGCTCGAAAAGCTGGTAGCAGTAGTAGGATCCGCTTCCGTTGTGGTCGTGATGACAGTGGTGGGAGTGTCTGTCAGGCCGCCCGTGATGGTTGGGATGGCGTATGGAGGGTCGAAGAGACCGAGTCTTCCGCATGCGTTACACTTTGAGGTTCTCAGGTTAGCTTTTGTGCTTTCTTTCTCGCTGTTTTGACCACGGGGATGTATGATTGTGTGCGGGGAATATCGCTCATATATGTTTTGTCTGTATAGGGGTAAGATTCAGTATCGACTTACTGGTGAAGCCCACTCTTTGACAGTGGAAGGTGCAAGGAGGCTGAAGTCACAGTGGCCGTCCGGAATCGTCGTCGCGATCACTTCCGGAGCAATCGACTGAGGACAGTTCGTATGCAGATCATTCAGGGTGAGCTGGCGCGTGGCCCCGTTCTTTAGATCCAGGGTAGACACTTCGTCTAAATCGACCGCAAACACTTTGCTCGTAGCGGAAGGCCCGACTCGGCCCTCCGCGGAGTTGGTGCCGTATATGGTATTGATGACGAGATACACGGATGGTGATGTGCTGTTGTTCATGCAGTTAGTGAATGAGAGTGTTTGAAAACAGACAGTTGGCCAAAGTGGAAGAAAGGGAAATATTGGACTTACAAGGTGTATCCGAGTGCCGCATCGACGTATGTTGAAGGATATGTGTATGAATTGCTAGTCGGCCAGAAGAATAACCGTACTGTACCCGCCGCACTGAAAAATTAATAATATTAGTCTCATGAGCTCACATAATAACTGCTTCACTGTTGCTGGTGAAGTCACTTACACGCTGCATGTTGTTGGGCATTCTTCATAAATTGAAGTGGTAAAGGTAGGAATATACGTAGAATGCGTAATGGTTGTCGGGACGGTAATGGTTGTTGGCTGGGTGGTCGTAATGATGACGGTATAAGTTTCCGATACGTCAATTGTTGTTGTGGTGGTGCTTGGAGTTATTGTCGGCCAGCTCACGGTTGGCAGGGAGATAGTCGACTCCGGAATACTGATCGTAATCGTGGTGTTTGAAGGGATTGGTGGGTAGCTCCATGTCGTCGTGGAAGTGGAAGTGGTTGGTGAGACGGTGCTGGTGACGGTTCCGCTCGGATAACCATTCGTTGTGGGTAATGTGAGAGTGGGTAGTGTAAGAGTGACCGTATCGTTCTTTGATATGCTATAAGACGGGTATGGATTTATGACTTCGAGAAATATTAGCCTCTGTTGCGAGATGTATGTTGAATAGGACCAGAGAACATACGATTACCGCTTGCGCTCTTCATCCCAACCCCTAGCAAGCCAACGAACGCCCAATGTCGATGAGTTGTCCACATCATTGTTGCTGGCGCGATCGCGAAAGTAGTAACAAACTAGGCACTTGAGCGAGTGAAGTACCAGTTGTGTAATACAATATCCAGGGGGGCCGTGAAACGAGTGGAAATCGGGGTGTTGAGTTACGAGGCTTGTGAAGCAAGTCAGTCTCTCAATGCATAATATATAGATCACTCATAATATTCTTACAATACGATGTGAGAAGTGAGCGGTGCCTAGGGCGTAACGACTGGTGCAGAAATTTCGAGAAGTTCATCAACAAGGACGTGACCTCGACAAGACACGCATAGTATTTAACCCCTATCTACAGCTCCTGTCTCGATTCTACCCGTACGTATTAGGACTCTACTCTGGTTCTTCGCGTTGATGCTATCATGCCGTCATTAAGGTTGATCCGAATATTTGGAGGCGAGGAGCTAGGTAGCTTCCAGGTTCTGCTACATCCCTACATACTCCATTATCCAAGCCAACAAGAACGTTAGACGTGGAGCGTTGCTATAAGTCGTTAAAACTTGTCAAACGGTCACTGCAAGGGGCCCACCGGTTACTGAGTTGGCCTGTCTATAAGAGCTCATGATTGGCCAATTCTGACTTCCTTGGAACCAGGGTTAGAATCCCGATGACGATGGTTGCATCTGCCGATGGCACTACGGAGTGGAGTTGGCAACACCCCCTGTCGACAGCAACCAAGTATGTACGTTAGGTAGCTTAGCTATGATGTAGTAGGTATCAAAAATCGCCCGACAGAATAATCCACCTGGTAAGTTCCAAAACATTAGATAGAGATGCAATGGCCATATGCTGAAGTCTTTGTTTAGAACGGCCTCAAGACGTGCCAAACTAATGGAGTATAGCTAATCATGAACTTCATACATACAAGATATCCTATGAGATCACGCCAAGCCTATAGATTGTTTCTCAATTAGAATCTTTTGTATACACCGTCATGGTGGTGCAATCTGTGTAATCATAATATTAAACACATTTCTTCGTTGTCGGAAAAGTCGTGCTGGATAACGGGTATCACATCTCGCAGTCTGTCATAAAAGATGCTATGTGAGATAGGCGTGGTCGCTCTGCTGTCCGGTTGGGTGACTGTCCCTGGCGTGTTGGGTCATCGCAAAGCCCATTTCGCTCGCTCCTCATCGGACAACGGTCCTAAAGCCGTATCAATCCCACCCAGTGAATACTTGTATGTTCCGACTGGCTGTTCAAATACTTTATTGACATAAGCTGACGCGACACTCAGCGAGGGGAACGACGGGCCATGGAGTACCTGTAAGTAGGAATCGGAGCATATCTTTGCCATTCTCTCGAACATGCATTCAGTCAACTCTTCTGTCTTATCACGGAAGCGCTATTACTAATCATTGTGCCGTAGTCGACCTTCGCGTCGGGTCTAACGAACAAGATGTCAGAGTAACTATCTCTACGGCCTCGCCAGAGACGTTTGTCGTGTTAGCGGATGGCGGCTGCTCAGACGCTGTGCTCGAGACAGTACCAGACAACTGCGCAGTCTCTAGGGGCAAGCTTTTTAATCCCAACGAATCTTCCAGCTGGCATGAGGTGGGAGTCTACGGCATAAATGAAAATGGAGTTGGCCTAGAGGCAAACCTAGGGTACTCTCAGAAAGCCGAGTTTGCCTTGGAGACATTGGGCCTTGGACTTACAGGTCCAAGCCTGAAGAACCAGACTGTCGCTGGCATTATAACTGCCGACCCCTTCTACTTGTGAGATGACTTATCTAGATCCTTCCGCCTATCTTGAAGGAATGACTCTGACATTATCATGTGGTAGGGGCGCATTCGGACTTAATACTCAGCCAGTAAACTTTACCTCGCTCGGAAATTTCTCGGCTCCCTCATTTCTGACTACGCTCAAAGACCAAGGCCACATCCCTAGCTTGAGCTGGAGCTATACTGCCGGTGCTAAGTACCGTAAGTCCTTATTTGACAGTTTGGCGTAGCTCGATCCCTAATCTTTATGTCCCTTACGTATTAGGTCTCAAGCAAGTGTACGGGCAATTGGTACTCTCCGGCTACGATACATCAAGATTTGAGCAGAACTCCGCCTCTTTCACTATGGCAGGCGACCTCACTCGTGACTTGGTAGTGATTCTCCAGTCTATTAGCTACAGTGGGACAACATCCAAGACCCTTCTTTCCGACCCCATCGACATCTTTATCGATTCAACGGATCCCAACTTGTGGCTTCCCGGGGACGTGTGCGACGCGTTTGAGGAAGCGTTTGGTCTCGCTCTCGACAGCGATAGCGGCTTGTACTTAGTGAACGAGACTCATCATGACACGCTGCTTAACTCCGATGCCGAAGTGACCTTCAGGTTATCTGACGTCAAGTCTGGCGGGGAGACTGTGAAGATCACGCTGCCCTACGCTGCCTTTGACCTCAAAGCCGAGTACCCTCTGGTCGAGAATTCTAGTTATTATTTCCCTTTGAAACGAGCGGCCAACTCAACGCAGTACACGCTAGGCCGTACATTTCTTCAAGAAGCGTAAGGAGAATCACAAATCGGTATATAAGTGCTTAAAGCTTATTAATGCTAACTTCTAATGCAGTTATCTTACTGCCGATTACGAACGCCAAGTTTTCAACGTTTCGGCATGTTCATGGCAGGCTGGCGCTGAGGAGAATATCGTCACTATTCTGTCTACAGACGAATGCTCCTCCGGTGGATGCACTACCTCCGGCTCCGGCTCCGGATCCGGGAGTCACTCACTTGGCGGTGGCGCCATAGCCGGCATAGTCATCGGGGCGGTGGTCGGTGTCCTCCTAATTGGCGCGTTGATACTATATTTTATCCGTCGTCAGCGGAAGAAGACCAAGTTCGCGGCACGGGAGCCAGAACCAGACATGGACGTTCTCAGGGGTCCGGTCTACAACCACACTTCGACCCGAACAGGCAAATACTTCTCGCCGGATACCGTCGGGACTAGCACGGATGCCGGAACCAGCGAGCATGTCAGCAGAGTCAGTCCCATCGTGACTATCGGTGGGAGCCATGGCGAGAGCGCACTTGGCGAAGGTGGCGAGCAGGAGTTGGACGGCGAAGATACGCAGATCGGGCCGGGATTCACGAGGTCTACAGAAGAGGAGCCGCAAGTCCATCAGTTGCACGGCGAGTCAAGCCAGCCCGAGAGGGAACCGACGCCGATCTATCACGAGCTCGCTGGCAAGGAGGTGACGAGGTCGGAACACGATGCAGTTTCCACGGTGGGCACTTTGCCTTCACGTGCTGACAGAGAAGAAGGCGATGACCACCTCGATTCGCCGTTTGTATCGACTTTGGGTAGCATGGGCTGGCAGGATGAAGGAGCAGATGCGTCGTCCGATATAGTGTCGCCCACTACACCGGTTAATCATGGCTCGGAAAGATTTAGCATGTAACTACGAGGTCCTTGAGAATAAATGAATATTATTAATACGATGTGCTTACGAGAAAGAAAAGGAACATAGGTTAAGTAGTTTAGCATTCAGACATGCCTTGGTTTCGGGTCTGATCCGGCTCTGGGTAACGTAGACGCGCCACAGCCAGCTGCGTTCCTTTTAATATGAAAAGATACACGAGATATTAATTTTATTAGAGACTCTGTCCTTCATGTAATGGTAATAAGTCAATACAGGCTGGTCTAGTAGATATTGGAAGACTAGTCCAGCCACATTAAACCTACCTAAGTACGACATACTACGAAATAATAGGTAGTACAACAGACCCGACTCATACTAAATATCTTCTTACGGCTTTCTTAAACCCAGTCGACAATAACAATGCCACGTGTCAAAACTCAATGCCAATATACTGACGAGTCCTGATGTAAAAGACTATTGCCTGTTCCAGAACATCATAATGAGCGAAATAACATCTGCACATCGCGCCTCGGCAGCTTCCCAGCCACTTACGTGTAATAACTCAGTCACAATGAAGCTGACGGCATCTATCTTTGCCCTCTCCCTCCCGGGAACGGCCCTTGCAGGTCAGTGATAATTGTTACTTATCCCTCAAACACCTTTACATTATTGCAAATACTGATTTTCCCCTTTTCGGTCCTTACTTAGATTGTGGAACTGAAGCAGGTTCAGAACGAGTTCTTCGAATGGCACACCCAGGAGCTCGCCCACATCTCCAACTTGGTCGTTAAGGAGACCGGCTTAGGCGGCTTCGTTCCCGCCGACCCTAAGGCCTAAGAAGACAGCTTCGAGACCCTAGAAACGGCCGACAACATCCGCGTCGTGGAGAACCACCAAATGTACGACATCTTCTTCAGATCGCCGAAGAGCGTGAGCAGCGACCCAGTCCTTGGAAATAACGTGCAGAGCGACGGGAACGGAACAGTCATGTCGTCCATCGCCCTCGAGTGTGTCGGAAACATGATCATCTACGACACCGACACCAGCGTCCACGACAACCGCGTCAGTAGCCTCTTACCTGCCTGTCCTGAAGGAGGTCCACGGCGACTTTAACGTCAGTAATGTGGACGAACTCCCCTATTTCGACGCTCCGGCCGCACGGACATCGCGAGCGGTCTTCAGGAGACTCATATCCGTGCCATCCTCCGGAGGCCTTGATGCAGTCAGTCATAGATAACAGCTTTTGCTTGACCTTTCGCAGACGAAGCGAAATTAAAACCGTTGATGGTAGAGACACCGAACAGCCAATAGTAATCTGGTTCATTACTACGTACCGCGGCTATAACATAATCTGGTGTTATTTGTCAGAATCCGGGCTGTTACCGCCATACCTATACTAAGCATTGTAAATGCCGGAGAGACTCGGCTATTAGCAATTTGAGATGCCAGGTACAGATGTCCAGATGTACTATAGGCATTGATTGCCTGGCCAACGAGGAATTGTTTTGTGTAACGGTGGTACCTAGCGCGGCAAGACGTGTCATTGGATGATGAGAATGCAGACGTCATATTCCCAGATCTATAGCCGAATACTTGATTGATTGATCGATTGAGAGACACGTATGAAATTTGAAGTTATTACGTACTTATTACTAGTAACCTACCTAGTATGTATTTACGTCTGCAATACGGCGTTAGTCAAGGGTAAGAACCCTCAACCGGGAGTAAAGAACTCAAGTCACGCGCCGATACAATTCGGTGCTTATTATGGCGCTATTCTATCTCTGCTTTGCAC